>Ga0247840_10003948_pt1 | contig 24201 bp, 18 predicted proteins | sample LaCruzMarch2015__FD_192404 | JGI IMG/M metagenome (GOLD analysis project Ga0247840, IMG submission 192404) | Freshwater microbial communities from meromictic Lake La Cruz, Castile-La Mancha, Spain - LaCruzMarch2015_17m | ecosystem: Environmental > Aquatic > Freshwater > Lake | place: Spain...
CTTAGGGAGGCAGCCTATTTAGCCGTGGAAGCGGTCAACGCCCTTGTCGAGGATTGCGGAATTCAAACCAATCTGGAGGATCTGGGCATCTCGGAAGATGATTTTGAGGAGATGGCCAAAATCGCCATGACCGTTGCCCGCCCCCTGGCGAATAACCCCCGGCAGATGACCGTGGAAGACGCCGTCGTGATCTACGAGGATGCGTTTTAATAATGACGCATCCGCAGTAATTTCCCTCCCCTTGAAGGGGAGGGTTAAGGTGGAAATGGGGTCGCAATTTTTCAATGAAAACATAAACCCTCCCTCTCCCTGAGGGAGAGGGTATTTCAGGAATTCTGATAAGGAAATTTCGGGAATTTTAGCGAGGGTATCAATAATAAGAAACTTTAGGAGGACAGGTCGCTATGGCCGGTTTTGAGGTTTTCGGCGCGGAAGAACGAAAAGAAGTGATGGACGTCATGGAAACAGGCGTCCTGATGCGCTACGGATTCGATGCGGAGCGGAAGGGGATTTTCAAGGTCCGCCAGTTTGAAGAGGAAGTTGCCGCCTACTGCGGGGCCGGGTATGCCCTGGGGGTAACCTCCGGCTCGTCGGCCCTGAAGGTCGCCCTGACAGCCCTGGATGTCGGCCCGGGCGATGAAGTAATCGTCCCGGCTTTCACTTTCATCGCCACCTACGAGGCGGTCCTGGAGGCAGGCGCCATCCCCGTCATGGCCGATATCGACGATTCGCTCAACCTTGACCCTGATGATATCATTAATAAATTGACCCCCTATACCAAGGCGGTCATCCCCGTGCACATGTGCGGCGCCCCGGCGAACATCGACCGGATCGTCGCCGTCGCCCGTAAGTCCAATCTCCTCGTCCTGGAAGACACCGCCCAGGCCGTCGGTGCCTCTTATCAGGGTAAAAAACTCGGCACATTCGGAGAAATTGGAATCTTCAGCTTCGATTACTACAAAACCATCACCTCCGGCGAGGGCGGCATGGTCATCACGGACAGCAAGGAACTCTATGACCGGTCCGACTGGTACCACGACCACGGCCATGATCATAACTTCAAGGTCAGCCGGGCCATGGAAGGTCGCTCCATCCTCGGCTTCAATTACCGGATGAACGAACTTCAAGGCGCCGTCGGTCTGGCCCAGTTCCGGAAACTGGACATGATTATCGCTGCGCAAATGAAAAACAAGAATGCTGTCAAGGAGTTATTAAAGGATGTCCCGGGACTGAAGTTCCGGAATATCCCCGATCCCACCGGAGATACGGCTACCTTTTTGGGGTTCAACCTCCCCGACGCGGCGGCAACCGAACGTTTTCAGGCTGCCTTGGGGGCGGAAGGCGTGGACATGGTCTGCTTCAAGAGGAATAAGTGGCACTATGTCCCGAACTGGGAACACCTCCTGGCCTGGGCCACGGCAAATTCAAAGAAGTTCCCCTTTACCTACCCCGCTTACCGGGGCAAGGTGGATTACAGCATCCGTCTGATACCCAAGGCGGAAGACCTCCTGGGCCGGACCCTCTTCATGGGTATCCCGATAAAGATGACCGATGCAAGACTTGGGCAGATCCAGGAAGGAATTGCCAAGGCCGCGGCGAAACTGTAACCAGACAGGGGATGGTTTCATATTTTGGTGGAAACAAAAATGGAGAAAGGAGTTACCTGTAAATCATGATCGTTGTTACCGGCGGGGCCGGCTTCATCGGCAGCGCCTTTGTCTGGAAACTAAACCAGCAGGGGATTGAAAACATTGTCATTGTAGACAACCTCGGGACCTCCGAGAAGTGGAAGAATCTCGTAAACTTACGATTTCTTGAATATATCCACAAAGACGATTTCCTCCAGATGATTTACGCCGATCAGGTACCCTTTACGGCCCGGGCCATCATCCACCTGGGGGCGTGTTCCTCAACGACGGAAAGGGACGCTGATTATCTTTGGCGGAACAATTATCTCTACACCTGCCGACTGGCCGACTGGGCGATCCGCAACGGCATCCGCTTCATCTACGCCAGTTCCGCCGCCACTTACGGCGACGGCGCCCAGGGTTTCTCCGACAACGACGCCCTCACGCCCACCCTCAAACCCATCAATATGTACGGCTATTCCAAGCAGGTCTTCGATCTCTGGACCCTGCGCCGGGGGGCGGAAAAGCAGCTCGCCGGGATCAAGTTCTTCAACGTCTTCGGCCCTAATGAGTATCACAAGGGGGATATGACCTCCGTTATTTTCAAGGCCTTTCATCAGATTCGCGCCACCGGCCAGGTCCGCCTCTTCAAATCCCACCGGCCCGAATATGCCGACGGTGGGCAACTGCGTGATTTCGTTTATATAAAGGACTGTATCGATGTGTTATGGTGGCTCCTGGAAAACAAAGACGCCAACGGCATCTTCAACGTGGGCACAGGCAAATCCCGGAGCTGGAACGATCTGATCAACGCCGTCTTTGGGGCCATGGAATTGCCCACCCGGATAGAGTACTTTGACATGCCCGAGGGATTGCGTAATCAATATCAGTACTTCACCGAGGCTAAAATGGACAAGCTTCGGGCCGCCGGCTGTCCGGTCGCCTTCCGCGCCCTGGAGGATTCCGTCCGGGACTACGTGACGGGTCACCTGATGCAGGCTGACCCGTATTTGTAAAGATGAAAGTCGTCTGTATTATTCCCTCAAGATACGAATCATCCCGGTTTCCCGGCAAACCGCTGGCGGACCTTTGCGGTAAGCCCATGATCCAGCATGTTTATGAGCGGGTTCTCCAGTCGGGGTTTGTTTCCCTGGCCGCAGTAGCTACGGACGACCAACGGATCTTTGACGCCGTGATTGCCTTCGGCGGGCGGGCTGTCCTGACGGCCGCCGTCCATCCCTCGGGAACGGACCGGATCCACGAGGCCGCCTCGCTGCTTAAGCTTGACGACGAGGACATTGTCGTGAATATCCAGGGGGATCAGCCGCTCTTCAACCCCATCCAGATTGAGGAAGTCGTGCAACCGCTTCGGGATGATCCGTCCATTCCCATGTCCACGCTCATCTACAGCATCATCCGGGAGGAGGAGATCACCCATCCCAACGCCGTCAAAACGGTTTTTGACGCGGCCGGATTCGCCCTCTATTTTTCCCGGGCCACGGTTCCTTTCGTCCGGGATCGGGACAAGCAGGCCGATTATTACAAACACCACGGGATCTACGCCTACCGGCGGCATTTTCTGCGGACCTTTTCGAGCTTACCCGTCGGAAAGCTCGAAAATTTAGAATCGCTTGAGCAGCTCCGGGCCCTGGAATACGGCTATAAAATCAAGGTGATAGAGACAATCCACGACTCCGTGGAGGTGGACACGCCGGCGGAACTCGCAAGAGTCCGACAACTGCTGCTCCATGGATGAAACATACATGACACGAAAAAGATTTTTGAGCCGCAGCGAAGCCATTTTTCAAAGGTTTCATGACGATGAACCGGTAACAAAGGGGATGAAAATCAGAAGTCCTAACCCCATCCCCACCCTGACCCTCCCCTTGAAGGGGAGGGAAAATATAACGCAGTTGATTCATTAACATACGAGGTATTTTTCAAATATTAGCGCGGGTGGGCAGGGCTTCTTCCGGAGCGCGAATAGAAAATTTTTCGGGATACCCTTCTTAACGAAGCAGAGCGTCCGCACAGATCGATGTTTGAGCGCCGTCAGGCGCGAGTTGCGATCTGTGCAGCGTCGCGAGTTTAGCAAGGGTCGAAAAATTTTCCCTGAGCGCCCTGGAGGAAGCCCTGCCCATGCCTCAAAGCGCCCAGGCGACTGATCACCAAGCAATCATAGAGGTTTCACATCATGGTCGATCTTGAATACCTGAAAAACATAAACCTGGTCTCCATCCCCAGGATGCAGCAGTTTATCGGCACCTTCATGCTGGGACCAAACTTCCACATTTTTCAGAAAGTGGATATTGTCCTTGAAAATCTGGAGAATATTCCCAAGGGACAGAACGTCATCTTCGCCATGAACCACACGGACCGGTTCAACTACTGGCCCTTTCAGTACAAACTATGGAAATCATTGCACTATCCCTGGACGACCGTCTGGGTGAAAGGCAAATACTATCGCAACAAGTGGCTTGGCCGGGGGCTTGACGCGTGCAATCTCATCCCCGTTCCTTCCCTGGGCTATCTCATTGAAGAATTCTACACCAGGAAATTCAACCGGCGGATCGACCGGGAAGAATACCGCAAGGTCCGGGACGCCATTGACGGCAAAGATGTCGATACGAAGGAATATGCCGCAAACGTCGCGGAAACGGTTCGCCTTTTCGGGGACGGTTTCATCGAATTCATCCGGGACTACTACGATCAGGTAATGGAGAAAGTGGCGGAACTCACCCGGTTTGCCCTTTTCGAAAAGGGCCTGAGCATCATTATCTTTCCCGAGGGAACCCGGGGCACCCAATTAGGGGAGGGCAAGTCCGGCATCGCCCAGGTAGCCCTCCACACGGGAAAAACGGTGGTCCCAATCGGCTGTAACAATTCCGATCAGGTATATCCCGACAGCCTCCCCTTCGCCAGATCGGGACAGATAGTCTATCGCATCGGAAAACCTTTTTCCATAGAGGATCGGCTTCAGCCGTTCCGGATTGACGAGCCTTTCAAACTATTATCCCGGGAATCTCAGCAGCGATATAAAGACCGGTTTGAAGGGGCGACGACGGTCATTATGGAAAGCATCAATGCCTTGCTAGATGACACCTACCGGAGATAGCCCTGACTTTGATCTGACTGGTATTCTCCTTGAAGCTGCCGGGGAATTGGGTATCACCCTCGCGGAGCGGGAGGTTGCTCTTTTTTCACTCTACGAGCAGGAACTGCTCACCTGGAACAGGATTGTCAGCCTCGTTGCGATTAAATCCCCTCTCGACATACCAATCAAGCATTTCATCGATTCCCTGACGGCCCTCCCCCTGCTGCCCCGGGAGGGAAAACGATTATTGGACATTGGGACGGGCGCGGGTTTCCCGGGCCTGCCCCTGAAAATCATCCGCCCCGACATAGATCTTCATCTGCTGGAGGCGTCGCGAAAAAAGGTCTCCTTCCTTAAAGAACTGATCCGCAAATTGGGCCTGCCGGGTGTGACGATCATTCATGAGCGGGTGGAACAGGTAATGAAAAATGGGCGCTTCCACGAATCCTTCGATTGCATGATCTCCCGGGCCGCCTTTAAGATGCCTGAACTACTTAATATGGGCCTACATTTTTTACGACCCGGGGGGCTGCTCGCGGCCATGAGGGGGCCCCGGGACGCAGGGGCAAACCCAAATATTGGGCAAACCATTGATATTAAAGGGTATTATCTTGAAAAAATTGAGGATTTCCGTCCGCCCATCGGCGGGGTTTCCCGAAAAATTATCCTTTATAAAAAAATCTAATAAATACAAGGTGTTAAATAATAGAAATTTATAAAAAACCCCTTTCAAAAAACCATTTTTTGTGGTAGCTTCCCCCAGAATAAGTCACCAGAAAAGTCTTGGGAAAAACCTCATAATTTAATGCGTAAAATCATAAGCATTGCCAATCAGAAGGGCGGGGTGGGAAAGACTACGACAGCCATTAACCTGGCTGCCTCTTTAGCCACGGCGGAACAGCGCACCCTACTCATCGATTGCGACTCCCAAGGCAACGCCTCCACCGGGGTCGGCATGGACAAAGCTCTGATCGGGGACCAAAATATTTACCACAGCCTTGTGGGGCAGGCGCCTTTGGCGGATATCATCAGGAAAACATCGCTCCCCTACCTAGACGTGGCCCCGGCGGATCAGAATCTGGTCGGCGTGGAAATCGAATTCGTGGCCATGGAAAACCGCGAAAAGAAGCTGCGCAGTTTGCTCCATGATCTGCGGGAGGAATATTCATTTATTATTATTGATTGCCCGCCGTCCCTGGGTTTCCTGACGATCAACGCCCTGGCGGCCTCGGACTATTTGATCGTCCCCCTGCAGTGCGAATATTTCGCCATGGAAGGCCTCGGCAACCTCTTGAACACGCTCCGCCTGGTCCGGCAGAGTTATAATCCCACCTTGAATTTGGGGGGGATTCTCCTGACCATGTTCGACGCCCGGAACCTCCTGTCCCACCGGGTCAGCGAAGATGTCCGGAAAAACTTCGGGAGGAAGGTATTTGACACGGTCATTCCCCGGAATGTGCGGTTATCGGAAAGTCCGAGTCATGGACTCCCCATCATTCTCTACGACATCAAGTCTCGCGGCGCCATCGCCTATATGGACCTGGCCCGGGAGATCATGAAAAACGGGAGGTTATAATGTCAGTAAAACCATCCCCCGACAAGGGAATGCGAGGGCAGGCCCTCGGCAAGGGACTCGGGGCCATGTTCCCCAATCTTTTAAATGACCTTGGGGATAAACCATCTTTTGTAATGTCCGGGATCGAAGAGCTTTTCCCGAACCGTTTTCAGCCCCGCAAGGCCTTTCCTGATAAGGAACAACGGGAACTTGTCGCCTCCATTAAAAAGAGCGGCATCATTCAGCCCATCATTGTGCGCAAGGCAGACAACGGCTACGAGATCATTGCGGGGGAGCGGCGCTGGCGGGCAGCCCAGCAGGCGGGGCTGAATGAGGTGCCCGTCATTATCCGCGGAGCAGAGGATCAGGAGATTGCGGAGCTGTCGCTCGTTGAGAATCTGCAGCGGGAAGACCTGAATCCCATCGAAGAGGCGGAGGCCTACCAGACGCTCATCCAGAAATTCGGCGTCCTGCAGGAAGAACTTGCCAGCCGGATCGGCAAGGACCGCTCGACAGTGGCCAACACCATAAGGCTTTTAAAGCTCCCCGAGGAGGCAAAAAAGGCCGTCACGACAAAGGTCATCACCGGTGGTCATGCCCGGGCGCTCCTCGCCTTTGACACCCCTGCCGAGCAGCTGGAAGCGCTGAAGGTCATCATTGCGAGAAATCTCAGTGTCAGAGAAACGGAAAGGCTTGTTGCCCAGCTAAGAAAAACCGGACCCAAGGCAACAAAAACAACAAAGAAAAATCAATACATAATGGACATGGAAAAGACGTTGACCGATCGATTGCTGGCCGCGGTCAGAATTCAACAGGGACAGAAATCCGGGACTATTGCGATCCACTTTTCTTCCCTGGACGAACTGAACCGCCTCTTTAGAAGACTGGCCGATACGGGTTTCTAATAAAATAAATGACTTATCCACAGGTGTGCATAACATTGTTAATAAGGGGTTAATTAGTTGGATCAAACCTGGAAAGAAGTATATAATATAATTAAGGAAAACGTCAGTGAACAGAATTTTGAGACATGGATAAAACCCCTCAGAATTATGTCCATTGACGACCAGGATGCCCGTCTTGCCGTTCCCAACCGCTTTTTCCGGGACTGGCTGGTGGATAATTATCAAAGCGTGATTGCCGATTCCTTGCGGGCTGCGACGGGGAGGCCCTATCGTATCGACTTTGTAATTACCCATGAAAAAAGGCAGCAGGAAAATATATCCCCCGCTCTTCCCGCGGAAAAGGAGAGCCGGCATCCCAAAAAAGCCCTTTCATTGCAAACCGCTCCGTCACTCAATCCTAATTATACATTTGAACGTTTTGTCATTGGCGCTTCGAATCAGTTTGCCCATGCGGCCTCGGTTGCCGTAGCGGAACAACCGGCAAAAAGTTACAATCCCCTTTTCATTTACGGAGGCGTCGGCCTCGGTAAAACGCATCTTTTAAATGCCATCGGTCTTCATACCCTGACTGCCAATCCCGATATGAACGTCGTTTATGTCTCTGCCGAGTCTTTCATGAATGAACTCATCAATTGCATCCGCTTCGACAAGATGCCGAAGTTCAGGGAAAAATACCGCAACATCGACTGCCTGCTCATCGATGACATCCAGTTTATTGCCGGCAAGGAAAGAACCCAGGAAGAATTTTTCCACACCTTCAATACCCTCCACGATTCGGGAAAGCAAATTGTCGTTACGAGCGATAAATTTCCAAAGGAAATACCAAATCTGGAAAGCCGGCTCCGTTCCCGTTTCGAATGGGGGTTGATTGCCGATATTCAGCCGCCGGAAATTGAAACCAAAGTGGCTATCATTGAAAAAAAGGCACAGGAGAATAACATTAACCTTCCGGCCAATGTTGCCTATTATATCGCCTCCAACGCTGAATCAAACATCAGGGAGATGGAGGGATTTCTCCTCCGCACCGTCGCTTACGCATCGTTGAAACACCGCGAAATAGATATGGAACTGGTCCGGGACGTCCTTAAGCATGTGATCAGCACCAATTCCCGGCAGGAAGTTTCTATTGAAGATATCATCAAGGTGGTGGGTGCTAAACTAGGAGTAAAAACATCAGATATAAAATCTCACAAGAAGAATAAAAACATTGTTGCCGCCCGGCAAACCTGTATGTATTTTGCGAGGAAATTGACCAATTTTTCTTTCCCCGATATCGGGGACAAAATCGGCGGCCGCGATCATTCCACCGTTATTTATTCATGTAACAAAATCGGAAAACTTATTGAGACGGACATGAAACAAAAAAAAATCATCGCGGATCTTGAGGAGGCAATTACCAACACGGCATAACAATTCCGCCAAGAGGTTATCAACAGATAATCTCTCAAATAGCCGTTTAAAAATATTTATTTGAGTCCTTCGTCCGTTTATGAACAAGGCTTTATACTAATTCTAGTTATATTTTAAATAAGAAAAACTTTTAAAAAGAAAGGGAAGAATTATGGAATTCAGCATCAATAGAAACGTCTTCCTGGATGGCATCCAAAAAACCCTGGGTGTTGTCGAACGTAAGACCACCATCCCGATTCTGAACAATATCCTCATCAGGACCCAGGACAATCAGATAAAAATTGTGGCCACGGACAGGGAAATTGGCTTGATATCCCGGTATGATGCGAATATTTCCGTTCCTGGAGATATCACCCTATCCGCGAAGAAAATATATGAAATGATTCGTGAAACAGAGGGAGAAACCATCCACTTTGTAAAGAATGACCAACACCAGGTAACCATGACCTGTAATAAGGCCGTTTACCGGATACCAGGTCTGCCGGCGGATGAATATCCCAATGTTGTCGACGTGGAAGATGTAACCCTGTACAAGGTCTCCGGGGCGTTACTTGCAGATCTGATCAAAAAAACCGCTTTTGCCGTTTCTACGGATGAGATCAGGGTCCACTTGAACGGTGTATTTTTTGAGACGGAAGGGGCCGGGGGAGAAGCCAGATTGAAGATGGTAGCCACGGACGGACATCGCTTGTCTGTGGCCCGCGGACCGGCCGGCGCCAATGGGGGGCTGGTGATGGAAAAAGGCGTCATCATTCCGAGAAAGGGATTGATGGAGATCCGTAAGATCGTTGAAGATGAAAACGATGTCGATATCGGTTTCGACCATGGCATGTTCATTCTGAAAACAAAAAATCTTACGATAAAAGTAAGTTTGATCGATGGAGAATACCCTGATTACCACCGCGTAATTCCTTCGGAAAAGGGAGTACTGTTGCAGTTCAGCCGCGATACGGTCCTTCATGCTCTGAAAAGAATGAGCGTAATTTCCAGTGAGCGCTATGCCGGGGTGATCATTGTTTTGAAAAATAACCTGATGGTTTTAGATTCCAATAACCCCGATGTTGGGGAGGCAAATGATGAAATAGAGGTGTCTTACAATGATCAGGAAATGCGGGTCAGCTATAATGTAAATTATCTGATCGATGCTATCGAGGTGATCGCTGAAAAAGAGGTTACCTTTGAAATGAACGTCGGCATGAAGCCGGGAATAATCAGGGGTGTGGGCAACGATGACTACCTGTGCATAGTGATGCCGCTGAAACTGTAAAGAGACGGCGTTGTAAAAAGTCCGGATGCGGCGTGTGGGTTCATCAAGATTAAAATATTAAGGAAGAAAATGGAAGAGCAAGAAATAAAGCTTGAAGAAATGCACGATGATTATGATGCGGACAGCATCAAGGTGCTCGAAGGTATGGATGCGGTTAGGATGCGCCCGGCCATGTACATTGGCAGCACCGGCAAGGAAGGATTGCATCACCTTGTTTATGAAGTTGTTGACAACAGCATCGATGAGGCGGCCGGCGGCTTCTGCGACACCATTTCGGTTAAAATACGTCTGGACAACAGCGTTATGGTAGAGGACAACGGCCGGGGGATTCCCGTGGAGCTTCACAAGGGGGAAGGCGTTTCGGCGGCCGAGGTCGTTATGACCAAGCTCCACGCCGGGGCAAAATTCTCCAACGACAGTTATAAAATATCCGGAGGTCTCCACGGCGTCGGCGTCTCCGTGGTCAACGCCCTCTCTTCTCAACTCGATCTCGAGGTACGCAGAGAGGGGCATGTCTATACCCAGTCCTATCGTAACGGCGTCCCTGTCGCCCCTTTGGAAATGGTCGGCAAGACTCGGGGACGGGGAACAAAGGTTACTTTCAAACCCAACGAGGAAATTTTCGAAGAAACGGAGTTCAGCTTTGATATCCTCTCCAACCGCCTACGGGAACTGGCCTTTCTAAATTCCGGCGTCAGGATTTTACTTAGTGACGAGCGTTCGGACAAGCAGAGCGAGTTCTTTTATGTGGGAGGTATTGTTTCTTTTGTCGAGTATATCAACCGTAACAAGCGGGTCCTTCATAAGAATCCCATCCATGTCAGCGGCTCCCGGGAGGACTGTTTTGTCGAGGTAGCCCTCCAGTATAACGAAACTTATATCGAAAATATTTTTTCCTTTGCCAACAGCATCAATACCACCGAAGGAGGCACCCACCTCATCGGCTTCCGTTCCGCCCTGACCAGGGTCTTTAATAATTACGGCGACAACAGCAAAATGTTGAAGGGAAAGGAAGGCCTGAAAGGGGATGATCTGCGGGAAGGCCTGGCCTGTGTCATCAGCGTCAAGCTGAAGAATCCCCAGTTCGAGGGACAGACCAAGACGAAACTCGGAAACAGCGAGGTCAAGGGGCTTGTCGAAGGCATCGTCTATGAAAAGATCGGGGCATATCTCGAAGAGAACCCCCTGGTGGCCAAACAGCTCATTGCCAAGTGTCTGGAAGCTTCCCGGGCCAGGGACGCGGCCCGCCGGGCGAGAGAACTGACGCGGAGAAAGAGCGCTTTGGAAGTCGGTTCCCTGCCGGGGAAATTGGCGGACTGCCAGGAAAAAGATCCGGCGAGAAGTGAAATATACCTTGTCGAAGGGGATTCCGCCGGCGGCTCGGCCAAGCAGGGAAGGGACCGAAAATTCCAGGCCATTTTGCCCCTCCGGGGCAAGATTCTCAATGTCGAGAAGGCCCGTTTTGACAAAATGCTCCAGAGCGAAGAGATCAGGGTCATCATCACGGCCCTCGGGGCGGGTATCGGCGAGGAAGATTATGACATCAGCAAGGTCCGCTACCACAAGGTCATCATCATGTCCGATGCCGATGTGGACGGTCTTCATATCCGCACCCTCCTTTTGACCTTCTTCTTCCGTCACATGCGGGAGGTGATAGAACGGGGTTACCTCTATATTGCCCAGCCGCCCCTGTTCCGGATCGCCGATAAGAAAAAGGAAGTTTATATCCACGATGAAGAAAAGATGCGGGAGTACATTCTGGACAACGGCGTCGGCAAGACCAGCCTCATCGTCCGGAACAACGGGGGCGCCGGCGTCCCCGTTACGGGCAACCGCCTCCTCAATCTGATCAAGAAGGCCATGCGGATCGAAAGTGTCCTGGATAAGTTCGTCAAAGAAGATAAGGACCGCGATATTGTCAGTGTCCTTGCTGCCGATTCCGGATTTGCAGAGCATGACTTCCGTTCGGAAGAAGCCCTGCAAGGCGTAACGAAACGGACGGCGCTGGCGGTGGGAGAAAAGGTCATTGCCAGTGAGGTGGTTGTTGATCCGGATCGGGGAGGTATGAAGATGACCTTCACCGTTACCCGGGATGGTCTCGAGACGATCACTTGTATCGATCGCGATCTTTTTCACAACCCGAAATTTACAGAAATCAGGATCTTGTTAAGCGGCCTGTCCGTAATGGGCGAGCTCCCCTATCAGGTCCGTCTGGAAGAGGGCGCCGGTGTACAGGAACTATTCTCTCTGACCGAACTAATCGATTTTATTACTAATGCCGGGAAGAAATCCCTTTCCGTCCAAAGATATAAAGGTCTTGGAGAAATGAACCCCGGTCAGCTCTGGGAAACGACGATGGATCCGGAGAAAAGGACATTACTCCAGGTGCGGGTAGATGACGCCGTTATCGCCGATGAAATTTTTACCACCCTCATGGGCGACCAGGTGGAACCCCGGAAGGAATTCATTTACAAAAACGCCCTGTATGTAACGAATCTGGATCTGTGACGACGCAGCAAAAAGTCCAGATGCGGCGTTGCGCGTCGTCCGAATCCTGACTTTATAAACTCTGTAACTGTATATTTGGAGTCTCAATAATTATGGATGATCTCTTTCAAAAGAACCTTCCCGTCAATATCGAAGACGAGATGAAGAAGTCCTATATGGCCTACGCCATGACCGTTATCATCGGGCGGGCAGTTCCCGATGTCCGGGACGGCTTGAAGCCCGTCCATCGCCGGGCGCTTTTCGCCATGCACGAGATGGGTAACCGCTGGAACCGTCCCTACAAGAAATCGGCCCGTATCGTCGGTGATATCATCGGTAAATATCACCCCCACGGGGACACGGCGGCCTACGATACCATTGTGAGAATGGCTCAGGACTTCAGTATGCGTTATATCCTTGTCGATGGTCAGGGCAACTTTGGTTCCGTGGACGGGGACCCCCCGGCGGCCATGAGGTATACGGAAGTCCGGATGGCGAGGATTACCGAGGAAATCCTCGCCGATCTGGAAAAGGATACTGTTGACTTTATCCCCAATTACGACGAGTCCATGACGGAACCTGTGGTCATGCCCTCCAAGATCCCCACGCTCCTTCTGAACGGCACCTCCGGCATCGCCGTCGGGGTGGCGACGAATATTCCCCCCCATAACCTCCGGGAGGTAATCGCGGGGACGATTGCCCTCATCCGTAATCCCGACTTGAGTATTGATGATCTCATTGCCTATATCCCCGGGCCCGACTTCCCGACGGCCGGGTTTATCAACGGCAGGGAGGGAATCCTGTCGGCCTACCGGACGGGACGGGGCAGCATCCGCGTCCGCGCCCGGGCCATGATCGAAAGAAACGCCCGGAACGACCGGGAGAGTATCGTGGTGACTGAACTTCCCTATCAGGTCAACAAGGCCAATCTTATTGAAAAGATATCGGAATTGGTCAAGGAAAAGAAGATCGAAGGTATCGCCGACCTGCGGGACGAATCGGACCGGGACGGCATCCGCGTGGTTCTGGATCTGAAGCGGGACGAAATCTCCGGTGTCATCCTGAATCAGCTCTATAAGCACACCCAGATGGAGACATCCTTCAGTGTCATCATGCTGGCCATTGACAACAAGCAGCCCCGGGTCTTCAATCTGAAGGAAATCCTCAGGAGTTTTATTGATTTCCGGAAACAGGTGGTCGTCCGGCGGACCCGCTTCGACCTGGCGAAGGCCAGCGATCGCGCCCACATCCTGGAAGGGCTGATCATCGCCCTGACCAACATCGACGCCGTCGTTGCCGTCATCAAGGCCTCGGCCAATCCCCAGGAAGCCAACATTGCCCTCTGCGAGACTTTCGGTCTTACGGAACCACAGGCGCGGGCCATTCTGGAGATGCGCCTCCAGCGCCTTACCGGTCTCGAACGGGACAAAATCGACGCCGAACATGCGGAATTGATGAAACAGATCGCGTACCTGAAAGATATCCTTGAAAACCCTCACCGGGTCCTGGAGGTCATAATTGCGGAACTGGAGGATGTCCAGACCCGCTTCGGCGATGAACGGCGAACGGAGATCGTCGTCAGTCCCGATGAAATCGACATCGAAGACATGATTGTCGAAGAAGACATGGTGGTAACGGTTTCCCATTCCGGGTATGTCAAACGGAACCCCGTCAGTCTCTACCGGAACCAGCGGCGGGGCGGTAGGGGTAAGATGGGGATGGGGACGAAGGAAGAAGATTTTGTAGAAAAGCTCTTCGTTGCCTCGACCCACCAGTATATCCTGATCTTTTCCAGCTTCGGAAAGGTCTACTGGCTCAAGGTGTACCAGATTCCCCAAGCCGGCCGGGCCGCGAAGGGCAAGGCCATTGTCAATCTGATCAGCCTGACCCAAGGAGAGCGGGTGGCCGCGATTCTCCCCGTCAAGGAGTTTACGTCCGAACGGAATGTCGTCATGGTGACCAGACAAGGGGTCATCAAGAAGACAAACCTCGCCGCCTTTTCCAATCCGCGGAGCACCGGGATCATCGCCATCGGCATCGATGAAGGGGATGAACTCATGGATGTCCAGCTGACCCTCGGGAATCAGGATATATTCCTGGGCACCCGCAAGGGAATGGCTATCCGTTTCCATGAAGAAGACGTCCGGGAAATGGGACGAGGCGCCCGGGGGGTCCGGGGGATTATGCTCGGTCCGGAGGACGCTGTTGTGGGCATGGAAATCCCTTCGGAAGGAAGTGGCATGGCCACCATTACTGAAAAGGGCTACGGCAAGCGGACGACGGTCAGCGAATACCGTCTCCAGACCCGAGGGGGCAAGGGGACAATCAATCTCCGGACGGCGCCCCGGGTGGGCAATGTCACCGGCATCTGCCAGGTGACGGGGGACGAAGACCTGATGCTCATCAGTGATGCCGGCAAGATCATCCGGGTCCGGGTGGAAGAGGTTTCCCTGATTCACCGCAGCACCCAGGGGGTCAGGCTGATCGATCTCGATGAAAATGAACGCCTCGTCGGCATTGCCCGGGTGGAACGAGAAGAGGAAATAGAAGAAATCCTCGAAAGCGGCGCCGAAGAAACTGACGATTCTCCCCAGGAAACCGATCTCTTTGACGAAGAGCCCTGAGCATTCTCAGGCCAGAAGTTTTGCATGACCTTTTCCGATTCTTAATCAAAGATGAAATCAAGGCGGCAAGGCAGAGGCGACGCAGGCGTATTTTTATACGTCGAGGAGCCGATTGCCGATGCCAACGAAGATAGCGGTTTGATTTAGAATCGGAATTAACTCCCTCCCCTTCAAGGGGAAGGTCGGGGTGGGGATGGGCTATCGAATCCTTAATCATACCGCCGATATCGGTGTCGAGGTCCACGGCGCAACCCTGGCGGATCTTTTCTCTCAGGCCGCCCTTGCCCTCATTGATCTCCTGACGGACCGCGCCATGCTCACCGGGGCAACAGAAAAAATCATCCGCATCAAGGGGACCGATCTGGAAGACCTCTGGATCAATTATCTCCGTGAAATCCTTTATCTTTTCAATGGCGAGAGTTTTCTTCTCCAAGACGTGCACAGGATAGCTTGGGAGGCAAATAGGGCAACCGGACTGTGTCTCACGGCGTACTGTGTTGGCGAAATTTACAACCCCCGCCGCCATACCATCAATACCGAAATCAAGGCAGTAACCTACCACCGGGCCGAAGTAAAACAAACGCCCGCGGGATGGCAAGGCGTTTTCATCGTGGACGTCTGATCGGAAAAAAGAATGATAGAGATTCTCGAGGGGATAAAATTGCTTACAGAACCGCGCGAGGTTTGATTTGCTGAAAAAGATTGACGATTGCCGCTGGGAAGTGCCCATGACCGGGGGGATGAAGGTGCCCGGGGTCATCTATACGAGCGAGCGCCTCCTGGAAGGCATGGGAAGCGACGAAAGCGAGAAGCAGGTCGCCAATGTTGCCCATCTGCCGGGAATTGTGAAGTATTCCCTCGCCATGCCCGATGTCCACTGGGGTTACGGTTTCCCAATCGGCGGGGTGGCGGCCTTCGACATGGATGCCGGGATCATCTCCCCCGGCGGCGTCGGTTACGACATCAACTGCGGCTGTCGCCTCATGACCACCCGCCTGGCCTATGATGAGATCCGGGGCAGCATGAAGGAACTGGTAACGGCCCTTTTCCAGAATATCCCCTCCGGTGTGGGCTCCAAAGGGGATCTGAAACTATCCGTAAAAGAAGAGAAAAAGGTCCTCGAAGAGGGGGCTGGCTGGGCGGTCCGCCAGGGTTTCGGGACGCCGGCGGATCTGGAGACCACCGAAGACGGCGGCCGGATGGAGGGGGCCGATCCGGATCAGGTCAGCGATCGGGCCCTGGAACGGGGTCGGGAGCAGCTTGGCACCCTCGGATCGGGAAACCATTTTCTGGAAATCGAAGTCGTGGACGAGATCTTAGATCCAGTAGCTGCCGCGGCCTTCGGATTGGAGCTAAACCAGGTCGTCGTGATGATTCACAGTGGCTCCCGGGGCTTGGGATACCAGGTATGCGACGATTATCTGGCCCGGATGGTCAAACACAGCGGCGAGCTGGGCTTCCCCCTGCCGGACCGCCAACTGGCCTGCGCCTTCCTCAAGGACCGCCGGGGGCAGGATTACTACGCCGCCATGGCCGCATCGGCCAATTATGCCTGGGCCAACCGCCAGATGCTCATGCACTGGACCAGGGAAACTTTTGAAAAGACTTTGAAAAAGAGCCCACGGGAAATCGGCATGAGACTCCTTTACGATGTCTGTCACAATATCGCCAAGATCGAAACCTTCCCCGTCGATGGAAAGCAGGTGCAGCTCTGCGTTCACCGGAAAGGGGCCACCCGGGCACTTCCCCCCGGTCACGCCGCCCTGCCGCCGGCATATCTGAAGATCGGCCAACCGGTCCTGATTCCGGGGAATATGGGTACGGGATCGTATGTCCTGGTCGGGACGGAGAAGGCTTACACCGACACGTTCGGCAGCGCCTGCCATGGGGCGGGGCGGGTCATGAGCCGCACCCAGGCCATGAAGGCCAGCAAGGGGCGGTCCATTCACCGGGAAATGGCCGATCTGGGTGTGACGGTCATGGCCAGCGGCCGGGGTACCCTCAGCGAAGAGATCCCCGCCGCCTACAAGAATCTGGACGAGGTCGTCGCCGTCGTCCACCGGGCGGGCCTCGCCCGCAAGGTAGCCCGCCTCCGGGCCGTCGGCTGCATCAAGGGCTGATCGTCAATCTTCTCATACCTGCGGTTCGTAGCTGTTGCCGGACTATTTTCTAAAAAGACTTTTTAATTCAACTCCTGTCCAATCCTGAAAACCGGGGACTTTTAACCATATCTGCAAAGAATCCGGTACGGCAATAATTTGATATGCTGTACGGATACTGCCTTCGCTAGGCCAAGTTGCACCGCCGTCATTCATGGGAGTGTCAAGGATCTCTTTCATTATCTCTAAATTGATTTTACCCTTGTTTTTATGTCCCAAGGCAAGCAGATTTTCCCGTCTCCGGACAGTTTCAAAGCCGACATTGTCCTGCAGAACAATTCCCCATGATGGGTCGGTAAAATGGTTGGTAGCTACCAACAGCCCTTCGGCATCACCGTTTCGGCGGCGATGTTCAAAAGGCGCCCATTCATAGGAGATTCCCCGCGACTTATCAGCAGCATTAATGATGAAGGCAAAGTCTGTTCTGGTTGTATTGAAAAAAGCGTCTAACTGATCCATGGTGCTGTAATCGTTAAGAAAGGCCAGCAGGCTAACTATCGCCGGCACACGATTATCATAACGGAGAGTGCCACCGGAGGGAAGTCCGTTATTGAGTTGCAGATAGATACCTTCTGCATTCAAGCCGGTGGTAGCGTAAATTACCCCGGGAAAGGTAATGATAGCGCTGGGAATTCCCGAATCAGGATTGAAAACGGTTACGGTGAGATTTTGAGCAAATTCGACGTATTTCTCAAACCAGTCATAATTCCTTCCCACTATGAGGGGTTGATTTTTTGTATAGTCCCCCCAGGCAATGATTCCCGAGCATTCCGACATTGAACCATAATGTTCGAGGGCATTGAGCATGATTTGTTCTTCCAAGGAAAGCCCGGAAGTTTCCGCCATACCCGTGATAATATCTTTAAAGCGCTGGGGATAAAACTGATACAAAGAGGTTGCCTTTTTTTTCATTGCGTCGGCGGAAAGACCTTTATGCCGCTGAAAATGCTCCACTACAGCGTTTTTATATAGGCTTTTTAATTCACCGCTCAGCAGGTGTCCATATTGACGCCCCATCTGATGATAACTGCCATGGAGAGCCAGGATATTAAATTTTCCGTTCCGGTAATGTTTACCCCCTTCAAAGGATGAGACTAATTTTATCCCGGCTGATTCCGGTATAGGTTGTGCGTACAGACAGTTTGTTGCAGAAATAAGCAGGACAAAAAGGACAAAGAAGATTCTATTAGACATTGCATGCATAGACATATCCCCTATTCAATAATTGGTATTAAATACTTCAATCATTGACGACTGGCAATCAGAATTTGCGGTAATTTTCACCCTCAAATCTATGCGCCTTTTCATCCATATTCACGAAGGAAGCATTACCACATCCTCCTTTCCAGATTTAGCGTGTACCCCACTTTTGGCCTTTACGCATATATGCTCAATACCATGAGCAAATATGCTCAGCGTTTTGAGAATAGTCGAGAATTTCTTTGCCCCTTTTCTGCATCAAGTTACCGCCGAGGCAGTGGGGACAGAAGCTCTCTTCTTGATCAAAAATGAATATATACATGTACTTGAAGAACAATGCGCGGCTTTTCCGCAGCTCATCTTATGCTTTATTTACCCCATCGCCAGCCCTGATATTCTTTCGGACCGGACCGGCTGGGGGCCGTAATCCGGAGATTTTTTGAAGGAAAACCAAGAACACAGTAGCATATTTCTCTATTATATCAACTAATTATCATATGCCGGCGCTCCGGCATGAATTTCGGCGCCGTTTATGCCGGCACCGCTTCATGGACAACACATGATTTGCCGTGAATTCTTCTCTGGGTGCGGGTGCAGTTCGATAACCAAAGTCATATGGGTGGTTGTAAGGGATTGACGGCATTTCATAGAATAATGACCTACATCGGACCTCTCAATAATTAGCGTACTGTGAATAACGCATTGTCTCTTCCAAAATTAATAATAAATGGCGTCTGGGGATGCCCCAGTTTGGTTGAAATCTCCGTTGTCTTGTCCTTCGAATATCGCCCCAATTTCATCACCGTTACCGTGCCGTCCCTCTCGGTATCCACCTCGCTACCCCTGGCAATCCCTTGCAACAATGTATGGGTGTATAAGCCATTGCCCTGGAAACCATCCAGTGCAGTCTGCACACTGCCTGCGGATGCAAAAATGTGCAGCCCCATTTTCTTTGCCAATACTGACATCCGGGCGTCGTACAGGCCGCTCACGATATTATCGACACCACCGGCATGACAAGTATCAAATATAAACAGCTGAGATAGAGATTTTATATTCTTGGAGATTTCGACAATTTCATTGGAACTGATCAGGCTGTTAGTATTGAAAAGATTTCCATCAAAGCTGCTGGTCACTATGTAGTACTGACCTTGCAGCAGCAAGCCATGGGAGGCATCAAAAAAGATAAAACTGTCCCCATGCTTTATCTTTTGGGACAGGTTGTCTATTGTGGCCAGAATGTTTTGTTTGCTGGCCTGTTCATTTTTCAGACCGATCAGATGGATGTTTTCCTGTTTGTAGATGGTATTGACCTTTGCAGACAATTTTCCTGCAAAATCTTCCGCATCCTTGGCCGCAAACTTAAGATTGATGGAGGCGTCACGATATTTGTCGATGCCGACAGATAGGATGTAAAGATGAGGCTCGGTCTGTTTTACTGTGGAAACGAACTTGGCTGTTCCCAGAAAACTCTGCACAGTATTGGGGGCATTAAAGGCGGTCAGAGAGATTTCATTCTCTCCCGCAATGGCTTCAATCTCAACGCACTCCTCAACGAGATTTCCTTTCGGTGCAGCCAGTGGAGTAAGGAACGATGCTTTTTCCTTCACGGTCAGAGAGCGCATATCCTGATAGACAGCCCTGCTATTCAATGAGGCCAGCTGCATCTTCGCTATAGTTTCATTTTTAACCACTTCTCGATAAAACCCATCGGATTTAATTAGCTTGCCGTTTTGGAAAATCCGTATTTCGCCGATACCGCCACCCGTGCTGGTAACACGATAGCAGAATTTAGCTGTTGACTGATCAGTCCCTGACGGCACAGAGGCGAATTTAACAGTTGGCGGGGGATTTTTGATTGCATCATGAATTGTAAGGGTAATAAGGCTGTTTATATCATCGCCTCTAAGTTTTGCGGCAACAATATCAGGACGATAAAAAACATCATAGAACTGGTCAATGCCGTAAACTTTGGGGCTTACGCGAATGTTCAAGTATTTGTGGCCGTTTGCCGATGAGTTGTAATATCCTTCCGGCGTGATCGCAATCCACTCACCATCTTTCAAGCTGATGAATTGGGCTATTTCTTTGCCTGTTTTTGTGTCCCAACGCCTTATCGTGCCATCTGATCCCCCAGAAATAAAACTTTTAGCATCATTGGCAAAAGCTACAGTATTTATATCTCCTTCATGTCCGCTGAATTTACTTATCTCCCTGCCTGTTGCTACATCCCAGAGCCTAATTGTATTATCACGGGCAGCAGATATTATATGAATACCATCCGGTGAAAAGGCTACCGCGTTCACCCGCCCCGTATTATTTCCTAAAAATGTCCTTATCTCCTTGCCTGTCTCCACATCCCAGAGCTTGATATTTTGATCCCAACTTCCAGACAAGGCATATTTGCCATCCGGGGAGAAGGCAACAGACGAAACATCATTTGTATGCCCGGTAAGTGTTCTTAGCTCCCTGCCAGTAGTTAAATCCCAGAGAATGAGGTTCCTGTCACATTGTGCATCCTGCAACATGATAGTCGTCGTATTTCCGCTGCTCGTCTGGGTTCGTTTGCATGTCCCCCCGGACAAGGCATAATGTCCATTGGGAGAAAAGGCTACGGACTTGACCCAGTCTGCATGTCCTGCAAATTGCCTTATCTCTCTGCCTGTAGCCACGTTCCAGAGTTTGACTGTTTTATCAGTACTCCCCGAAAGAGCGTGGAGTCCATCAGGCGAGAAGGCTACTGATTGAATCAAGACATCTTTGGTGGGTGCAGTGAAAGTCCTTATCTCTTTTCCTGCTGCCACATCCCAGAGCTTTATGGTGTTATTATTACTCCCAGAAAGAACGTATCTACCGTCTGGTGAAAAGGATACTGAGTAAAAACTGTTTGCATTACCTATAAACGTCCTTATTTCCTTGCCTGTGGATATATCCCAGAGTTTGAGATAATTTGCCGTATTTTTCCCGACACCCAGTGCGACGCCCCCTTGATCTCCCCCTGAAATGACATGCTTACCGTCAGGAGAAACAGCTACTGATGATACTTTGCGATGCCCTCGGGGCGCAAATACATTGGCGGAGATATTCGTACTTACCGACTTGACAACTTTTACAGAGTTTGAAATTTGCACCTTTTCGTTAGCTCCCTGAGACTGTCCCATCGTTCCTTCCAAGGTCAAGAGGGTAATCGGATTATTCTTGAGAAGGGAGACAACTATTTTATCTCCCGGGTTTAATGCGGAAACTGCATCGTTAAATTCATTGGATGTCTTTATATCCATACCGTTGACTGAAAAAATAATATACTTTGGCTTTATGCCCATTCGTTCTGCCGGGCTTCCTTCTGCCACTTCAGAAACTAAAACACCGCTTCTTTGTATGGACATCCTTGCCAGAATCATTTGCTCTTGTCGTGTAAAAGGCTGCACCTGTACCCCAAACCAAGCCTTTTCACCGGCAAGAGAATAGCCGGGAATCAGCACAGGGGCAATCGCAAAGCTAATGAGCAGAAAAAAAACAGGCGAAAGTGAGCGCAACGACAAAAAAATACCTTTTGCGCCTGCGTTAGGAGTTATTATTTTGCCAAATAAAGTCTTCATTTTTAATCTCCATTTATTTGATTACACCGAATTGCCTCGATATGGTGATAAGGTTGTATCAATATCATAAATACTTAGAAAACAACATTAATGATTACGAGTTTAAGACAAGCATTTTTGCTGAGCTTTACGATGTGTGTAGCACAAGGAAGGGAAAATACCTCATTCATCGAAATGGTCACACTACACTGTGTAAGATACTCCGATATTTTATGGACATCGGATGTTTTTTCACGTAAAGCATCTCACTGTGCGGCATACCCATTTCATATTTCCCTTTGGAGGCGGCAATGAACAGATGGCTAGTGACGGCAGTTATGGCGATTCTACTGGCTTTCGTCGTCAACTCGGCATTCGCCCAGAGCGCTCCGATGGTCATGGTGACGAGCGATGTCGGCTATCAGTATATCGGCAGCTATGACGTGGCTCGGTTGAACACCATCGGGACCACGGAACTGAACGATTTCAAAACCACCAAGACCGATATCACCCTGCCGCCCGCCAAAAATGGTGTCAAACTTTATCGGGTCAGGTACCGGACGGTCATTACCGAGCAGAGCAACCGCCCGGGGTTGGTGGGAGGGCTGATCGCCGTGCCGGACACGCCGGCGAGTGCATCCCCGGTAGTGTCGTATCAGCATGGCACGGTCTTCTCGAAGACCGAGGTTCCCTCCTTTCCGGAACAGTCGCCGGAGACTCGGTTAATGATCGCACAATTCGCCGGTAACGGGTACATCGTGATTGCTGCAGATTACATCGGCAAAGGGACGTCTACGGAGCCGGACAGTTATCTGATCAAGGAGAGCACAGCCCAGGCATGTTACGACATGCTGATTGCCGCCCAAGCGGTGCTGACCAGCCTGAAAATCACAACCGGCGAACTGTTTCTGAGTGGCTGGTCCCAAGGGGCCTATAACACCATGGTCTTCCGCAACCGGCTGGAACAGTCAGGAGTTCCGGTCAAGGCGGCTGCTACTGCCAGTACCCCCATGGACCTATACGCGCTGATCACACGGTGGATCAACAACCGCAGGCCTCTTGACACCGACTGGCTGGTGGGCTGTACGGCGCTGCTGGTTAACTCCTATGAACAGTATTACGCCTTACCCGGCTTGAGCGTGGCGGCCATCAAACCCCAGTACTGGCAGACCGCCCGTGACTTCTATGATAACAAGATCGGTTGGACTGAAGCGTCCAAGGTCTTCCCGAAGTCAACCAAAGAGTTTCTCCAGGCGGACTTTTCCGATGCCAGCTCTCTGGCAGCCAACCGGTTCTTCCGGTTGTTGCTGGACAATCAGGCGTACCAGTGGCGCTTCCGCACGCCGAGCCGGTACTATTACGGCAAAATTGACGAGGTGGTGCCGCAGTATGTGGGCACGCTGCCGGTTGCTTATCAGGAAGCCGTCGGAGGGGCCGCGGCCACGGCGGTGTATGCCGGAGATATCGCCGACCACCGGGGAACATTCATCTTCGGTATGCTCGACCAGAAGCAGTGGTTTGATGGGCTGTTGAAGAAATAATGGAACTTTTCTACCCCTTGCGATTGCTTTCTCCAGACCATGATGCCTGGATGAATTCGACCGGATTCGCCCGCTGGCGCGACGCCGTGGCCCCGGCGACACCCACGCGAGACCACGTCCATCGTTATTCTGGAATGGAGTCCCTCTTTGTATCCGCGCAGGCTCCCGCACCACCGCCCCGCTGGAAGATGGCCCTGCTGCTCATGATCGCCGTCTATCCGATGTCCTTGGCCGTTTCGCGCTGGCTCGCTCCAGCCCTTGCAAATGTATCGCTGTTTGCCGGAGCGTTCATCACGTCGGTTATCATGGTCATTTCGATGACTTATGTCATCGTCCCCCTGCTAACGAGGCTGTTCCAGGGATGGCTGGAGCCCTGACACGCTTTCACCCTTCGTAGTCCAACAGGTATCAAGTTTTCGCACTTTCATCCCGTATTCAATGCCTTGGCCAGATCAGAATATTCTCGCTTTGTATTTGCAGTTGAGAGGACTTGACAAGTAAATGAGATCGTCGGACCTTGACGTCGATCTATGAGCCAGAAGAAGCAAAGCGCTTTGTGATAGCGTTCAGAAACCACTCAAGGCTGTACTTATTCTTGTGCTTTCCCCAGAAGCCCAGTAACAACACCTTGGACGCTAACCAGAATTGACCCACCAGTGCTAACATAACTGACCCATCGATTGTTCTGTAGTTTCATTCTTCAATATTCTATTTTTTTCCTACCTCAGTTTCCCCCCAAATTACTCCGGTCAA
>Ga0247840_10003953_pt1 | contig 24166 bp, 20 predicted proteins | sample LaCruzMarch2015__FD_192404 | JGI IMG/M metagenome (GOLD analysis project Ga0247840, IMG submission 192404) | Freshwater microbial communities from meromictic Lake La Cruz, Castile-La Mancha, Spain - LaCruzMarch2015_17m | ecosystem: Environmental > Aquatic > Freshwater > Lake | place: Spain...
CCGTGAAGGACGGGGACTTCTCGTCGTGGAAGGGGCAGCGCGCCTGATAGTCCTTCCCGCCCTTGCGCAGTTGGATGCGGCCGGCGATCAGCTCGACGATGTCGGTGCGGGCGAGGAGGTCGTCGATGAACTGCGGGGGGATTCTGCCGGCCATGCGTTCGCGTCAGGGCAGTCGCGGGAGACCCGTGGGCGTGGGGCGAACCCCGTCAGACCCCGAGACGGCGCTTCACCTGGGCGCTGACGGCCCCCATGTCCGCACGGCCCTGGACCTGGGGCTTCAAGAGCGCCATGACCTTGCCCATATCGCTCATCGCGGCGGCGCCGCTCTGCGTGACGGCCGCCTCGACCAGCGCGGCCAACTCGGCCTCGTCCAGTGCCCGCGGCAGGTAGCCCTGGATGACCTCGACCTCGAAGCGCTCGACATCGACCAAGTCCTGACGACCGGCCGCACCGAACTGCTCGATGGAGTCGCGCCGCTGCTTCATCATCTTATCGAGCACGGCCAACACCTGGGTGTCGTCCAGTTCGATCCGCTCGTCCACCTCGCGTTGCTTCACCGCGGCCAGGATGAGCCGGATGACCCCGAGGCGGGTCTTCTCGCCCGCCTTCATGGCGGTCTTCATGTCGGCCTGGATTTGCGCCTTGAGCATGGTAGCGAAGCTCTGCGGTTGGAGAGAAAATTCCAGGTCACCGGCCCCGGCGGCGAGCCACGGGCACATGACCGGCAGTTACGCTGGCGGGAGGGGTGACGCTGGTGGAACGACTCCCCTGGGGTAGCCCAGGGGGCGCTGCGCGTGGGGGATCGGCGAGGCCGATCGGGCGCGCTCAGTAAGGACGTTCCCAGCGGCGCGACTCGCGCTGCAGCTTCTTGTGGTGACGCTTCACGGCGGCCGCCTTCTTGCGCTTGCGCTCGGAGGTAGGCTTCTCGTAGAACTCACGACGACGGACCTCGGCGAGCACACCTGCCTTTTCGCAGGAGCGCTTGAACCGCCGCATGGCGACTTCGAATGGCTCGTTTTCTTTGACGCGGACGCTGGGCATGGGGTCCTTGTGTCTCCAGAGGATGTGTTGGGCTGAAATTTAGCCTTAGGATTTTAGCCGAAGGTGACGGGTGATTGCAAAGGGAGAGAACCTGCCCGGCCAGCCGGTCCGCACGGTGGACCCTAAGCCGTTGATTACCCGGTGCCAAACCCAGGCTCAGGGTCATGTCGTGTCCTCGACGCCGCGACCGACCCTCATAGCCTGTCCCTCGTGGCGTGCTTCGCAATCCGTCCACCCGCCGGTGGCGTGCCTCAGGACCCCGCGAGGGCAGCGCCCAGGGACCGCCAGCCGGTGAGCACGAAGCGGCCCGGGACCCACACTTCGTCGACCATGCCCTGGAGCCAGGATAAAGAGGTCCGGCCAGCGCTGGGCCTCGTCGAAGACCGCGCCCGCGGCGAACCGCGCCAGGAAACCCCGGGGGTCCTCCTGCGCGAAGGCGCGCTCGGTCGGGTCCTCCAGACTGACATAGGGCCGGTCGGCGAAGAGCGCGCGGGCGAGCGTAGTCTTGCCGGACTGGCGCGGGCCGGTCAGGGCGAGGATCGGGAAGCCGGCCGCCAGGCGGCGCAGCGTGGGTTCGATCTGGCGATAGATCGTCCTATTTGTTATACAAATCGACAGTCGGATTATCGATTAGTATAAGAATGCCCGGCATCAGCCGACGATCGGCCGCGGGCCGGCACGCCAGGACTGCTCCATGCGGGACCGCCGCGGGCGCCCTCGTCCCTGGAAAGAGCAGTTATCCACAGATGAACACAGACTATTCATTTGCTTACGCTTGGCCGGGGACTCACCGTGCCGGTGATTGTGACAATAGCGATAAGCGCATGACTATTCGTAGAAACTCTTGGTTAATCTGTGTTCATCTGTGTTCATCTGTGGATTCTGGGTTGTCCCACGCCCGCGGCCGGCATAACATCGATACCATCCGGGGACCCTGCGGTTCTCGGCAATCCGGAGCAGCAAACCATGCGCGTCCTCGGCATCGAGACCTCCTGTGACGAGACCGGCGTGGCCATCTACGACTCGGTCGGCGGGCTCCTGGCCCACGCGCTCTACAGCCAGATCGCGATCCACGCCCAGTACGGCGGCGTGGTGCCGGAACTGGCCTCGCGCGACCATGTGCGCAAGACCCTGCCATTGATCCGGGAGGTGCTGGAGAGCGCCGGACTGGCCGCGGGTGACATCGACGGGGTGGCCTACACCGCGGGTCCCGGGCTGATCGGCGCCCTGCTGGTGGGCGCGGCCCTGGGGCGCAGCCTGGCCTGGGCCTGGGGGGTGCCGGCCATCGGCGTGCACCACATGGAGGGGCATCTGCTGGCGCCGCTCCTGGAGGATCCGGCCCCGGCCTTTCCCTTCGTCGCGCTCCTGGTCTCCGGCGGTCACACCCAACTGGTGGACGTGGCCGGGGTCGGCCGGTACCGCATCCTCGGTGAATCCCTGGACGACGCGGCCGGCGAGGCCTTCGACAAGACCGCCAAGATCCTGGGGCTGCCCTACCCCGGCGGCCCGGAACTGGCGCGCCTGGCCGAACAGGGCGACCCGCGGCGCTTCCGCTTCCCCCGCCCCATGACCGACCGCCCGGGACTGGACTTCAGCTTCAGCGGGCTCAAGACCTTTGCGCTCAATACCCTGCACAACGAGATCCCGGGCGCTGCCGACCCCGCCCAGACCCGCGCCGACATCGCCCGCGCCTTCGAGGATGCGGTGGTCGACACCCTGGTGATCAAGTGCCGCCGGGCACTGAAGGCGAGCGGGCACCGCCGCCTGATCCTGGCCGGCGGGGTCAGCGCCAACCGGCGCCTGCGCCGGGAGATGGACAGCGCCATCGCGTCCGTCGGGGGTGAGACCTACTACCCGCGCCCGGCCCTGTGCACCGACAACGGGGCCATGATCGCCTACGCCGGCTGGCAGCGGCTGCGCGCCGGCCAGCACGAACCCCTGAGCTTCGCGCCGCGGGCACGCTGGGCGATGGAGTCGTTGCCGGGGCTGGGGGAGGATTGTCCGCAAATGAACGCAAATGAACGCAAATGAAGAAATTCCCATGAATCGAGGGGGAGACGCCAGCCATCCTGTCGGAGTCCCTGACCGAGATTTGAACAGTTGTATTATTTGCGTTTATTTGCGTTCATTTGCGGACAATTATTCTTGATCGGGGTCACCGCCGCCGGCGCAGGAAGGGGATCAGCACCGCCGCCGTCTCCGCCGGGCGCTCCATCATGGGCAGGTGTCCGGCGCCCGGCAGGGTGATCCGGGTGCTGCCGGGCAGGCGCCGGTGCAGTGTCTGGGCGCCCGCCACGGCGTAGATCCCGTCGGACTCGCCCCACAGGATCAGCACCGGGACCGATACCTTCAGCGGACGGTCCAACACCCGGTCGTACAGATTCACGCTGTCCCAGACCTGCTGATAGTGCCGGTTGCGCGCCACATAGTCCTTGATCAGGGCCTCGCGGACCGGCGTTGGGACCGGCGGCGGCGTGGCAAACAGCAGGCGCAGTTCCAGGTCCAACTGGTTGTCATCGATGGGAATGAAGGGATTGACCCCGTCCTGGATCGCCTGCCGGACCCCGGGCGCCCAGTCCACCACCCCCAGCGGCGGGCCGATGAAGGCCAGGCGGCGCACGCCCCGCGGGTGACGCTGCACATAGAGCGCCGCGATGGTCCCGCCCATGGAGTTGGCGGCCAGGGCGAATTCGTGCAGCCCCAGGGCGCCGATGAACCGGTGCAGCAGGTCCACCTGGTGCTCCAGGTCGTAGTCGGTGACGGGGAAGTCGGTACTTTCACCGAAGCCCGGCAGGTCGGGCGCCAGCGCGTCGAAACCGGCCGCCGCCAGGGCGCACAGCAGCGCGTGCCACTGCTGCCTCTGGGCGAAGAGCCCGTGCAGCAGCAGGACCGTCGGCCCCTGACCGGCACGGCTGTAGTGGACGACCCCGCCGTCCAGCGGTAGGGAACCGGCGGCAATCTCACAGGCCGGCGGCGCGACCTGGGTATCGGCCAGGGCCGCCCCGCCGCAGAGCAGCAGGGCCAGGAGCCAGAAGAATAGGGACGGGGCACGAAGGCGGCGCGGGACGCCGTTAGCGATTGTCATACCGTGACCTCGGTTGCGGCGGCCCAGGACGCCCGGAGCACCGGAGGAGGAAAATTTCGGTCCGCAAATGAACGCAAATGAACGCAAATCAAGAAATCTGGTTGCCGGCCGCCGGGGACCCGACAAGCAGTACCCTGCTAAGCTCCAGTCCCATTTGCGTTAATTTGCGTTAATTTGCGGACAATGACTCTCTAGCTTCTAGCTTGGGCCGCGACCGGGATCAGTCCTGATCGGCGGGACCCGCCTGCCCCGTCAGGCGCCCCTCGCGCCCGGTGAGCAGCTTCTCGATATTGCTGCGGTGCCGCCAGATCAGCAGGCCCGTCATCACCAACTGCATCCCGATCAGCACCGGCGGCAGGCCCATGAGCCAGACGATGAGCGGCGCCAGGGGCATGGAGATCAGGGCGGCGAGCGAGGAGAACTTGAGGACCTTCGCCACGAAGAGCCAGATCAGGGCGACCGGCAGGCCGACCGGCACCCAGAACCCGAAGACCGCGGCCCCGAGCCCGAACTGCACGCCCAGGGCGGTGGCCACCCCCTTGCCCCCCCGAAAGCCGAAGAAGACCGGAAACAGGTGCCCGATGAAGGCCGCGAGCCCGGTCATCGCCAGCACCGCGGGGCCGACCCCCAGCAGGTGCGCGGCCAGCATCGGGATCAGCCCCTTCAGGCTGTCCCCGAACAGGGTGATCGCCGCCGCCTTCTTCCCGCCGATGCGCAGGACATTGGTCGCCCCCGGGTTGTTGGAACCCTGGGTGCGCGGGTCCGGCAGCCCCATCAGTCGGCAGACGATGATGGCGCTGGAGATGGAGCCCAACAGGTAGGCGGTGACGACGAGTGCGGCGGCGATAATCATGGACGCGCATTGGAACCGGGAAGCCGCACCGGGTCAAGGACCGTTCTCTTAGACCTATCCAAACCTACGCATAGGTAGCTTCAGTGCTAAGTTCCTGCTTCAACGAGGCTGCCCGGGGAAACGGCTTGGTTTTCGCCAACAAAGCTCCCCTTGGTGGAGAGCTTTACGCCGATGAGGCGACCGCATGCTCCCCCAGGTCTCACGAACCTCTCCACAGGCTGCCACCGCGGAACTCGCGGCGGACCCAGTGCGTGGGAAACCCACTGTTTGGGAGCCCCATGCTCCCACAATTCTGTCTTGAATTCTACGTCAGTTTTGATGATGATTAGGCAGAATTGCGGACCAGCGGACCAGCGGACCAGCGCCCTCGCGCTCGGCACGCCGGCTGCACCGCGACTGCGCCCGCGGTCCAGGCAACTATTGGATCATGACAAGCGGTGAACCAGCCCCCTCGGAGCGCAGTTCCAGGGTCGGGCTGCGGGACACGACGAGGGTGAGCGAGTGGTCCAACCGGAACGGATAGAGCACGGACGCGGACGCAAGCCCGGAGACGCTGATGGCACGGCCGGTGTAGCGGATGGCGGCCTCGATGAGCCAGGCGATCAACGCCTCATTGGCGATGGTCGTAGCCGGGTTGCGGATTACACCTCGCCCCTTGTCGACCCGCTCGCAGGTGCCCCAACTCGCCTGCGTCTGGAGCACCCGGTTGGCGGCGCGCCGGGTGACTTCACCCTCGCCGTAGGTCTCGGCCAGGCGGCGATGGACCTCGGCGGCAGTGCAGTCGCCCTGAATGGTCGTGAGACGGCCCACCAACTCGGCGACCTTGCCGAAAAAGGGATAGGCGGCGATGGCCATCCCCCAACAAAGGGCCGCGACGGGCACCTCGGGGAACTCCTGCCAAATACCCAGCCCCCGCTGGGAGAAGCCAATCAACCCTGCGCGTGGGTCCAGCCACAGGCCGTTGAGGACGCTGCGGGTCTTGGTCCTGGACGGTATCCCCAACCCCGCAGCATCCAACAGCGTGTCGATCGCCTCGGCGTCCTGAGCCCCACCGCGCACCTTGAGTGCGCACGTCGCCCAGTCGAGCGGAATGAAGCGATCGAAACCGATCCGGGGCGCGGCGGCCGGGGTCTTGTTCAATGCCCGTCACTCACTTTCACGAAGGGGACTATCACCTCTTCGATCGAGCAGCCGCCGTGCGACACCAGCGCCTCGCCCGGCGTGACGAAGGCGGTCCGGCCAGCGGCGAACAACGGCAGGAAGTCGCGAGGCCAAGCCGGGACCTCAAGGCTGAAGGTTCCAGGGAACTGCCCCGCAGACTCGGCCCGTAACAGCGCACTACGGTAGATCCGTACCCGTTCGCCGCGGGTCTCCGCGATCACTCCCTGATTCGGTCGTCCCACGCCGACGGCCTCGCAATTGCCGTGGTCGGCGGTCAAGTAGACGTGGAAGCCCTGATCGAGCAACAGCGCAAAGAGCCCGTCGACAAAGCCGGACTCACACCAACTCGCGATCTGGCTCGCGATCCCCCGCTTGCCCAGGATGGCCCCGTGCACGATCTCATCGATGGTATCGACGACGATTCCCGCCACCTGGACGCCCGGGTTTGCCAGGGCGACCGCCAGCGCGTCGAGCTGATCGGCGCGGCGAACGCCCTTGCGATAGAGCACCTCTGCGGGGCGCAAGCCCTGGTCCTGCCAGAAACGGGACCACAGGGCCGATTCCCGGTGGGTAGTCTCCAGCGAGTCCGCAAATTCCCGGGGCCGCAGCCCGGCGAACAGGGCCTGACGGGAGACGGCGGTCAGGGTCGGGAGCCAGGCGAAGCAGGCCCCTTGCGCGAACGCGAACCGCGGTGCCCGTGCCGTGACCGCCTCGCGGATCTGTACCCACTGGTCCAGGGCCAGCCCATCGAACACCAGCAGCGCCACCCGTGGCGCTGCGGCGTTGCGGCGCAGGGCCAGGAAGCGCGGGATCTGATGCACCATGGCCGGCGCGGTCGCCGCCGACAGGGACGGCAGGTCCGCATAGTGTTCGGTCATCCAGGCCAGCAGACGTTCATCCGCGAGACGCTGCAACTGCGAAACCTCTGCCCTGAGCCCCTGGGCGCGGGCAGTATCAAGGCTGTGGAAACGGGCGAGGGCCTCGCCGAACCGTCGCGCGAAGGCCCCCCAGTCCCGGTGCGTGGCATCGGTGGTCGGCAGTGTCTCGACCAGGGCTTTCAGGCTGTCCACGACCAGGTTGCGCAGTGCTGCGGGGTCCTTGACGATCCCGGTCGCAATGCTTTTCGAGACAGTGGCCGGCAGGTCGGCGGGCAGGTAGTGCACGGCCAGGGGATGAAGGGTCCCGTCCAGGAACATCGAATCGACCAGGCCCCGAATATCCGGATGAGCGAAGTCGATCGCGATCCTGACCCCGTGCCCCGGCGGCGTTGCCTCCGCGATGCGCGAGCCGGTGACACCCAAGTCATTCAGGTACCGATACCAGGCGTCCTGAACACATCGCAGCGTGCTCGCCTTCGAGGACAACAGCTCGATGATCGGTAATCCCGTGAAGGCGTCGTTGGCCCCGATGATCCGGGCTATATGCTCGATGAGGACCGGGGGCAGTACGAGATCCCGGTGATGCAGCCGCAGCAGTTCCCGCCAGAGGTCATCCATGCGGCTGATCAGGTGCGGGGCGAGGCGGAACACATGGGTCAAAATAAATGCCTTGGTCGCCGCCTCACCAAGCGACCCGGAGGCGTGCCTGGCGTGCGCATCGAACAGTAAGTCCAGATGCTCCGCGGCGATTTGCCTGACCACGCCGTAGCTTAAAGAAGGAAACAGGTTCGCCAGGCTCAGGTGAACCATCCGCGCCTGACGCAGATAATCCCAGGGCAGCGCGTCCGGCTCCGCGCAACACAGATGCAGCACCAGGCTCAAGGCCCGCCCATCCTCACCGCGGTCCCATGCCTGCCGGTAGTGCTCCTCGTACTCGGCCCGAAAGGCTATCGGGTCCTCGAAGGGCAGCACCGCAAACCCACGGGCGCGCAACCCGGCCAGGATTTGCTCATCCAGCAGCACGGCGTCGGGGTCCTCCGCGATCCACAAGCGGGCCAGGTCGGACGGAAACTCACGCAGGATGTGATCGACCCAGACGCTCATGGCGGAAACCAGCCCTGCAGAATACCGACGATCCGGTCGAACGAGGGACATTCCCGGAGACGTTTGATGCTGGCCTGCCGACCGATTTCCTCGAAGTCGCGTGGTGAGATGGTGCGCCTCAAGCCCTTGAGCATCAGGGGCTCGAACAGTTCTTTGGGCTGGTCCTGTTTCAATATTTCCAACGCCTTGCCTTGCTGTTTCGCGAAGGAATGTAACAGCGAGGCGATCTCGTCCACCGTGACCCCGCAATGCTTTGCGAGTGCCGGCTCGCAATACCACAGCCAGACCTCGACCTCGGGCACCAATACGGTAGCGGCACTTCTCCCGGACCAAGAGATGTCATTGAGTCGGCCTTGGACCTCGGTCTCCAGTGCCTGCGGCGTCATCCGATGTTCGCGACCGCAACCGTGGAAGTCCCAAAGCAACAGGGCTTTGTGATACCCGCCCTTCATCATCCCGGTCAATTCGGGGCCGGTTTGTACTATGCCGGGGTCACGTCCGGTATGGCGGTCAATATGAAATTCAATGGGTCGGATGCCCAGCGCCTCAGGTCGCGTCAGCACCGCCCGCATCAGACTCAAGGCATCGGCGTCCGCCGTGTATACCAGTAGATCCTTCATTTCCTGGGTATTCAGCTCAGCAGCCCGGCAGCGAACAACTGTCCCTGGTTTCTTCATTCCAACAGCCCGGCGGCGAAAACCACGCCTAAGTCAGGCATACCGTCCCACTTTTTCAATACAGGATGCTTTGGTCCTGGGACGATGTGAGTCCCCTCTTTGTCCCTGGAGAAGCACAAGAGCGGGTTAATTCCGCATTGCTGGACTACAAGAGGTGAATGGGTCGCGAGCAGTATCTGTCCGCCGGGGATGGCTGATAACGAGCGCAGGATAATCTCCAACGCCTTGGGGTGGACCCCGTTCTCCGGCTCCTCGACCATGTAGAGCGCAGACTCAGCGGGGAGAAAGGCCGGCAGGGTCAGGGCCAACATGCGCAGGGTGCCGTCACTCAAGAGCAAGCTCGGCACATCCAGGCCGTTGTCGTATCGCAGCACCAGGAACTCGGCGTTATCGGCCTGGCGCCGGTCCCAGCCGATGTTGACCAGATCGGGCAGGGCGTAGCGCAGATGGTCCACCCAGCGGGCAACTGCGGAGTCGGGCTCGGCCCAGAGGGGTCCCCTGCTCTGTGAAAACAACCAGAGCATAGCCCGCGAACTTGGCCCTTCCTGGCCGTTGTTACCGATGAGTCGACCCACGACGCGGGCCATGTTGGTCCCGTCCAGATCCAAGTCAGTACCGCGAGTTGTCGGACAGGGCAGGCGCATCGCCCGGCTGTTGAGCTGGATATAACGCACCCCCTGCATCAGGAAGCGCCGCACCGCGTTCGCCGTCGGGTAGCGTTCCTCGTCCGGAGGCGTCAGGGCCAGGGTCGGCTTATCGAGCCCGAAGTTAAACGAATCCTGATAGTTGCCCTTCTCGCGCTGATAAAAGTCCGTTCCCTTGGAAGTCTTGCCAAGCAGACGCTTGGGCTTCACCGTTGGACTGAAGCGCAGCGTCTCGCCTTTTGGCAGCCACGCCCGAGAGTATTGGCGCAGGGCCTCATCATCGATGCAGACACCGAGCTTCGGGTCCTGGCGAACGGCCAGCCGGTATTGTAGAAGGTTGTCCGACAAAGCTGGAAACTCCGCAGAGAGGTCGAGCCACAGCTCGATTTCGACGATACCGCCGCGACGCATCCAGGTCAGGTCATTGAAATCGGCGATGCCCCGCGACTCCACTGCCGCCCCAGGCCCATGGGCCAGACAATCGCGCACGAAGTCGATCGAGTCCAATACGATGGTCTTGCCTACGCCATTCGGCCCGACCAACACCTGAAAGCGCGACAGCGGCAGCGCAGCGAGCGATTGAATGCCTTTGAAATTGCGCAGTGTCAACCCGACAATCATGTCTCGGACTCCAAACGGGTCAGCGCCTGGTCATACCAGAGCAACAGCTTCTCGTCCTCTTGCAGGGCCTCGTCGGGGATCTTGGCGGCGAGGGCGACGATGGCCCGGTAGTCCTTGGCCCCCCAGGCGGCCTTGAAGCCGGCGCGCAGGACCTCGAGGCGGAACTCCTTCAGGCGCCGGCCGGTGTGTGCCTGGTAGGTCGCGAACTCCTTGAGCAGCGCCTTCTCGCGCTTCTTCTCCAGGTCTTGGGCCTTGTTCGGGTCGGGCACATACCAGCGGTCTTGCGCCTTGGCGACCAGGGCCGGATGGTCCTTGGCGAGACCGCACAGGTCCTTGTGATTGGTCGAGAGATAGCTGTGGACTTGGCTCGGGACCTCGCCCGCGCCGTCGTAGCACAGGAAGCTGTCGTCCAGCAGTTCGCCCAACTCGGGGATGATCTCGCCCTTCTTCTTGGCCGCGCCGATCTGCGGCATGTATTCGGGCAGAATCTCCGAACGGGTCGACGGGCGTTTCAGCAAGAACTGCGTCAGCCAATCGATGGCACTGCGCTCGTCCGAAATGAATAACTCAGCCTGTTTGGATTGGGGAATCCGCGACCTGGCCTGTTCGTAGGCGACGCGCTGCTCCGGCAGGAACACCATCCCATCGACCATCTCGAAGCGGGCGGCCAGTTCCGCAATGAATTCGGGGCTGGAGAGGGGCACCATGGCATCATGGCGGATGAACCAGGCGTCCAGCCGGTCCTTGATGCGCCGCGGGTCGCGCTCGACGTTGTTCACCAACTCCTGGAAATCGCCCTGAGTGACCTTGACCGAGGGCAATTGCCGCAGATGGCTCCGCACAAAGTCCCAGGCGGAATCCGGCGTGGCGCCATTGCGCTTGAAGCGCTCTTCCAGGCCGCCATTCGGTTTATAGGCCGAGATCACCAGGTCCTGCTTCATCGCCGTCGCCGAGGTCACCTGGCGATAGCTTCCCTGTACCTTGTCCAGGGCCGTCACCTCCGCCACCACGAAGCCCGCCTGCTGCAATGCGACCTGGATCGCGTTCCAGACCGCCGCCTTGCTGTTGGAGAAGACCACCGTCATCCAGCGGCCGGGCTTCAGCACCCGATAATACTCGGCGAAACAGCGCTGCATCAGGTGTTGATATTCGGGCAGGGCCTTGTGCTTGAAGCGGTCGATGATCGCCTCGGGTCCGGCATCGGTGAAGACCCGGTGCCAGGATTCGACCAGGAAATTGAGATCAGCGTAATAGATGTTTTCACCGAATGGGGGGTCGGTGAAGACATAGTCGATGCTGCTGTCCGGCAAGGGTACCAGGGCAGCCGTGCCGGTGCCGATGAAGGCGGTCCCTGGGGTTGTCCGGTAGGCGCGAAACGCGCTGGTGAGTCTGGCCAGTTTTCCGTCGAGGATGTACCAGGGGCTGCATTCGGAGTGCTGTGAGGCGACGTAATAAACACCGTTGAGATACTGATTAACTTGCGAGAAATGTGTCGGCGCGTACCGTGCTAAAACAGACATTCCCCAAATCGCCTGCTCGACAAAGAACAGCAATATCTCTCGGATGCGTTCGTCGGGGTTGTCCTTTGCCTTGTGCCATAAGACCCCTAGCGCCTGCCCGGCACGCGGCAGAAAAAAATGATGCGTATTCGAGAATCCCTTAGGCGCAATTCGCGATCCGTGATACATGGCCTCGATGGGAAACCGTACCGACGGCATCCGCAAAGGCAACGGCAGCGCCGTGATCCGCTCCAGTATCTCCAGGTCATGCGCATCCGGCCACTTCTCCCGGCGCTGCCCCTGCGCGACATAAGAGATCAGCGCCGGCCGAAACTTGACCCGCTGCCAGGGCTCTCCCGTCGCCGGATCGATCCGCGATTCAAGAACGCGCTCCAGGCGATCCTTGTTCAGGTCGGCCCCGCAGTGAGGACAGGGGAAGCCCTCCCGCACCCTCTTGGTTTCGGCATCCAGTGCCTCTGCGATAAAATCGATCTGTCCCGCGCACTCGGGACAGGCGAAGACCTCACTCCACACGGTATACTCGATCCGCCCCTTGGTCTTGCCGTCGGTGTGCAGCGTCTCGTACATCCAGCCCAGTTCCTGCTCCAGCTCCTTGAGTAATTGGCGACCAGCAGCGGCGAAGGCGCCCACGTCGAATGGCAGGTTGTAGTTGGCGGCGATGAAGGTGGCGGCCGGCGACAGGTCGTTCAGGATGACGCGGCGCGCACCCCAACGGGGCGGCTCCTTGCCTTGGCTTTTCCATTCGCTTTCCAACTGATGCCGGTAGGCGGCGGGTGCTGCCCCACACCATTGGGCGGCAACGCCGGTCATGCCGGAACCGGCAAAGCCGTCCAGCACCAGATCGCCGGGCTCGGTGTAGTGCAGGATGGACGGGACTATGGCCAGGTGCGGTACCTTGGTGTGATAGCCGTGGGCCTTGTAGAGCGGGTCCGTCTTGCCCACCGAGACATCGACGGTCATCGGCTCACGGCGATACGGAACCTCCTGGTCATACGGTCGCCCGTAGTGCCGGACGAAGGCTTCAAGGAAGGGGTTAGGACAAGCGGTGTAGTAAGGTGGGTCTGACATTGCCAGGATGTCCGCGTCCGTGCCGATTGGGAACCCCTCGATCTTGCGAAACTCGGGGTCCTTGAGCCGCTCCCGCAGGATGGCAATAAAGTGCTCGCGTCGGGCTTGCTCACTCGGGAAGGTCTGTCCCAGACATTCGACGGGTCCGCCAACCGTGGCAATCTGGCCGTCAAACAGGTCGTTCATGGGGCCTTGTCCTTCTGTTGTTGCGCGGCGAGCAACGTTGTCCCGCGCTCGGTCAGGCGGTAGCGTTGCTTGCTGCTTTGCGGTTTGTCTGGAATGGTCATCGTAACAAGCCCCAGTTCCAGCAGCGGCGTCAAGCACTGATCATGGAAGTCGGTGCGGTTGACGCGCTCGGCCACATCCAAGAGCTCGGTGATGGTGTGCGCTGCGTTCATCCTGGTCAGGAGTCCCTGTTGGTCTGCTCGCCCTTACCATACTCGGCCTTGGTCTTGCAGTGGGCAGTGGCGGTCTTGAGGCTCTTATACAGCGCTTGCTTGTCGATGCCTTCGATGGATCGCGATTGCTTTGGGAGGGCATTGGGTTTGAAGCCTTGACCAAAGAATGCCTGAAGCCGTTGCCGTTCCGCGATGAGCCAGCTTTCCATGCAAACGACCATGAGGTGACAGTCTTTATCTGTCGCGCCTTCCGGCTTGCTCCACTTGTCACGCTGGCGCAGATGCTCCCAAGGCTTCCATTGGCTCTTGTCCTCGCCGGGTTGGTGCGCGGCCGACACCAGGGCTTCGCTATCCACGAGCAGCAGTGCCGACGCGCCTTGCGCAACCGCAATACAGAAAGACTCGTAAGCCTTGCCCCGACTGCCCCGGGCGTTGATGGTATGTGGACCCGTCACGCCGGCTTCGGTCAGGAATGTCTTGAACGCCCGACGACAGGCCGTACGCAGATCGTTGGTGTCGCCGCCACCTTCGACAAAGACGGTGATTGCTACCATCGTGTCCCTCCCAGATCGCCGCTCATCCATAACTCACCGAGGCGGTATTTCTCCAGCCAGGGTTTCAGTTCGTCCGCCTTAAGCCTCTTCAGCCTGGTGCCATTGTCGTCCTTCTCGGCGACCAGGACGTTCTCCGGTTGATCGTGCATGCAGTTCACCAACACATCGGAATGGGTGGTCACGATGAGTTGGCAGCGCTCGGACGCTTCTTTTAGCAGTTCGGCGACCGTGGGCAGGATGTCGGGGTGCAGGCCAAGCTCGGGTTCCTCAATGCAGACCAGGGGAGGCGGTTTGGGGTGACAAAGGATGGCGAGCAGGCAGAGGTAGCGCAGGGTCCCGTCCGAGAGGCGGGTTGCTGGAACGATGAAGCGGCCTTCCTGGATGAACACTTGAACGGTTCCGCCCTCGACCTGGACATCGTAGTCATCAATCCCTTCGTAGAGGGTACGCAGTGCCTTGAGCGTCCGTTCTTTGACGCTGGGCTCGCGACGCAAACGGTTCAATACCAATCCCAAGTTGGCAGCATCCGCTGCCAGTGCATCGTTGGGTAGGTCGGCCTTCTGCGGCAGACGCAGTGCCGTCACCGGCCCGAAACTGGCGTCGCGATAGAGACGAATCTTGCTCAGGGCCTGCGCGAGATAAGTAATCTCCGGGTATTGGTCGGGGTCCCGACGCTGGGAAAGAATCGATTGATTTTGATCGATATCCTCAAGCTGTAGCGAGCGCTTCTTTCCCTTGACGTTGAGGATGCCGCGGCCGCCTTGGAATCTATAGTAGAATGTGGGCGTTTCGTGTCCCGTGTCCGGATGCTCGTTCTCAATGCTCTCCCGGGTCAATTGAAACCGCTGGCCAACTTCGGTAAACGAGAGGCCGTACCGCAGGTTGGCCGGGCCTCTCGGGTTAGAGACAACCACTTCCACGGCAGCGGTTGGCGTTCCCTCGCCACCTTTCCATAGCCAGTCACGCACACCGCCACCGTCGCTGATCGGGGTCGGTAAGTCCTTGGGTGCCCCGCGTATCAGGTCGATTGCCGACAGCAGGTTGGACTTGCCCGAACCATTGGTACCGATGATCAGATTCAAGGCGTTCAAAGGTATCGCCTCGGAGGTCGGGCCATAGCTCAGAAAGCGATTGAGTTTGATGGAATGAATCAACATTGTATGGTCCCGGTTACTCGACGACAAACCGCAGCTTACCGGCGTCCTTGCCCTTGCAGCGGTCATTGATGAAGGTCGCGAAGCGCTTGCGCAGTTCCTCCGGCGTGGCCGGCGAGCCGCCCGCCAGTAGCGCCTGCCTGATATCATCGCCGGTGACGGTCACCGGCTCCAACCCCGACAGGGCCTCGGCAACGGCGGCCACGAACCCCGGGGGAATCGGCTCCGGCAGGGATTGGGCGTCGAGAAATTCCTCGATGGTGTGGCGGTCGGCGGCCTTGAGCAGGGTGAAGTTGGCCTGGATGATCGGGTCGTGCAGGTTGTCCAGCAGGGTCCGCTGCCAGGCAGAGAGTAGACGGTCCAGGTCATCGTCGAGCTTGGTCAGGGCATTGGCGGCGGGACCGAAGGCAAGCGATTCATTGGCTGGTTTGAAGCTGCAATGGGGGCAGATGGGGCTTGCGACCAGTTCGGTGTCGGTGAGCTGATAGCAGCTCTTGAGATTCGCCAGCCGCTCCTCGAAGGCGGCGAGCTGACTGGTCGGCATCAGTGAGATACCCGCCAAGGCGCGCAGTGCGATCAGCCGGGCGTCCTTGCGCAGGGCGGTCTTGGTCTTGTCTTCCGTGACACCCAGGCGCGCCTTGCTGTGGCTCGCGATGTAGGCGATCACATAGTCTTTCTTCAACTTCACCAGCGCTTGGCGGCAGTCGGCGGCGATCTGACCGCTGGTCGTTCCGGCCCTGATCACACCGGGGCTCGCGCCGGGACCCTCCTCAGGGGTCCCACCGCGGGCGCCGCTGAGCTTGGCGACGGTTGCGGCCCGAGCGGTCTGGGCCTGCGCGATCCATGGGTGATCGCCCGGTAGGACGATCTCGGCCTGTGACAGATACGCGGCCGTGGGACCCAACTCCGCGACCAGCATCAGCAGGGCCTCGCAGGCGGAGAGCACTTCCAGGTTCTGCTTCTGGGCCCCGATGTCTTCCAAGCCGATACGCAGGTTCTTGAGTTTGCCGACGGTGTTGTAGGGCGAGAGGGCCTCGGTGAAGGTCTTGAGCGCATCGAGTCGCGTGCGCCAGTCGCGTAGCTCCTCATCGCGCAGCAGTGACTGACCCCAGAAGGCCAGGCGGCCCGGCATATCGGTGGTGGCCTTGAGACCGCGGTTGACCAACTCGCCGACGGCCTGTTGCAACTGTTTGACGGGCTCCTCTGAGCCTTGCGTCGCCAGTTGGGCCAAGCCGGGGGAGCGGCCCAGCAGTTCAAACAGCGCCCGCAGGACCTCCACGTCGAGTTCTTTCGGGGCCTCGATGTGCTTGAATGCCGCAAGTGAATCGAGCGAATGCTCGGCCAGTTGGGCGAGTTTGCCGGAGTCGATCTTGTCGCCGGTGATGGCGAGCACGCAGTTTCCGCTGTAGACCAGGGCGCCCAGGACGACCGCGAACAGGTCCGACTCCAGGCGGAACCGGGCGGGGGCGAAATGCTCGCTGTCGTAGGCACCGGTCAGCAACTCGGCGTGGTTGAGCACCTGGCCGTGACCCTTGGCCTTGAGGCGGGTCAACACCTCTTGGGCATAGGGTGAGCGAGCAGCGTCGATGCGGTCGCCGTCGAGCATCGCCAGTGCGTCCAGGATCGCCACGGCGTCTTTGGTTCGGGGGCCGCCGGCCAGCCACTTAAGCGCGCTCACCACGAGTTGCTTGCGGTTGGTCTCTGTGACCAGCAGCGAGAAGGTGGGATACTCGGGGGCGAGGTCGGCAAACTGTCGGCCGAGCGCGAGCCCGGAGACCACATTGACGATATCGCGGAAGTTGATGCGATCGTCTGCCCCCAAGCGGGCCTTGTCGCGCATTGAAACGCCCCGCACCCAGTCGGCAAGGGGCCTGGTCTTGCCGGCATGGGTGACTTCCAGGGCGGTCATCTGCTTTTCCTGTAGCCACTTGCTCATGGCCTTCAAGGCGTCTGCTGCCTTGGAAAGATAGATGCTCTTGGGGTTACCGCTGGCCGTGGAGGCGAGATCCAGGGCCGCGGCATAGGTGGCCAGGTGGTGCTTGAGGTCTTCGTCTAGCCCCTTGAGGCGGAAGAACACCTCGTCCGCCAGGTGTTCGTCGCGAAAGCGCGGCGGGTCGAAGGGCTGGATGAAATAGATATAGAAGTCCCGCGGCGGCTGAGCCGTTGGGCGGTCATTGGGGGCACCGAAGAAGAGATAACCGACGCGCTCGACCCGGCGCTCCTGCCATTCGATCTGATATTGCCAGATCTGGAAGCCGGAGACATAGGTGGTCTCATCGGTACGCTCCATGATCTGGCGAACCGCGCTGAAGTAGGCCCGGTCCAGTGCATCGTCGGACAGGGCATCGGCGCGCCTTTCGATCTGCGCGTCGTAGTCGATGTCTTTCTTGAGATCCAGGTAATACTGATCGGTGCCTGGCGCCTTGGATATAAACTGGCCGTTGACGGTCTTGCTGGTCTCGCGGAGCACCGTCTGGACCAGCGAGAGGAGATCGGCTGCCGGGTCGCCTCCCATCTCCTCGATACCCGGGTGGTACAGACACAGGGTATCGCGCAGTTCCTCAGCCGTCGGCCCGATGGGGACATAGATGTCGCCGCCGGTGGTCAGCCGATGCACCGACAGTGCGGCGATCAGGCGTAGGGCCATGGGCTTGTAGGTCGGGCGGGTGAACGCTTGTTGGACCCGTCCGAACAGCACCTCGGAGACCTTGACCACGGGACCGATGGCGGGGTCGGCACGCAGCACAGAGTTGGCCGTGACGGTGTCCCAGAAGCGGTCATACCCGAGCAGTCCAGGGCGATCGACGGGGACCTCATCCGCAAGCATGGCCTGGATCTGATCACGTATGGTGACGAGCGCGCCGCGCTTTTCGGCGAAGATCAGGCGCTCAAAGGTGCCGATGTAGTCCGGATGCACTGGGAACAGGCGGACGTACTCGTCCATCCGCTCGTTCATGGTGCCGTAGCAGCGGGCGAAGGGCCGCAGATAGGCGCGAATCTTGTCCTGCTGGTCGGCGGACTTTTTCAGCAGTCGTTCCGCAACCACGAAACTCACATCCTGGCGGGCGAGCAGTACTTGGGTAAACCTGTCTTTAACCCGTCGCAGGCTATCGGCAACATGCTGGAAGCGGCTGCTGTCGAAGACGGCCTCCTGGACGCCAGCCACGAAGCGGAAGCGCAGGTGCTTACAGACCTCGCCGAGCTCGCGCAAGAAGGACAGATCGAGCACCAGGTCGTGGTCCTTGCGCGAGCGTAGATACTCCAGGAATTCGTCGACCACCAGCAGGACGCCCTGGCCCGGATAGCGCTCGTCGAAGGCGGCCATCATCGCCTCAAAGGCGGCCTTGTTGTTGACTACTTGGTCTGCGGACGGGAATCGGTAGTCCACGCCGATCCGTTTGAGCAGTGACTCCAACTCGCCGGTCACGATCTGACGCAGCGACATCTCGCTGGAAACCTCGGTACGGTGGACCTGGAACCGGCCAGCAATCGCGCTGGCCGCCTCCGCGACCTTGGGGTGGCGCAGCATCGGCAGATACTTGGCGTCTTCCGCGACCAACGAGAGCACCGACATCAGGTGCGATTTGCCGGTACCGTAGTTGCCGACGACGAGCACGCCCTTGTGGTCGACGGACTCATCGAATGCGAGTTGCGGGATCATTCTGCCCGCGATGCGCTCGGCCATATCGTCGGAGATAACGTAGGTCGAGACCAGCTTCCGACCCTCGTCGGGACGGTTCGCGTCGAGCAGTTGAATGACCGACTCGATCGGCTCGAATTGGATGAGATCCCCGTAGCGCATGCGTTCCTGTCCCTTTTCTATTGTTTCAGATCGAGCGCGACCAAGCCGTCAAGGCCATAGTCGCGATATTCCGGGTGCCCCATCTCGGCGTAGGTCAGGCGCGGCCGATAGGAGCCGGGGCGTCCCGCCCCGGTGCCAGGTTCCGGCTCAGTGCAACCCGGCCGCAGTGCCCCCGGCCAGACCGCCACCACCCGCCGACCTTGGGCCTGGCGCTTGAGTAGGTCCAGGGGGTTGAGGGCGAGCGAGGCATCGAACAGTAACTCGATGTTGTCGATCAACAGCAAATCCCCGCAGCAATGGGGCTTCGCGATCTCGCGCAGGAGGCTGCCCGCCTGGAGTTGGCGCTCACGCTGGGAGACCGCGGCAAGCCGTCGGCCCAACTCCGCGCCCAGATTCAGGGGCTCCGCCCCGGTGCGGTCGCCGAAGGCCCGCAGCAGGGCGGTCTTGCCGCTCCCGGGCGAACCTGTCAGCAGAACAAGCTTGCTGTGCAGGGCAGCGAGATCGTCGACCAGCCGTTGCAGGCGCGCGAGCATTTTTTCTGTGGCTCCTTACTCGTTGCTTGATCGTGAGGATCTCACCTTTTGTGGGCGGCGACCCATTTTTTCGGGCCAGCGCCGCAATTATGTTCCGGACCAGGCGCGAACCGTTAGCATGGATCAGCGCCGCGCGGCCGCCGCCGGCCGCCCCCGATTGTCCGCCAACCACCACGACAGAGCACTCAGCCATGCCCCAACCCCTCGACGCCCAAGCCCTCGATCAGCTCTTCCGCACCGCCCGCACCTATCCCCGCTGGCAGGACCGGCCGGTGAGCGAGGCGCAACTGCGCGAACTCTATGACCTGACCCGGTTCGGGCCCACGAGCATGAACGCATCACCGGCCCGCTTCGTCTTTCTGCAGAGCGCCGCGGCCAAGGAACGGCTGGTGCCGGCCCTGATGGAGGGCAATGTGGCGAAGGTGCGCGAGGCCCCGGTGACGGTGATCCTGGCCCATGACACCCGGTTCCCGGAGCTGATGGCCGAGCTGTGGCCCCATACCCCGAACGTCGCGGCCATGTTCGCCGCCGACCCGCCCTGGGCCGAGGTGACGGCCTTTCGCAACAGCACCCTGCAGGGGGCCTATCTGATCCTGGCGGCGCGCGCCCTGGGGCTCGACGTGGGGCCCATGTCCGGGTTCGATAACGCCCGGGTGGACGCCGAGTTCTTCCCCGACGGACGCTACCGGTCCAATTTCCTCGTCACGCTGGGCTATGGTGAACCGGGCGCCTTGCACCCCCGCGGGCCGCGGCTGTCGTTCGAGCGGGCCGCGACCCTGCTCTGACGGCTGGGGTACGCGGCCAAGGGTCGGCAGGCCCTGCGATGCGTCCTTTGTGACCCCCTTCTCGTCGGGCGGCGACGCCCGGCTCTACTTTGTGGGAATCCATTTAACGTGCTCGCGTCTTGGTGCGGCTGCGAGTCCAGCGACCGGAGGCATCCGTCGCCGAAGGCAATGCCGCCGGGCGGCTGGCGGTCGCCGCACCCACCAGCAATACGATGATCGGGGGGTTCTGGCAACACTTCTGGGAGGCCGGACCCGAGACCTTCTCCAAGGCACTCGCACTCACTGGTGATGACCGGCTGGTGCCGTTCGCCGCGTTCATGGACATCCTGGAAGAGGCGTTTGCGCCGAAACCCGGAAAAGAAATAGAGTCGTTTCACTTCGACGGCGATGTGACGAATATCCACTTCTTCAATCTGGTGGGCGAACATGATTTTCTGGTCATGCCCTCGGCCTCCATCGTGGAGTGGAACTCCCCGATACCCAAACAGTTTGCCTCTTTCGACCAAACCATCTTCCCTGGCGGTCACTTTGTCTTCGCGCGGCCGGGATTCCAGGAGGTCAAGGAAAAACTGGCGGTGTGGTTCAGCGAAGGCCCCTGAAGGATAACGCGGGCGGGCACAGAAAACCGGCTGGTCAGCCGGTTTTGTTACCTGGGTCGCGCGCGCCGGGTGCAGGATTCCCTACAGGCCGATTGGCCTCAGGCCATCGCCTTGATATGGGCGTTCAGGCGGCTCTTGTGGCGGGCGGCCTTGGTGGCATGGATGATCCCCTTGGGTCGAGTCGACCGGCGGGCCGATGCGCAGTGCCAGGTCAGCACCGCTCGCCGGGAGATCAACCACCCGGTCGTCCAGGTCGAGCGACACCCGCGGGCCCGGATCGCGGGCCGCGAACCCGGACAGCAGGGGTGCCAGGGTGCGGACCCCGAAGGACAGGGGCGCGATCACCCGCAGGTTGTCGTGCAGGGCGTCGCTCCCGTGCGTCACCCGGTCTTGCGCATCCGCCGGTTCGCGCAGGATGCGGACCACGTCATCCAGGTCCTGCTCACCGGCCGCGGTCAGGCTCAGCGTGCGGGTGGTGCGATCGGGCAGCCGGAACTTCTGCTATCATTTACTGAGAGATACTAGAACGTTGCCCCCAGGCCTCCGGTCTTGAGACCGGCACGTCATGACCTGGTGGGACTGACCAAGGGTTGAGCAAAGGTCCTGACCATCCGCCCGGGACTTCCCGCAAGTCCTTCGCCCACGAGGAGAAACACCATGCGTCCAACGGCCTGCAACGGCTCCCTGACAAGACGGCCAGCCCTCCGGGGATGGCTGATGGTATTGATGATTGCGGGTTTGATCCCGGCCTTCGCGGCACGCGCGGCCGATTTGATGATTTATGAGGATGCCCTGGCGGGCGGTTGGCAAGACTGGTCGTGGAATACGAAACGTGCTACCGACACGGCGCTCAAGGCGACCGGCGCCTCGTCCCTGGCGGTGACCTATACCGCGGCTTGGGCGGGGCTTTCGTTGCGCGCCGGCCCGGCGATCAACACCGCCGGGTACTCGTCGATCCGCTTTTCCGTTTACGGCAAGCCGAACGGCGGCAAGCTGTCTCTATTCACCCAACCGACCGACGAGGGCACGAACAGCACCGCCTTCTTGTTCACTCCCACCCCGAACGCCTGGAGTGTGATCGATGTGCCCTTGAGCGCCCTGGGCAATCCCACCCAGATCGCCCGGCTGACTATCATGGACTGGACCGGCACCATCCAACCGGCCTACAACCTGGACACCCTGCGTTTGATCGGCAAAACCTTGCCGGCGCTGTCGCTGAAGGTCGATGCCACCGCGGCACGCAAGCCCATCAGCCCGCTCATCTACGGCATCAACGGCAGCAGCGCGACCACCGCCGACGCGGACTACATGAAGAGCCTGGGCGTGTCGGTGCGGCGCTGGGGCGGCAACAATACGTCGCGCTACAACTGGCAGCTCGACGCGAGCAACACCGGGGCCGACTGGTATTTCGAGGATGTCCGGATGAGTGATGCGGTCAATCTGCCGGCCGATTCAGGCGCCAACCGTGTCATCGCCCAGGATCGCCGGGTGGGGGTGGCCACGGTGCTGACCATGCCGTTGATCGGCTATGTGGCGAAAGATGCCGCGTCCTGCGGATTCAGCATCGCCAAGTACGGCGCGCAGACCGACAAGGACTGGCAGTGGCGCCCCAACTGCGGCAACGGCGTCAAGACGGGCGGCAGCCTGGTGACGGGCAACAACCCGGCGGACACCAGCCTCGCGGTCGGCCCCAGTTTCGCGCAGGCCTGGGTGAGCGCACTGGTCAGCCGCTACGGCAACGCGGCCAACAACGGCGTGCGCTATTATGATCTGGACAACGAGCCGGACCTCTGGTGGGACACCCACCGCGACGTGGCACCCACCGGCCTGAACTACGACCAGTTGCGCGACCGCACCTATCAATATGCCGCTGCCATCAAGGCGGCCGACCCCGCGGCCCAGACCCTGGGGCCGGTGGTGATGGGCTGGACCTATTATTGGCATTCACCTTACGACGGACAGCGGCAGGATTGGCAAACCCCGGACGACCGCAACGCCCACGGCGGTACGCCCCTGGTGCCCTGGTATCTGCAGCAGATGAAGGCCTACGAGCTGGCCCATGGCAAGCGCATCCTGGATTTTCTGGATCTCCACTATTACCCGGCCGCGGCCGGCGTCGCCTTGAGCCCGGCGGGCAACGCCGCCACCCAGGCCCTGCGGCTCAACAGCGCCCGCTCGCTGTGGGACCCGAGCTATGTGGATGAGAGCTGGATCGCGTCCGCCGGCCCCGAGGGCGGCATCATCAAGCTGATCCCGCGCATGCGCGACTGGGTGAACGCCAATTATCCCGGCACCAAGCTGGCCATCACCGAATACAACTTGGGCGCGCCCGAGCACATCAACGGCGCCCTGGCCCAGGCCGACGTGTTGGGCATCTTCGGGCGCGAGGGGCTGGATCTCGCGACCCTGTGGTCGCCGCCCCAATCCAGCCAGCCGCTCGCCTTCGCCTTCCGGATCTACCGCAACTATAACGGGAGCGGCGGGCGCTTCGGCGAGACCAGCGTGAGTGCCGTCAGCAGCGCCCAGGACCGGCTGGCCATCTATGCCGCCGAGGAGAGCGCCACCGGCGCCCTGACCCTGGTCGTCATCAACAAGACCGCCGGCAATCTGTCCGCGCCCCTGACCCTGAGTCACTTCACGTCCGGCGGTCTCGTGCAGGGCTGGCGCTACAGCCCCGCCCGGTTGAACGGCATCACGCGCCTGCCCGATCAAGGCCTCAGCGGTGTCACCTTCACCAGCACCTACCCGGCCAATTCGATCACCCTCTACCGGGTGCCGGGCCGCCGCCTGTGACGGGAACAAAAAAAAACCGGCTCTTGAGCCGGTTTTTTCGTCTGGTCCCGCGGACAGTACACGCGGGACCAGGGGGTGACCGATTGGCCTTACGCCATCGCCTTGATATGGGCGTTCAGCCGGCTCTTGTGGCGGGCGGCCTTGTTGGCGTGGATGATCCCCTTGGTGGTGGCGCCGTCGATCTGCGGCACCGCACTCTTGTACGCCTCGACCGCGGCCGCCTTGTCGCCCGACTCGATGGCCTTGACGACCTTCTTGACGAAGGTGCGGAAGGTGCTGCGCTGAGACGCGTTCTGCTGACGACGCTTCTCGGCCTGACGGGCGCGTTTTTCGGCTTGTGCTGAGTTCGCCAAGGGTGGGTCTCCTGGGATCCATTGGGCAAGAGCCCACGACGGGGGCTCGGATAAAGACCGCGTATTTTCCACAGTCGCGGGGCCGCTGTCAACCGGGATTTTCCTCGCCGCGAGGGCCAGGGTGCGATCAGAACGGATGTGTTGACGCAGATTCCGTAGGGTACGCATCGCGTAGCCGCCAAGCTGCGGCGACCGCCGGAGCCGGGTACTGCAGCTACAGCTACCGGACGTTCCCTCGGACCGGGCGTTGTTGTCGTTGTCGTTGTCGTAATCGTGGTCGGATTGTTCGATTACGACGACGACAACGACCGCGTACCCGGGATCTCGGTCACCACATCAGTTCTGACCGCACCCCGTAGATGGGAAAAGCGTGGCGATGCCTACTCTTACTTCTATACTCACGGATTTTTTCGGAGCCCCGCCGTGTCTTCCCTCGCCGCGTCCATCGCCAAGGTGGGCAGCCTGACCTTCCTCTCGCGCCTGCTGGGGTTCCTGCGCGACCTGGTGATCGCCCGCGTGTTCGGGGCGGACGCGGGCACCGAC
>Ga0247840_10003956_pt1 | contig 24159 bp, 21 predicted proteins | sample LaCruzMarch2015__FD_192404 | JGI IMG/M metagenome (GOLD analysis project Ga0247840, IMG submission 192404) | Freshwater microbial communities from meromictic Lake La Cruz, Castile-La Mancha, Spain - LaCruzMarch2015_17m | ecosystem: Environmental > Aquatic > Freshwater > Lake | place: Spain...
GAGGATTATCCATTTCATTGGCTAGATCCTTCACATGGCCGGTAAATGTTACTCGCTATTTTAATCGCCCTCTCAATCGAAACTATATGTGGCTCATTCTTCGTGGCCAGCATTTCAATCGAGACTACTTGATGCGGCAACCTATGCGAGAGCGCTTCGTACACCTTGCGATGGTCGGTGACACCATCCCCAAGTGGGACGAGATTCGGTTCACTTGCATGGACGTGACCGATCAGGTGAGCGTATCTATCGATGGAATCAACGACATCTTCTGCGTTTATTGTGATTGCCCCTGTGTCGAGTTGCATCCTTATTGCAGGATGTGCGACTTGCTCGACAACATGAGAGGTCTGGGCAATCGTCGTCATGAAGTTGGCACCGTAGCAAGTCGGGTTGGGTTCAAGGCAGATCGAGACGGACTGTGATGACGCGATCTCGCCGAGCTTCCTAAAAAAGCCGGTCGCTATATCGAGAGCCTCAGAATCCGTCAGCCCAGATCTATCGCGATTCTTCGGAGAGCCAAAGACCAATCGCGTAGATCCAAGGCCTGAGCCAATCCTGCAGACGGCACCAAGATGCGTGAGCATCGCAGCCTGAACTTCGGCTGAACCAAAAAGGTTCAAGCCTGTAGTCCCAAACAACAATGATTGCATGCCTGTGATCTCTATACCGCGATCTGCCCACCAAGATCTTACGCGAGATATGTCATCCTCAGAAGCCTCTACGGGGTTTGGGAAATATTTCCCTGGCGCTATGTCAATAGCGTCGATGTTGTAACCAAGAAGCAAGTCGGCAATAGCCGCATCTTCTGAGACATCCCATGCGATGTTGGATATTGCTAACCTCATGCAACTCATTGCGCTGGCTTTAGTATTGTAGATTCAGACTGAGCGTATGCTCTCACTGCCTGTATGGTTTCGCGAGCACTGTATTGGTAGTGCGCAGGAACACCGAAGAGACGAGCATGACGAGTGCGCATATCGTAACGCGCGGGATTACCCTGCAACTCTTGATCAAAGATCTTACCAAAGCCATGCAGGGAAATATCCGCCACGCTCACAGGCTCTGCGGTCAAATGGACCAAACTCAGGCCAGCTCTCAAGCAAGTTTCTATGTCGTACCAGAGATTCACCATGGGATAAAACTGAAACACTCCTCGGCTCTCTATGAGGTGTAGATTGTTTGCGTTTAACAGATCGAAGATTGCGTTCTTTCTAAGACCGGGCCCGACAAGGCCGGGCAAGCGAACTATCAAATAATTCTGGAAGTGATTCTCTACAAACTTTTCCAAGAGACGCCTATGCAGACCGTAGGCATGGAGGCCGGACTCGTCGATCTGCGTGTCTTCGTCGACCTCGATCGGATTCTTAAAAACATCCACAGTGCTGATCAATACAAATGTTTTGCACCGAATGGTTTCAAGATGACGGATTAACCCATGTATCTTCTCCCGATCCGATTCAGGCTCCCTGTTGGCAATCCACTTCTGAGCAGGCGCTCCCGCGCAAACCACAGTATCGAAAGTCCCGCCTTCGATATTCCCGATATTGGTTGAGCGGTAAAGAGCCTCAAATGAAGACTGCTTAAGAATCGTGCTCCCAACAAATCCGGAGAATCCTATAAGTGCATTAGACATAGATCCTTGTTACTTTTAAGCAGTTCGAATTAAGAGTGACTACTATCGTAGACGCGCAAGGAGTTCAGTAGGTGAAGCCATTGGAGTGCGACAATATATGTGAACGAGTTGTCATTGTCACCCCGCCATTTCTCGCGCGGGTTAAGCCAATTATGAGGGCGGCTTCCTGTCAATTATGAGGAAGCAGATACATCCATTTCTATTCGTTGCGATTGGTATACTATCCATGTTACCGCATGGCGATACTGGTTCTCACATATAGACACAATACTCTCCAAATTTTCGTAACTACTCATTAAGTGTATGGTAAGTGTCAGACCTGTTGCGTTGTTCGTACACGAAGCTCGAGTGTCTGTAAGCTGCTGAGAATGGAACCCTGGGACCGCGGGCATCTTGCCCGCCTGAAAAAATATGCGGGCTATAAGCCCGCTTCTAAGCTCCCTCAATCTTCACTTGTCAACAACGCAGCGTAAGTGTCCTACTTGCTGCGTTGTCGACAAGCGAAAATTCAAGAATGGGGAAGCGGGCATTTAAGCCCGCGTATTTTTTGGAGGCGGGCAAGATGCCCGCGGTCCCAGGGTTCCATTCTCCGCAGTTTACAGACAGATCAAGCTGCGTGTGCCAATAACGCAGCAGGTCTGACGCTTACCCTACACTTAATGAGCAGTTACAAATCGTCCTATGAAAAACCCTACAGCGATTCTCCTTAGCCTCACGCTCTTCTTTGTCTGCTTTCTCACGTCTTCAATCATCCCCCCATTTCAGTCGCCAGATGAATTTGCGCACATAAGAAGGGCATACCTTTTGACCAAGGGGCAAATATTTCTTAAAACTCCAGAGGGTCAATCGTCAGGAGGGATGGTCGACTTGGGGCTATTGTCCTACATGTCCCCTTATGAGCATATGGCGCTCAACCCAAACAGCAAGGTTGACCCCGCTCAATCGCATGACGAGATTGAGTGGTCCGGTGTTGAACAATTCAGAGAGGCACCTGCGTATCTCCCGTTGATCTACGCACCACAGGCGGGTGGTCTCTTGGTTGGCAAGGCCATGGGACTTTCCGTTGCCAGCTCTTACAAGTTAGCCAGATTAAGTGTCCTAATTATTGCCTGTCTAGTTATCTATTTCGCATTCCGTGTTTATAGCCCATCACCTTTAATTGCTGCCTTCTTGTTTATTCCAATGAGCATATTCCAGATGTCCTCTGCTAGCTTGGATGGAATATCTACGGCAGTATCGATCTTTGTAATATCTGCTTTTATGCGGATGACTCTCGACAAGGAAAAATCTAGCCCGTGGCTTTTGTATGCGATGTCTGTCGGCGTGGTTTTGGTTGCTACAACCAGGCCACATCTTCTGACTATGATACTTCTAATCTTCGGGACATTTTTTTACACAAGGAATAAGAAGAACCTGATCGCTGGTTCTATTGTTGCCGCTCTCGTCATACTCTGGACAGGCTACTGCTTAAGCGGTGTCGTGAGTAAGAGTGTTGCCCTTGGCCTTCCAACTCCAAACCTCGCCATAATCTACATCAAAAGCCCTCTGTCTTTCGTGAAGGTTCTGTTGGCAACTCTCACGGATACCAACTATCAGACTTTCTACATCAAATCTTTCTTCGGAGTCTTGGGTTGGCTTGATACTCGGTTTTCCAATTGGTTTTATTCATGCCTATCTGCTTTGTTTCTAATGCTGCTAATTTTCTCCACCTCTTTTAAGGGCATCAAAACGCAATGGCCGACAAGAGCATTACTAGTATCCTGCGCGATAATCTCCTTCTTTCTGACCTTCTTCGCACTCCTTATCCTGTGGACTCCACATCCCGCTACCGTCATTCTCGGCGTTCAGGGCCGCTATTTTCTAGTGCCTGCGATGTTTGTGGCTTACGCTCTTGATTCAAACCAAAGGACTCGCTCACTGGTTCACAAATCTCTTGGAGTATTTCTGTTGGCTGTGCTCGTGCTGTTCTCCTCGTTTAGCACTCGAGAGTTGCTGTTGGAGAGGTATTACATTTTGGATGGGAAGTAAGAGACGAGATGACACTACAAATCAAGGCTCTTTCTCTTCACCTATCTTCGACAGCTTATGCTTAAGACCATCGATCAGAAAGAAGAAAGGCAAGGCGTAATGAAGGATACAGAGATACCTGAAGTCCCTAGATCCTCTGAGGATGAAGAGCACCGGCACATTGATGCACGCTTCGCTAACAAGTAGTCAAACCTAAGATAATTTACTAACCTGGTTAGGAGCAGATTTGTCGTCTCACGTGAGCCTCAAAGGCCATTGAGCCACACCGCGATTTGGACACAGGCTTATAGATGCTAGTGGACAATCTACAAAGGCAGTAACCCACAGAAGATATTTCTTATCGAGAGTTTTCATGAAAAAACTAGCATTACTGTTTAGTCTGACGCTATTTACTGCCTGTTTTACAATATCAGCACTTATCCCACCTTTTCAGTCACCCGATGAGTTTGATCATGTCAAAAGAGCTTATCTTTTAACTCAGGGACAGATCTTTCTTGAAACTCCAGAAGGTCAATCTTCTGGTGGAATGATCGACTCTGGGCTTTTTTCTTACTTCATCCCTTACAATGAGATTTTGGCTAGGCGTGACAGCAAGATTCATTTCGATAGAGAATACGATGATATTCGGTGGACAGGGCAGAAAGAATTTAGGCAAGCCCCATGCTATTTCCCATTCATTTATGCTCCACAGGCTGCGGGTTTGTTCATAGGGCAGATACTGGGACTATCCGTCGCTACGTCTTACTTGTTGGCCAAAATAACTGCACTGGCTATCTCGTGTCTGATAATTTTTTATGCATTCTCTATTTACAGTCCACCTCCTCTAGCTGCAGGGCTTTTGTTAATCCCTATGACTATGTTTCAGATGGCTTCTGCTAGTTTGGATGGAATATCTACTGCGATATCGATTCTGGCATTATCACTATTTATGCGGATCGCCGTAGACAAGGAGAAGTCGAAACCGTGGTTTTTGTATGCACTGTGTTTGTGCGTGATTCTCGTTGCCACAACCAGGACTCACCTTCTGACTATGATATTTTTGGTATTCGCGACATTCCTATATACGAAAAACAAAAGAAGCTTAATAGCTGGTTTTGTAGTTACAACGTTTGTTGCTCTCTGGACGATCTACTCATTAACAGGCGTAGTAGATAAGAGAGTCATTCGTGACGTGTCTACATCGAGTATCATTTCGTATTACGCTCAGGATCCCATATCGCTACTGAGAGTGATCATTCAAACATTGAAAAATTCCGACAATCTGAGGTTTTATGCTGAGTCTTTTGTCGGCATTTTAGGTTGGCTTGATGCACGTTTTTCAGCATCGGTTTATGTGTCTCTTTATTTTCTGTTGTTTGCGTTGGTTCTATCTTCTGTATCCTTTAAGGCCTTCAAATCTCAATGGAGAGAGAGGGTATTGCTGTTGTGCTGTGCTATAGGATCATTCTTTTTTATCTTTTTCGCGCTGCTCATAGGATGGAATCCACATCCCGCTGTAATTATTGGAGGTGTGCAGGGACGTTATTTCCTAGTCCCTGCCATCATGCTTGCTTACTCTATAGACTCCGCTACGAGGATCAAATCACAAGCATTTCATTATGCTGGCATACTGCTGTTGATAGCGCTCTTATTGCTGTCTTCATTCACAACTACAAAGTTACTATTGAGCAGGTACTACATTTCGAGTCCAAACTCCTAAAAAACCCTCGAAGTTCAAATCACATCACTCCAGTCTTTGAATCTTCGGGATTCACTTAATCAAAACTACGATGCCAAGAAAAATCAGCCCGGCGCCTAAGGATTGCTGTAGGTCGAGCCGCTCACCAAGAAAATACCAGTTACTGAACACGATAAATACGTAAGCCGAAGCTGTTATGAAACTAGTAACCGTTGTGGAGATGGGGCCAAGAGTCGGATGTGCAACCAAAGAATGATTGATAAACACGAATGCAAACCGTGAGATGAGTGCACATGTCATAGATAGAATGAATCTCCAGTGAAACAAGAATGCGATGAAACCTCTAGGAGTGAGGAGGTTATCTGATAGTAGAGCACGGTCACCGAGCAAGGTGATCGAGGCCGCCGTGGTAATACAAAACACTATGCAGCCTAAAATAGCAGCGGTCACGTCTTTCCCTCTTCTTTATGTCTATGCCATTACCTAAACTCAACTGCGGTTTGATTTGTAGCTCATGGCATACAACCCACTCAGAACTCGCGCTATGGCCCTGGGCCATAGACTCTCGAACATTTGGCGGTCCTCTTGTTGTCTGGCCTGATCGACTAGGCCACGCGAGGTTTCGCTGGCTTGATGTATGCGATGCCTCATCAATATGCGCGGGCAATAGGCGAAGCCACCGTCCCTACGCGCCAGCTTTATCCAGTAATCCCAATCTAAGTTAGTGCGCAAGTCCCGTCTAAAATGTAGATCGCCGATCCGTCGTCGATTGAATGTCACTGAAGGGCAGCAGACAGGGGAACCAAAAGAGAGCATGCGGCGCTTGGCCATGCTTGCTTTAATCGCTTCACGCCAGCCAAATCCTAGAAAGAGCAGGATGTCTTTAACAAGCATAGTGAGGTTGCGGGGTTTTATACTTCCGGTCTCTGTCATTTCTTCGTAGTTGGTAAAAGCAATCAAAGTATCGGGGTATTTGTTAAAGAGGTTCAGTGTTTCTTCTAGAAACTCAGGCAGATATACATCGTCTTGATGTGTAAGAGTTACGTACGCAGTCATTTCGGGAGACGGTGACGATGTCGGGCATGTAGCTTGTAGACCAAAATTCCAATCATCCGCCATGACGTGACTGGTATCGAGAGAACCCGAGGCATTGGCCTCCAATACATTAGCACTTACCAGTATTGGAATTTCAAAGCGCTCTCCTATCTCCGTGATGAAACTGTTAGGAGTCGATGTCACGATCAGCTTCTGTCCGGAGATTGTCTGATTGGCGAGACTCTGCACGCACTCTTCTAAGTAAGGTGAAGTCCCATAGGCCAAGATCACGAAGGTGTGGTCAGCGCATTGCATTCTTGATTTAGGTTCGTGCATAGCAATCTCTCAAAGCGCCTACCGTTGCCTATATTTTTTATGAACCGGCCTAGTCGGCACCGATGAAATGTCATAGGCCAAGAATGCAAGGATCAACTGGATTCCGACTATCATCGGGAGAGCGGAGAGCATTACTGTGCCTACGGGGGTTGTGCTTCCTGTTTGGACGGAGCCTATCCAGTGGTATGTGCCGAAGGCGAGGCCGAAGAGGATCATTGAGGTTCCGGCGATGATCTCGATTGAGGCTAGGGACATGTTGCGGAGGTAGTAGTTGTAAAAAAGCCTTTTGAAGAAGTTGCGCAGATGCTTTGCTAGGAACTCGCCGACTATTTTTTCTATTTTTAGATTGCTGACCTCCTCACCGTATTTGGCATCCATGGGGATGTCGACGACAACAGCGCGCAATGTGTTTAGCCTAAAGAGGATGTCCGTTTCAAAGAAATAACGGCGGCTGATTTTCTTGAATGGGAGGTGCCTGGCCACGTCTCTGTGGATGGCAGTGTAGCCGTTGGTTGGATCGAAGATGTCCCAATATCCTGAAGATATTTTTGTCATAAAGGAGAGGACAGCGTTACCGAAGAGGCGAATCTTAGGCATTGCGCTAATTTCTTCCAGGTTGAAAAATCTATTCCCCTTTGTGTAATCAGCTGTCCCATCGAGAATCGGCTGGACGAAGTCCGGTATCAGACTTGGGTCCATCTGATCGTCTCCGTCTACCTTAACGATGATGTGCATGCCTTCATCTATAGCGGCTTGGTACCCACTCATGACTGCGCCGCCAACGCCTAGGTTCTCGCTATGTCTTATTACAATGACGCGCTTGTCATCCGCGTTTGCCTCTACAAAATCACCACAATGGTCAGGGCAACAATCGTCTACTACGTAGATCCTGCATACCTCTGGACCTATCTTGCCTATGACGCTCAGGATGTGATCGCGGACTCTGTAGCTCGGTATAACGACGGCGATTCTTGGCTGCATGGTCATGTGATTTGAATCACTCGTCACTGACTAATCCCCTGCGACTTTGTTTGAGGAACAAGAGATAGGGCGGTTCGCGAACCGCCCCTACGATGGAGGCACAGACACATGCAGATATACCCATCACGAATGAGAATTCGCGATGGGTATATGAGGGATACACAACCCCTACTGTCCGACAGCAAAACTCTTTAGCACGTAGGAGAGGATACCGCCCTCTCTTATGTATTCAACTTCAACAGGGGTGTCTACTCGACAAATGACTTCTATGTTCTTTATGTATCCATCGCCTTTTGCTGTTACGCGCACAGCCTGACCTGGTTTTAAGTTGTTGTCGATTTCAATATCAAACTGCTCTTGCCCTGTCAGTCCAAGGGTTTGACCGGACTCCCCTTCCTTAAACTGCAATGGGACGATCCCCATTCCTATGAGATTGCTGCGATGTATTCTTTCATAGCTCTCTGCGATGACGGCTTTGACTCCTAGCAGGAATGGGCCTTTGGCAGCCCAGTCTCTGGATGACCCCGAGCCGTATTCTTTCCCAGCAAGGAGCACAAGCGCGGTTCCATTCTCTATATAGCGCTGGGAGGCTTCAAAAAAGGACATGCGCTCATTAGTCGGATGGTAGACAGTCACATTGCCCACAGCATCAGGTGTGAGCAAATTTCTAAGCCTGATATTGGCGAAGGTGCCACGCATCATAACGAGGTGGTTACCTCTGCGCGCTCCGTAGCTGTTGAAGTCTTTGTCAGCTACCCCATTCTCGCGCAGGAAAGATGCGGCAGGAGATTTTGCCGCTATGCCACCAGCTGGAGAAATATGATCCGTCGTCACAGAGTCGGCAAAGAATCCTAGCACGCTTGCACTGTGGATTGGCTTAATAGAACCTGACTCTTTGGAGATGTTGTCAAAGAATGGTGGCGACTGAACGTATGTCGACTTCTCGTCCCAGACAAATAGCTCACCGGTTGGCGCTTCGACTTCCTTCCAATCATCAGAACCAGACCAGACATCTTCGTAACGCTCAGCAAACATTTTGGCATCACACGCTTGTTCAATAGTCTCCTGTAGTTCTTTATTCGTAGGCCAAATGTCTTTTAAATAAACAGGAGCCCCTGACTTCGAGAGTCCGATCGGCTCTTTGGTTATGTCGACAGAAGTAGATCCAGCTAAAGCAAAGGCTACGACTAAAGGCGGAGAAGCTAGATAGTTTGAGCGAGTGACTTTGTGAACGCGGCCTTCGAAGTTCCTATTGCCAGAGAGAACAGCCGAAGTGACAAGGTCTGCCTTCTCCACGGCATCTACGACTTCATCTGCTAACGGGCCCGAGTTTCCAATACAAGTAGTGCAGCCGTAGCCGACAACATAAAAACCGAGCTTCTCTAGGAATGGCAAAAGACCAGCTTTGTTTAGGTAATCGGTCACGACACGAGAGCCTGGGGCAAGAGATGCCTTCACATAACGAGGGACTCTCAAACCAAGCTCAACAGCCTTCTTCGCGAGAAGGCCAGCGCCGAGCATAACGGCTGGATTGCTCGTATTAGTGCATGAAGTAATCGCTGCGATTAGGACAGCTCCGTGGCTTATCTGCTCTGTCGTTCCATCGGCATAAGATATCGTAGCGCTTGCGCTCGATTGTTCCTCGCTTAAACCAAAGCCCTTTGGCCCAACATCTGATGTCAGGACTTTCTTGTATGTAGGCCCGAGGTCACTCAGACGCACGCGATCATGTGGGCGCTTTGGCCCTGCAAGTGAAGGCTCTACACTCGAGAGGTCAAGTTCTAAACATGAGCTGAATTCGATGTTGTTTTCCTCCGAGCGGAAGAGGCCTTGTTCCTTGCAGTAGGTTTCGACAAGTGCAGCATGGTCCCCTCCTCTACCGGACAATTCTAGGTAGGATAATGTTTCCTTGTCGCATGGGAAGAAGCTAACTGTAGATCCCTGCTCCGGCGCCATATTGCCAATAGTCGCTCGGTCAGCAAGTGAGAGATTAGAGATGCCTGGGCCGTAGAACTCTACGAACTTGCCGACAACTCCAGCCTTGCGGCAAATCTCAGTGATACACAAAACTAGATCTGTTGCCGTGGTGCCCTCAGGCAACTTGCCAGTGAGCTTGAAGCCAACCACTTCTGGAATGAGCATATAGATTGGCTGATCGAGCATAACAGCCTCAGCTTCTATACCTCCCACACCCCAAGCCAGCACAGCTAAGCCATTGACCATGGTGGTGTGTGAGTCAGTGCCGACGCAACTATCTGGATACACTAATCCAGAGGCAGAGTCCCTAAATACTACGCAAGAGAGATGTTCGAGATTGACCTGATGCACTATACCGGTCGATGGAGGGACGACTCTGAAATTGTTAAACGCTGTCTGAGACCACTTGAGAAGTTCATAGCGCTCTCGATTGCGCTCGAATTCGATTTTCTCATTGAAGCTAAGAGAATCGGCGGTCCCTGCTCGGTCTACCTGTATGGAGTGGTCAATAACTAGGTCGCAAGGTATGAGCGGGTTGATTCTTTTCGGATTACCGCCGAGCCTCGTCATGGCATCTCTCATAGCCGCAAGATCTACTACGGCCGGAACCCCTGTGAAGTCTTGTAATATAACTCTGGCGGGTTTGAACGGAATTTCCACGCGGTCTTTTGCATTGGGACGCCAATTTGCCAACGCCTTGACATGCTCCTCGGTGAAATTCAAGCCATCGACATTTCTTAGAGCGGATTCGAGTAAGACCTTTATGGTGTAAGGCAGGCGTGAGACAGGCCCGACATTTTGGCGCTCAAGCTCTGGCAGGCTGAAAAACCCGACCTCGCCTTTGGGTGTGCTTATACTTTTGAATGTGCCAAACGGATTTCGTCTTTTTACTCGATTGTCCATCGTATCTCCTGATTGATTCTTACTTCATCTTGTTACGGTCGAGTGGTGCTAGGAACTACTTATCGTCATCTGGTGGGAAGCCATCGTAGATGATCCCCTGTCGTGTCTCATGGTATGCCGTTCTTACAAATAGGTAATAATCGACAGAGCTGGTTTTGCCGAGATCTGTAGCTTCTAGCAAACCCGCCCTACCATCTACTACGTCAACCGCGCGCAAAGACCAGGCAGTTGCAGTCGCGGAACTATCAGGTGAAACGACCTCGCTGATATATGTCGTCGGGCTAATGAAGTATTGGCCGACTCTGCCGAATGTATCTCTCAAGTTCGAAGGCCCGAGCAGTGGCAAGACCAAGTATGGCCCTTCACCTACACCATAATAACCAAGACCGGTGCCGATATCCTCTGAGTGGTGTTCCATCCCATATTCTGAAGCAACGTCAAACAATCCAGCACACCCAAAAACGGAGTTGATCATAAAGCGCCCGCTGTGTAGGCCGACCTGGTCGAACTTGAGTTGGATGAGGTCTCCTGCCAGATATATTGGATAGCCCAAATTTTCAAAGAAGTTTCCGACTGAGTCCCTCACAGTCCTCGGCACATAAGCCCGGTATTCCTTTGCAACAGGCTCAAGTATATTGCGATCGAGCCTCTCGTTGAACCAAAATGATGCGCGATTGAAACGCTCAAAAGGGTCACTCACTGATTCCCCCTCAGCCTGTGCCCGACCCGAGCCGAAGACTAAAGAGACAACGACAAAAAACACTAAACTTAAAAACTTCACTTAATAAACTCCTTAATTACTGCGCCTGCAGCAGCTCATAAAATGACATCCATAATAGTCGGCCCAAGCAATATCGTTTTTCAAGATCTGCAACAAGTCACCATCCTACAAAACTGACATGGGCCGGAGAACGTAATTATACCCATCACGAATGAAAATTCCCGATGGGTATACCAGGTCCTTCCGTAAGTTGGGGTCTCATTGGCGTAGATCGCAAGAACGGTGTTATACCGATCGCAATTCGAAATTTCGTTTTTCTGAAAACATTTTGAGGCCATCTTTGAAAGTTACTCAATCGCCAATCCTCGCAATACTTTGCGTATTGCTGTGGGTTGGCTCAATCGCAACTTCCAAATATGACCCCAATCTGCTTCCAGAGAAAACGAAATTTCGAATTGCGATCGGTATATACCCATCTCAAGATCTTGCGCCAACACATCTCGACAATTCTGCAAATTCCTCAAGGCTCAATGTCTCGGCTCTTCTAAGCGGGTCTATACCGGCATCTTGAATAATGCTCTGGATGTCGGACCTCTCGAGCCCCAAGCCATTAGCAAGAGAGTTGAGCAAGGTCTTTCGTCTGGTGCTAAAGGCGGCTCTGGTTGTGCGTTCAAATATTTCTAGGTCCACATCTAGGCGTGGTTTTGCGAGAGGTCTTATCGTTAGCAGAGAGGAGCTAACGTTTGCTTTTGGGTAGAAGCTATTGCCGTCTATGGAAATCCCAAGCTGGGTGTCTGCAAGGAGACGGCAATAGACGCTCAGAGATCCGTAAGATTTAGTCCCTGGGTCTGAGCAGACTCTATGCGCAAACTCTTCTTGGAGCAGTAAATGTGCAGAGGATACCCTTTCGCCTTGAGCAAGAACCCAAAGCACGACCGAAGATGAAATACTATAGGGCACATTGCTGACGATCTTTACTCGGCACCAGTTCTCCGGCACAACTTCTGAGAGAGCAACTTCTCGAATATCCGCATTAACTACAGAATCTCCACTGAGCTCGGGGAATGTGCGTCTTAAGTGATCGCAAAAACTCTCTTCAACCTCAACCGCCCTCAGTAGAGAGGTCTTCCTTATGAGCCTCTGTGTTAAAACTCCGAGGCCCGGACCTATCTCTAAAACTGGTTCATCTCTGGCCACATGAAAGCTATCGACGATTTGATCGGCGATCGAGAGGTTAAGAAGGAAGTTTTGTCCCCTTCCCTTACTCGGTCTTACGCCGAGATCGGAGAGCGTCTGTTTTATGCTCATTCAATCCTCAAGCTCAATTTCGAATCAGCATCCACATCCATCCTAACGTCTGGCCCCAAAAAACCCGATTCGCATGAGCCGGCCCAGTTTAAATAGATCTCTGGTTTCCTCTCGATCCGCTTAGCCGCAGCGACTGCGATCATCGCGGCATTGTCCGTGCACCACTGTTTTTCTGGGACAAAGAGGCGACACCCCGATTGCAGGGCCGCATCAAGAAGCCTAGCTCTGAGTCTATCGTTGGCAGCTACTCCACCCGTGAGGATTATAGAAGCGGCCCTATTGTCCTTGGCACATAGTATCGTTTTAGAAACGAGGCTCTCTACGATGGCGCACTCTATACTGGCCGACAAGTCAGAGAGGACCTGTGGTTCATGTAATTGCTCTCCTAGTTTGGCTACTGTTCTAGCAACTGATGTCTTCAAACCGCTAAAGCTAAAGCTGGAAGAATCGTCTCTTAGGGCAATAGGGAATTGAAATTTTGTGCCATCTCCCGATGAGGCACAGCGGCTCAAAGATGGGCCTCCAGGATAAGGCAAACCCAAGATCGTCGCGCTCTTGTCGAAGGCCTCCCCAGCCGCATCGTCCCTTGTTCTAGCTAAAATAGAATAGTCCCCGAAATCTCGGATCAAGACGAGAAGCGTGTGTCCGCCTGAGACAAGCAAGGCAATTGCTGGGAGATCAACTTCACATTGTGGATCGTTCATCTCATGCGCCCAGAGATGTCCCTCGAGGTGGTTTATGCAAAGCAGGGGTTTCGACAAACTCCATGCGAGAGCTTTTGCATAGCTGAGTCCTACTAAGAGACAGCCTTTAAGACCTGGCCCATGAGTCACAGCAACCGCATCTAGTTGGTCTAGGCGCAGGTCGGCAGATGCCAGAGCGGCGTTGAGCATTTCAGGTAAATTTTTTATATGTTCTCGAGAGGCCAGCTCAGGAACAACGCCCCCGTAAGGCTCATGCAGAGCCATCTGAGAATACACAAGATTCGCTTTAAGCGACTTGATGCGCGATGGCTTTCCTATGGACGAATCTCCACACTCTAAGATAGCTACTGCGGTCTCGTCGCAGCTAGTCTCTATAGCGAGGATTCTGGAGATCATAGCCCTTTTTTCAGATACAAAATGACGGCCTTTTTATCCGCAGCATTCATGCGGCCAAAGTAGGACCAAGGGCAGAGATTTGGTGAGCTAGTCTTGCCACCTGGGGTACTCCCCGATGCAAAATAAGTATCCCAATCCTCATCACTCCATTTTGTTAGAGATCCATCGCCCCGAGATCTAATATCAGGCCCGCCTTCTCCACGTTTAGTCGCAGGTTCCGAAGAACCAGAGAACACCCATTCATCGTCTAAGAGCCCTGAGGATGAGTGACATGAAGCGCAACGATTAAGAGCAGAAACCACATAGCGACCTCTTCCAACTGAAACTGTTTCTGGAAGTGCAGGTATATAGCCGCGCCAAGGTTCATGTTTGGGTATTATCCCCAAACTGTTGCGGTCAAATACTCCCATTTCCCTGCGAGGTATTGAACTGCTGACAGGCTCCTGGGAAAAGAGGTACACAGCAATAGACAAGGCATCTAGATCCGACATCCACCGGTATCCCTTGTGCACATCGAAAGAAAGAGGGCCCCCGTCTTTTGCATTACCTGCTCGAATAGCATCCATCACTTCCCTAATAGACCATCTGCCTATTCCAGTCTTTTTGTCTGGTGTGAGGTTTGGGGCCCTAAGCTCTCCGAGCGAATCGGTCACGAGGGCACCACCACTGAGAGGGCTATTGGGATTTGTAGGATAAACCCCATGACAAAAGCCACAGGCAGAAGGGCCACGAGTTAGATACTCACCTCTGCGTTTGAATTTATCTACATCTTTGAAATCAGAAAAAAAGATCTCCCATCCCGCATCCATGTCTGGTATCTCCAGATCATTTGATACAGGATCGGCCTCACCCGTGCCTGGTAAAATAACCTTAGAAGAGGAGGCAGTCGTTTGCCTTGTCTGTGCAGACTTTTCATCTATGACCCATAAATTTGCACATGAGACAAGGCTAAGAACGATTGCCAAGCCAATTAGAAAAGTATCGCGATGCTTCATTCGGTGTCCTCTTTTACAGTCAGAAAGAAGGTGTTCTCACCTCTTTGCAAAGAGAGCAGAACGGGGCTTTTGAGGTTGAGCTTTGATACGACATCTTTGAACTGAGGCAAACTCACAACTGCCTCAGACCCTATCTCCAAGATTATGTCACCCCTTCTCACTCCGGCTTTGCCAGCTAGGCCCTCGGGTTCCACTAAGGTAACAACCACACCCTTAGCATCACCTGCACCCAGAGCATCGGCTATATCCGGTGTCAGCTCCTGAACCGACATGCCTAAGTTTTTATACTCATCCGGGCTTACCTCCTGCTTCTGTACCACCGCCCGGTCTGTTAGCTCTTTTATCTCAACTGACAGAGACATCTTTTGCCCCTTGCGAAAGAGCACTACCTCGACTTTCTTGCCTACTGGCGTCTCTGCAACAACCAGTGGTAGCTGATCGTTCTCGTCGATCTTTTTCCCATCGAACTCTACAATCACATCGCGTTTTGCGATCCCTGCTTTGGCGGCAGGACCATCAGGTGCAACCTCTGCAACAAGAGCGCCCTTAGCATCTGGAAGCTTTAGAGCTGACGCTAGGTCTTCATCCACAGATTGAATAAGTACACCTAACCAGCCCCGTGTGACACTCCCCTTTTCATGCAATTGGGAAACTATGCTCTTTACGATGTTAACGGGTATGGCAAAACCGATCCCCACATTACTCGCACGCATCCTCCCCGAGTCTGGACTAAGAATAGCGCTATTAACGCCGATTACTTCCCCTCTCATATTGAGTAGAGGACCACCTGAATTGCCTTGGTTGATGGATGCATCAGTTTGAATGTAGTCGTCATATGGCCCACCGATTTGTCGAGATTTTGCAGAGACTATACCTACCGTCGATGTGTGCCCTAATGTAAACGGATTACCAATTGCTAGAACCCAGTCTCCTGGCTTAACTATGGAAGAGTCGCCCAAGGGAACTGGCGCAATAGATGGTGGATTGTCGATCTTTATCAAAGCGATGTCGGTCTTCTTGTCCTGCCCAACGACAGAGGCTTTGTATGTCTTCTTGTCATTTTGGAATCTGACTATGATTTTAGTCGCATGCTCGACGACGTGGTTATTGGTCACGACATATCCGTCTTTATGGATCATGAAGCCACTGCCAAGACTCTTAAATGCGCGCTCTTGCTGTTCACTAAATTGTTCCGGCAACCCACCGACATCCCCTCCTGGGATTGAGAAGAGAGCCTGCACTTTCTCTTTACCTTCTATGGAAATGTTCACGACCGCAGGTGATGTCTTCTCAATGATAGGAGCAAGGCTTGGCAATGTAGCGGCCAGTTGAGCACTAGTGCTATCTGGCAACTCCTGCCAGAACTTGCCACCTTCTGCATTTGCAAGAGGGCATAGAATCAGGGTCAGAATAAAAGCAAAGGGTAAATTTAGCGTGTGTTTCAGATTTGTTCTTTTATACATGAGTCACCTCTTGTCTTATGTGAGTACGGGTTGAGATCGGACGATTGCAAAACCAGCAAAAGTCACTAAGACTTGCTCTTCTTTACTGTATGCACAAATGCCATACGGACATTCGTGAGGATCTCCTTGAGAAGCTTATCTTCGTCACCAGAGAGATTGCCTTTGGTCTTATCTGCGAGAATCCCGAGTATGTCTATTGTTTGCTTTGACGCTTCCAAATTCACGGGCGTATTTTGCAACTCTGGGTGAGGAGCCTCCCCCATCAATGCTAAGGCTTGTGTTGCCATGCTCACAACGAATGTAGAAAAATCCAGTTGTGGATAGAACCTCCCATCATCCTTGTCTTTATCAGCTTGTGCTGGATCTTCTTCGGCTGCCTTATTTACAGGCACCTCGTCCACGCTCCTACATCCCACACTCTGAGATCCATGACATCCACAGGAATCATCTCTTTTCTCACCGGATTGAGAAAAATGTCTTCGGTCTATTACTCTAACTTGTTCCTGGGATTTCTTTTCTTCGCTCATTTTAAGCTCCAATAAAATTTACTTACTCACACTGCAATATCTTCAGATACCACCCTCGGCCCTAAGGCCGACCCTAGCTGCTCGCAGATCTGGAAATTCTCATTCGCGATGGGTATAACTCGAGTGCTTTATACGGCCTTGGCAAATTAACCCATAGCGGATTAGAACGCCACAACTCTAGAATGCAGGCAGTATATACCCATCGCAAATGAAAATTACGGATTTTGCGAATGCTGAGCAAGTATCGAACCTTTATTGAAAGTGGACGCGGCCTTTGTCGGCCGCGCATTATCTGCGATGGGTATATATATTTCAAGTCAGCCAGAGGTGCATCATGTTGCGAATAACTGTTCTAGGATCTGGGACCTCAACGGGAGTGCCAGTTCCAGCTTGTGACTGTCCCGTATGTCTATCCGGAGATCCCAAGAATGATCGCCTTAGGTCTTCTGTCTTAATTGAAGCAATAAGCGATCTAGGCGCGATCTTGTGTTCATTGTTGGTGGACACTTCAGTCGATCTTCGCCAGCAGTGTCTTAGGTATAAGATCCCTAAAGTCGATGCCGTCATATATACGCACTGCCATGCGGATCACGTCTTTGGCCTTGATGATCTAAGGGCATTCAACTTTGTTTCTGGAGGAAGTATCCCAGTCTATGCGAGCCCAGATACTGCACCCAAGCTACGAGAGACATTCCCATATGCATTCAAAACACAAAAACACTATCCAGGAGGTTCCCCTCCACAGCTGAACATGAAAATCATAGAGCATGGGCAGTCCTTCTTGGTCGCGGGAAGTAACTTCGATCTAGAAGTCATGCCTCTTCTTGTTTTGCACGGTAGTCTTCCCGTCACAGCACTGAGAATCGGCGACTTCGCTTATTTAACAGATTGCTCTGCAATTCCAGAAGAGAGCATCAAACACCTTTTCGGCTTAGATGTCCTAATCCTCGATGGACTCAGGGAGCGCCCTCATCTAACTCACTTCAATCACGCTCAAGCGGTTGAAGCGATCGAGACAATCAAACCAAAAAAAACATATCTGACCCACCTATCACATGAAGTTGACTACGAGAGAGGGAACCTATCACTTAGGAAGATGACGCATCTATCCGTTGAACTAGCTTACGACGGCTTGATTATAGAGGTGTGACCGCGCGAGCGTGAGGAGGTAATTGCTCATGGCTCCTCACGTAAATTTGTGGGTGGAAATAGGCGAGGGTATACCCATCGCGAATGAGAATTCCCGTTTTCTGAAAGCATCTTGTGGCCATCTTTGAAAGTTATTCAATCGGCCAATCCTCGCGATACTGTGGAAATTCGATGTGGATTAACGGCTGTGTTTTTGTGTTACCGCAGATCGAACGGTCCCTGGCAGCAGCTGCGGGTTCATACAAAGACCACCCCACCGGCAGTTACCCACAAGCTCAACAGCACTAGCGGCCGAAGGTGAAAGAGCCGCTGTTGATTTATGAATAACTGCCCACCCCAAAAACAAAGAGCGAGGTGACTCGCATCATCTGCTTGAGCACTCGCAAATCACAGACTCGCGGCTCATTGATAATTCGCAAGTTCAAATCGAAGTCTTTCCACTTGCCGACCGTCTTTTCCCATATTTCCACCCACAAATTTACGTGAGGAGACACTTTTCTTAAAAGGCGAGGCCGCGTCAAAATAGAACACTAGAAAAACCTGGCACATCTTTGCGCTGCGGGGATTTGGTAGGGGCGCAACCCACCTGTCCGCCATGATTCCCCGCACAACTGTCATTGTCACCCAGACTTGATGTAATCTGCAGCCTGTTTTTTTTTCACATTTGGTCACCTAACCTGTTTTCTTGGAAACAACCTAAGACACTATGCGTTTGACTTCGAGTAAATCGCATAGATACGTCAGGCATCTACTCTCCTCCCCAAAAGTGAGAGAAATGACTGTGGAAAGTAAATGTAATTATTTGGAGGTCATTATGGCTGGATTACAAACTGCACAAGCAGTGGATCAACCGCTGGAAGAAGTCAAGAAATGCGTAGATGCAAGGCATGGGGAAGCTATTAGATGGAAAGACGGGACACCTCCTCAATACGCGGCTGCCCAACCTTTCCTTCTCACTAATACGCCAGGGACATTAAGTATACCGACTGTTATCATCAGTGATACAGATCATCAGGGTGGCTATGTGGAACAAGCGATTAAAAAAGCGACGTTCACTCATGTGTTAGGGTGTCTCACCCAGAATAGAATTCTAGTTGGGTCTGTTAGTGGTGAGGGTAGAGACAATACGAACGCTCCAAATACTATTAGCAATTTGGAGGCTGCCGCAAACGAACTCAAGCTGAAACTCCCTTCTACTGACCTTGCCAAACTTAAGAATGATCCACCTAGTTTCCTTACATTCACATATTCGGCTACCGATGTTGCTGGGCTGCCGGGCTGGCGGAGGGGACAGTAACTGTTAACGTCCTCAGAAAGTTGCGTAGTCAATGGTGTAGATCGGAGCAATAGTGGTAACTCGAAATAAAGCAGGTCATTTTCTTGCTCGTCAAGTGTGCCCCAGAGACTCAAAAGACCGGTGGCTATTTTAAAGTGGGTGGTAGGGTCTCAGCTGCAGATTGCATACCGATCGAAAGCAAGGCTTTCCATCCATTTTGAATAACTGCTCATTAAGTGCATGGAAAGCGCCTGACATGTTTGCAAAGGAAAGGGCGGTTCACGAACCGCCCTTATCAATTTTGTAATTTTTGAGATTAACGCAGGATCGTTTGAATGCTTATTTTCTAGGCTAAAACTCACATCATCCACCACGAAGAGTTTGTATTGGCAGTTGCAAGAACCGCCCGATTTTACCTCGAATGTGCCACACCTTGCCCACACTTCCACATTCGATCAAAGTTCGATACTTTCCCAGCATCCGAAAAACCGTAATTTTCATTTGAGATGGGTATATACAATCTTGCAAGTCATCTGCGACTCGGCTCCAAACATCTGGGACTACATGAAATCTAATATCGTTTCTAAATCTAAGGATTCCACCATGGCCTGCGTCTTAGTTCTTGAAGATAAAGTAGTAAACCAAATAGCTGCTGGTGAGGTTGTAGAGAGACCGGCCTCTGTTGTTAAAGAGTTGGTGGAGAATGCTCTAGACGCAGGTGCGACGGAGATAAGGGTCTCTATCGCCAATGGAGGCAAGAGCGAGATAGAAGTTTCTGATAATGGATTGGGCATGGTAAGAGCCGATGCTGTTTTATCGGTCGAGCGCTTTGCGACTTCGAAAATATCTATAGCCGAGGACTTAAACTCTATCTCTACTTTTGGCTTTCGCGGAGAAGCCCTCTCCTCAATTGCTTCGGTATCCGATTTTTCGCTCAACACCAATCCATGCCTGCCCTCAGACGATGGGACGAGTTTGTTTATTAGCGGTGGCTCTTTAGTCAACCTGGAAAATTGCGCGCGCAGCAGAGGAACGACTGTAAAAGTATCTCGGCTGTTTCACAATGTTCCTGCGCGGAGGAAGTTCTTGCGTTCAGACAATACAGAGAATGCAGTAGTGAGAACTCTCCTGTGTGACTTTGCGATGGGCAATCCAAATGTGGGCTTTCAACTCTTAATCGACGGGAAGTCTCAGTTTAATCATGCGCCGGCACCTTCGTTTTTTTCTAGAGCCAACCTGTCTCTAACACCTTCGTCTCTTGCTTCAGGTGAGCAATTTCTCTCTGCCGATTATTTTCTGCAATTAGATGACGACAAAGAGTTGAGAGTATCGGCTGCACTTAGCCAGCCATCTACCACTGTTAAAACGAGCAATAAGCTCCGCCTTTTGGTCAATGGCCGCATAGTCAGAGACCGATTGCTTTTGAGTGCGGTGCGTGCTGGTTACGGCTCTATGCTAAAGGATGGGAGTTCTCCCATCGGCGTTGTTCGCCTAGACCTGCCACCTGAAGAGGTGGACGTGAATGTTCATCCACAAAAAACAGAGGTGCGATTTAGAAACAGCAGTCTTGTTTTCACATCCGTCAGACAAGCTGTCCAGCAAATGCTAAACCGCCAAGTTCGCCCCATGCCGTACCCGGCAGAGCCTGTGATCTGCGAGGTTCGAGAGCATGGCAGTAGCCTCTCGCATTGGAGCCATCCTGCACAGATCTCAGGGAGTTCATACCAAGAACACAAAGCTGGCTCGACTGAGTCTGTTATTGACAATGCCTTGCCAAGATTCAAAGCAACTCAAGTAGAGTTTCTTCACTATCAAGCCAACCCAGAACATTGCGCGCAGAGCGAATTAGAGGAGCTTCTTTCTTGTCGCTATATAGGTCAGCTGCTTGAATGCTACCTACTTCTTGAAGGCAAGGAGTCGTTCTTTATCGTCGACATGCATGCAGCGCACGAGCGCGTAGTTTTTCACAAGATTCGCTCTGAGCTGTTATCGAGTGGGCGCTTAAGCGCACAGATACTTCTTATCCCCGAGGTCGTAGATCTATCGAGCAGTGAAGGTGACTTCTTCGTTCAGGCAAAAAGCATCTTGGATAGATATGGCTTTCTATTTGATGATTTTGGGGAGGGCTCTATCGTATTAAGAAGTGTGCCATCCCTACTGGGCCAGCTAGACCCAAAGATAGTATTAAGAGAGCTTCTCGCTTTGCCAGAATACAGCGATTGGGCGATCGAACTCGAAAAGCGACTTGAAGAAAAGATCTCACGTCTTGCCTGCCACGGATCAATTCGAAGCGGTCGAGCAGTCCAACGCGAGGAGGTATACAGCCTACTTGAAGATCTACAAAAAGCTGATAATGCCGACTACTGCCCTCACGGACGCCCTGTGAAAAAACGATTTTCGCCAAGAGAAATTGAATTGCTGTTTGCGCGAACCAAGTAAGGGATCACAGATACGTAAGCATCCTACCAGCGACGTTGTTGACATACGAAGATCTGCGAGTTTGGAAGCGGGCATCCTGCCCGCATATTTTTACGGGCGGGTGATAAGCACGCTTCCAAGATCTCTCAATCTTCACTTGTCAACGACGCCGCTGGTAGGACGATTACTTTTCAGGCGGGCAAGATGCCCGCGTCCCCAGGGTTCCATTTTTCCCAGCTCAAAATTAAGTACCTACTCATTAAGTGTGGCAATGTCGCTATCTCGAAAGACGGGCGGTTCTCGAACCGCCCCTACGGTTTTGTGATTTTCGAGATCAGCGCAGGATTGTTTGAGTGCTTATTTTTTGCGGTAAGAACTCACATAATCACAAGCGCAATTACCTCGAGGTGTTCGTAGGGGCGGTTGCAAGAACCGCCCGATTTTACCTCTAATGTGTCGTGCCTTGCCCACACTTATACCCATCGCAATTCAAAATTTCGTTTTCTCTGGAAGCAGCTTGAGGTCATATTTGGAAGTTGTGATTGAGGCCAACCCCAAGCGATACGCAAAGTATCGCGAGCCCCCAATATTTTAATAACGGGCCGATTGAGTAACTTTCAAAGATGGCCACAAGATGCTTTCAGAAAACGGGAATTCTCATTCGTGATGGATGTACCAAAGACACACCGATACCCTGCCCCATGAACCGTCTGGATCAATCGCGGGTTCTTTGGGTCCGCCTCTATTTTTTTCCTAAGCTTTGAGATGTGCTGTTCTAGTGTGCGACTGTTTGGGTAGTGGTCTATTCCCCAGCAATTGTCGAAGATCGTATCTCTGTCTAGGACCTTTTCTGGGTTTTGTGAGAAGAGTCGCAGGATGCTTATTTCCCTGAGGCTGAGGTCGATTGTCAGACCTTCATTTGTTGCACGTAGCTCTGATCCTACTACCTTCCATTCACCAAATTCGAAGTTGTCATTTTTCTCTCTTGGCTCATGTGTCTGTAAGCACCTTCTCGTTACGGCTCTGATACGGGCCACTACTTCTCGCACGCCAAAAGGTTTGAGGATGTAATCGTCAGCACCTAGCTCTAAGCCTAGGACTTTATCTATTTCTTCGGACTTTGCGCTGATGAAGATTACCGGTGTTTTGTGATCCTTAGATCGAATTTGTCGGCACACATCGTAGCCGCTCACTCCTGGCATCATTATGTCTAGGCACACAAAGTCGGGCCTCTCCCTATCAAAAGCAGATAAGGCATCTGTCCCGTTCTGTGCTTGAACAACTTCGTAGCCCTCACGCGATAGGATCTCAACGAGGCCCTTGCGTATCTTGTTATCGTCCTCTGCCACTAGAACTTTCATGTTTGCTTACCTCTTGGGTGCCTGCACTTGCAATCGGAAGACAGCCCCGACATCACTCTCTAGCAACGTCAGATCTCCTCCATGTAATTTCGCTAAATCCCTGGCGATGGTCAGGCCTATGCCTGTCCCAGCTACTCCCTCTGTTAGACTGTCAGACCCTCGTGAGAATGGATGGAAAATTCTCTCCCTTTCTTTCCTCGGAACGCCAGGGCCTTTATCCGCGAATTCTAGGATCAAATCGCCCTTCTCCTCTCTACAACTTATAGCCAGAGACCCGCCTACAGCAGCATACTTCTCTACATTCGAAATCAAGTTGCATACTATTTGATGAACGATGTCCCTATCGAGCAGGCGCTTGCCATTGCATTGACAACCTAAGCTCACCTCTATGCCAAGCTCTTTTAGAGAAGGCGCGAATGGCGAAAGTGCATCTTTTATTATCTCCGATATATCATCAGGCGAAGTCCTCAATTTGAATTTCTTCTTCTCTATTCTGGCGAACGTGAGGATATTGCCGATGAGGCGGCTTAGCCTCTGGCTCTCTTGCGATATGACCTCGAGATAGCCACGAGCAGTATGATTGTCTTCCTCCATCTCATCTTCAAGCAGCTCGGCATACATCCGGATATTCGTAAGCGGAGTTTTTAACTCGTGAGAAACTTGGTTCACAAAACTCACTCTTTTAGCCGCTTCACGTATATAACGCCTGTGCTCCCTATAGAAATAAACACCTAGAACAACGAGTGTCGCTATTACAAAGGCAAGCGCAGCCAGAGTGTTTAGCATGACAGATCTACCTAAATGAGGTGCTGATGTGCCCGATGGGAGTTGATAAACGAACTTCCATGAATCAAGCGGCGCAGGAAGTATTACCTCTGCGATGGTCGTGTATTTTGCGCTTTCGTCTAAGACTCCCCACCGTCCAAGGTGAGATCCCCTCTCATCGACAAGAGCCGCGACTAGATTTGCTTCGGCAGATTCTGCGTATATCTTCCCCGTAGACAAGAACACGACTAGGTCTGAAAGAATGCGTATGCGATTTACCTCAACTCCCTTGATCCTGTTGCTCTGTGCCGGTAGGAAGTAAAAAATCTGAAGTCCCTCTCCCTGGAATCGACTATACCAATGGCCTCGTTTCACACCGCCTATAGAATTCGGGGCAACTTTTGAAAATGTCGTCACTTCTTCTGATGCCTCTTTCGAGGAAAAGAGCTTCCGCTCGAACATGTCTCCACTGCGTTCGAGGAAGCGCTTCTCCTTGTTGCTT
>Ga0247840_10003957_pt1 | contig 24156 bp, 16 predicted proteins | sample LaCruzMarch2015__FD_192404 | JGI IMG/M metagenome (GOLD analysis project Ga0247840, IMG submission 192404) | Freshwater microbial communities from meromictic Lake La Cruz, Castile-La Mancha, Spain - LaCruzMarch2015_17m | ecosystem: Environmental > Aquatic > Freshwater > Lake | place: Spain...
ATAAAGTCCGATTCCAGGAGTGCCGCTATTGGGTTGGCAGGCGGATTGACCAGCGGATGGGTTGGGAGTCGATCGCGGTGAGTCGCCGATTGCGAATGGTCTTCGCCTACGGGGCTGCGCGATTCGATCAAGGTGCGCAGACCAAGCTCCAGCAACTCGGTATCAGAGCTTACGCCGGTCAACCGGCGTGCCTTGCGGATCAGTGCAACGTCGATGGTCCGGTTGGATTGCATAGCGATTGCGCCCGGCGCAGGATGTCAGGTGTACGATCAGGGTCGGTAGCAGTGTGAGTTTAACAGATGGAGGGCGAAGTGCCGGTGCAGCAACCGGCCGCCCGGTGGTCTGGGGGTGACGCCGGGATATCGCGCGGGTGCCGATGCCGTCGGCGCCGGTGGAGCGGAGCCAGGCACCGAGGTGCCGGACTCCCCGCTGCTCTACCGGTCGAGACCGAATCTCGAGTGCGCCAAGGCTTGGTCTGCTTGCACCTGAACGCCCGAACTTCCACCATGAATCGCTCCATGATTTGCTGCGGGGTCTCGCCCGGCCGCCCGAGCTCGGCCCGCGCCGCGGGTGCACCGTGATGGCGAGCAGTGCTGGTCCGTGCTCGGTTCGGAGCGCACGCAACCGGGCCGCGAGCATCGCGGGCGTCTGGAGAGGAAGTCACACCGTCTGTTGTCCTGGGCCAGCGCGCGCCGCTCGTGCAACTCGCGCGACGCCTTGCCGTTCGTAGCGACGATGAAGGCATGGCCCCCGACCGACTCGACGATGGTCCCAATCGCTCTCTCACGTATCCCGCACCCCGATGCGTTAGGATATCCGCCCAACAAGGCTCCCAAATCCAGGCCGCGTCGGTGCAGGATGAGGGTGAGCACAGCATACCCCTGAACCGACACACGAAAAAAATGGCCTTTACGCCCCACATGCCGACCGCTGCCCGTCGCCACTTGGAAGCCGCAGAGATCTTGTTTGGCCATGGAACCCGCCTCGATGTGTCGGGCTATTTGTATGGGATTGCAGCCGAGTGTGCTGTCAAGGCCTTGATGCTGGATGCCGGTATGCGGCCGCTAGGTGACAATCTCGCTCGACGGGAGGATCCCTTCTACGCCCACTTTCCCGAGATCCTAACGATGCTGCGCGACGCACAGTTTGGACGACAAGGCGTCACATTACGGAAGTTCATCGAAAACCGGAGTTTCATGCACCACTGGGATACGCAGATGCGTTACTGCCGAGGGAGTGAGATCGATAAGCACTGGGTCAACGACTGGCGTGCTCAGGCCAAGCAGCTAGTCGCGTCTATCGGTACCTGAGGTTGATGTAATGCCAATACGTTTCGACGACAGTCTGCCGGCACTCTCACTGGTTATTATAGAGCAACTTGGACCTGACACGCTGGAACGCGGGGTCGTATTGCGGGACGCCAGTGGCCGTCTTGCTTTCTTCGCCCCTGATCCATTGGATCCGGCGACAATCGAGCGCGTCGCACAGCACTTGCGCGAGACACTTGGTTCCTATGCCCGCTTCGATCGGGTGGTGGCAGATTGCAACGATTTCGGCGCATCAACAGTCCTCTGTGACGCGACCGCCCTGCCGGTGTTGATCGGCGCATCGCGTACCCGGTTGCTGGACCGTCGGATGGTCGGTGCCGACTGGCTGCGCGCCCCGGCACCCATGTCAGCCCAACCTCGCCGGTTCGTGTTTGCGAGTTTGAAAGGCGGGGTGGGTCGTTCCACCGGTTTGGCAGTCGCGGCAGTCGCTCTCGCGTCCCGAGGATTGCGGGTGCTGGCGATCGATTTGGACATGGAGGCGCCCGGACTCGGACCCATGTTGCTGGACCCGGGGACACTGCCCGAGTTCGGGGTGCTTGATGCCTTGGTCGAAAACGGACTTTCTGGATTGGACAACGCCTTTCTGGCCGACTTGGTTGGTCCATCCGCGTTGGCGGGCGGACGCGGACGCATCGATGTGATCCCGGTGCTGGGCAGGCGATCACTGGAAAACCCGGCGGATGTGCTTGCCAAAATCGCGCGCGCTTACATAGAAGATATCGGTCCGGATGGTGCCGTGGCAACGTTGCGCGATCAGATCGCGACACTACTCGATCGGCTCTCGGATGCGGCCCGCTACGACGCGATCCTGGTGGATGCCCGCGCTGGCTTGCACGAGACCACCGCGTCCTCCCTGCTGGGACTGGGCGCCGAAGTGCTACTGTTCGGACTGGACGAACCTCAGACTTTTCAGGGATTCCGGGTCTTGCTCGCCCATCTCGCCCGCTTCGGAGATCCGGCTGAACCGGCGCCCGAATGGCTCTCCCGCATCAACCTCGTTCAGGGCAAGGCCCCCCCCGAGACTCACCTGCGCCAAGCCTTCGCTGAACGCTGCCGGGACCTCGCCGTAGAGGTCGGGCTGGGTCCGCGTGCAGCGCCGGTCGCACAGTTGGTGACGCCGGCAGAGCCCTTTAGCGATGTCCCATGGGATGACGACGCCACTGACGAGTCGGTCCTCTTTGAAGAGGACTGGACGTTGCGGGACCCTATCGCAATACTCGATGATTCGCGATTTCGCGGCTTCGATCCGTTGGCGCGGCGCGATCTGCTCGAGAGTCAAATCTATGAAACCACATTCGGATCTCTCCTGGATCTGATCCATCAGTGCCTGCCGAATGACCTGGAGACACGCTCGTGAAGCCTCAAGCTGAGGATCATCATTCCATTCGGCGTGCCATTGCCACAATCCCTGGGGATGTCTCCAACGACGCGGTCGGTATCAATGTCGCAAACATCGAAGACATCTACGCACCGGAGAGTCACTCCGCCGCACTGGACCCGAATACTCCGATCGTGCTCGGCCACCGCGGTACCGGCAAGAGTTTTTGGGCAAGTGTCTTGGGGCAAGCGCATACGCGCAGTGCGGCGGCAATCGCATACCCTAGACTCAATCTGCGTGACGTTGAGGTTCAGTTTGGCTACACGGGTATTGGTGGCGAGGGGGGTATCACGTCGGAGGCCATTGATGCAGCCGTTCCGCCCGACGCGGGAATCGACGATGCCAAGGCGTTCTGGTGGGCCACCATCCTGAGCGCTGCGGCCCGTACAGCGAACGACTCATCGGCCAAGCCCAAGGAATTCGTTGAGACCGGGCGAAACTGGGAGGCGCGTGAGGATCTCCTCGCCAAACACGAACGGCGTTTGCTGGCGGCCCGAAAAACTTTGCTGGTCGTCTACGACGCCCTCGATACCGTAGCGCGAACATGGCCGCGCCGGCACTTACTGACCGAAGCGCTATTGGAGGTGGTCTGGGCCATGCGCGCCTTCCGCTCAATTCGCCCCAAGCTTTTCTTGCGTCCGGACCAGATCGAGGATGATGCGTTGCGGTTCGTCGAACTGTCGAAACTGAAGAACGGCGCACTGCGGCTCGAATGGTCGTCGACCGATCTCTATGGGCTCTTTTTTTCTCGTCTGGCGATGACGACCGATCAAGAGGCTCGCACGGCATTCGACAAGCTTATCGCCCATCTGGGGCTACGCCGGGGCGACAACGAGGCGACCCGCAATGCGATCCTGACGCGCCGCTGGTCACTCATGCGTGACGCGAAAGATCAAGAGCGCCTCATGGCCCTTGTGGCGGGGCCGTTTATGGGCCAAGGCACCTACGCCTACAAGAAGGGCAGCACCTACAAATGGCCGATCACCCACTTGGCGGATGCCTTCTCGGAGGTGACGCCGCGCAGCTTCTTGGGGATGATGATCGCGGCAGCAAAGCATGGCGCCGCACCGGAGGATCGGGTCATCACCGCCGAGGGCATCCGCCATGGTCTGCGCGCCGCATCCAAGACACGCGTAGATCAACTGCATCACGAGTTCCCTTGGATCAAAGGCGTGCTTGCTCCGCTTGCCGGACTCCTGTTACCTCAGGATGAGGACAAGGTGTTTGAGGTCTGGGGTCGGGCCATGACCATCGACCGGTTGCTCACAGAAGCGGAGGAAAGGCGGTACCTGCCACCCTTCCCCGACGGCGGTCGGGGCGGACCCCGCGAACTGTTCGAGGCACTGGAGCGTATCGGCGTGATGTCGCGCCGCCAAGACGACCGCATCGACATGCCCGACCTGTTCCGAGTCGCCGCACGACTGCTGAAAAAAGGGTCCATCGCCCCAGCCTGAAACCCTCAATGACCTGTGAGAGCGACCGGCCGCTACGGCCGGACGACGTTCCCACGCGGGAGCGCGGAAACGAGAACAAGCGATCCACCGAATCCCGCGCGAACGCTGGTGGATTGCGCTACGCTTGTCCACGGCGCCACGTGGCCGAAACCGTGACCTAGGCCCCGGCCCCCCGCAGGTGCTGGAGTCATGATTGATGCGGGACGATGCCGTCCGGCCGCACCTGCCGCCGTTCCGAGCGCAGCCCATTCGGCAGGCCGTGTGTGATACCCGCGCGGCCTCCGGCCTCACGCAATCATGGTAGTAATCGAGAAAATGAGGTGAGACTCATGACCGAAAAAGAATACACGGACCCTGTTGGGTTGACCAGACGCGACGCCTTGAAGATCTCGGGATGGGCGTTGAGCAGCTTCGTTCTCGGGGGGACCGCACTAAAATTGTTTGCAGACCAACTGCAGGGCGGCGATACCTGCCCGGTTTGCGATCAGTCGGACTGCGAGGATAAGCCATCTTGCTACTGGGGTAATCCGCTAAAAGCTCGCCGGTATCGTTATTTCGACCAATTGCCGCGGTTCTATCCGTTTAGTCCTAACACGGTCACGCAGATCCAGCCGCTTCATGACAATGAGATGCGGATTACTTTCATGGGGACATCGATACCTCCAAATCAGCGACACGCACAGCAGATGATGAGCATCTTTGTCGAGGTCGGTTGGAACCACGACACCCAACTGCCGAAAGATCAGTTCGTTTTTGACTGTGGCTCCGGCGTCTGTACCAACTACACCAACATGAACGTGGGCTTCGGGCGGATGGACAAGGTGTTTCTCACCCATCTGCACGGTGACCATATGAGCGACTTGACCCATATTTATTGCTTTGGCCCTTCGGCCGATCGCAAGTCACCGTTGTTCGTCTGGGGACCCGGACCTTCGGGAATTGAAAGTCCGCCCGGCTCAGGAATTTTCTACGAAGATGGCACCAACGCGTTTTGCACGCACCTGCGGGAGGCTTGCCGGTGGCATTCGGAGAGCTTCAGCTTCCAGACCACCAGTTACACTTCCTATCAGCGTCCGACCAAGGGAAGCTGGGGGTTACCGTGCGAACCGGTCCCGGTCGGTGACGGCAACCCCGCCCACGATGATCCGATTGACGATGCCTACGCCATGATTCCCATCGCGCTGAAGGTGGTGGGCTATGACCCGGATGATAACGTGGCCTACCATAACCGCGAGACCGGAGTAAAGATCACCTACTTTCCGGTGATCCACGCCCGTAAAGGCTCCATCGGCTACAAGCTGGAATGGCTTACACCGAGTGGTGAGACCCTGACGATGATCTACACGGGCGACACCAAGCCCGAGTCCGTCAGTGTTGAGCAGGCCTGCAACAACGGTCATGGTGTCGACGTCTTCATCCATGAGATGGGGGCGGCGGCGCAAGTCTGGGCCATGAAGAACATGAATGCTCATGAGCTGCCCGACCAGAACAGCCCAATTGTCCAGCAGATGCAAATGGTCCAGAACAGCTCCCATAGCCCCCAGGGTGCGTTCGGATACGTCCTCAGTCAAATCAACCCATTGCCGCGACTGACAGTCGCGACCCATTTCCCGACTTCCGACGACACTGTCGCCTGCGCGATGAAGAGTGTTCGTCAGCATGTCGATGTTGTTCAAGGCAATGACCCTTTCTGGATAAGGGAAAGTTCAAGCTCCGATAACAATGAACGAAGAAAGCGCCTTCCCCGGATCACCTGGTCCTTGGATCTCATGGTGATCTCAGTCACACCGGATCGCATCGTCGAAAAAAGAGGCATGGTCCCGGAGATCGGGTATGTCTCGCACTATCAGCCGCCTCCAGGAACGCAAAACCCCGACGGGACTCCCATTCCCTACGGATTCAACGCGCCGAAGTATGGCTATCTCGATGACAACGGCTTTCCCGTTGGGGATGCGTATGCGCAGATCGACACCACGACGCAATATTGTCCTTGTGATGAACTAGGGAACTGCAATTATCGCGAAGACGGGTATTGAGCCGCTCGACCAGGATTCCCAGAGTGCGTCGTCAGGCCATCCTGGCCTGGCGGCGTCGGAGCTGGAACAGTCAGGGCTGGAAGCCCTGACTACACAGCCTCGCTGGGAACGAGAAAACGGTTCCGGTCAGATCGTCAAAATAGGGCAGGCAGACGTTTCTCGAGGGGGTCCAGGATAGCCCGCCATGATTCAAGCGCCTAAGCGCTTGAATCATGAAGCGCTTTGAGAATCGCACGTTTCGCCCCCGCAATGCGTATTTTCAATGCCGAGAGACGGCGATTGTGTTAAATGATTTAAGAGTCTTGCCGGCAGGCGAGGCCCCGCTCCCCAAACGGCGCCTCGACTTCGATCCCAGGCGTATTTGCTCCAATGCGCAACAGCGCCATGGATCGAACCGGGCGGCAGGACGGAGTGTTGGGACCGCTCACCCCGTTATCGAACGGCTCCCGATACACTTTCTGGTCTCACATGAGAAGGGGTTCTACCATGAGCAAGTACTTCAGTTGGGTCGCCCTGCTGACGACAGCCATCGTTCTGGTTGGCGCGTCGCAAGCCTTCGCGAGCGGCGGCAAGAACGCTTATAACAACCCCAGCGGCAGCCCGGACGAGGATACTTTCGAGACGCCCTACGCCAACACCGGCGGCGGGCGCATGTTGGTCTTCTGCGCCGAGGACGAAACCCTGATCACGCTGACCGTGGCTGACGGATCGTTGGAGCTCACCTGCGTCCCTACGGCGCAGTGACTGGTCTTGTGCTGAAAGGAGAGGGCCGGAACCCCTCGAGCCAAACGAGGTTCGGGACCGCTAAAAAGTCCAGACGACTGACCTGCGGCCAGGTTCCGGCATCTTTGATCAGGACATCACGTCGCACATTGAGCAACTGGCCGCTGGAGCGGCTGGATGGCATTCCCACGCGGGAGAGATTGGGCAAGTATTCCTTGTAGGTTGGGCTGAGGAACGAAGCCCAACGAGCAGCCAAACGTAAGGCGCTGAAATGTTGGGGTTCGTTCCTCACCCCAACCTACGACATTGCGATGTTTTCGGGTTCGGAGCGAATACTTTCACAATCTCTGGAGCGTGGGAACGAGAACGAGAAGACCGTCTCGGGAGCGTGCGCATGAGAAGAAACCGGCCATCACCGCGGCTGCTCCGGCCGCGGCAAAGCGCTCAAGGTCACCAGTGCCTGATCGAAATCGAAGGCATTGATCTGACGCGCCAGGGTTTCGGCCGGCTCCCCGAGCGTTGCCCGCAGGGCTGCCGCGGACTCGCGCATCAGGTGGTTGGCGGCGATGTCGCCGACACTCAGCAGGTCCGTCAGGCGCTCGACCAGGGCGCGTAAGGCCAGGGGGTCGAGTCCCGTTGGCGGTGTGACCACCGGACTTGACATAGCAATGCCGGCGCCGACCGCATCGACCTGGCCATCGTCCAGCCACCGGCACAGCGCCGCGAACAGCGCCCGCGGGTCGACCGGCTTGGCGACATGATCATCCATCCCCGCGTCCAGACAGGCCTGGCGATCTTCCGCGAAGACATTGGCGGTCATGGCCAGAATGGGCGTGGCCGCCCGCCCCGGCAGCCGCCGGATGGCGCGGGTCGCGCTCAGACCATCCATCACGGGCATCTGCACGTCCATCAGGATCAGGTCATAGGCCGTGGCCGCGGCCATCGTGAGTGCCTCCCGGCCATCCGCGGCGGTATCCACCACGAGCCCGGCCGCCCGCAGGAGGTCCAGTGCGACTTCCCGATTGATCGCGTTGTCCTCCGCCAATAACACTCGCGCCCCGGCATGGCGGCGGCACAGTTCCTGCTCCGTATCCACGCCAGCCACACCCGGCCGTGGAACACTGATCGCGGACTGGCCGAGCCCCAGCCAGGCCGTGAACCAGAAGGTGCTGCCCTGTCCCGGCGTGCTCTCGACCCCGGCCTCACCGCCCATCAACTGCGCCAGACGACGAGTGATGGCGAGCCCCAGACCGGTACCGCCATAGCGGCGCGTCGTGGAGGCATCCGCCTGTTCAAACGCCTCGAACAAGCGGATGCGCTGCTCGGGAGCAATGCCGATCCCGGTGTCCTGCACCTCGAAGCACACCAGGCAGCCGCGCTGGGTCTCCTCCAGCACCCGGACCCGCAGCCGGACCCGACCCCGCTCGGTGAACTTGACGGCATTGGCCGCGTAATTGAGCAGCGCCTGACCCAGTCGCGTCGGATCGCCGCACAACGGCCGCGTCAGGGTGTCGCCCTCGCTGTCGGCGACCACGTCCAGCGTCAACCCCTTGTCCCTGGCCTGCTCCGTCACCAGCGAACGCACGTGGTCGAGCACGGCGCCCAAGACAAACTCGGTGCGCTCCAATTCAAGGCGGCCCGCCTCGATCTTGGACAGATCGAGGATGTTGTTGAGGATCGCCAGCAGATGGCGGGCCGCGCCATCGATCCGGATCAGCCGTTCGGCCTGAATCGGGGTGATCTCGGTGCGCTGCAGCAAGTGGGTGAGACCGACGATGGCGTTCATCGGCGTGCGGATCTCATGGCTCATGTTCGCCAGAAAGACACTCTTGGCCCGGTTGGCCGACTCCGCGCGGACGCGCGCCTCAGTGAGTTCCAGGGTGCGGCTGGCCACCAGGTCTTCCAGGTGGTGGCGATGGTTGTCGAGTTCGGCGGCCAGGCGCTGTTTCTCACTGATGTCCTCCTTGACGGCGACATAGTGGGTGATGGTTCCATCGGGCTGACGCAGCGGTGTGATGATGGCGTGCTCGGCGTATTCGCTGCCGTCGCGACGCCGGTTGATGAACTCGCCCTGCCAGGGCCGACCATGGGTCAGCGCGTCCCACAGCGCCCTATAGATTGCCGCCGGGGTCTTACCCGACTGGAGCACCCGCGGGTTTTTCCCGGTGGCCTCGGTCCGACTGTACCCGGTGGCGCGCACGAAGGCGTCGTTGACGTACTCGATCTGCCCGGCAAGATCGGTGATGACGATACTCTCCGGACTTTGCTCGACGGCCTGGGCCAATTTGCGCAGTTGCGCATCGGCGCGCCGCTGGCGCGTGATGCGCCAGACCTCGTTGGCGAGCAGTTGGGCCGTTTCGACATCCAGATCCGTATAGGGCTCAGCCTTGTTGCCGACGCCGGCGATCATCCGCACCAGACCGCCCTCGAGCACCGGCACACTGATCAGACGGGTCAGCGCGGCATGGCCGGCGGGCAGGCCGCGGCGCTGGATCTGTTCCTGGGGGGCACCGAGATAGTCATTGAAGACGACCGGTACGCGTCGCCGTACGGCGTCAGCCCAGATGCCGGCCTGCCGGACCGGATAGTGGCGGTCGAAGCCGGCCTGGCAATAGTGCTCCAGGGTCGCGCGCGACCAAGTCACGAGTTCGATCTCCTGCTGGTCGTCATTGACGAAGTGGATGAAGCCGATGGGGCTGCGGGTGAGTCCCTCGGCCAACTCGAGCCCAAACTGCATGAAGGCCCGCTCGTCCAGACGCTCGACCGCCCGCGGGAGTTCCAGCAAGGCCTCGGCGCGACGCGCCTGCAAGGCCAGTTCCTGCTCAGCCTGCCGCGACTGGGTCACGTCGAGCATCACCCCTTGCAGGTGGAGCGGTTGACCCGCCTCGTCACACACGAGTTGCGCCGCGTCGTGATAGTGCCGCCACTGCCCGTCGCGGGTCGCCAGACGATAGTCCATTTCGAGCACGGCGCCGCTCGACTGCGCACCCTGCACCAGCTCGCCCAGCGCGCTCAGAACGCGCTGCCGGTCATCCGGATGGATCAGCCGGGCCCACCGGTCCGGTTCCTGGATCAGGTCCTCCGGGGTATAGCCCAAGTCGTTGATCCGCGGACTCACATAGAGTGTCGGACACCGCGGGTCGAGCGAGGTCCGATAGAGAATCGCCGGCAACTGTTCAGTCAGCATGCGGGCGCGTCCCTCGCTCTCACGCAGGGTCTCCGCCGTGCGCTGCTGGTCTTCCAGGAGACTCAGCAGCGCCCGGCTCGCCTGGTCGGACACCGCCAACAGACGCGTGGTCTCGGCCTGGGCGGCCCGTAACTGTTCCTCGGCCAGTCGGTGGTCCGTGATGTCCAGGACGCTGCCGAACACGCGTGCCACCCGACCGCGGCGAAATTCAGCCTCGGCGCCGGCACGGACCCAGCGCTGCCCCCCTGAGGGAGTCACGATCCGCAGTTCGAGGTCATAGGGTTCGCCTTGGGCAACCACCCGTGCGAAGGCCGCTCGCAGGGACGGACGCTCCCCGGGAGCGAACAACAGGATGACCCGCTCAGGGTCACTGAGGTCCTCGTCCGGGCCGACCTCGAACAGGCGCTGAACCTCGTCCGTCCACTGCAACCGGCGGGTCACCAGGTCATACTCCCAACCCGCGAGACCCACACGTCCGCGGGTATTGCGCAGCAAGAGGCGATCCCGGCGCAGCGCGGCGTCGGTCTGTTGGCGGCGCAACCGGCCGGCCAGCAAGACGGCCAGCAGCACGGTGGTCGCAGGGTAAATCAGGAGGATCGGCAACGCGATGCGTTGCACCACCGGCAGCCCCAGCAGCACCAGCAGCACGACCAACACGACGCCATGGACCACGACGCCGAACAGATAACACTCGCGCAGCGACAAGCGTTCCGGTGCGGGTCGGAAATGCCCCCAGAGGATCCCGATGATGCCGGACGCCACAATCACGAGGACTCCGGCCGGGGCTCCGGCACCGCCCTGCATCAGTCGCAGGATGGCGGTCATGGTCATCGCGACCAACGTGGGCAAGGGGCCGAAGAACAGCCCGGCGCTGCTCAGCAACACCGAGCGGGAATCAAACATCACGCCCGGACGCAGGGTCCAGGGCGTGAGCATCAGCGCCAGCCCAATACACCCGATCAGCAGCCCGGTCAGCAGCCGCATCGGCAGGGCGCCCCGAGCACCGCGGTCACCCTGATCGCGGCTCAGCAGGTCCAGCAACAGCGCCAGTGACAACAGCAGCGCGGCGTTGTGAATCAGCGGAAGAAAAGGCAGACCGGTCAGCATGAATCAGCCTGGGTCAACACTGCCGGTCGCGCTGGGGTAACGCGGTCCTTGCCCGGTCCGGGCCAACAGAGTATTGACCTCCTGCTTCAGCTCCAGGATCCGGGCCTCACGCCCCAGAACCAGCCGCTGCCAGCGACGCAACTCATCGAGTTGAGTGCGGTTCGCTTCCTCCGCGCGCGCCCGCTCGGTGATGTCGCGGGCGATCCCGAAGAGCCCGACGACCCGACCGGCGGCGTCGTGCAGCGGCCCCTTGGTGGCCAGGAAGGTGATCGAACCTTGCGCGGTTGTCAGTTCTTCCTGGAAGGTGGCGATGCGGTCTTCCGCCATCACCTGTCGATCGTGCGCCATGATTAAAGCTGCTTGTTCGGGCGGGAAGATGGCGTGGTCGTCACGACCCAGCACCGCCTCGGGAGTGATCGCGCAGAAGCCCGCCGCCGCCCGGTTGAAGAGCAGATAGGTGCCCGCCAAATCCTTGGCATAAATGGCATCGCTCGACGCATCGACGACCGTGTCGCGCAGTTGCAGGTCATGCAGCCGCGCGGCCTGTTCCTGCTGGTGGACCCGCGCGAGGCGCAGCGCGTGGCGCTGATACAAAAGCAGCGCGGAGACCAGAATCAGCCCAAGTGCCAGACCCAGGGCCGACCCCAACCACAGCAGATCGCGCCGCTGCGCCGCCGTGAGTTCGGCGAGGTCGATCTTGGCGATGAGGAACCAGGCCGTCCCGGCAACCGGTTGAGCCAAGCCCAAGACCGGCACACCACGGTAGTCCAGGGCACGAACCGGCTCACCGGGCGGTACCTGACCACTCACCACCCGGTCGGCCAGCAGCCACCCCGCGCCCAGGGGGAGCCGCAGGCGCATGGCGGTGTCGGTCCGGTCGCGCAGCGCATTGAGAAACAGCACCGCGTCGCCGTCGCGACGCACCAGCAGCGTCTCGGCACTGGCGCTGGGCAGCGGCCAGTCCTGAAGGAAGGGGAAGAGGAAAGCATCGCGGTCCAGCCGCAGCACAACGACGAAGCCCGCGGGCGCCCCAAGCACGAGCGGCGCGACGAAGTCCAGGTGGATATGTGCTTCGCCATCGACATAGTCGCGATAGAGATCGGTGAATTCGACCTGGCCGCTCGCCAGCGCGCGCGCGACGGTGTCCAGCAAGGGACCGGCGGCCTGATGGTGGCCGCCGACGCCGAGCGCGACGACGCCCGCGGCGTCCATCACCATCACCGCCTGAAAGCCCTCGATGCGGCGCATCGCATCCAACTGCGCCAAGATGAGGTCGCGGGTGTGGGAGTCGCCGTCGCGCAGCCAGCGGGGCAGGTCACTGAGCAGCGCGGGAGAGGTACTCAGGAGTTCCGCGTCCTGGCGGCGCTCGGTCAACCAGCGTTCGATCTGACCCACCTTGAGCAGGGCAATGGCACGCAATTGCTCCACGACCAGCAACTCATGGCCCCGTGTGACTTCGCTGAACCCTGCCGCACCGACCAGGATCAGGGCCGGCACTAACAGCGCCAGAGCCAGCGCGAGCGCCAGGAGGGTCGACCCACGGCGCCGCTCGCCAGCAACGGCGGTCTGGTGTGACCGGCGACCAGTCGGCGCGTCTGAGGTGCTGGCCATGCTCCACTCAAACGGCGTTCGTCATTGCCTTCAGATGCGTTTGGGCAATGCCGGCATAGTCGCTGAATCCCACCAGAAAGGTATCGACTACGGCGGGGTCGAAGTGGCTGCCGCGCTCGGTGGCGATGAGGTCACGCGCTTCCTCCAAAGGGATCGCAGACTTATAGACCCGCGGCGAAATGAGCGCGTCGAAGCAGTCGGCCAGACTCATGATACGGGCGCAGATCGGGATCGCGTCGCCGGCCAGTCCATCCGGATAGCCCGTGCCGTCCCAGCGCTCGTGGTGCCAGCGCGCAATATCCCGCGCCACGGTAAGGAATGGCAGCGGGTGATCCAGATCCTGCTGAGCCAGATCGATGGCGTCGGCCCCGAGCCGGGCGTGGGTCTGCATGATCGCCCATTCCGCCGGGGTCAATGGCCCCGGCTTTTGCAGGATAGCGTCGGGGATGCCGACCTTGCCGATGTCGTGCAGCGGCGCCGAGCGGGTGAGGAGTTCGATGTAGCCCTGGTCCAGGGTCGCCGCGAAGCACGGCTGGCGGCTCAGGTGCGTGGCAAGCAGGCGCACGAACGCCTGGGTGCGCAGGATGTGATTGCCGGTGTCCCGATCGCGGATCTCCGCCAGGGTTGCCAGGGCGCGGATGGCGACCGTCTGGGTCAGCTCGTTCTCCGCCATGCGCCGGGACACCTCCGCCTCCAGATAGGCGTTCTGGTCTTTGAGCCAGTCGCGCGCCCGTTTGACCTCCAGTTGGGTGCGCACCCGCGCCAGCACCAGGTTGGGCCGGATCGGCTTGATAATGTAATCCGCGGCACCGGCGTCCAGACCCCGCAGTTCCTCCTCCGGGCTGTCCATGGCCGTGATGAAGATCACCGGAATCGACAGGGTGGCAGGGTCGGCGCGCAAGCGCTCCAGCACCTCGTATCCCCCCATGTCCGGCATCATCACGTCGAGCAGGATGAGGTCGGGGCGCGGCGTACCGCGCGCGATGCGTAGCGCCTTGGCCCCCGAATTGGCGACCAGGACCCGGTAAGTCGGATACAGCAAGCCGCCGAGGACGGAGAGATTCTCCGCGGCGTCGTCGATGATGAGAACGGTGGCAGTGGTCGGCAAGAGGCGCCTCATCGCTTACGGGGGCCGCGTTGCAGCCCCGCCGGGGGCTGCATGGTCGTTCGCGGATGCACGCGCCAAACACCAATACGGGTCTGGCGCGGGATGGGGCCGCCCGGATCAACTCCAGGCACCATCGATCACCACCCGGCGATTACCTAATCATAGCCGATTGCGCGTGCCTTCAGCGCAACGCCTTGTGAATCGGGAACAAGCGGTGCAATTGCGGGATCAGGGGCACGGTGCTAAGGTCAAGTCCTCGGTAGCATCCGGCCAGCCGTCATGGCTTACCTGTCCGGCAACGCGATCTCTAGCCTCGAAGATGATGAAGCCGGAGACGCAAATCAAGCAGCGACCGACGAGCATCGAGCAACTGCTGACCCACGAGAACCAGGTGCTGCGGGCGCTGCCGCTCCACGAGGGCAGCATCGCCAGTGCCCCCGTGTACCCGCGCCCGGTCGTCGAAACCGCCCTGCGCCACCAGGCCGCGCAGGTTGTCTTCGCCCACAACCACCCGGGTGGCATCGCCCAGCCGTCAGACGACGACATCACGATCACGCATACCCTGGTGAGCGTTTTCGATGCCCTCGCCATCCCCGTGGTGGACCATATCATCGTGGCCGGACCGCGGACCTTCAGCATGGCCGAGGCCGGACTCCTGCGCGCCGCCGTAGCGCATCGCGCAGGCGGCGTCCTGTGAGCACTGTCATCGAGAAGGACAGCGTGCTCGAAGGGCCGCTGTGGCCGGAGCCGGTGCGCGTCTTGAGCGTCGAGCACTTCGGCACCCTGCTCCAGGTCGACGCCGTCGGCACCCGCACCCGGCAGTTCTACCCCGGCATCATCGTCACCGCGGCGCAGGCCGATGGGCTCAAGGTCCTGTCCAGTGCCAAGGGGATGGACTTTTCCGGCGACCCGGAGGCCTTCCATCTCGCCATCGAGGCGTTACGCATTCGCCTCGCCTATGAGTACGACCCGCACTTCGCGGTCAACGCCTCGACCATTGTCCCACTGCCGCACCAGCTCGACGCCGTCTACCGCTACATGCTCAAGTCGCCGCTGGTGCGCTTCCTGCTCGCGGACGACCCAGGGGCGGGCAAGACCATCATGGCCGGCCTGCTGCTCAAGGAACTGCGCTTTCGGGGGCTCGCGGACCGTATCCTCATCGTCGTTCCGCCGCTGGTTTCCCGCCAGTGGCAGGAGGAGCTCGCGGAAAAGTTCTCCGAGGCGTTCACGATCATCGACAACGGCGTACTCAGGGCCAACGTCGGGCGTAACCCCTGGACCGAGAACGACCGCTGCATCACCTCGGTCTACTGGGCGGCGCGTGACAACGTCCTTGAGACCCTCAAGGAGGCCGACTGGGACCTCGTGATCGCGGACGAAGCGCACAAGATGGCGGCCTACCGCCAGGGCACCCGCTCGCAGAAGACCCGCAAGACGCGACTCTACCGCCTCGGCGAAGAACTCTCGGTGCGCACCAAGCACCTGCTGCTGCTCACCGCCACACCTCACAAGGGCGATCCCGAAAACTTCCGCCTACTGCTCGAACTGCTCGACAAAGACCTCTTCGCCGACCGCCACATCCTGGAAGAGGCCATGTCCAGGCAGGACAACCCGATCATCCTGCGGCGCCTCAAGGAGGAGATGTGTCGCTTCGACGGGTCGCCCCTGTTCCCCCAGCGCACGGTCAAGACCGTCGCCTTCGACCTCCAGTTCTGCAACCAGATGGTCAACTACGACATCCCCTGGAACCCGAACCGCCTGGAACAGCGGATGGGCCGTATCCACCGCATCGGGCAGCAGAACGAGGTATTCATCTTCAACCTCGTCGCCACCGACACCCGCGAGGGTGCGGTGCTCGCGGCGCTGCTGCGCAAGATGGAGGAAATGCGCCAGGGACTCGGCTCCGACCGCGTCTTCGACCTGATCGGCGACCTGCTCGAAGACCACGAGATCTCGCTTGCCGACCTCATCATCGACTGCATTACCAACCGCCGCAGGCTCGCGGACGCGGTCGCCGGCATCGAGCAGGCCGTGAGTCCCGAGCACCAGGCCGCGCTGACCGCGGCCCGCGAGGAGGGGCTCGCACGTCGCTTCGTGAACCTGCCCGAACTGCGCTTTGACGCCGCCCGCTCGGCCAGCCAGGCCTTGCTCCCGACCCACCTCGAAGCCTTCTTTACCCGCTCACTCGAACGTAACCGCGGACGCTGGGAACGCCGCGCCGACGGCAAGATTCGCTGCGAGCGCGTCCCCGTGAACCTGCGCCGGGAGCAGGAGATCGCGTTTCGCCGTCGCCATGGCACCGTCGAGCGCGCCTACCTCTCGCTCACCTTCGACAAGACCACCGTCGGCGAAGACGGCCGCACCGACCTCTTAGGCCCCGGCCATCCGCTCTTCGAGTCCGTGCTCCAGGCCGCCGAGTCCGGCTGCATCGATGCGCTTGCCCGCGGCGCGGTGTTCCTGGACGTCGATGCCAAGGCCCCCGAGCGACTTTGGTTCTTCCGCGGCAGCGTCGGCGACGGCACCGGCCGGGTGCTGGCGCAGCGCCTCTTTGCCGTGCGCGAGATCGGCCTGGCCGGCGGCGGGACCGCCGGCGGCCCGCCGGCCAGTCACCCGACCTTCGTCGCCGCGCACCCCATCCAACTGCACGACCTTCGCCCAGGCTCCGACGGCGCGTCAGCACCCCCGCTGACCAACTTCGACCAGCGCCGCCATGCGGCCGCGCGCTTCTGCCTGGAGCATCTGGTCCCGGGTTTCGTCGATGCGCTCGCCAGCGGACGGCTCAAGGACCTGGGCCTCAAGGAGCGCTGGCTGGAACGCTCCTTCCGGGTCGTCATCAGCCGCCATGCCGACCGCCTGCTCGACCTCGACGCCAAGGCGGGCTCGGGCCAGGACATGGCGCTGGCCATCGGCCGCGAGCAACGGCTGATGGAGGGCGCCAAGCGCCGCCGGCAAGAGCGGCTGGCCGAGGTGCGACTTGAGCAGCAGTTCGTCCCGCGGGCGCCGGAGTTCCTCGGCGTGGTCGCGGTGCTGCCGGATGCGGCCCGTGTGGGTGAGGCCAAGGCCGATGACGCGCTACTCGGGCGTGTGCGTGAGGTCGAGGCCGCCCAGGGCCGCGCGCTCACCGACCGGCGTGACGACGGACTCGGCTTCGACGCCATCGCCGGCGACGCCGACGGCCAGGCGGTGCGCTTCATCCTGGCCCGCCGGCTCGACGCGGAGGGGCGTCTCTGGCTCAAGGCCAGCGAATGGGCCCAGGTTCGGCACCTTGGAGCGCAGGTTTTGATCTACGCGGCCCATGATGGTGAGATCCTTGCGCTGTCGGCCGAGGACGCGGCGTTCGGCGCCGAGATCGATGACACGAACCGACGGGTATCCATCCGCCTGGCCGAGGGCCGCACCCCATGACCACCAGGAGCGCCGGCGGCCCGCCGGCCAGTCAACCATCCCCCGGGACCGCCGCCGGCCCGGCGGCGCGAAGCATGACTCCAGTGAGCCAGGGCTCCAAACCGCTCTGGTCATCCCGCGGCTACCTCCCCCATTTCCACGGCGACAACGCCATCCAAGCCATCACCTACCGCCTCGCCGACTCACTGCCATCGCATGTCCTGGAAGACCTTAAACGTGAACTGGAAAATCTCCCCGCAGAACACCGCGACCGCCGTCGGCGCGAACGCATCGATGCCTATCTCGACGCCGGCCATGGGTCCTGCGTCCTCGCACGCCCCGAGTGCGCTCAAATCGTCATCGACAACTGGCAGCACTTCGATGGCCAGCGCTATCGGCTGCTGGCCTGGGTGGTCATGCCCAACCATGTCCATGTCCTGATCAAAACCATCCCGGCCTGGCCGCTCGACAGCATCCTGCATAGCTGGAAGTCATACACGTCAAAGCGGATACTGGCCCTGCTGGAAGGTGACCGGCCGGCGGGCCGCCGGCGGTCCCGGGCCGGCGAGCCACCGGCGCTCCTGTGGCAACGGGAATATTGGGACCGGTGTGTGCGCGACGAGCGCCACTACGCCGCGGTGGTCGATTACATCCACCACAACCCCGTCAAGGCCGGCCTCGCCCCCACCCCCGAAGCCTGGCCCTTCAGCAGCGCCGGGAGCGCCGGCGGCCCGCCGGCCAGTAACCTAAGAACCGAGTACACACAACCATGATCGACCGGCGCCTCATCGAGGACAGCCCGCCGTTGACGGCGATCAGCGAATACAGCGCCAAGGAAAAGTCTATTAGGAGTGAAGCATGACCAATGGTCTAAAGCGCATCCGCATCGAGGGATTCGGGTCCCTGCGCGACGTCGAACTGTCACCGGGTCAACTGACGGTCTTGATCGGTGCCAACGGATCGGGAAAGTCCAACCTCCTGAAGGCACTGCGCATGGTGGCCCTGATGCGGACCAGCGCGCTGCAACGGTTCGTTGGCGAAGCGGCCGGCGGTGCCGCGGCCCTGTTGCACTACGGGCCGAAACACACGCAGGCCATCACCGTGCAACTTGATTTCGAGCAGGCGGGTTCGTCCAATCAGTATTACGCACGACTCGGATACGCCGCGGGCGACCGGCTCATGTATCTCGACGAATCGGTTGGCTACCGCCCGCCCAACCAGCAAGACCCGGGAATGACCAGTCTGGGCGCAGGTCACTGGGAATCCTTGCTGCGCGATCGGGCACCCGCCGACCCCACCGCGAGGACCGTCAACGATTGGCTTTCGCAGTTGACCTTTTTTCACTTCCACGATACCTCCATGACCTCGGCACTGCGCACCCATGCACGGGCCGAAGACGACCAATACCTGCGTTCCGATGGCAGCAACCTCGCGGCCTTTCTCGCCCGGCTCCAACGCGGCGATGATGAGGCCGAGCAGAAGGCCTGGCGGCGTATCAGTGCGCTCGTGCAGCGAGTGGCCCCAGTCGTGCGCGAACTCCTGCCGACCCCGACCAACGGCGGCAGCGTGCGTCTCGACTGGAGCGATGACCGCGACGAGCGCTTTGGCGCTCACCAGCTCTCGGACGGCACCCTGCGCGCCATCGCACTGATCACGGCCCTCGCCCAGCCGACGGAGAAGCTCCCGCGGTTCATCAGCATCGACGAGCCCGAACTGGGCCTGCACCCGGCCGCCATCGGGCTGCTCGCCGAGTTGGCGCGTTCGGTTGCGCACCGCACCCAGGTGCTCTTTGCCACGCAATCCACGGCCTTCCTGGATTACTTCGAGCCGGACGAGGTCGTCGTCGTTGAGCGGGACAATGCGCAGACACGGCTGCATCGCCCTGACCCGGAGACCCTTGGTGGCTGGCTGGAGGACTACAGCCTGTCGGACATTTTTAATAAGGGTGTCATCGGAGGTCGTCCGTGACGCGCTTGATCGTCCTCGTCGAAGGCCAGACGGAGGAGGCATTCGTCAAGGCCCTACTGAGGCCGCATCTGGAAGAGCGAGGCGTCTACGTCTCAGCGACGATCGTCGGCAAACTGATCGGGCAAGGGCGCGGCCACGGCCAACGTGGGGGCGGGCACTATCGTCACTGGCGTCGCGACCTGGTGAGACTGCTGCAGCCGCGTACCCCCGACCTGCGGGTGACTACGCTCTTCGATCTCTATGGCCTCCCCGAGGACTTTCCAGAATACGACTCGATCATGCAATCACGGGACCGAGGCACCCGTCGTGCCGCATTCGAGAGGGCGCTTGCCGAAAATGTCAAGGACCACCGGCTGCTTCCCTACATCCAGCAATATGAGTTTGAGGCATTGGTACTCGCCGCGCTGCCCTCACTGCGCCAGTTGCTCGATGCCCCGGACCAACTGACGGGGCTCGCGGTGCTTGAGGCCGAAATCGCCAGCCTGGCGCCGGAGGACGTCAACGATGGACCGGATACCGCCCCCTCAAAGCGACTCCTGAACCACATCCCTGGTTACCGTAAGGTCCTGTTTGGCGAGCTGGCAACCGTCGATGCGGGGCTTTCCGCCTTGCGTACCGCTTGCCCGGGGTTCAATGGATGGATCGATTATCTTGAGAGATTAGGCGCGGTCGCGGACGATGCCCAGCGCTGAAATCACACATCAGGTGCATCTGCACCGCAGTGCAGGCATTGCGCCCCAGCCGGCAGCCCGGCGAGACGACGGGAGTGAAGTATGACCGACCGGCGCCTCATCGAGGACAGCCTTCCGTTAGCGGAGATCAGCGAGCAGAGCGCGCGGGAGAAGTACATCCGCAAGGGCCATATCAGTACGCTGCACCTGTGGTTGGCGCGGCGCCCGCTTGCTGCCTGTCGAGCGGCCGTTTATGCCGCGTTGGTCGATGCTCCCGCGACGAACGATGAACGGGAGCGCCAGCACGAGCTGCTCAGGAAGATCGTCAACTGGGATGTCCTGGACCCTTCTCACCCAGAGCACGGGTTGCTTCAGGTGGCTTCAGAGAACATCGCGCGGTCGCACGCCGCTCGGGTAGCCCGGCGTGGCGGCCCGGCGGAGCCAACTGATCGGCCTCGGGTGCTCGATCCGTTCGCGGGTGGCGGGGCAATCCCCCTGGAAGCCCAGCGTCTCGGCTGTGACACCTACGCCAACGATCTGAACCCGGTCGCGCATGTCATCGAACTGGGCTCCATTTACTATCCCCAGCGTTTCGCAGGTGACGTTGTCCGTTCCAAGGCCGATGATCAGTTACCGAACCTGGCTATACCGGCGGAGCCCCGGCTGGCGGTTGAAGTCGAGCGCTGGGCGAACTGGGTCCAGCAGCGGGTGGCAACCGAGGTGGGGAGTCTCTACCCGTCGAGTGCGGCCGACAGGGAAGTGCTCGGGTACTTCTGGGTGCGCCAGGTCCGCTGCTCGAATCCTGCCTGTCGTGTGCTGATCCCGGTCGTCAATCAGACCTGGCTGGCGAACAAATCCAGTCGACGCATCGCGTACCGGATTCGGCCAAACGCGGCACGTACCGCGGTGACCTACTCGGTCCACTACAACGATGAAATCGACTTCGACCCAAAGGATGGCACCTACGGCGATCGGATCGCCAACCAATGCTCGACGGTCTCACGATGGCACAACTCGGGCGAGAAAATCGAGGGCGTTTACTCGAAGCAGGCCGTCGCGATGGTCTGGGACTATGTCGAGAGCAACCCCATCGGCTCGAAGACGGCAAGTTGGACCGGGGCGGTTAGATGGGGCACTGAGGCGATTCGCAAGAATTCATTCCCGAATCCGGCAAGCGTCCGCTTGGGGAGTGCCACTGATCTGACCTCGCGCTTCCCGCGATTCGACGCGGTCATCACGGACCCCCCGTACTACGATTCCGTTCCGTACTCCGACATTTCTGACTTCTTCTACGTGTGGCTCCGCCGCACGCTTGGGGACGTACTCCCAGACATATTTTCAGGCCCGCTGACGCCGAAGCGTCGTGAGATCATCCAACACAACCCACGACACGGTGGTGAGGCAAAGGCCCGCGCCTTCTATGAATCGGAGATGACCAAGGCCTTCGATGAGGCTGGACGCTCGCTGGCGGACGACGGGATCATCATCGTCGTCTTCGCCCACAAGACCACGGCGGCCTGGGAGACCCTGCTGAGCAGCTTGTTGGGCTCCGGGCTGGTTGTCACCGCATCATGGCCGGTGGATACCGAGATGGGCGCTCGCACGGGCGCCCAAGGTGCCGCGTCGCTGGCGTCCTCGGTCTTCATCGTCTGCCGTAAACGAGCGGCACACGACGACGGTTTCATCGACGACGTTGAGCCGGCCCTCCAGACCCGCCTGCACGAACGCCTCGACTACTTCTGGTCCCAAGGCATCCGCGGCGCCGATTTCTTCATGTCGGCCATCGGTCCCGCGGTGGAGGTCTTCGGCCGCCACAAGCGGGTGCTGAAGCTCAGTGGCGAGGAGGTCACGATCGCCGAACTGCTGGACAAAGTTCGGGGCATCGTCGCCGACTACGCCCTGCAGCGTATCGTCCATGGTGAGGCCGCGGGCGATGTGGATGAGGCCAGCCGCTTCTATGTGATCTGGCGCTGGGCCTTCGGCACCACCGAGGTCGACAGCGGCGAGGCCATCCACATGGCCCAGTCGATGGGCTGCGAGTTCAACGAACTCGTCGCCGACCGGGGCGTGCTCCACAAGAAGGGCGACAAGGTGAATCTCAAGGTTTCGCTCGACCGTAAGAAGATCAAGGGCCTCGGCGATCCGGCGGCGACCGGGACGCGGGCACCGCTCATCGACGTGCTGCACCGGGCCGCGAACCTCTGGGCGGCCGGCGAGCGGCAGGAGTTGGCCGACTTCCTGGGCGCCGCACTGCCTGCCGGTGGCGCCGACCACATGCAACGCCTGGCGCAGAGCATCGTCGATGTGCTGCCGCCCGGCGACAAGGAGCGGGCACTCTACGAGAACTTCCTGGTCGGCTCGCGCTCCCTACCTGCGCCGACGCAGCCGGTCGAAACCGCTGACCCGCAGATGAAACTGTTCTGACCGGAGGATTGAAAATGCCCGATCCACTCGTGCCCTGCGCGTCCGATACCCTGGTGGGCGAGCTGCGTGCGCTCATCGACCAGGCGCGCGGCCGGGTCGCGCAGGCCGTCAACAGCGAGCTGGTCGGCTTGTACTGGCAGATTGGCGTCCGGCTGCGCACCGAGTTGCTTGGCGATGAACGCGCCGGCTACGGCAAGCAGATCGTCGAGACCGTTGCGGCGTCACTCACCGCCGAGTTTGGCCGCGGATTCGACAAGAGCAGCATCTACCGGATGATTCGCTTCGCCGAGGTGTTTCCGGACGCGGAGATTGTGGCCGCAGTGCGGCCACAATTGAGTTGGACCCACCTGCGGGAGCTGATCGCCATCGAGGATCCGTTGAAGCGCCAGTTCTACACCGAGCTTTGTCGCATCGAACGCTGGAGCACGCGCACGCTCAAAGCCAAGATGGACGGGATGCTCTTCGAACGCACGGCCATCGCCAAACAGCCCGCGGCCGTGGTCGCACAGACGCTGGACGCGCTGCGCGACGAGGGGCGGGTGACGCCCGACCTCGTGTTCCGGGACCCCTATGTCCTCGACTTCCTGGGCCTGCCGACGGACTTCAGCGAAGCGGACCTCGAAGCGGCCATCCTGCGCGAGATCGAGACCTTCCTCTTGGAACTGGGCTCGGACTTTACCTTCGTCGCACGCCAAAAGCGGATGTCGATCGGCGCCGACGACTATTATCTCGATCTACTGTTTTTCCACCGCGCCTTGCGGGCGCTGGTCGCCATCGACCTCAAACTGGGCCGTTTCGATGCCCGCGACAAAGGGCAGATGGAACTGTATCTACGCTGGCTGGACCGCTACGAACGCCGGCCCGGCGAGAACCCGCCGCTCGGGCTGATCCTCTGCGCCGACAAGAACGAGGAGCAGATCGAGTTGCTGGAGCTGACCGAAGGCTCGATCCGGGTGGCCAACTATCTCACCGAGCTGCCGCCCCGCGCGTTGCTGGAACGGAAGCTGTTGGAGAGCATCGAGCATGCCCGCGCCCGCGCACTGAACCGTCCGTCATCATGAGGAACGGGCAAACCTGCTTCGACCATTCGGCGAGGACAGCGAGGGCAAAACTTGCCGAGGGCTTAGAAGCGATGGGGCAAATATGCTGAAACGTATAGCAATCAAATCGTTCAAATCACTGCTCGATGTCAACGTCGAGCTTGGCGTCGTCAATGTCTTCATCGGCGCCAACGGCAGCGGCAAGTCGAACCTGCTCGAAGCGATCGGGATCTTGGGGGCGGCGGCCTCCGGTCGGGTCGACGATGAAGGACTGCTGCGCCGGGGTGTCCGTCCCGGTGTGCCGGCGCTGTATAAGGCGTCGTTTCGGCACGAACGGGTACGCAGCGCGATCCGGTTCGGCGCCTTCGCCGAACACGCCAGCTATGAAGTGGAGTTGATCAATCCGACGGACAAGCCGCTGCCAGCCTGGCACTTCAAGAATGAGAAGTTCGTTTCGGAAAGCCGGAAGATCGTTGGTCGCTCCCCCGCCAGTATGGGGTATCCCTCGCTCGATCCGGCGCAGGGGTTGGCTGCGCTCGAAGCCGTCAAGCTCGCGCCAACCTCGCCAGGCTCACTGTTGCTCTCTGCGCTACGCGAATTTGCGATTTTCGCCCCCAATACGGCGGCGCTCCGGGGACTGGTGAGCGACCCGCAGATGCGCCTGCCGGTGGGCTTGAGTGGTGGGCGACTCGCGGAGGGCGTGGAGGAACTTCGGCGCCTGGCGACGCGGGACGACG
>Ga0247840_10003964_pt1 | contig 24133 bp, 25 predicted proteins | sample LaCruzMarch2015__FD_192404 | JGI IMG/M metagenome (GOLD analysis project Ga0247840, IMG submission 192404) | Freshwater microbial communities from meromictic Lake La Cruz, Castile-La Mancha, Spain - LaCruzMarch2015_17m | ecosystem: Environmental > Aquatic > Freshwater > Lake | place: Spain...
CCCCTTTTCGGCGGCGTAGGCGGCGAGGCAGTCATCGCCTTCGAAGATGTGTTTGTCCCCTGGGAACGGGTGTTCATGAACGGAGAGACGGAATTTACCAACGCCTTGGTTTATCGTTTCGCTGCCCACCACCGGGCCAATTACGGAGCCTGTAAAACCGGTCTGATCGATGTGATTACCGGAGCGGTGACCTATCTGGCCCAGATTCAAGGCACTGCCACCGCCTCCCATGTGCGGGACAAGGTGACCGAGATGATCCATCTTGGCGAAACTCTTTACAGCTCTTCGATCGCCTGTGCGGCCGAAGGCTGGCCGACCCCGTCCGGCGCATTCATGGTCGATACGATGTTGGCCAATGTGGGCAAGCACAACGCCACCCGTTTTCATTTCGAAGTGGCCCGGCTGGCGGCCGATCTGGCCGGTGGCTTTCTAGCAACGCTGCCCAGCGAATATGACCTCAATAGTGAAGAAACGGGGCATCTGGTGAAAAAATACTTCTCCGGTGTTGCCGGGATTGCCACCGAAGAACGGATCAAAATCGGCCGGCTGATCGAGAGCCTGACCGGTGGGACGGCCCTGGTGGAGTCGATGCACGGTGCCGGCTCCCCGCAGGCCCAGCGGGTGATGATATTCCGGGAGGGGAATCTGGACAAAAAGGTGAAACTGGCAAAGGCTTTGGCCGGTATTGCACCAGGGAAATAGAAAAATAGAGGGACACTTCCCCCAATATTGTGATGGTGTAGCTGTGACAGGCCACGAATCGGCCCGGTGCGTTTGTGGAGAATAGGCAGCGCTGATATCAAGCGCTATCCCTTACAAGGGTTATTGAAGTTATTCACACCACCGCCCGTCCACAATATCTCCCTCCCATATTGCTTATTCATTTTGCATTCACTGAGCTGGTTTGATCATTGATTCGGTAGGCCCGCATGCCACAGGGCTCAACTTGAATCTCCAGTTTATCTCCCTCCAGGAAAATATGATCACCATGTATCATTTCATGCAGCGAACAGCTTTTTTCTTCTGGTTCTATGTCAGAAAACGGTAAGGTTATCTTATGTGGATTGGTAATGTCGAGGTTGGAAATCAGCAAGAACTTTTCCTGTGAATTCTTCCTTCCTTGTCTTATAGCGGCAAGAAGCGCACCATGCCCTTGATCCACAAAGGTGATGTTCCCTATTTCATGAAACAAGGTATAACTGTGGAGAAGCTTGTTCACTTTTCGGATCAAGGCGTTGTAACAGTTGGGTGCTGGAAAGGACACTTTACGATTTCCCCCGATAAAATTGATCTTTTCGAGTATGCCGTGCTCTGTTCCCTGAACCATCCCCGTCTGACCGGTGGCCATAAGCGCCAATGTAAAATAGCGGGCCACTGCGGCTTCTGGTGAGCCGTACAGTTGCGCCGGCGATCCAGTATCATGCGTGGTTATTGGCGTTAGAAAACGAATATTATTGCTGATTTCATGAAGGTACCGCAGATATTCGCGTAAGCTTTCGGCAAAGGGATGTTCCCAGGGATTGGCCAGCATCAGATTGATTTCACTCTTGGCTGCGACCTTTAGAAGAGTGTTGGAATCGGTAAAGAATTCCGCCTGAATGATGAGATCCGGATAAGCCATGCGGAGTGTGCGAATCAATGCTCCGATGAAGTTGGGATCGCTGGAATGAAGGTTGTCGAGACGTATCAAACCATCGGTGCAGGCCGCGTAATTGGCCCAGAAGAGGGCATACTGCTTCATGTAAGTCCATAATTCCTGCCGCATCAACGGTTCGAAATGATCATACTGGATTCTGCCCAGATCCTCCCATTTGATCCACTTGTTCATGTGCCAGCAGCCGGCCCGCAAGAGCCCGTCTGGCTCGCTTTTATCTGCGGCGAGCCATTCCGGACAGTGCTTCGCCATTTGGCTGGTAATGCCGATATGGTTCATCACAAGATCTATGCAGAGCTTGATTCCTTTTTCGCGGGCTACAGAAACAAAATCCTCAAATTGATCAAGGCCTTCCCTTGCATCAGATGGATCGAGGAAGGAAGGATCAACACTGAAAAGATCGTCTGCGGCATAAGGACTTTTGGAAAAATCCATTTTGGTCACAGGAAGCAGATGAACGGTATTGAACCCGAGATCCTGAATATGATCCAGCGCTTGGATCCAGTCCCCCATATGGCCCGAAACATTGGGGATAAGCGTGTACATCCGGATATCTTTGGTCTCTTCCGGGTCAACAATAACTTTCGTGACAGGAAATCCATCCCAATACCATGTTTTTCCATTGTCCGGAGAGAGTTTGATTTTAAACAGAAAGATGCCGCATTTTGGCGGCATGACCGATAGGGAAAAGTTACCCGATGAGTGATTCTTGAATTCTATCTCGCCCCATTCGTCCGCCGCACCGAGGAGATTTGTATACAACATGACCCTGGCGGAAGGATTTTTTTCCTGAAAGGTCACTTCGAGGGAAAGAGGCTCGTCCCGGTATATCCTGAAAAACGCACCGGGTTTCGTGGACCATGAATGTTTCAACGGTCCCGCTTCGACGATGCGCATGTTATGAAATTTCAGCGGAGGAATTCCTCTGCGAATGAGGGCGGTTGATTTTTGGGTCATCATCCTCCTGAACGATCGTTTTTTGTGAAAGACGCTGGCACTTGTTTATTTACTGGTTTTTTAGACGCCCGTAATCGTCCTGAGACCGCTCGATGTCATCCTCTCCAAAATAGTCGCCTGTTTGAATCTCAATAAAAACAGTGTTTTCTGCACCGGGGTTGCTGATGCGATGCCAGGAGCCGACAGGGATATCCACGCTGCTGCCAACCTGCACAGGGATATCGTTCTCATCCTTTTTTACGATGGCATTCCCCTGAACAATGTACCAGTGCTCTGAACGGCGTCGGTGCTTTTGCAGACTCAACCGTTGACCGGGATGGACAACAATCATCTTGACCTTGTGATCCACTTCATCGGCAAGCACCCGGTAATACCCCCATGGACGATGGTCTTCCTCCATTTTCATTACCCCCTGTTTTGACGCATGATTCTGTACTTGTTCATTAACAAATGCCCAAGGTGAGGTCAAGTGGAAAAGTATCCATAAATCCGCAATCGGCCCGGTAGGTTGCTGGGTGAAAAGCGCGCTGATCAACGTTGTTTTTTATTTGCTTTGCTCCCACTGAAAGTGCTATAGTATTCCACACTTTCGGTTTCTGTAGATTTTGGGAAGCCGTGTATGGTGTTCGACGCACATTCCATTCCCACGTTTTGGGAGGCTACCAATCCTTCGAGGACAACATCCGAAATTTGCTAGCACAAAACAGGATCAGGGGGTCATGATAAACACCAGAAATAGCAAATCAGAACCTGAAATCCTTGAGCAACTGTACAGGAGATATGCCAAATGCGGGACACGCATTGCGAAAACAAGAGGTTTCGGCTTCTTTGTCCCATCCTGAAGTTCAGGTAGTTCAAGGTTATTACGGCATTTTAAATGCTGCGGAAAGCTGGCGGCTCGGCGGGCCTCAAGGGAAACGGCATGGCCTTTCAAACTGCCGTGCTGAAAAATTACGGATGGCCGGCCCATTCTGTTGTTGAGGATCTGGAATTTGGCGCACAAATGCTCCTCGACGGGATATGTGTACACTACAATCCGGATGCCATTATTTTGGCTGAGATGGCCACAACCCGGAAACAGGCTGAGACGCAGCGCCAGCGCTGGGAGGGAGGGAGGAAGGTATGAAATCTTCCGTAAGTATGCCCCCGCTCTCCTGCGCAAGTATCTAAACCAATCGCGCTTTTGCTACTTCGACGGATTCATGGACCTGCTCATCCCCCCGCTGTCTGCGCTGGTTCTGACGCTTGTTGTTTTAGGGACTGCATCGCTGTGGTTGTTCCCGTTCATGACCTTGCCTCTGGGCTTTGCCTTCGCGGGGGTCGTATTTTATGTTGTGAGCGGATTGGTGCTGCGGAAAGCCCCACTGGCCATTTGGCTCTACTTGTTCGCGGCGCCCTTCTTTATCCTTTGGAAAATACCACTCTATCTGAAGATTGTAATAGGCGGAACAAACGGCGAGTGGGTCAGAACGAAAAGGAAAGCGGAAATTGAAAGAAAGGACTGAGTAGGGGCGGGTTTGTAACCCGCCCTTGATTGGGTGGGTTACAAACCCGCCCCTACAGCACTCAGCGCTATGTTTTATGCGCATTCTCGTTGTGGACGACAATATAGACATCCGATTGCTTCTGAGCAAAATGCTCGTCGGCAAGGGACACGAGGTTTTTACTGCCCCGGACGGATGCGAGGCGTTGGCGGTTCTCGAAAAGGAAAAAATCCCGTTTGTGATCAGCGACTGGCTTATGCCGATCATGGATGGGATTGAGCTTTGCAGGAGAATTCGCGCCGCGTCTTTCCCGTGGTATGTGTACATCATCATTCTGACTTCTAACGACTCTAAGGGTGACCTGGTTGTGGCTATGGAAGCAGGCGCCGATGATTATATCGCCAAACCGTTTGACAAAAGCGAGTTAAGCGTTCGCATTCGGTCCGGGGAGAGAGTCTTGAATCTTGAAAAGGATTTGGAGGGGCGCAACAAGAGCCTGACAACGGCCCTTTCCACCATCCACAAAGACCTCGAACTTGCAGCCCATCTGCAAAAAGATCTCTTGCCGAAGCCCACAATAACCTCCTATGGGCTGTCGTTCGACTGGATTTTTCTCCCGTGCAGCTTTGTGGCCGGGGATACTTTTAATTACATGCTGCTCGACAACGATCATATCTGCTTTTTTCTCCTTGACGTTTCCGGGCATGGGGTCCAGGCAGCCATGTTATCGTTTACGCTTACGAAAATACTTACATCGCAGACCTTTTCAGACAATTTGTTCAACAACAGTTGCGAACTCAACCCGCAACGCCGTCTTTTTTCGCCAGCCGAAACAGTGCAGGAATTGAACTTGAGATTTCAGGCAGATGACGAAACCATGCAGTATTTCACCATGATCTACGGGATCATGAATATCAGGAATGGCCAGGTATCCCTGGTGCAGGCCGGGCATCCGCCTCCGATCTACCTGCGCAGAGGCATGAAACCAGCGCTCATCGGCAGCGGTGGATTTCCCGTTGGGCTCCATCCCAAAGCGACCTTTGAAGAACAGGAACTTAATCTCAATCAGGGAGAGCGCCTTATTCTCTATTCCGATGGGGTTACCGACTGCACAAATCAGGACGGACAGGAGTTTTCAGCGGAACGGCTCACGGATCTGTTACAGGAATGGCAAGAGCTACCATTACGTAACCTGATGGAAAAACTGCAGAATAGTTTACGCGAGTGGCGAGGCAGTGATGAATTTGACGACGATATAAGCCTGCTGGCTATCGAAAGAGTGACTGAATCCGTTTTACCCGACAGCGAAAGGAGTAAATAGCATGGACATTATGGATGAAATCGTGAACAAGGTAATGATATTGAAGCTAAGAGGTCGGCTTGATTCCGTCTCGGCGTCCAATTTGAGGGATAAGGTTAAAGATTGTGCCAGGAACGGGCAAATTCACCTGGTCATCGACATGGCTGAAGTCGATTTTGTGGACAGTTCGGGACTGGGCAGCTTGGTCGCGTGCCTGCGCTCGGTCAATAAACTGGGGGGAGATATCCGGATCGCTGCCCTTCAAGATCGTGTACGGGCCGTTTTGGAACTCATCCGCCTTCATCATATTTTTGAAATTTTTGATCTCTCCTCAACTGCTGCAGAGAGCTTTAACATAGTGTTGAGGACTGAGGACTGAGGACCGAGTAGGGGCGGGTTTCAAACCCGCCCCTACAGCATTCAGCACTTTTTAAGGGATGTGGAAAAATGAATACTACAGCGGTCGAACTAACCTTGCAGTTCTTGCAAAATCTTGATTACCTGCATCTGGTAACGGGAACGTCACGCTTACTCTGTGATACCATTAAAGGAAAGAATCTGCCGAAGCGTTTTGCCGACGAGGTAGAGCTGGCAGTGAGTGAGGCTTGTACCAATGCCATCCGGCATGCGGCCGATGCAGATGCGGCGGCCATGGTGGTCGTTAAATTTCGCGTAACGGAAACAGAGTTGGTTATTGAAGTAAGTGATCCAGGAGCCGGTTTCAATTTTGCGGATGTGCCCGAGCCGGAGTTTGACCGGCACCCCGAAAGCGGGTATGGACTTTACATTATCCGGAAGATGATGGATGAGGTCCAGTATGCAAGAGGCGACAAGATGAATACCCTTACCCTGAAAAAGTATTTAAACATAGAAGGAGACCTTCCACTGTGAAAAAACATCCATCGTCCACCTTGACCGGTGATGCAGGGACCTTGCAGGAATCCATCCTTTACCACCTTCGGTATTCCCTGGGCCGGGAGCGGCAGTCGCAGAGCTTGCATGACATGGCTCTGGCTACCTCGCTTGCAGTGCGCGACAGGCTGATCGACGGCATGCTGGAAACCGAGCAACGCTATCAGAAAAAGGATGTAAAACGCCTTTACTATATGTCCATAGAGTTTCTCATCGGCAGATCACTCGGCAATAACATTTACAACCTCGGCCTTCTGGAAAACTGTACCACTGCCTTGCAGGAACTGGGATTCGACCTTGATGAACTGCGCGAGCAGGAATGGGATGCGGCTCTCGGCAATGGCGGCCTCGGTCGGCTTGCGGCATGTTTTCTGGATTCCCTGGCCTCTCTGGACATGCCGGGATTCGGCTATGGCATCAATTACGAGTATGGCCTCTTCAAGCAGGAGATCGACAATGGCTATCAACAGGAGAAACCAGATAACTGGCTGGCCGAGCGTTCCCCCTGGATGATTGAGCAAGCCAGTGAAGCTTGTATTATTCCTCTCTACGGTCGTATCGAGCATGCCCGTGACCGCTTGGGCAACTACAATCCCATGTGGCTGGGCTGGAAAGTCATCATCGGGGTTCCTGTGGATATGCCGATCGTTGGCTATGGCGGCAGAACTGTCAATTATTTGCGGCTTTACAGCGCCCGCTCCTCCACCGATTTCGATATGCAGATTTTTAACGAGGGGGACTACTTCCATGCGCTCGAACAAAAGATAGCCTCGGAAAAGATTTCCAAAATTCTATATCCATCTGATACCTTTGAGACGGGGAAGGAGCTGCGCCTCATTCAGGAATATTTCCTCGTGGCCTGTGCCCTGCGCGACATTGTGCGCCGTTATGAGAAAAACCACGGCAGCATGGAAGCTTTTCACGAAAAGGTTGCGATCCAGTTGAATGATACCCATCCGGCATTGATGGTGACTGAACTGATGCGAGTTCTCGTTGATGAGCAGGCGCTTCCCTGGGAGCAAGCCTGGGACATCACCACGCAGACCCTGGCCTATACAAACCACACGCTCCTTCCCGAAGCCTTGGAAAAGTGGTCTGTCAACCTTTTGGAAACGGTTCTTCCCCGGCACCTGCAAATCATTTACGAAATAAACACCCGCTTCCTGCAAAAAGTGGCAGAAGTCTGGCCAAATGATACAGATCGTTTGCAACGTATATCGCTCGTTGAAGAGAGCGAACCCAAGCAGGTTCGCATGGCGCATCTTGCGGTCGTCGGCTCACATTCCATAAACGGTGTCGCTGCCCTGCATACCGAACTGCTGCAAAAAATCGTCCTGCCTGATTTTCATGAGCTCTGGCCAAACCGTTTCAACAACAAAACAAACGGTGTAACCCCCAGGCGCTGGCTGCTCAAATGTAATCCCCGGTTGGCCAGTCTCATCAGCGATACGGTCGGCAATGAATGGATCTCCGATCTCGGAAAACTGCGGGCCCTCGAGCCGTACGCCGCTGACGCAGCTTTTCAGGAGATCTTTCTAAAGATCAAACATGCTAACAAAGAACGAATGGCAGCCATCATAAACGAGACGGCCCGTGTGAAGGTTGACCCTCATTCGATGTTTGACATCCAGGCAAAGAGAATTCACGAATACAAACGTCAAGTACTGAATGTATTAAACATTATCCACGAATATCTCTGCCTGGTGGAGGATCAGATCGAACCTCAGGCCCCCAAAACATATCTTTTTGCCGGAAAAGCAGCACCCGGTTACTGGGCGGCCAAGCAGATCATAAAGCTTGTTGTCAGCGTGGCAGAAGTCATCAATAACGATCCTCGTGTCAGAGATCTGATCAAAGTGGCGTTTATTCCCGATTACCGGGTTTCGCTTGCAGAAAAAATCATTCCCGCGGCCGATCTTAGTGAACAGATTTCCACCGCCGGCAAAGAGGCGTCGGGCACCGGGAATATGAAGTTTGCTTTCAATGGCGCACTGACGATCGGCACACTTGATGGCGCCAATATCGAAATCATGGAAGAGGTTGGTGAGGAAAATATTTTCATCTTCGGGCTCCGGGCTGAGGAGATTGAGGCCATGCAAAATGCGAATTCTTCTCATCCCAAAGAGTATTATCTGAACTCTCCGGCGATCCAGCGCGTGATGAATGCCCTGCGTGATGATCGCTTCTCGGAGAGCGAGCCAGGGCTCTTCAGGTGGCTCTTTGACAGTCTTGTCGAAAAGGAGGATGGATATTTTCATCTGGCAGATTTCCATTCCTTCGTAATGGCTCAGGAAAGGGCATCGCGGGAATATCGGGAACCGGCAGGATGGGCTGCCAAGGCCATTCTTAATGTGGCAAGAATTGGCAAATTTTCAAGCGATCGTACGATCACTCAATATGCCGAGGAGATCTGGGGTCTGAAAGGGGAGAGTAAATGAAGCTGGCTCGTGAAATGAGAGGAAAGGTTGCCATCGTAAAACCTTTGGAACGTCAAATGGATGCACTTATCGCCGCTGATTTTAGAAAGCAGATGGAAGCCTTCGTTAAAGAAGGCCAGGCCTTGTTCATTTTGGATCTGAGCGAGGTGGATTTCGTTGACAGCAGTGGCCTGGGAACGATCATTGCGTGTCTGAAAATGCTGGGAGGCCGTGGTGATCTTGTGATTGCCGGCGCCGGCGAAAAGATCATCAGCCTCTTCAAACTCACGAGAATGGACAGGGTTTTTCAGATTTTCCCCAGTACCGACGAAGCTCTTGCCGTGCTTTCCGTCTGAGGGGGCCGCCAGCCGCCAGCACGGTTGGTATTCCCATGAGGAACGAAAACTCCACGGCCGCAGTGCGGTTTATGCCAAAGGCCAGTTACCTCGAAGGTAAAAGCACCCGAGGATGTCAAATGGAATTTGAGGGATGATCGATCAGTTCATAATCAGCCAGAGCACAGAGCGTTGAGATTTCTTACCATATTTCTTTTGGTAATAAAGGGTCTGTAAGTGTGAAAATAGGAGTCTGTGAAAACTGGACAACACCTACAAAGCAGTGGTTATTAATTTCAATTGGGATGATGAATACCATTCGTAACGGTGAATCCCGATCGCTCTATGTTTTTGATCCTCGGAAAGTCATAAGCCATTGATATAAAATACGGCTGATGCAACGAATTGTGCCATTACATCAACCGTCGATTATATGTAATCAGCAGCCAAACCATTTGTTAAAATTTGAGTTATCCACTCATATTCAAAAAATAAACTCAATCGGCCCCCCTTATTGCTGACTGATGGCGCATCGGAAACCTAAGTCGCTTGCTATGTCAGTGGCCTTGAGGGACGGAAGCCAGCTGTGACGATATGCTAGTCTCGGTTGGTACGCGTCACTTCCCCAACCGCCTCCCCGAATCACTCGTGTCGAGCCAGAGTCGGGACCTCGTGGGTCAGTTACAGCGTTAGACGTGTATGGTCCATACCAGTCCCATGTCCACTCCCATACGTTTCCTAAGATATCATACAAGCCCCAAGGATTCGTGGGAAAACTCCCTACAACAGTCGTCACACTACGTCGCTGTCCTGTGGGGCAGCCGTTATATGCAGCAAGTCCAGAGTAATTCGCTTGGGTATCCGAAGAGATACAGTTACCCGTGTAGTACCTCGTCGTCGTTCCTGCCCGAGCCGCATATTCCCACTCTGCCTCAGTAGGAAGACGATACCCGTTCGCTGTCCATTTCACCGCCGCGGCAGCGACGTTCACCTGACCGGTCTTGTAAACTGTTGCCTGCCCGTTATCCGTGTAATAGACAGGAATTCTTCCCTCCTTTTCAGAACGAGCATTCAACCACTTGATTACATCATACCATGTAACTGTAGGCTCTGGATATTCAGACATCGTATCTGTTCCGATATGCTCGAAGCTATACCCACGGGCAATTGCCCACGTGTAAACCTCGGCCCACAGAGCTTTTGTGACCTCGTACTTTTCTAAATAAAATGCACTTAACGTTACTGTGTGCAAGGGCATTGCAGAAGTCATATTATCAATGCCGTCCCCCATCTGGAAGCTCCCGGCGGGGATGTGTACCATGCTCGAAGAGAGAGATGGAATGTATGGAGTTCCTGTTGCTCCTGTATCGCCCTTCGGCCCCTGCGGTCCGACTGCACCTGTAAGTCCGATCGGCCCCTGTGGGCCAGTGGCTCCCACCGGACCTGTTGCTCCTGTATCGCCCTTCGGCCCCTGCGGTCCGACTGCACCTGTAAGTCCGATCGGCCCCTGCGGTCCGACTGCACCTGTAAGTCCGATCGGCCCCTGCGGTCCGACTGCGCCTACAGTTAGAGTACATTCGGCATAATCTTTTTCACCATCGCCCGTATATACGGTAAGTAGATAGCTTCCTGCTGGAAACCCGGAAGGTAATATTGCCTGTATTTGAGTGTCAGTATAACTATCATATATCACGAGTTTCTTATCCCCGAAGGTTACAACCGGAACTGCTTTATTTTTCTTTTTGAAATTGGCTCCTTCAATAAAGATGCTATTCTGGGGCAGGTAACCGTAGGCATAGTAAATCTTCAGCTGATCTGGATCTGTTACCTTGTTAAAGGCGAAGGCACTCGGGGTCGCCATTACTATTGCTAATAGGGTAATTCCACATTGCAATATGGTCCGCATTAATCGTTTTGTCTCCATTACATTTACCCTCCAATGGAAAGATCGATCATAACACTCCCAATTCAGCATCGAGAGTGACACAGAGCAAAACAAATCAGTCGCAAAATCAAACAACAATAATCAAGATTTGTCAAGTATGCAAAACATGTCCCGAATGTCTATGTCAAGTCAAATTAGAAATGTGGTACGCGCTACCATCTCCTGTTTGTATTTATCCAACAAACGCATGGGCTCGTATCGATGAAAAGTAATCCCTTGCCAACGAACAACCGGCGAAACGTTTACGGTAAAAAGCCAAACATAAAAACAACAGCATGTCAATATAGATTTGTCGTATAGGTAATATATAGTCAAAAATATATATTAAGGCAGGCGAAGCAGGTTCACTCTGAGTTTGGAGTCTTCAGGGTTTACGACCGAAACGAGGCAAGTGAAAATATTTTTCCAAATTTTTGCTGATTGGTGATCGAAAGTATGCATATCGGAGGCGATGCCATTTTCATTGAGTTCAGGAAGTTGTCCTCACCTCTGCTCCCCCGAAGAAAACCCTCTCAAAACTGAGTCTTTTAAATGGTTATCAATAAAAATCGGAAAAAGTCAACCCGTTTTTCAGCTCCGATCACATTACGGCAAGGAGCCTCTCTCTCCTTCCACTCTGGGAGGCCGTGGTGATCTCGTGATTGCCGGCGCCGGCGAAAAGGTCATCAGCCTCTTCAAACTCACGATAATGAGAAGGGTTTTTCAGATTTTCCCCAGCGCCGACGAAGCTCTTGCCGTGCTTTCCGTCTGAGGGGCCGCCCGGTCTGTCTCGTCTCTTCTGTGACTGGTTTTAATATCATTTCAGGAAACCATCAGCAGGATAAAAAGCCCTGCCGCCAGCACGATGCGATAGCCGCCGAAGACGATAAAGGTGTGAGTTTGAATGTAATCCAGCAGCCACTTGACCGTAACAAATGAAACGAGTGCGGCGACGATGAATCCCAGGAGCACCATATTCCAGTTTTCAGGAACGGCTCCGGCTGGAGAGTGATACAGGGCCTGGAAAATCTTCAGGCCGCCAGCCGCCAGCATGGTCGGTATGCCCACGAGGAATGAAAACTCCGCGGCCGCAGTGCGGTTTATGCCAAAGGCCAGCATCAAAAGAATCGTTACACCGGAACGGGAGGTGCCCGGAAAAACGGCTGCAACCAATTGGCCCATGCCAACAAGCATGGCAACAGACCAGGTCACCGAGCCCTTGAGTTCCTTCCCCCGCAGCCACTGCTCGATGAGTATAAATCCGATGCCGCCCAGAAGCATCGCCCAGGCCACCGGCATCAGTTGTTCAGGTAGCCTGAACCCGGCCTTGTTCAAAACCAGTCCTCCAACCCCGGTAATGATAAATGCCGCCATAACTTTAAAGGCATAATCCTGTGAGGACTTTTCGCGCCAAAAAAAAGCCAATTGCCCAATACGTTGAGGAAAGAGTGGAATGACGGCAAGGACTGCGCCGCTTTGAATCACAATGTTGAAGAGATCGCTCTGTTGGGGCAGCCAATGCTCGGCGATAAGCAGGTGGGCCGTCGAGGAAATCGGCAGAAATTCTGTGATTCCCTCAATGACCCCGAGGATGATGATGGCAATCCATTCAGACATGATTTATGTACCTCATAATATTAGGTTACTGTCAAGAGCGATCAGACGGAGCGATCACACTATTTCTATGCGCTGGAGATAATCCACAAGTTCAGCGATTATTTTTTTTATCTCAGCGCCATCACTGCTCTTTGCTGCGCTTTCAAGCGCTCTGCCCATATCCGTTATTTTGTCGAATCCATAACCGACGCCGGAACCCTTCAGGTCGTGACCTATTCGGCGCAGGGTATCGTAATCGTTGTTTAAGAGAGCATCGTTCAATAAACCAATATCCCTGTGTTTGCTTTCGATATAACCGGGAATGAGGTCTTCGATATCAGGATCAATTTTTATAATAATTTTCTCAGGCATGAATCTCCTCCTTTGATCGTAAATGCCCAATTTTATGACATCCGAGGTAATCAATCTGTCATGGCATAATATTCCACCCGGTTCCTTCCGTTTTTTTTGGCCTTGTAAAGCGCCTTGTCGGCTTGGCTGATAAGCTCTCCCGGCCACGAGTTCGCTGTCGGAACGGCAGTTGAAACGCACATGCTCAGTGTCACAAAACCGAATGAAGATGCAGCATGGGGAATGCGCCGGGAAAATAGATCGACATTGATCTTTGTGGCCAGTTTTATGACGCTCTCTATGGAAGTATCCTGCAACACTACGACAAATTCCTCCCCTCCATAACGCGCCGCTAAATCTCCGGGTCTGTGAGCGCTTTTCTTCAAGATCGCGGCCACTTCTTTAAGAGCCTCATCGCCCATCTGGTGTCCGTAGGTGTCGTTATAGAGTTTGAAATGGTCCACATCGGCCATGATTACGGCAAGAGAGATCCCGCTTCTGATTCCTCGGCGCCACTCTTTATCAAGAAAACCATCCAGGAATCGACTGTTTGCGATATTTGTCAGGCCGTCCAGAGAAGAGAGTGTCTCCAGAATGCTGTTTGCCGCTTCCAATTGGTGCAGGGCTGCCGTCAGCTCCTTTTCCCGGGCTTTCCTCATGTCAGTCTCGTGCTTTAACCTCAGGGCCGACCGAATACGCACAATGAGCTCGTACTTGTTAAAGGGCTTTTTTATATAGTCCATGGCGCCTGCAGCAAAGGCAAGTTGCAGGTCTTCCACGGTATCCCGGGCTGTCAGAATGATCACGGGAAGATCACTGAAAGATTCGTTCTTCTTGATTATGGTTGTCAACTCGATGCCGTCCATGACGGGCATCATGATGTCCATGAGTATCAGTTCCACATCTTTGTTTGGAAGTATCGCACCGGAGAGGCCAAGAAAGTCCAAAGCTTCGGCAGCAGAAGCGCAGCAGACCATCTCGCCATAGCCTTCGCCTTTAAGAAAAGTTTTTGTAAGATTCCTGCTGTCTTGAGAATCATCTACGAGGAGAATGCTCATAAGGGTCTCCTAATATTTTGCAATGGCTTCCAGCAGCACGGCCTTCCTGATCGGCTTCGTGAGATGGCCATCGCAACCCGCATCGCGGCTTTTCTGTTCGTCTTCCTTCATGGCATGGGCGGTCAATGCAACGATGGGTGTCCTCTTTAGTCCGCCGACATCCTCCAGCTTCCGGATCTCTGCCGTTGCGGTGTATCCGTCCATCACGGGCATCTGGACATCCATCAGAACCAGATCGTACGCACCTGACTGAAACTTTTGAACGGCAATTGCGCCATTCTCGGCCACATCAATGTGATGAGACATTTTCCTGAAATAGGAAAGCAGAAGCAAGCGGTTGTCCGCATTGTCCTCAACAAGCAGGATGTTCAAATCTCTTTGTTTGACGGGGGTAACTTCGGAGGAAGAGGCCATTTCACTCTTTTCAACAATCGGCTTTGTCGTCTGACCGACTCCGAAGCATGCGGTAAAGAAAAAGGTACTCCCTTTTCCGACTTCACTCTCCACCCAGATACGTCCTCCCATAAGCCCCACAAGATGCTTTGAAATAGACAGGCCAAGACCCGTGCCTCCGTATTTCCTGGTTGTGGAGGAGTCAGCCTGGGTAAACCTGTTGAATATCACATCCACCTTGTCGGGAGGAATGCCAATCCCGGTATCTTTCACAAAAAACCGCAGTTCGACACTTTCGCTGCCGTCAAAATCCCGCCTTTCATCGATCGTCTCAACGCCTAAAATGATCTCTCCCTGCTCCGTAAACTTTATGGCATTGCCCACAAGATTAATAAATATCTGCGTCAGGCGCTGCGGATCTCCGATCAGGGCAGCCGGAATACTATTGAGCGGCGCACAGGCGACACGAATACCTTTCCCTTTTGCCTTAAAAGAGATGAGATTGCAAACCTTGTTCAGAATGGAGGCGGGGTCAAGCTCCGTGTTTTCCAGGACAAGAAGACCCGCTTCCACTTTGGAGAGATCGAGAATGCTATTGATGAGTTCCAGCAGATTTTCCCCGGCGTTTCTCGATGTTTCGACATATTTCTGCTGTTCTGCCGTCAATTCGGATTCCATCAGGAGGTCTGCCATGCCGATGATTGCATTCATCGGGGTTCGTATCTCATGGCTCATGCCGGCCAGAAATTCGCTCTTGGCCCTGTTGGCTTGCTCTGCCTCTTCTTTTGCACTTCTCAGCGCCTCCTCAGAGCGCTTGCGGTCGGTGATATCCCGGATAATGCCGGTAAAAATACGGCGGTTGGTGAGCAGCACCTCGCTTACGGAAAGTTCTATCGGGAAGACTGTCCCATCTTTCCTTTTTCCCTCCAGCTCACGCCCGATACCGATAACACGCTTTAGCTTATCCTCTGAAGAGATGTAACTTTTTATATACTTATCGTGCTCACTGGCGGGGGGGTCAGACATGAGTATATTGATGTTCCTGCCGATAATCTCTATTGCCTTATAACCAAAAAAGTGTTCGGCAGCCTCGTTGAAATTCTCCACAAGCCCCTGCTCATCAATCGTAAGGATGGCGTCCACCGTGGTATTCATGATTGCGCTGATGCGGCGCTCGCGCTCTTCCAGAAGTTGCTCCTTCATCTTACGCTCGGTTATATCGGTAAAAGATACCACAACCGAATAGGGATGATTTTCTCCAGGTTTCAGCAGAGGTTCCGAATTGATCAATATCCAGGTGGTCGTGCCCACCGTTGTTCTGAGTCCCATTTCGACATTCTTGCAGGGGAGGCCGGTCCGCAACGTGACCATCGCCGGATGTTCCTCGCCGGGGAAAGGGCTTTCGTCTGCATGAAAAGCCTGCCATACGGTGTCCGTTGACGTTGTTCCGGTTATCTGATCTACCGAGAGTCCAAGTATGGTGGAGGCCTTCGGATTTGCGAAAATAATTTTTCCTTCGCTATCGTGCAGCACAAGGCCCTCGGACATTGAGTTTACCAAAGAGCGGAAACGTTCGGTAGATTCCCGCAAGACTTCTCCTGCCGCCTTATCCGTCGTTATGTCTGCTCCGATACCGAGGTATCCGCGCATATCGCCATTTTCATTATTCATTTCGCGATACTTCCTATAATACACCCTGATAATCAATATTAGGCTTCAATTCCCAATTTTTTCATTTTTCGCCAGAGGGTAACGGTGCTGATACCCAGATCACGCGCTGCGGCCGCGCGTCCTCCTGAGTTTTTTCTAAGGGTTTTTTCAATCGCTGTTTTCTCGGCGGCGTTGAGGGGTGAACTTTCTTCCGGCGTCAACGGCTGCATTTCGATGGAGGCCTTGATGATTTCCTGCGGCAAATGCTTCATTTCGATGCTGCTGCTGTGACAGAGAACAAAAGCGTGCTCGATAATGTTCTCAAGCTCCCGCACATTTCCGGGAAAGGGATAGCGCATCAGAAAATCCATCACATCGTCTGAGACGCCGGTAATGTGCTTGTTCCGTTTCAGATTGAACACGTTCAGGAAGTGATCGGTCAGAAGCGGAATATCCTCGCGACGGCGATAAAGAGGAGGAAGTTCAATGCGAACGACGTTCAGACGATAATACAAATCCTGCCTGAACTTCCCGCTGCGCACGAGTTCGGCCAGGCTGCGGTTGGTGGCAGCCATGATCCGCACATCCGCCTTCAGCGTCTTCGTTGAGCCGAGCGGCTGGTACTCTTTCTCCTGGATGACGCGGAGCAGCTTTACCTGAAAAACCGGTGACGTATCACTAATCTCATCGAGAATAATCGTCCCGCCCTCTGCCAGGGCAAAGCGTCCCTGCTTGTCGCGATACGCATCGGTGAAGGCCCCTTTCACATAACCGAACAGTTCGGATTCGAGCAGGCTGTCGGGGAGCGCCCCGCAATTCACAACCAGGTAAGGCTTCTCTTTTCTGGAACTGAGGTTGTGGATCGCCCTGGCAAACAACTCCTTTCCCGAGCCGCTTGGCCCCTCGATCAGCACCGTGCTGTCGCTCTCGGCCACATCCGGCATGATATCGAACATTTTCTGAATTTCCCGGTTCTTGCTGACGATATCTTCAAACGTGTATCGCTTTTGTATCTCCTTTTTCAGCTCCTCTATCGCCGAAAGATCACGGAAAGTCTCGACACCACCAAAGACTTTTTTGTTCCCATGGCTAAGCGGGGAAGCGCTGACGCTGATCGGAACCGTTTTCCCCTCCCTGGTAACAATCGTCAGCGGTCGATCGATAACCGCAATGCCCGTTTTTATCGCCTCCCCCAGGGCGCACGCATTCTGACAGATGCTGGCGTGAAAAACCTCATGACACAACTTGCCGATGGCTTCTTCCGCCGTGAATCCCGTGATCCGCTCCGCCGCACGATTAAACGATGTAATCCGACGGCCCTTGTCGATCGTGAAGATTCCATCGGCAACACAATCAAAAATGGTCTGAAAAAAGTCAGCGTAATTTGCTGTCATCCGGCAACAACCCCGATCCCCCAAAGCCGATAGCCATCGACCATTGTTCTTCTCCTATCTTGCTTAGACTATTGAATATTTTTCTAAGCATATTGTATAAATGAAAAATTGTCAATTTTTACTCTGGCTCCAGCCTGCGATTTATTTCTTGATTTCAAGAAACATTATCTCCATAGTACCTCTCAAACCGAAGGAGAAAGAATATGAATATGAATATGAAAGAATCACCCTATTCGAGATTCGAAAGCGACGACCGGATTTTGCGGGATGAGCTTGCCGTTGATCGAACGCTCCTGGCAAACGAAAGAACACTTTTATCATACCTGCGCGCCGGGGTATCACTATTGATTGCCGGTGTTTCGATCATGCATTTCTCGTATCAAGGCTGGTTTTGGCTGATGGGACTTGCGTGCATTCCGATCGGGGCAGTCGCCAGCATTATGGGCGTGTCAAGATACCGGAGCATGAACAGGTCTATTTCCCTTGTCCGAAGGCAGGCGAAAAGGGAGCCGGGGAAGGGAACAGGGGCTGCATAACCTTTCAGGATACTTGCGGATGCGGCTTTATTGTGAGCCGGTTGTTTTTATTTGATGTAAATGCTAAGAGATGAGGCCATCTCGGGATAAAAAGAAGGTGCTATAAGGGAGAATGACCATGTCACAAGTCGAAATGCTTGAGCAGACTGTCAAACGGCTCAGCTCCGGTGAACGGGCCGCTTTTCGCTCCTGGTTTATCGAATTTGATGCAGCCGAGTGGGATCATCAGATAGAAATGGATAGAGAAACCGGCAAACTGGACAAGTTGGTGCAAAGCGCCATTGAGGAACACAAGGCGGGAAAGATGAAGCGCATTTGAACCACTTTGCCTCATCGGCCTTCTGGGATTGTTACCGAAAATTGCCACAAAGCATTCAAAATCTCGCCGATGCAAACTTCGCTCTGTTAAAAGAAAATCCGTCTCCGTTATCATCGAAATGAAGCATCCGGCCAACGCCGCGGAGATGATTTCCGCCGCCCACCCCAATGCCAAGGCGCTGCACGAACTGATCCTCTACTACCTCCGGGAACGCTCTGCCGGCAACCTCGGCTTGACCCGGTTGATCATCTGCAACATCTATGTTGTAGGCGTAATCAGGATGATTGCAATGCGCGAACACAGAATGGTCTCGGTGTGAACGCCCGCTGAATAACGGGAGACCCAGGGAGGATAGATATGGATAATCTTTTGATTTTGGTGCTCGTGGTCGCGGTGTGGTTTTTCTTCCAGTGGTGGCTGTTGCCCAGGCTGGGCATTTCGACCTGAATGCGCCAGGGCTGCTCGGTCGAGAGCAGCAAGGAGAAACCCAAAGAGGAAAAACCGTAAGTCGCGCAGATTGCTACTTCGTTGATCACCGGCTGAATCTTCCTTCCGGCGGCAGGACGAGCTGACTCACTTTCCCCGAATTGTTCTTGACTTTATCGTAGCAACCGGACAAAAAAGGCCACACGATGGAAACCGATTTACTCGTGACAACTTTTCCCGTGCTGACCGAGTTTCAGCGGGCGTTAACGGTGCAAAATGCGATCGGCGCCGCCTGTGAGCGGATAGACCCGACCCCGGCGCTTTCCCGGGTTGCCGTTCCGGCGCTCGTCATGAACAGAGATCAGCGCGCCACGCTGGAATCGGCGGCATCTGATATCACTTTTTCGGGATGGGTCGATTACCAAATTGCGAACAAGATCATGCCGGACGGACCGTCGCCCGAAGAGACTGAACAGGGCGGGTGCTTCCGGCGTGCGGCCATTATGGTGCTTGGCCCCTGTGTCGCCGATTACAAAAAAATCCGGCTCATCGCGCACCTGGAGGGGGACCTGGGCCCGGTTCTGCCCTACCTGAACGCGGTCCTGCCCCAGGCGTCCTACACACCAAAGGCAGAGACGCTGACCTTCATGGACGGCTACCGCATGATCGCGCTTTACCCGAGGCGCATCACGATTGCCAAGGCGGATGAGATTGTGGACGCCTGGCTGACGCTGGAACGGATTCGCTTCCTTGTCGAACAGACATGGAGGGACAGGGACCGGATCGCGCCTTGCTTTGAAACGCGGAAGAAACCGCCCGCGCTGGAAATTTTCAAACGCCTGCCCGGAACCAATTGCGGCCGGTGCAGTAAGCCGACCTGCCTTGCCTTCGCCATGCATATCTGGACAGGGGAAACCTCCGTGAGACTTTGTCTGCCAGTTTTTGAAGAAGAGGGGAAGTTCACGCATCTGCGAGAGCCATTGCTCGAAATATGCGCCGGGATGGGGATTGCGGGTGTCTAAGATCGAGATCGGTACAGTAATATTTTGGCCCACCGCGAGTACACCAGCGCCGCCCCTGCCACACTGGTGATCTACAGGGACCGGGTCGAGTTCAAGAACCCGAATGTACCGCACGGCCGCGGCCCCATCGATCCCAGTCACTTTACGCCATGCCCGAAGAACCCGACCATCTGCAAATTCCTGATCCAGCTCGGCCGATATGAGGAGCTGGGCTCCGGCGTAAGCAACGTCACGAAGTATCAGCCTCTCTATGCCCCTGGCGCACCCCCGCCCTTGTTCATTGAAGACGACATGTTTACTGCCGTCATTCCCATGGTGATGACATCTGAGGTTGCCAATGACAAGAGCAAACTTACCCCCCAAGTTACCCCCCAAGTTACCCCCCAAGTCACCCCCCAAGTCACCCCGCAAGTCGCGAGGTTGCTTGTGATCATCCGGGGAGAGATGTCACGTACGGAACTGATGCAGGCCATGGGGCTCAAAGACAGATGGAATTTCATTGACGGCTATCTGGCGCCGGCCCTGGTTGCCGGGTTTGTCGAACTTACCATCCCTGATAGACCCAACAGCCGCCTCCAGAAATACCGCCTAACGGCAAAAGGAGAGGCGGCGCTTCTTTCCAAACCGGAGGGGAACACACCCGCATGACTTTCACCTCTGCCAGCGCATTCCTGCAATGGCTCGGCTAAAGGGCTCGAGACTGCCGCATGGCAGTCGTCCAGCATTGATTTTACGATCCTCAAATTCTCTCAATTGCAGTGGTTGCAATGCTCCATCTCTCCGGCCGAAAAAGGCAGGATCTGGAGAGTCGTGTGGTTGATCCCGTACTTGTGAAGCAGCATCTCCTGGACGGTGCGGATGATCGTTTCATGGTCAGGTAATTCCTTCCCGGAAACGAGATGGGCGGAGAGCAGTTTATGTTCGGAACCGGTCTCCCAGATGTGGAGATCATTCACCTCCGCCACAGCGGAAATCGCCAGCAGATCGTTTTTAACCTGAAGAAAATCAATGCCGGGCGGTACGGCGTCCAGAAGAGAATTGACCGCCTGCCGGACAATCTTGTAGATCTCACGGGCAATAACGATACAGATTACCAGGGAGAGGAGAGGATCGACGAAACGCCAGTCGAAAAACATGATCAGCAGGGCGCCGATGATCACCGCGAGGGAAAAGAGCGAATCCTGGAGCGAATGGAGCCAGGCGCTTTTCATGTTGATATTCCGCGCCGAGATCTTCTGTAGCAGGAGCGTTGCGGCCCCGTTACCGACGAAAGCCACGACGGCGACCCAGAGCATCACCTGGCCGGAGACTTCCGCCGGCGTTGTGAATCGCTTGAGGGTCTCCCAGAAAACGAAGGCGATCACGACGGAGAGACCAATGCTGTTGACGAAGGCGGCAATAAATTCGATCTTCCGATAACCGTAGGTTTTCCGGTCATTCGCAGGACGGCGGGCGACCTTCTCCGCCCAGTAGCTGAAGAGCATGTGGGCAATGTCACTCAGGTTATGAACTGCATCCGAGATCAGCGCCATGCTCTGGATCATCAGGCCGAAAATCATCTCGAAGACGACGATCCCGCCGTTGATCACGATGGCGAAGACCAGGTTTTTCAGCGAAGCCGGCGATTCGTGGCTATGGCCAGGGCTGTGGTCATGGTCGTTTTTATGGTTGAGTTTCATTGAATTCAGCCGATGAAAAAGGGGCTGCCGACGAAATAGATTCCCAGCAGGCCGATGACGACCCCGGCGCTCTTCTTGAACCAGCCTCCCGAACTGATCCAGGTTTCGCTCTCCGTCAGGCGCCGGACGGCCGCCGTGGAGCTGCCGGCGATCATGATAGGGAGGCAGTGGCCCAGAGCGAACAGCAAGATCAAAATGATCCCGGTCAGAACCTTCTGTTGAACCGTGATGATCGCCAGGATCGGGGCGATGAAGCCGAAGGTGCAGGAACCGGAAAGGACCCCGTAGGCCAACCCCAGAAGGAACGCGCCACCAAGGCCCCTGACCTTGAGTCGGTGAAGCCAACTGCCGGAGAGGTTGCACTTCTCCACCCCCAGCATCCCCAGAGCAACCCAGATCAGAATCAGGCCAACAATGATCTGCCAGTAGTTACCCACGTCTCCGAGCATCCGTCCCAAGAGCGCGCAGACGACACCGATGACAGCAATTGTGATGAACAACCCCACGGTAAAGAAGATGGCGTAATGGGCGGCCTGCCGTGGCTTCAGTGCCTGATCCTGTCCGGCCACATAGGCCACGACCAGCGGGATGGAGGCCAGATGGCATGGGCTTAAAAGGACGCTGACCATTCCCCACAGGAAACAGCCCAGCGCCGCCAGGTAGGTCGCGCCGGTGATCCAGTCGTTGATGGTGAGAAACAGTGTCATCAGCATGGCTGCCCTTTCTATTTCACACCCATCTCCTTAAGCTGGCGGACGATCTCCGCTTCGCTCAGGAACCCCAGGTGCCGAAAGACCTCTTTGCCCTTCTTGTCGAAGAAGATCTGCGTGGGAATCCCGCTGATCTTGAAGAGGTGGGCAGGTTTCGGGTCCTCCCAGACATCAAGGAAGACGATGGCTGCCTTGCCGGCATATACCTTTTCCAACTTCTCCAGGATCGGCGCCATCATCTTGCAGGGGATACATTTTTTCGCGCCCAGATCGACCATCGTGACCATCCCCTTGACGGGGACCTCCGGCTGTGGCGCTACGGCGAACAAAGCCCCCGACCCTGTGAAGATGACGAGGAGCGAAAGGGTACAGAGAATGACTACAATTTTAATGCGATTGGGTTTCAAAGTATTTCCTTTTGATTTTCAATGAGACGTTAACCAGGCCGATCAGAACAGGAACCTCAACGAGTGGCCCGATCACCGCCGCAAACGCGGCCCCGTGGTTGATCCCGAAGACGCCGACCGCCACCGCGATGGCCAGCTCGAAATTGTTGCTGGCGGCTGTGAAGGAGAGCGTAGCCGACTTGCCGTAATCGGCGCCCGCCTTTGCACTCATCCAGAAGCTCACCAGAAACATCACGATAAAGTAAATCAGCAGCGGCACGGCAATCATGGCCACATCACCGGGCTTCTCAATGATCTTTTTACCTTGCATCGAGAACATGACTACAATCGTAAAGAGGAGAGCCACAAGGGTAATGGGGGAGATTCGAGGAATGAACTTTTCGTGATACCACTCTTTCCCGCGCAGCTTCACCAGGATGAAACGGGTGATCATTCCCGCCAGGAACGGGATCCCCAGATAGATGAAGACGCTCTCGGCGATCTGCCCAATCGTGATCTGAACCACGGCCCCGGAAAGACCGAGGAGCGGCGGGAGCACAGTGATGAAGAGCCAGGCAAAAACGCTGTAAAAGAGGACCTGAAAGATCGCGTTGAAGGCGACGAGTCCCGCGCAGTACTCGCAATCGCCTTGGGCGAGATCGTTCCAGACGATGACCATTGCGATGCAGCGGGCGAGCCCGATCATGATCAAGCCGATCATGAATTCCGGCTGGTTATGCAAAAACAGGATGGCCAGCAGAAACATCAGGATTGGCCCGATGATCCAGTTTTGAAGCAGACTCAGCCCCAGAATCTTGAAGTTCCGGAAGACATCGCCCAACTCCTCGTACTTGACCTTGGCAAGCGGCGGGTACATCATCAGGATTAGGCCGGCGGCAATCGGAATGCTTGTCTGCGTTCCTTCCGGCCTCAGAGATCCGATCCAGTCTCCGATCCCAGGCGCATAATAACCAAGCAGCACTCCCGCAGCCATCGCCAGGAAAATCCAGAGTGTCAGGTAGCGGTCCAGAAATGACAACTTCTTAACGATGCTATCAGGCATATTGTGACCTCCTTCGAAAATGTATTATGCTGATGGACCCTCACCAGGGGACCATTTTCACCGATTAAGTCCCCGCCTTGGGGCGGCTTCGGGCGCGCAGCCGCTCCATCAGCGCCTCGGCCCTTCTCTTTGCTTCGCGTTCGCCTTCATCGACCGGCTCCGCCCACGGTTGGGTCACCTGCCATGTGATCCGGTCGCCGAGGGGAGGTTCGGAATAGGCCCCTGGATCGCTCAACATGTAATCACGGAAAGGCGTTGCATTCTCCTGATAGCAGGACCAGACCGCTTTTTTAATGACATCCGGATCACCTTCAAATTGCAGGTCAATCAGGGATATTTGTTTGCGAAAGCGCTCAATCGCCTCCTTCGGCAAATTGAACAGGGCGGCATGAGACGCTTCCGTCCCCACAATCCGCCTTTTTTCATCGACTCCATGAAGAATCAGAGCCTTCAAGGCCTCGCCAGTCAAATGACCCGTTGATTCCGGACCGCCCAGAATCAGGTAACGCACATTGGGGTTACCGACCAGATTGCTGATCATCTTTTCGAAACCGATGTTGGGGGTTT
>Ga0247840_10003967_pt1 | contig 24122 bp, 24 predicted proteins | sample LaCruzMarch2015__FD_192404 | JGI IMG/M metagenome (GOLD analysis project Ga0247840, IMG submission 192404) | Freshwater microbial communities from meromictic Lake La Cruz, Castile-La Mancha, Spain - LaCruzMarch2015_17m | ecosystem: Environmental > Aquatic > Freshwater > Lake | place: Spain...
TCTGGGTCGCGAGGACAAAAAACGGCTTGCCGAGATCGAGCGATTCTCCCCCGACGGTCACGCGGAATTCCTGCATGGCTTCCAGAAGTGCCGCCTGGGTTTTCGGCGGCGTCCGGTTGATTTCATCAGCCAGAAGGATCTGTGTGAAAATCGGTCCCTTGATGAACCGGTATTCTTTCTTTCCGGTCTCCTCGTCCACCTCGAGGATGTCGGTTCCCGTGATATCCGACGGCATCAGGTCGGGGGTGAATTGGATGCGATTGAACTTCATGTCCAGAACATCAGCGATCGTGCGCACCAGGGTGGTCTTGGCAAGGCCGGGCATGCCGATGAGCAGGACGTGGCCGCGGGATATGATCGCGGTGAGCACGTCGAGAATGATCTCCCTCTGGCCGACGATTCCCTTGGAAATCTCACTGAGGATCAGCTTGGTTCGGTCCGCCATCGCAGGCACGAGGGTTTCAAGCGCGGCGCCTTGTGTGGCAGCAGCCGTGCCCTCTTTCCGTGCAGGTTGGGGAGTCGCAGCATGGTCATCAAAACGAAATGCAGCCTGGCCGATGCTGAAAACATCCCCGTCCGTCAGCTGCGAGGTCGTGACAGGGGTGCCGTTCAGAAGCGTGTTTCCAGCTCCGAGATCACGGAGAAACCATGCCTTCTCATTGAGGAAAACTTCCGCATGCCGGGGTAGGGCTGATGGATCCCAATCGATGTTCAACTGGACATCCTCGCCCGCACCGATGGTCACCGGGCTCTGCTCAAGAGAATAAACCATCCCATTCCCGCTGCCTCCGAAATTGGTTACGAGATTTGCCATATGTTCAGAGTTCGGGGGAAATGATCACTTTCAATCAAATCCCATGACAGCACCTGTGACGTCAAGAGATATCAAAGCATGAACTAGGCAGACGATTGCGAAGGCCGCGAGGAGTGATCCATGCGGGGTGTCTGGGGTGGGATAACGGTCGACACATTTGAGTTTGTGCCAAGCAAAGCGATCAGCTACCTTGTCGCGCTGAACGGGCAGTTAGCTCAGCGGTAGAGCGGCGCTTTTACACAGCGTTGGTCGGGGGTTCGATCCCCTCACTGCCCACGGTTTTTGTTTTCATGAAATTCCAATCCAGGCAGGCAGGTACGAGTCCGTTAATTTTCAATGTGACGTCGTTTGTGGATATCCTGATGGTGCTTGTGATCTTCATGCTCGTGGCTTGGTCCACCGCCCGGATCGAGTCGGACGTCGGGATCAACCTGCCGACCTCCAGTTCATCCGCTCCGCGGAATCCCGCGCCCGCTCCAGTGATCATCAACGTGCGAGGCGACGGGGCGATGTCCATCAACCAGAAAGATATCAGCGACGAGGATCTCATCAAGATGCTGGAGCGGTTGGTGAAGCTCCAGCCAGCGCAGGTTGCAGTCGTCCGGGCGGACCGGGCGGTTCCCTACGAGCGGGTGCTGAAGGTTCTGGACTATTGCCGTGAGGCGGGAATCACGCAGGTGGGGTTCAGTGCACTCATGCCTTCGAAAAATGGCGGCTGAAATGGGGTGCCGGTTTTTGGAGCGGGTGACGAGACTCGAACTCGCGACATCAACCTTGGCAAGGTTGCACTCTACCAACTGAGTTACACCCGCGCGAGAGGACGAAATAATGCCATGATCCCCCGCTGAGTCAACGCAATCTTTTTGACCGGCGCTTTTGCGTTCTTGCAGCGGGTGTGGTGAGGGGGTATTCAGAAGGGCTCTCGATGATCAAAGTTGAACAGCTTACCAAGCGCTACGGTTCCGTGACTGCGGTGGACGGGATTGGTTTTTCGGTGGAGAAGGGGGAGATCGTCGGGTTTCTCGGTCCGAATGGCGCAGGGAAGAGCACGACGATGAAAATGATCGCCGGCTTTCTTCCGCCGACGTCCGGAAGTGCGCAGGTGGCGGGGCTGGACGTTTTCCGGGAATCGCTCCGGGCGCGTGAGCATATCGGATACATGCCGGAGAACGTGCCTCTTTATCCGGACATGCGGGTGTCGGAATATCTCCGATACCGCGGGGCTCTCAAGGGGGTGCCCGGCCGCAGGATGAAGGAGCGGGTGGGGGACGTTGTCGAGCTTTGCGGCTTGCGCGAGGTGGCGAACACAATTATCGGGCGCCTTTCGAAAGGATACCGGCAGAGGGTCGGGCTGGCGGATGCGATGATCCACGAGCCGGATTTGCTGATTCTCGACGAGCCGACGATCGGGCTTGATCCGAATCAGATCCGGCAGGTCCGGGACCTGATCCGGAGTTTGAAGCGCCACCACACGATCCTTCTTTCGACTCACATTCTGCCTGAGGTGGAAATGGTTTGCTCGCGGGTGATCATCATCAGCAAGGGCCGGATCGAGGCGATGGACACACCCCAGAATTTGAGGGCGCGCATCGGGGCGGCCGGGCATATTGTTTTGGATGCTAGGGTCTCCGATCCCCGGACGGCTGCCGCCGGCCTGCGCAAAGTGGAGGGGGTTTCCTCGGTCTCCGTGCGTTCCGACGGGCTCTGGACGATCTTTTCGATTCAAGCCGGTGCCGGGGTGGATCCCCGCGAGGGCATTTACGGGCACGCCGTGGCACAAGGGTGGCCGGTCCGCGAGCTGAGCCGTTCGGCCGTCTCTCTCGAGCAGGTTTTTGCCGAGGTCACCCATGCGGAGGAACATTAGGAGATGCGAAAATTCCACACCCTCCTTGGCCGCGAACTGGCATCGGCATTCCACCAGCCGCTGGCTTATGTCGTCTTGTTCTTCTTTTTACTGATCACGGGATTCAATTTTCACGCGGGCGTTTCCCTTCTGAACCACTCGGCCGGTTCGACCACGGTGGTTGAGGCATTTTTCAACACGGTATACTTCTGGTTTCCCTTCATTCTGGTGTTCCCGCTGATCACGATGAGGGTTTTTGCCGAGGAGGCGAAGCTCGGAACGGTGGAGACATTAATGACCGCTCCGGTGCGCGATGGGCAGGTGGTCTTCGCCAAGTATGCCGGCGCATTGATGTTTTTCCTGATCCTGTGGATTCCGAGCCTGCTCTATTTTTTGGTTTTCCAGCAGGTGACCAGCGTGAGCGCAGCCGGGGCGGTGGGCTCGTATCTCGGTGCCTACACGATGATCCTGCTGATCGGATCGCTCTACACGGCGATCGGCTGTCTGGCCTCCGCGATGACGGACAACCAGATTGTCGCGGCCGTGATCGCCTTCGCGGCGATCCTCGGGCTTTTTTTTCTGGGTCTTCTCTCCCTATTCCTTCCCGCTTCAGGGCCCCTGCTGCGAGAGGTGACGTACTATTTTTCCCCTGTGCAGCACATGATGGACTTTTCGCGGGGAATCTTTGACACCCGCCCGGTCGTGTTCTACGTGAGTTCGACCGCAGTCGTGCTCTTCTGCACGTTTCATGTTTTTCAATACAGGAGGTGGCGGTCTTGAACAAGATTCCGCGTGGAGCCATACGCCTCGGGATCGGCTTGCAGGCGCTCGCCGTGGCCGTCATTTTCGTGGCGGTGAATTTTCTCGGGTTCGAGAATTACACCCGCCTGGATTTTTCGCGCTCGCAGGATATTCTCCTCTCCACGCAGACCCGGCGGGTTATCCGCGAATTCCAAAAGCCGTTGAGTATCGTGGTGATCTCCTCGCCGACAATGTTCGGGCCCGCGACCCAGGTTCTGGGTGACGTGAGAAACCTGCTCAACGAAGTGCAATATTCCGGGCGCGAGCGGGTGTTGATCGAATACGTCGATCCGACCCGCAACTTGGATCGCATGCGCGCACTCCAGGCGAAATACAAATTCACCAGCGCGGACAACCTGATCATTCTGGACTACGATGGGCGCACCCGGTTTTTGAACATTGCGGAGATGGCGGACTTCGACATGAGTTCCCTGGCGCAGGGGGAGGTGCCGAGGCTGCTTGCCTTTCGCGGAGAACAGGTGCTGACGGGGGCGATGCTCGCCCTCCTGAAGCCGGAGACGCAGGTGGTTTATTTCCTGCAGGGGCACGGCGAGCCCTCTCTGGGGACGGGATCCCCGATCACGGCCCTCATCGATTATGTTCAGAAACAGAATGCCCGCGTCGATGTTTTATCCCTGTCATCCACGGACGCACTTCCTGCGGATGCCGCGGCGCTCGTGATCATTGCGCCCAAGTTCGATCTGGAAGTTCGTGAGGAGGCCTTGCTGTCGGCATGGCTCCGCGTGCACGGCCGGATACTGGTGCTTTTGGACCCGGATGCAGAGACTCCACGCCTGCGTGGCCTGCTCGCTGCGAACGGCATCATTCCGCAGGATGACCGTGTGCTGCGCACGGTCCGCCTCGCGTTTGCCACGGGGATTCTGCGCGAGGTCACTGGCGAGGTTCAGCCGACCACCGAATTCACCCGGAGGTTGCAGGGGATGACGATCCTGTTTTCCGGGGCCACCCAGTCCCTGACTCTCGATCAGAAGCTGGCGGAAAAGGAGACAATCCAGTTGCGCCCTTTGATTTTGGCTGCGGAGGAGTTCTGGGGGGAACGGAACTACGCTCCGAATCAACCGGCCGGGGTGCGCTACGAGGATGGTCAGGACAACGGGCAGCCGCTTGCCATCGCCGCCTCCGCGGATCGTGGAGGCGTCGAGGACGATCGCATCGAAGTTCAGACCTCCAAGCTGATCGTCGTCGGAACCTCGCAGTTCGCCTTCGACGCCTCGGCTACCCCGCAGGGATTTGACTTTCTTCTCTCCGCCATCAATTCGCTTCTGGACCGCAGCCGCCTGACCGGGGTGGCGCCGAAGACCCTCACGCATTTTGCGCTGAACCTGACGGATGCCCAGCTCGGGCGCATCGCGCTTTTTACGATGATTGTTCTTCCGGGACTCGCTGCGCTGGCCGGGATTGCTGTTTGGTGGAAGCGGAGATCATGAGCCGTTCAGCAACAATTCTGCTTATTGTCGCCGCAGTTGGAATTACGGTCTTCGCGTCGATTTTTATCCCCCTGAGCCGGGGGGGTAGAGCGTCAGGATCCGCTCTTTTTGCTTTTGACCCCGAGGAGGTTCGGGTGATCAAAATCACGAACGGGGACAAAGTTTTCGAATTAAAAAAATCCGATGGGGGCTGGATGATCGGACCCGATCCCGCCGATCGGGCGTCCGTGGACGCAGTGAAGCGTCTGATCGAGACGGCGAGATCCACCCCGGTTCTCGACCGGATCAACAGCAGCGAGGTTGCAAGCCGGGATCAACTTTCCGAATACGGCTTGAAAAAGAGCAACGTGCAATTCGATATCAAGGGGGACCCCGAGCCTCCGTTGCTGATCGGCAAGGATGCTGCGGACGAGAAAAGGGTTTATGTGCGGTTCGAGGACTCCCGCGATGTCTATGTGATTCCCGATGATCTGCTGAGGATGGTTTTGAGTCCTGCTGAGGATTACCGCGACAGGATGCCCGTCCGCCTCCGACCCGACCGGGTGAGCCGGATTGTGATCCGCCGCCCAGTGGGCGAGATCGAGCTGAAGAGGGAGGGCGGAGTATGGGTCGTGGTCAAGCCGCTTTCTGCAAGAGCCAGTTCGGCTGCGGTGGAAGCATTCCTTGAGAAGCTCTTTCGCACGCGGATCGAGGGGTTTGAGTCCATTTCTGATGCATCTTCTTTCGGGCTCTCGGAGCCCGTGGCGGAAGTCGCCGCGTTTGGGGAGGGGGAGAGCATACCGGAGACGATCCGCATCGGGGAGATTTCGCCGGGAGGTTCCTATGTTTCGCAACTGCTGCCGAGGAACGTGACCGTGCGACTCCCCTCCTCGATCATGGACCTTCTTTCCGTGGATCCGACCACGTTCCGGGATCCGGCTATCGGCCGGATCAACCTCGACATTGTGGACTTGATCCGAATCTCTTCCTCCGAAAATACCTTTGAGATCCGGAGAGTTGGCGAGCACTGGCAAATCGGGAATGATAGCGTCGGTGGTGCGGCGATTCAGCGCCTGGTGGACGCTTTTGCGGAGGCCAGAACCTCGCATTACGAACCGGCCACCGGTGCCGTCCTGGAAAAGTCAGGTTTGTCAACTCCCGTGCGTGTGGTGGGATTCTATTCTGTGGTATCTGAAAATACTCCGGAATCGACTGCCGGGGAGCAGCTGATTTCCGAGTTCCGCATGGGTGGAGGGCAGGGGGAGTTGGCCGTCCATACGACAGGATCTCCCGAGGTGGCGTTCACAGCTCCGTCTCTTCTGGATGCCATTCCTGTAGAGCCGGCTTCCTGGACCGCACCGTAGCCGCTTGCCAACAGCACCCGTTCCGTTTTTTCTTCTCACAACATGACGTCCGCACAGATCCGCCAGTCGTTTCTCGATTTTTTCCATGAGCAGGGACACACCATCGTGCCCTCCTCAAGCCTGATGCCCGATTCGCCGAACCTGCTGTTCACGAATGCCGGGATGAACCAGTTTGTCCCGATCTTTCTCGGGCAGCATGCCCCGGATGTTTCTTCGTGGGCCGGAGCGCTGCCCGGTGCCGATACGCGGGCCGCCGACACGCAGAAATGCATCCGGGCCGGAGGCAAGCACAACGACCTGGACGATGTCGGGCTCGATACCTATCACCACACGTTCTTCGAGATGCTCGGGAACTGGAGCTTTGGCGACTACTTCAAGAAGGAGGCGATTTCTTTTGCGTGGGATCTCGTGGTCGGGCGCTGGAAGTTTCCCCCGCAGCGCCTCTATGCCACGATCTACAATCCCGACAAATCCGCGGGGGATCCCGCCGAGCGCGATGAGGAGGCCTGGGAATTCTGGGCGGAAAAATTCCGGGCTGCCGGTGTGGATCCCGAACTCCACATCGTCAACGGGAACAAGAAGGACAATTTCTGGATGATGGGCGAGACCGGTCCCTGCGGGCCGTGTTCCGAGCTGCACATGGATCTCACCCCATCGGGAGACACGCGCGGGGCGCTTGTGAACAGGGGGACCGCCGAGTGCATCGAGATCTGGAATCTGGTTTTCATTCAGTTCAACGCGAATCCGGACGGATCGTTTTCCCCGCTCCCCGCGAAGCATGTGGATACCGGGATGGGATTCGAGCGCGTGGCCTCGATCATCCAGGGCACGAAGGGGTTCACTGATTTCGCTAATGCAAAAATCTCGAACTACGAGACCGACATTTTCCGCCCGATTTTTGATGAGATCGAAAGACTCAGCGGGAAGACCTACGGCTCAACTCTCCCTGCTGCCGGCAGCACGGGGGGGAGCGACCAGGAACACGTTGATGTGGCGTTCCGCGTCATTGCCGATCACATCCGGACACTGAGCTTTGCGATTGCCGACGGGATCCAGCCAGGGAATACCGACAGGAACTACGTGCTGAGACGGATCCTTCGCAGGGCGGTCCGCTACGGCCGCACGCTGGGATTCCACGGGCCGTTTTTTTACAAACTCGTCGATGTGCTCGCCAGAACCATGGGCGATGTTTTTCCGGAGATCCGGAAGAAGCAGAAGCATGTGGAGGAAGTGCTCCGTCGCGAGGAGGAGGCTTTCAATAAAACCCTCGACAAGGGGATTGCCCTTTTCGAGAGCGAAGTGAATAGGCATTCAGGCATCATCTCCGGGGAATTCGCCTTCCGGCTTTATGACGAGCAGGGGTTCCCGCTGGACCTGACCGCTCTCATGGCCAGGGAATGCGGGCTTGCCGTGGACAACGAGGGGTTCGAGAAGCTGATGGAAGCCCAGCGCGCGCGCGCACGCTCGGCGCAGAAGAAGACGGTGATCGAACTTTCCGAGATCGAAACGAAGGAGCCGACGAAATTTGTGGGGTATGACCAGCTCTCCGTTCCGGTCCGGGTGCTCGAGGTGCTGAGCCTGAAGGATAAAACCGCCGTGGTGCTCGATGCGAGCGCGGCTTATGCCGAGATGGGCGGCCAAGTCGGGGATACCGGCGAGCTGACTCACGGCGCGAATGTCTGGCGGATTTCCAATACTCAGAAAACCGGACACACCTGGCTTCATTTTCTGGATGCCGACGACACTCCTCCCATCGGAAGCGGGGTTGTCATGAGTGTGGATGCGGGCCGCCGTGCCGCGATCCAGCGGCATCATTCGGTCACACACCTTCTTCATTGGGCACTTCATGAGGTGGTCTCTCACGAGGCCACGCAAAAGGGTTCTTTCGTCGGACAGGACAAGCTGACATTCGACTTCAACAGCGGCCCGTTGACCACCTCGCAGGTGCGCGATATTGAGAGACTCGTCAACGAGCGCATTGTTGAGAATGCCGAGGTGTCATGGATTGAGGTCCCATATGCCGATGTGCGCGGACGCCCGGATATCATGCAATTTTTCGGTGACAAATACGGGGAGACCGTGCGGGTGGTGCAGATCGGTGGCAGCCGGGGGGCTCTCGACGGCTACTCGATGGAGCTTTGCGCCGGAACCCATACCCGTGCGACCGGTGAGATCGGCTTGTTCCGCATTCTCGGTGAGGCCGCGATTGCGTCAGGTGTCCGCCGGATCGAGGCGATCGCCGGGCTCGAGGCTTCCGCCCATGCGGTCCGCGATGGAGAGCGCCTGATGGGGATCGCCGCTCAGATCAACAGTCCGGTTGGCGAGATCGAGAAAAAAATCGATGGACTTCTCGCCCAGCACAAGGAGCTGGAAAAGGCTCTCAAGGCCGCCCGCGCACGCGAGGCCTCCTCACGTGGCAAGGAGGTTCTCTCCCAAGTAGAAAATATCGGGGGGATTCCGTGCATCGCCGTTGATCTCGGGGCGGTGGACGGGGATTACCTGCAGGCTGTTTCTGATGCAATCAAGGGAGCTTTCTCGGGAGCTTGCCTCCTCGCGGGCACGGCAAATGGTTCCGTGTCACTGGTTGCGACCGTTTCCAAGGAATTTCAATCCCGGATACAGGCTGGCAAGATGATCCAGGCGGTTGCTCCGATCGTCGGAGGAAAGGGCGGCGGAAAACCGGATGCGGCACGGGGTGGCGGAAAAGATGTTTCCAAAGTCTCAGAGGCGCTGGCGCACGCGAAAGCTCTTCTCGCCTCATGACAAACCCCTACGAGACCCGGAAGCTCGTTTCCGAATATCTGTTCTTCCATTACGCGGAGGAGACGGATTTTTCGGACGCGATTCCGGTCCCGCGCGGGGCCTTGCATTTTCCAGTCCGTCTTGTCACGGAACTGGCCGATCCTGGGCGGACCACGCGGAGCGCGCTGGATCTCGGTTGCGCTGTCGGGCGCTCAACATTCGAACTCGCCCGCTTCGCGCAATCCGTAATCGGAGTCGACTATTCCGCAGCCTTCATCCGCGCGGCGGAAACCATGCGATGCGACGGGAAGCATTCCTGCGAAATTCTTGTCGAGGGTGAGCGCACCACGGAGTTCACGGTCCGCATTCCCGATGGCATTGACGTTTCGCGGGTCAGCTTTGAAACTGGGGATGCGTCGGCCTTGCGAGCGGATATCGGGCGCTTCGACCTCGTGCTCGCGGCAAACCTTCTTTGCCGGCTTCCCGATCCGGGGAAATTTCTTAGCACCCTTCCGGATCTTGTCTCGCCGGGCGGCCAGCTTCTCCTGGCCACCCCGTTTTCGTGGCTTCCGGACTTCACCGATCCCGGGAACTGGATCGGTGGGCGACCCGGCACCGGGCCATCGTGGGACGCGCTTCGGGGAGCGCTCGAACCGCATTTCGATTTACAACTGAAAAGAGAAATGCCCTTTCTGATTCGTGAACACAGCCGAAAATACCAATATGGAGTCTCCCTCGGAACCCGCTGGACCCGGCGGTCCTGACTGGGAGGCCCGCTATCAGGTCGGCGACACGCCATGGGAAAAGGGCTGCGCCCATCCCGCGCTTGTCGAATGGCTTCGCGATAACCGCCTGATCGGTGAGATTCTTGTGCCAGGCTGCGGGGCGGGGCATGACGTGCGGGCTTTGGCGGCCGACCCGGCGGCCCGTGTGACCGGGCTGGATCTCGCACCGTCTGCGAAAGCCCTCGCGGAGAGCTTCCCCAAAGCTGGTGGCGAGTCATATATCGTGGGGGATTTTCTGTCCGGTTCGTCTATTGGTCCGGGTGCGTTCGATGCGGTTTTCGAACACACCTGTTTTTGCGCAATTCCTCCTGTCATGCGCCCGGCGTATGCGAGCGCTGTCTCCTCCGCCCTCAAGCCGGGAGGGTTGTTTCTCGCGATTTTTTACAGGAACCCTTCGCATGGTGGTGAGGATGGCCCCCCATTTGGATGCTCCATGGCGGAGATCGATGACTTGTTCCGAGGGACATTCCAGCTTGTCCATGAAAGGGAAGGTCTGCCCACGTTCGATGGACGCGAGGACCGTGAGGTCATCAGGCTGATGCGGAAAATGCCTGCCGGCACGGCCTGAATCTTTTCGGCGTGACAGCAATCCGTTCCCGGGTCTTTCCTTTCAAGCATGAGTCTTTCCTCGCGCTGTTTCATCGTCTTCCTTCACACAGCTGGTTTAGCTGTCCTTTGTGCACAGGATGCTCCGAAGATTGACGGACTTTTGCCGGATTCCGGAGGATCGGGGGTGCCGGTTGTCAGGACGCTCGCTCCCGTTGCAGGTGGCGCGGTGGCCGCCATGCTCGCCGTGCCTCCGAAATATGCCGATGGAATTCTTGAGGTGACCGGCAGAGGCGGTTCGCCGAATCCGAAGGAGTGGGTTTTGCAGGCATGGAACACCGAGGATCCCGGAACGGTTCACAAGTTGACCGTCGCCGGAGATCAGTTCCTCTCGGACAGCCTCTCCGTCAACATCTATGCGGCGGAGAGGAAGGAGATTAATATTCCGATGAGCGCGGTCGGGATTGATTCCGGCGGGGTCTGGGAAATTGCGCGGAGCTACGCGGCAGCCAACGGGGCGACGCTCGGGCAGGTGGATTATCTGCTGACCTGCCATGCCAAGCGAACGCCTCCTGTTTGGACTGCTGAGTGCCGGGATGCGGCGGGAAAGACCCTTGGCAAACTAGAAATTCTCTCCACATCGGGAACCGTCCGGAATTTTTCCGGGTTCAAGAAGGTCCCGCAGTAGCTTTTCTGCGTTGCTTTTTCCGTGTGCTCCGGATTGACAGAGTCCCAGGAGAAAGGCTTGCTGGCGGGATGATTGACGACGTGCGGTCCAGGTTGGACTCCATCGAGCGCCGCCAGGCTCTGCTCAGGCAGGAACTGGCCGGACTCGATGAAACGCTGGCGGATTTGAAGATGAGCTTGCACAGCGTGGCGACCCCCGAACCCCTCCAAGTCGTCGCGACACCACCGGCTTCCGTTCCGCCAACTCCGCCAGCCCTGCCGCCCGACCCGGTTCCGGCACAGCCGGTTCCTCCACCGCTGCCGGTCCAGGCGTTGACGGTGGGGGCGCCTCCCGTTGATAAAACCGCTCCGCCTGCCCCGGTTTCCAAGTCTTCTCTGGAGATGAGGGTCGGCACGGTTTGGCTGGCCCGGATCGGCATCGTGATCCTGCTCACGGGGCTCGTCTTCCTCGCAAATTATGCCTGGAAGAGCCTCGTCGAACATTTTGGGACTATTGCGAAATTGGGCGTGCTCTATCTGAGCGGAGGGGCTTTGTGTGCGATCGGCCTGGTGATCGAACGGAAAAGAGAGTCGCTGAGGAGCTACGCGCAGGTCCTGCTTGCCGGCGGCATGGCCTCCATCTACTACACCACCTACGCGGCGCATTACGTTCCCTCTCTGAAAGTGATCGGGAGCCCACTGCTGGCTGGTCTGCTGCTTGTTGCGATTGCGGGCATCATCGGTTGGATGGCCGACCGTCGAAACTCCCAGGTCACGGCCGGGCTGGCGATCCTGCTCGCGTTCTACGCGTCCGCAGTAAATCCGATTGCCTATTTCACGCTCGCATCGAACGCGATCCTCGCGGTGGCCGCCGTGGTCTTGATGTCTCGCAAACGCTGGATGGCCGTGCCGTTCCTGGCGCTGGCAGCGGCTTACTGGTCTTATTTGTATTGGCGGCTCGCCGGAAACTGGCGCTTCCTTGATGCGCATGTGCCCGGCGGGACGGACCTCGCGATCCAGCTCTCCTTCCTGTCCGTTTACTGGATTATTTTCACGGCGGGTGCATTTCTCCCGACCGGTTCAAAAGCGTCCGGTGCTGTTCGGGCGGTTTTTTCGACCCTCAATGACGCCGCGTTCTTCTGCCTTGCGATGATCGCACTTTCCCATGACCACCGTGACAGCCTATGGATCGTGGCCCTCGTCTTCGGTGCTCTCCAACTCGGGCTCTCACTCGCTGCGCGCAGGGTTCATGGGCCCGGCAGCGAACTTGCCTCCTCCTGGCTTGCGAAGGCGCTCTTCTTCCTCACCCTCGCGATCCTGATCCGCTTCACTGGCAGCAGCCTCGCCATCATCCTGGCAGTGGAATCCTCCCTGCTGGTCTTCGCCGCCAGGCAGTTGCCGTCCCGCGTCCTTGCTGCGGCCGGGCCTCTGGCTGGAATTCTTGCCGCGCTCGCCGGCATCGTTTCGCTGACCAACTCCGGATCTCCGTCCGCCGCAGGTTTGGTGGCGTTTCTCCTGATGGGGAATGCCTGGTTTTGTTGCCGTCCTCCGGCTCTCTCACTTTCATCATTCGCCCTTGCGCTTAGCGGTGCGGGTCTGGGATGCGCGGTTCTGGTGAAGCAGCTCCCCGACGCATGGGAGCCCTCGGGACCGGCTTTTCTGGGCCTTGTTCTGCTGGCGGGCATCACATTCCACAAATCCCGTGAGCTGGCATTTTCCGGGCTGCTTGCCGGCGCGGGATCTGCGCTGCTTCAGTTCGCGATCATGGACTCTGCCGGTTTCTGGCCGTCGCTGACAGCGCTTGGATTGCTCGCGGCATCTGCGGTGACCGGCCCGCTTGTCGCCGGCGGCGACAAGTTCATTAGAGTCCCGGGTGAAATCCTCGCTATTGCCGCGACCCTTCTCTTTTGGCAATGGGTCTGCGGATATTTTCCCGAAAGCCAGCGGTTCTGGCTTCTTGGCCTTGTGGCTGTGGCCAGTCTCGCCCTGTCCCGCGAAAAGCCGCTTCGCCAGGCCGTCGCAGCGATCCTCTCCATCGCCGCTTTCCTGATTTATCTGGATCACGGGATCGGATCGAACGCGCGCTACATTCCCTGGGATTTCTTCGGCTGCCTGTTGCTGCTCGTGCAGGAGAGGCTTGCACGGAACGCGCGTGCCCCGGTCGCTCTGGCGCGCTTCGCTGGGATTGCGGGCCTTTTTGCCCTCCTGAACTGGGTGACCGCGACAGTCCGTTTCCACCACGACCCCCTCCCACTGACTGCGGCATGGGCGCTTCTGGCCCTTGCGGTTTTCTTTGCGGGCTTTTTGCTGCGCTCCAGGATTTTCAGGCTGGGGGGCCTTGGCATTCTCGCGCTGGCGCTTTGCAGGATTGGTCTTCTGGATGTCTGGAAGCTGGACCTTCCGTTCCGGATTCTGAGTTTTTTGGTGCTAGGAAGCGTCCTCCTGTTGCTCGGATATCTTTACAATCGTTATGCCGACAGAATCCGGAAGTGGTTGTGAATTTGAAAGCCCGCCTGCCCGGTTGCAGTCGGGACCGGTTCATGTGTGGCGGTTCGGGGTGGGGGATGAACTGTCGGATGCCGAGCGGGTGGCTGCCGCGAGGTTTCTCAACGTGGCGGCGCGGGATGCCTTCGTTGCAGGCCGGAGCGGGATCCGCCGTGCCGCTGCGATCTATACCGGACTCGCCCCCCTCGAACTTGAAATTTCGACATCCTCCACCGGAAAACCATTTTTTAACAATGCGGAGCTGTATTTCAATGTCAGCCATTCCGGCGGCGTGGTGGTGGCGGCATTTTCCGGTTTGCCGGTAGGAATTGACATCGAGGTTCCCGGCCGCTGCCGCAATTTTCCGGAGATCGCCCGCAGGTTTTTCCATCCGGACGAGGCGGAGCGGTGTTCGGGAGAGGAAGATTTCCTGGAACTCTGGACCGCGAAGGAAGCGATGCTCAAACTCGCGGGGACCGGTCTCTCAGGCGGAATTGCTGGCGCGAGGCTGGATGTGGACGGGCGGGGGGTGCTCGGAGGGCGCAGTGTCTGGATCAAGCGTTTCCATGCCGGCACCTGCATGGGGGCGGTTGCCTCGTTTGAAGCTTTCGAGGTAAAAGGCTGGTTTCAAATCTGAAAGCTGTTTAATAGTATCCGTTCATGTCATTCCAAAATCTTGGCCTCTCCGAGACCGTGCTTCACGGTGCCCAGCGGATGGGGTATTCCGAACCGACCCCGATCCAGCTCCGCGCGATCCCTGTCATCCTTTCCGGACGCGATCTGATCGCTTCGGCTCAAACCGGCACCGGCAAAACCGCTGCCTTCGCTCTCCCGGTTCTCTGCAAACTCGACCACCCGGAACAAAAAATCCGCTGTCTTGTGCTGGAGCCGACCCGCGAGCTGGCCATGCAGGTTGAGACCGCATTCCGGGATTACATGCGCTTCATGCACACAGAGGTCACGCTCGTTCATGGCGGTGTGGGATACGGAAAGCAGAAGGAAGATCTGGCGCGCAAGGTGGATGTCGTTGTGGCGACACCAGGACGTCTTCTCGATCACATGCAGCAGGGGGCTGTGGATCTCGACCACCTGGAATTCCTGATTCTTGACGAGGTGGACCGCATGCTCGACATGGGTTTCCTGCCCGACGTCCGGCGGATTGTTGAAAAATGCCCGAAGGCACGCCAGACGCTTTTGTTCTCCGCGACCATTCCCGAGGAGATTGGACGCCTGGCGTCCTGGTGTCTCAAGGATCCTGAGAAAATCGAGATCGGCGCGCACCGCTCGCCTGCGGAAACCGTCAACCACGCGCTCTACCCGGTCGCTGTCGCCCAGAAATTCGAGCTTCTTCTCGCGCTCCTCGCCCGGACGAATTTCGACAGCGTCCTCATCTTTTCCCGTACAAAAGATGGAGCCGACCGGATCTGCAGGGAGCTCAAAAAGAACAATCATTCCGTGGTCGCTCTCCACTCGAACCGGACTCAGACCGAGCGCGTCGAGGCGCTTGAGGGATTCAAGGCCGGGCGCTATGAGGTCATGGTCGCGACCGACATCGCGGCGCGCGGGATCGATATTGCCGGAGTGAGCCATGTGGTGAACTACGATGTTCCCCAGCATCCGGAGGACTATGTTCACCGGATCGGTCGCACCGGGCGCGCCCAAAACGTGGGCGATGCGTTCACGATTATGACGGCCGAGGAACTTCCGCATGTGAAGGACATCGAGCGTTTCATCGGTCAATCGGTGCCCCGTCTCAAACTCGACAATTTCGCCTACGTCTATACAGCGATCTTCAACGAGACCGAAGCCGCAGCCGCTCTGAAAGCAGCAAAGGGCGTTCGCACCCACAAGGGGATGCGTTTTGGCTCCAAGCGCAGGAAATAAGGAACGCTCCGCCGCCGGTCACGACGGGAGTCGGAACGCGGAGGTGGCCATGGTGTAGATGGCGTAGAAGTCGCACAGGATTCCAAGCACGAAGGCGACCACAAAGCTCAATAGCAACACCCCGCGTCGGCCGCGCCAGAAGAATGCCAGCCCCGCAGGAACTCCTGCAGCGCCGGACAGGATCAGGCCGGCCTGCATGCTTGGGATCCAGCTGAACATTTCAGGATTGGGAGAGTTAGCCGTGCCCGGGAACATGACTGTCCGCAGGATGTTGAGGAGTATGTCAGTCACGATACCCCCGCCACAAATCAGGTAGAACAGGCAGACATGCACCGCGATCCAGCCCGCGATGAATGCGATGCCCGCAACTGTCAGCCAGGCGCTGCGGGTTGATGTTGCGCTGCTTGGTGGAACGGCCTCCTCCATTGCGCGACCGCTCAGCGGACTCTGATTGATTTGATGACAGCCTCCATGGCATCGGCATGCTTGTCCAATGCGCGCAGGGGATTTTGGCAGAGAAGGATCAGGGACTTGTCGCCGCTTTTTCTGGCATAGGTGACAAGGTTGACACTGTATTTCTCAGTGCCAGGGCCATCGGACGCCTGGGCATTCTGGAAAGTGGCAGTCACGCCGAGTGCGGGATCATTGTTCACCTCGGGCTCCTTGCCCCCATTCCAGAGAATCTCCTTGAAGCGCTCGCCGACTTTCTTTTTCAAGGTCTCCTCGGCGTCAGCCACGTCCGCCTTGTCCACCATGATGACATTCATGGCGACGAGTTTGTCCGGCGATTCCACGTAAACCCCCTCGTCAGTTTCCTTTATTTCCCAATCTCCGGGGAAGTCCACCGCGAAGTCTGGCTTCGCCTTGTCGGGATAGCTGAAAGTCTGGACGGCGCCGTCCGCGGGCGCATCGGCCTGCGATTTGTCGACGGCGTTGATCGAGTTGAGCATTCCGCCGACGGCGGCTCCGTATTTCGCCGCAGTTTCCTTCGAGGCGATAACTGAGAACAGGATCTGGTGATCCGAAGCGGGGTGTTTGATCAGCGTCATGTTGATGTGGGCGGGGCCGCTCGCATCTTCTCCCTCACCGCCGAGCAGGCGAACCGTGAGGCCGTTGGCGTCCGAGAGATCGCTTTTCTCCAGCTTCAAATTCTTGAAGTCCTGCACGGTGTCCCTGGCTTCCTTGATCGCCGCGTCATCGTCGTCCGACGCCGCTTCCATTGCCATGACTTCCACGATGACGTCGCCGCCGTCCGGGGATACCACAAAGAGGCTGTCGTTCTTGACCTTCGCCTCCCACCCGTCGGGGGCGGTGAAGGAGATCAGCGGATTTTGGATGGGGTAGCCGAGCGCTTGGTCGGCTTTGGCGAGGGTGGTGAGCAGGAGGCAAGCCAGGCACAGGAGCAGGGATTTCATGATGTGGATTGGGGTATCGATAGGAGGTGGAAAAGGGACTTACTCCAACCTGACCCGCGGGTCAACAACGGCATAGAGAACGTCGGAAACAAGGTTTCCGATGAGGACGAGTCCGGCGACAATGAAGTTCAGGGCGACGAGTGTCGGGTAGTCGCGTTCGAGCACGGCCTCGTAGCCAAGGCGTCCCATGCCGGGGTAGGCAAAAATTGTCTCCACGATGACCGCCCCACCGATCAGGGCGGGGAGAAGCCCGCCGATGCCGGTGATGAGCGGGCGGATCGAGTTCCTCAGGGCGTGTTTGTAGAAGACCACATCCTCCTCCAGCCCTTTTGCGCGTGCGGTCCGGATGTAATCCTCGCGCAGGGTCTCCAGCATGCTCGCCCGGATGTAGCGCGACTGGACGGCGATGCCGCCAAGCGAAAGGACCACTGCCGGTAGCGCCACGTGCCAGATGCGGTCAAGGCCCGCGGAAATGAAATTCGGGAAATCGATCCCGAACGACTGGGTGCCGAGAACCGGAACCGATGTCCATTTGACCAACCCGATGATCGCGAGGTTTGCGATCCAAAACGTGGGGACTGCAATGAAAATGAAAGCTCCCAGCGACGTCCAGAAGTCCGGCGGTTTTCCCGCGTGCTTCGCGCAGTAAATCCCGAGAAGCAGGCCGAACGTCAGCGAGATGACGATTGATGCGATGTTGAGCGTGAGCGTGGCGGGCATCCGCTCCAGGATCCGCCCGAGGACGGGACGGTCGTCTTTGATGCTCTTCAGTTGCCCGGTGAAAAGGTCCCTCATGTTCAGCCAGTATTGCTCGTAGAGCGGACGGTCGAGGTGGAATTTCTTCCGGAACATCTCCTTCACCTGCGGCGTGATTTTGGGATTCAGTTCCCCCCATGGATACGGGCTCCCCGGAGCCAGCGTGACCATGAAAAACGAGATCAGGCTGATCCCGAAAAGCAACACAATGCTGATCAGGAGGCGCCGGATGAGGAACGGAAGCACGGCAGATTAGCTGGCGGCGATTTTCTTCATGCCATCCATGCCGCCGCCGGCTTCGTAGGCATCGAGTTCCTGAATCCTGCGGGAATGGCGGCCGCCGTCAAAAGGCGTTTTCAGCCAGATATCCAGAATTTGCAGGGCGATCTCGATCGAGATCATGCGTTCGCCGAGCGAGAGGACGTTCGAGTTGTTGTGGCGGCGGGAAAGCTCGGCGGTCTCGTCGTTCCAGCAGAGCGCGCAGCGCACGCCTTTCACCTTGTTGGCTGCCATGGCCTCCCCGTTGCCGGAGCCGCCTAGAACGATTCCCCGTTCAGTTTCACCGCGCGCCACCGCCTCGGCAGCGGGGATGATGAAAAGCGGATAATCCGTGCTTTCGGAAGAATGGGTTCCGCAGTCCACGACCTCGTGGCCTGCATCATTGAGGTGCGCGATGATTAGTTCCTTATAGGAGAATCCCGCGTGGTCGCTGCCGATGCTGATTTTCAATGGACGTGTTCCGGTTGGTCGGAATGCGGGGCCTGCGCCTCGAGTCCGAGATCTTTCAGGAGCTGACGGTCTTCATCCACACCGGGGTTGCCGGCGGTGAGGAGCTTGTCTCCGTAGAAAATCGAATTTGCTCCGGCGAAGAAGCAAAGCGCCTGGGCCTCGCGGCTGAGCCTTGTGCGCCCGGCCGACAGCCGGACTTTTGCCTTGGGAAGAACGATCCGGGCGGTCGCGATCAACCTCACGAGCTCAAAGACGTCCACTGGAGGAGCCTCCTCGAGCGGAGTGCCCGGCATCGGCATCAGGCAGTTGATCGGCACGCTTTCCGGCGGGGGATTGAAATTGCAGAGGACCTCCAACATTTTCAGGCGGTCCGTCGTGGTTTCGCCCATTCCGATGATGCCGCCGCAGCAGACGCTGATGCCTGCGCGCTGGACTGCGCCGATCGTGTCAAGGCGGTCCTGGAACGTGTGGGTTGTCACGATGTAGGAGTAGTGCTCCGGGGAGGTGTCGATGTTGTGGTTGTAGGCTGTGAGCCCGGCTTCCTTGAGCTCTTTCGCCTCGTCGTCGCCCAGTTGCCCCAGCGTAACGCAAACTTCCATTCCGAGTCGGCTGACCTCGCGGACGGTTTCCAACATCTGGTCAAATTTCTTTTCGCCCTTGCGCACGCCTTTCCATGCGGCCCCCATGCAAAAGCGGGTCGAGCCGTTTGCCTTGGCCATTTGCGCGACCGGCAGAACTTCATCCGTGGTCATCAAGGTCTGCCGCTCCAGATTCGTATCGTATCGGGCGCTCTGGGAACAATACCCGCAGTCTTCGCTGCACCCGCCGGTCTTCACGCTCAGTAGGGTGCAAAGCTGGACTTCATTCTTGTTCCAGAATTCCAAATGCACCCGTCTGCTCTCGTGGATGAGATCAAAAAGCGGACGGTTGTAAATTTTAGTGAGTTTTTCGAGTGTCGGTGTCACAGGCCTGATTTGTGTAGCCCTCCCGGGCTTCCGAGTCAACCTGACTTAAATGAGAATACATCTCAATAAAGTAAAATAATCCCTTGCGGCATTGAATTCCCTCCCTAGGTTCCCCGGCTCCATGAAAAAAACACACATCCTCATGGCCGTGCTGCTCGGCACGGTCTGGACGGCAGAAGCCTCCAAGACCGATCAGCAGCTTGGGCAACGAATCGAATCCGTGCGGACGAGCGCCTATACCTATGGAGCTGAGGAGAACGGTGACTATCCGACTTCGAACGCCCTTGGGCAGCCCTTGAAAACCGGCCAGGTGAGAAGCGCCGCGGCCGATTGGTCCCTCTATCCCGTGGGCACCCGCTTCCGCATTGTGGAAAACGGACAGGAATACATTGTCGATGACTATGGCAGCGCCATGGTCGGAACCGGGACGATCGATTTGTTCAAGCCGAGCAGCCGGGAAATGAACCGCTGGGGAGTGCGACGGGTGACGATCGAAATCCTGGAGTGGGGTTCCCCGGAGCGGAGCCTCGAGATTCTCAGCGAGCGAAAAGGAATGCGGCACATTCGGGAAATGGTTTCGAGGCTGGAGCTCCAAGAGGCAACCTGAGGCGACGAAACCTTTTCCTAATCAAAGGCCGCGCTGTCTGCGAGGGCTGATGATCCTCTTCAGGCTCCGGCTTGAGAAAATCTGCCGCTTGGAATTTCGACCTCCGCCGGGCGTCTGTGGGTCCCTGCCGTCCGGACCCTGCGGAATTCCATAACATTAACCGGCGGGAAATTCAGGGCGCAAAACGACTTTTCGGCCAATTCAAACAAGTGGTCCTCGTCGCAGAGCCGGGTGGTCAACTGGTAGGCAATGAAGCGGCCCTCATCGCTCATGGCGCCGGCAATGCGGTTCAGGATCCTGTCGCGAGCGGGTTTTTCAATCGTCGAAAACGGTATTCCCGAGACGACGTAATCGCACTGCGCATGCCCGAGCTCATGCAGAGCCTCCCGGATATGGAGGGCATCTGTCTGGAGCACTGTGACGCGCGGCTCATTCCGGAATTGCTCGTTCAAGTGGGAGACGAATTCCGGATCCAGTTCAAAGAGGATCAGGCGGCAGTCGGGACCCATCCGCCTGAGGATCTGTCGGGTGTGGCAGCCTTCCCCGGGGCCGAGTTCCACGATCACGCGCGGCTGCGAAAAATCCAGGCGGGAACTGGTCTCCCGGGTGAGGAACGGAGAACTCGGCACCAGATATCCCACGCGCATCGGATTCGCGAGGACCCGCTTGAAAAATAGAAAGCTCATCCGGAATATCGATTTTGGGGGAGGGTCTCAGGGAATCCGCGTGAGAATCTCCTGCGAGCCAGCCTGTTCGTAGGCGTCGGCGATTCCAAGAAGGCGGGTCTCGTCAAGAGGCTTGCCGAGGAATTGAAGCCCGACGGGTAATTGTTTTCCGTCTTCCTCGACCAGCCCGCACGGAACGCTGATCCCGCAGATGCCCGCGAGGTTGGCGGCAATCGTGAAGATGTCTGCCAGATACATCCTCAGCGGGTCGTTGACCCGCTCGCCGATTTTGAACGCGAGGTCGGGTGAGGTCGGACAGATGAGGGCATCGACTTTTTCAAATGCGTTTGTGAAGTCGCGCCGGATGAGAGTGCGGACCTTTTGCGCGCGCAGGTAGTAGGCATCATAGTATCCGCTGGAGAGCACATACGTTCCGAGGATGATCCGCCGTTTCACCTCGCTGCCGAAGCCCTCCTCGCGGGTGCGGCGGTAATGGTCGAGGAGGTCGGTCGGGTTCTTGGCGCGATGGCCGTAGCGGACACCGTCGAAGCGCGCCAGGTTCGCCGAGGCTTCGGCGGTCGCGATGATGTAATAGACCCCGACCGCGTATTCGGTGTGGGGAAGCGACACCTCGACCAACTCGGCCCCGAGGCTCTCGCATTGCCGGATTGCAGCCTCTACTTTTTCACGGATTCGGATGTCCATCCCATCCACAAAATATTCTTTGGGAATCCCGAGCTTCACGCCTTTTAAATCGCGTCCGAGCCCGGCGGTGAAATCCTCCGCGGGCAGGTCGAGTGAGGTCGAGTCGCGGGGGTCCTTTCCGGCGATGGCATTGAGCATGGCCGCGCAATCGCGCGTGCTGCGTGCGAAGGGGCCGATCTGGTCGAGCGAACTCGCAAAGGCGACTAGCCCGTAGCGTGAGACGCGGCCGTAGCTCGGTTTGAGGCCGACCACGCCGCAGAGCGCCGCAGGCTGGCGGATCGAACCTCCAGTGTCGCTGCCGAGCGTGGCGAATGCCTCGCGTGCCGCCACAGCCGCCGCCGAGCCGCCGCTCGATCCGCCGGGAATGCGGGTCGTGTCCCACGGGTTGCGGGTGATTTGATACGCCGAGTTTTCGGTGGATGAGCCCATCGCGAACTCGTCCATGTTCAGTCTTCCGAAAGGGATTGCGCCAGCCGCCCGCAACTTCGAAATGGCCGTGGCATCATACGGTGCCTTGTATCCGGCAAGGATCTTGGACCCGCACGTGCATTGCTCGCCCAAAACATTGATCACATCCTTGATCCCGATCGGGACCCCGCCCAACGGGAGTGACACGTCGGCTTTTTCCGCGGCAGCAAGGGCGGAATCAAAATCCCGCGCAAGATACGCCTGGATCTGCGGATCGACGGATTCAATGCGCGATTCGATGGCCCGGACGGCATCCGCCGGGTTGAAGGCCCCGCTGCGGAAACCCGTTTGAAGTTCGGAAATGGTCAGGCTGGAGAGATCGCTCATGGCTATTCGATGACTTTGGTGACGATGACCAGGTTGTTCGCGGCATGCGGGGCGTTCGCCAGCACAGCGGCCCGCTCCAGACCCAGCTTCGCAACGTCCTCGCGGAAGACATTGAAGACCGGCGCCGCGTGCGCAGTCGGCTCGACCTGCGATACATCCAGCTTGCCGAGCTGCTCGACATACTCCAGCACGCTGCCAAGTTGGGATTGAAACGTGGAGGCTTCTTCATCGCTCAGTTCGATGCGCGCCAGCCGGGCGACATCTCGGACATCAAGGTTCGGACTGCTCATGTGCGCATCTTGGTAAATTCCCCGCGCCTGTTTGTCCAGCGCGCGGTCAATCCGGCATGGTGGAAATCCACACATTCTTACTGATTGATTTCGCTCAAATCACGCCGCATGATCTGTGGAAGTCCATGAGGGTTCCATTGCATGTTGTCGAAGCTCGCCGGGAAAAGCTCGCCGCCCTCATCGATCGCCACCGCTACCTTCCTGTCCATGAGCTCTGCCGCCGCCTTGGCGTTTCGGAGGCCACCGCACGAAGGGATCTCGCCTCCTTGGCCAGCCGGAACAAAGTCAAGCGCACGCATGGTGGTGCCCTTGCGGAATTTAATGAGCGATTCCCTTCATTTAATGAGCGGCAAACCACCGGGGCGCGCAGTAAGGCTCGGATTGCCAAAGCTGGCGCGCGCCTGCTGCAACCGGGGGGCACTTACTTTCTCGACTCCGGGACGACCATTTATGCCATGGCGGAGGTTTTCCGCGAGGCACCGGTTTTTCCTGTTACCATCGTCACCTCAAACCTGCCCGTTGGAGAGATGCTCTCCTCGGTGCCGGGCCTGAACGTTTTCCTGACAGCGGGACAGATCCTGGGTCGCCAGTCCGTGCTCCTCGGAGAGACGGCCAGAAGAAGCCTGGAATTCTGGAATTTCGACATCGCTTTTCTCTCTGCTGAGGCCGCAAACCAGCAGGGGATCTGGAATTCCCAGGATATCATCGTCCAGCAGCAACTTGTCGCTGTCCGTCGCTCCGCCCACGCGATCTACTGTCTGGACTCTTCCAAAATCGGCTCCACGGCTCCATTTCTCCTGAAGCGTTGGCCGGATGTGGATCTCCTTCTCACCGATGCCCCGGAGGACAAACTCCAACGCCTTGGAATCAGCCCGGATTTCAATCGCGTGCTTTCCTGCGACACCTCCTTGCCCCTGCCGGATGTCCTCCTGCCTTCCAAACCTTCTGTCCCCGTCCATTTCCTGTGATTTTTTCCTTCCCGCAAAAGTTTTTCAAAAAATCTGTTGACGCTTCTGTGGAAAAATATATGACTGGTTTCAGTCATTTAAATTCTTTCTGATGGCCTCTTCTGATATCCCCAGCCGGTCCGTAGTCGAGTCGCTTGTCCGCGAGACGCTGTTTCGCCAGCTGGGGCAGGCGGTTCCTTCCGATCCGGCACCTGTTCTGTTGGTCAACAGTTCAGCCCGTCACATGCACATCTCTCCGGAGAACGTGGAGGTGCTTTTTGGCAAGGGCGCGGAGCTGACCATTCATAAAATGCTTTACCAGGAGGGGCAGTATGCGTCCCAGCAGACCGTCACCCTGGTTGGTCCCCGCAAGCGGATCATTCCGAATCTCCGGATTCTCGGTCCCTGCCGGAATCTAACCCAGATCGAGCTGGCGTTCACCGACGCGGTCCAGCTCGGGATCGATGTGCCGGTGCGTATGTCCGGCGACATAGAGGGCACGCCGGGCGCCTACATCATGGGGCCGAAAGGTTTTCTCGAAATGAAAAACGGGGTGATCCGCGCCGCGCGGCACGTCCACATGTCGCCATCCGACGCGGCATTTTATAAAGTGAAGCACCTCGACACGATCACCCTTAAAGTCACCGCGAAGGGATGCACCACGCGGTTTGACGACCTGATCGTCCGCGTCGACCCCACCTTCAAACTCGAGGTTCACATGGACACCGACGAGGCCAACGCCTGCGACCTCGAGCACGCGGACAAAGTGGAGCTTTTCAAATCCTAACCATCAACACCAAACCAAACAACAAATGAGCGAAGCAATCGGACTACTCGAAACCCGCGGATACGTCGGCCTGGTGGAAGCCAGTGACGCGATGATCAAAGCCGC
>Ga0247840_10003973_pt1 | contig 24105 bp, 18 predicted proteins | sample LaCruzMarch2015__FD_192404 | JGI IMG/M metagenome (GOLD analysis project Ga0247840, IMG submission 192404) | Freshwater microbial communities from meromictic Lake La Cruz, Castile-La Mancha, Spain - LaCruzMarch2015_17m | ecosystem: Environmental > Aquatic > Freshwater > Lake | place: Spain...
CCCATGGCGTAATTTCTTTGCTGGTATAGGATATCTCAAATTCCATAAGCGTTTTTTTTCTAATGCTACGCATTAGGATTTTGATGTAAAAATAATCTTTTTTTTCCTATTGCGGAATCTGGGTTTATATAACTTTTTATGGATAGTATCGCTTTTTATTTGTTCGTAAACAATTTCTATTCCATGAAATAACAAGCGGGCTTTGGGTTCGGTTTTGCAATCGGTTTGCAGAATTATGGACCATTTAATTAAGTTACTGTTTAAATTGCTATCGGTTTCATATAGTTTGTTTAATCTTGCTCCTAACAGCTTATAATAATCGGTTAGCCATAATTCTTTTTTTGCAGGGTATTTGGTAAATATAAACTTTATTTCTTTTGCCTTAGCTTTGTGTGCTATCTGCAACCAGTCTGATTTATTGATTATTTCTGCTTCGGCATATCCGTTCTTGAGTAATACGACAGATTGCTGTATGTCTTTTTTGAATTCATTTATCTCAGTAATAGGAAATATACTGTCAAAATAGGAAGTGTGTGCTTTGGGCGATAATGTAACAGCAGAGCTAAACATTTTATGTTGGCTGAAACAGAATGTTTCTGATAATAAGAATAGTAAAATAAGTGTTTTCGCTTTCATTTAAATATACAAACTTGCTGTAAGCAAACGTTATTTATTTTTATAATCATCAGACCGAATGTCAAATGTAACCACTCTTTGATTTTTAATTGCTTCTTGTTTATCTTTTTCTGACCTTAAAGAATTAATATATTCCTGACTTAATTTAGTGGTTTGTGATTCCAGTGGAATGGTAGTATAAATACAATTTGGATAAATAGTTCTTGGTTTAGTTCCATTATCTACAATAAATAATCTTTCTGCCTCAATTTGATTTGAAATTAAATAATTTTTCACTTCTAATGCTCTTTTATAAGATACTTTTTCAGTTTCTTCAAAGCTCCTATATCCATAAATATTTATAATCAACTCTTTATTAGCTCTAAGAAGTAATAAAATATCAGTTAAATCATCTTTATTTTTTGCAGATAAATTAAATTTGTTGCTTTCAAAAAGAATCTCAGAAAGACTTTCCGCATGACATCTCGCATATGGAACAATTTTATATTCTATAAAGATTTCTTTTTTTGCATTAAGACTATATGTAAAAAGAAAAGAATTATACAAATAAAATTCAGTCATTTCTTTCAGTTCTAAATAATATATTTTGTCAGGTTTCAGATTATTAAATGAAAAACAACCTTTATTATCAGTCTTTTTCCTTAAAGTATCTTTTTCTAGTATCAAAATAACATCTATTCCTCTAAGTGCTTGGTAAGTTGATTCATTAATTACTCTTCCATTAAAAATAACAGACGAAGAATCTTGTCCATTTAGGATAAAAGAATTTATTAGCAAAATTATGATACAAATATTTTTCATTAATTTTCTTGTTCTTGAAAGAGTAAAGCTATTTTTATTATGTGTTTAACTTACTTTTACAAATGCCCAACCCATATTTATTCCTCCACAAATATAAAGTCTGCTTATATTCCTATTTTTTCAATCTTTGTTTGGTATTTCTTTGAATTAATTGTTGTTTTAGGAATCCAATTGTATTTTAAGATTCCATTTTTAATTGTCAAACTATCTATGCAATAACCTAAAAATACAGAGTTGCATCCATTTAGTATATGATTTTCTATACTATTAGTCTTTAAATTTTTCACCTCAATTATATTGCTATCCTTAATACTTGCAACTAAATTATTATCTAAGTCAAAATCCAGATACTCGTGTATAGTATGAGGCTTTAGTGAATCATTTATTGGTAAAAAATATCCTACCCAACAAGGATTACCACACCCTTGTCTCATAACAATAAAATCTTTGTTTTCCGATATATATTGAGGTATCCAGGTTTTATGTCCATCCAATAGAAATGTTTGTGGATAAGTTTTTAATTTTAATGAATCTCCCCATTGTATCATGTAACTGGAATCGTTTATTAGTTTCAATTTAATACTTCTTCCGAGTGGGGTTTTCATTATTTGAAAATGTAACAACCATGTATTATTTCCATAAATTGAATCTACTCTCAATGAATCAACATTAATTGATTTATCAACATGACTTCTATGAATACAAGATGTCAAAATAAAAAAGGATAATATTATTACGAAAACCCTCATAAAACTATACATTTAGTCTAAGCAAAGTTATATATTTATAGTTATTTACCGGCAAATTATTCATCATTCATCATTCCTAATTCTCTATCTAATCCCCAAATTCTATCCCCACCCCTTTGGCAGTTCTTACAATGTCGCCTCTGGGTTTTACCAGTTTTGGGTGAACAAGGGCTTCGGTAAACGGCACGGCATTGATATGCGGATGACGATAAGCCACCATGTGTCCAAACAATCCATCCAATACCATTTCAAATGCTTTTACACCAAATTCGGTAGCCAATACGCGATCGTAAGCCATGGGCGTGCCACCTCTTTGCAAATGACCCAGCACCATGGTTCTGATATCGGCTTGAATGCCGGCATGACCCAGATCCAGCATCAGTTTTTCGCCTATACCACCCAGACGGATATGTTCGTTGCCAATTTCATGCGTATCTTCGCCTGTAGATATTCCTCCGTGAGGCTTGGCACCTTCGGCAACTACTATATTGCAAAAGCCTCTGCCTTTGTGATAGCGTGAATTAACTTTTTGTATGACTTTTTCGAGTTTATAAGGAATTTCGGGAATCAGGCATACATCGGCACCACCCGCAATGGCAGCATGTGCAGCTATCCAGCCGGCATCGCGACCCATCACTTCTAGTATAAACACACGGTTGTGACTGGCTGCTGTGGTAACCAGTTTATCTACCGCTTCGGTAGCTATCTGCACAGCTGTTTGGAAACCGAAAGTAAAATCGGTAGCTGCCAAATCGTTGTCAATGGTTTTAGGAACGCCTATAATATTTAATCCTTTTTCGAAAAGCTTTTGCGAAATACGTTGCGAACCATCGCCACCGATATTAATAACGGCATCAACGCCCATATAAGACAGTTTGCGAATCATTTCGTCGGAACGATCCACAGTAATCCAAGTTCCGTCGTTGTTTTTAACAGGCCATGCAAAAGGACCGCCTTTGTTTACGGTTCCTATGATGGTTCCACCCTGAACATGAATTCCTGCAACTTTAGCGTCGTCGAGCATTACTATTTCGGTAGGTTCGCGCAATACTCCATTAAATGATTCAATACTTCCGATAACTTCCCAATCTTTTTCCTGATTGGCACGCTTAACTATTGCCCTTATAACTGCATTCAATCCGGGGCAATCGCCACCGCCTGTTAATACCATTACTCTTTTCATCTGTTTATATCATGTTATTTGTTGACAATCTGTTTTTTTAATTTATTACAAAACACTAAAAAGTTTAATTAATACTTACTCTTTTGGAACGCAGATAATGCGGATACGTTCCGTAAACGCAGATTAAAACTGATTTTAAATCCGTTTAATCTGTGTTTTCCTTTAGGAATCAGCGTCATCAGCGTTCTGTTTTTTATTTCGACTTTGCTCAATGACCACGACTTTGGTCTTCTGGCTATTATTTCCACATTATAATCATTCCCTTGTGTGTCAAAATTGTATTGTCATGAATGTTTCATTTGTATAATGTTATTTGTATTCTTTTATTTTGCATAAATTAAAATACAAAATTAAATAAACCTAAGGATATGTAAAACTTTTATATGCTTATTCTGTTAGTATTTAGTTATAATTTTGATTAAACTTAAAACAAACTTGAAAACAAGTAAAAGTATCAGGAGATTTACTCCTGCCATCAACACACCCATGTTATTGATATTAGCAGGCTTACTGTGGTTTTCTGTAGGAATAATGCTTTGTAATTTTGCTTACCACTGGCTGTTACATTATGAGGGTAAATATACTATACTTATTGTAATTTCGGGAACAGTTCTGGCTTTGCTTTTTACCAAGTTCAAATTCAAAAAATTTGCTGATAAAAACATCAACAGAATAAAAGCCAAAGGCGATAAATCCTGTGCCTTCTCATTTATGTCGTGGCAGACCTATATTATTGTTGCATTTATGATGACTATGGGAATTATATTAAGACACTCCTCCTTGCCCAAAGAATACTTGTCAATACTTTATATCGGTATAGGCGGAGCTTTGTTTTTATCGAGTTTTGGATATTTTAAATATTATTATAGTTTGAAGCATAAATAAGTGTAATTTTACTATTTATTATACATTTTGTAAAAGGGAAACAATAATATCATTATTTTAAAAATTAACTTTATGGCAAAAGTAGTTATACTTGGTGCCGGAATTGCAGGACATACTGCAACGGCTTTTTTAAAAAAGAAACTGGGTAAAAAACACGAAGTCATCGTCATCAGTCCCTCTCCATATTATCAGTGGATTCCATCTAATATTTGGGTAGGTGTGGGCAGAATGAAAGTGGATGAAGTAAGATTCAAGTTAGAAAAGGTTTACAAAAAGTGGGGGGTAATTTTTCATCAGGCAAAAGCGACGAGCATATATCCAGAAGGAGATGACAACAACGCCACTCCTTATGTATTGGCAGAATATACAATAGGTGAGAAAATAGGGGAATCTCTTAAAATAGAGTATGATTTTCTAATTAATGCTACAGGACCCAAATTAAATTTTGAAGCAACTGAAGGACTAGGTCCTAATGGATTTACAACATCAGTTTGTGCCTTTTCGCATGCTTCCGAAGCCTGGGAAAAGCTTAAAGTTGTCATACGAAAAATGGAAAATGGCGAAAAACAGAAAATAGTGATTGGAACCGGACATCCAACAGCTACCTGCCAAGGTGCTGCATTTGAATATATATTAAATACTGCTTACGAATTAAAACAAAGAAATATCGGCGATAAAGCAGAATTAATATGGTTGACAAACGAATATGAATTAGGTGATTTCGGGATGTCGGGAGCATTTATCAAAAGAAACGGATACATTACCTCAACAAAAATATTTGCTGAATCAATTTTAGCAGAAAATAATATAAGGTGGATAAAAAGAGCAGGTGTAAAAAAGGTAGAGGATGGAATTATTCATTACGAAACCTTGGCAGGAGAAAACAAAACTCAAGAATTTGATTTTGCTATGCTGATTCCAGCCTTTGCCGGTGTCGGTTTGAAGGCTTTTGCCAAAAATGGTTATGATATTACTTCAACACTTTTTGCACCCAGTGGGTTTATGAAAGTAGATGCTGATTATTCTGCTAAAACCTATGAAGATTTTAGTATCAATGATTGGCCTGAAACATATCAAAACCCTACTTATAAAAATATTTTTGCAATTGGAATTGCATTTGCACCTCCACACCCTATTTCAAAACCACAATTCAGTCCTGCAGGAACAGCCATTTTTCCTTCTCCACCCAGAACAGGCATGCCTTCTGGTGTTACCGGAAAAATTACTGCACAAAATATTTCGGAATGGATACTCAAAGGAGATGACAACCTGAAACATAAAGCTTCCATGGGAAAGATGGGTGCAGCCTGTATTGTATCTGCCGGGTTTAGTATGACCAAAGGACAGGCAGCCACCATGACAGTTAACCCCATCGTTCCTGATTGGGAAAAATACCCTGATTATGGAAGAAATCTGAAAGACACCGTTGGAGAAATCGGATTGGCTGGTCATTGGATGAAATTAATGTTACACTATATGTTTTTACACAAAGCCAAAGGTTATCCTTTTTGGTGGTTAATACCTGAATAATATGGAAAATAAAACCAACCCCAATGTTTATTACGAAGAGTCTTATCCTCCAGTACCAACCAAAAGCGTTAAATTCTGGAGATCTTGTATGTTATGGCAGTTCTACCGTTTCTGTGTTCTGAATTTTAAAGTTATGAAAATTGTAGCTTTTGGGCATAATTAAGTCCAGTTTGATTACAATAATAGTCCGAACGATTTAGTTTTTGTATCAAATATATAGCTCTATAATTATACAAAAACTAAATTGGGATTATAATAGCTAATGCGAATCCAGCATTGGTTTTTCAGTATATATATATTTGCTCTTAGGACATCAACAATGAAGAGGTTCATCTCCTCCTGGAAAATATTCATTTTATTGAATTACTTTCTATTGATATTATTCTCCAATGGAGAAGTATTTTTTGAAATATCTTTTTGAAATAGAAATACCAGTATATATTATATCGCCTGTTATAAGGGAAAGTTAAACTATACTTCTCACGAAAATGACTAAGCCTCGGCAAGCAAATAAATATATAATCAAGAGACTATATTTTTTTTAAAAATAACAATTTATTACAAAACAAAATCAATTCCTTGATTGTTTAATATTCGATTTTTAATAATAAAGTTCAATCATGAAATGTTTTTTTCTATTGTTATGACAGTAATAAATATATAATAAACATTATATTGGTTAAACTTAAATAAAAATTAATAGATTTTAATATCTTAACAATAATTATTTTAGTAATTTAACACAACAAAACAAATGAAAACAAAATATACTTTCGTTTTATTAATGGTTTTCTTTACTTTATTTGCAGTAAATAAAGCCAAATCGCAATTTGTAACTGGATCAAAAACCATAGGAAGTGGGAGCAATCAGCTCGATATTTCTATTTCAGTTGATTCCTCATTTAATATCTTAAAGTTTGTTGTAACAGGACCCTCTACCAAATGGTTTGGATTCTCTTATAATACAACCAGTATGTCACCTGGATCTTACACCATACTATGTAATGTGAATGGAGGTAATCCTGGCGAATATATTATGGTTGAACATGCAGCACCTACTTTGCAATCAACTCAAAATCTTCAGAATATTACATCTTCAACTAGTTTGGGTCGTAAAACCTTTACTTTTTATCGCAATCTTACAACATCTGATGCTAATGATTATGTTTTTTCTTACTTTGCAAATAATATTAATATTGCTTGGGCTTATGGAAGTGGACTTACATTGACACAACATGAAAGTCGTGGAAGTAGCAACATTAACTTTATAAATCCATGTACTACAATAATTCCTACTATACTTCCATCCATTACAATCTGTCAAGGTGATAGTACAATGATTTTTGGTTCTTACAAGAAAGTTGCAGGAACTTATCAAAAAAATATTAAAAGACAACTTGACTGCGATAGTATTCTGGCACAAGTTTTAAATGTGATAATGATTGATACAATGATAATCAATGTTGCCGATAGTATAAAAGCTGTTCAGGGAGCAGATTCCTATCAATGGTATAACTGTACAACAAATCAGCCAATAAATAATGCTACTAATTATTTTTATGTAGCTACAGTTTCAGGAAATTATAGAGTTAAAATTACTAAAAACAATTGTGTTTCTTATTCGTCATGTTATCAGCATACCATAACTGGAATTAGCAATATTAGAAGTATCGATACAAGATTCCAGCTACATCCAAATCCCGCATCTGACAAAATTACATTGAATTTTGATAGATTTGAAGGTTCTGCTCATATCGAAATTTTCGATATTACCGGTAAAAGTATAATAAATCAAGTGCTTTTAAACAATACTAAATCTGAAACAATTGACGTTTCTATGTTAAAAACCGGAATCTATTTTGTAAAATTTACTAATAATGAACAAAGTATAAGTAAAAAACTGATTATTAATTAATCAATATATGCATTTGAGGAGTTAAATAAAAAAAGTGATTGAGATTTATCCCAATCACTTTTTTTTATCTTTATGAATTAAATCACAATATTCACAATCTTCTTAGGAACAATAATTACCTTTTTAGGAGCTTTGCCTTCGAGCCATTTTTTAGCATCGGGATGAGCCAATACAGCTTTTTCAATTTCGGCAACAGGAATATCGGTAGCAAATTCCATTTGAAAACGAGTTTTCCCGTTAAATGAAATAGGATAATTAAAGGTATTTTCAACCAGATAAGCTTCGTTCAATTGAGGAAATGCAGCAAAAGTAATACTTTCGTTATTGCCTGATATATGCCACAATTCTTCGGCAAGATGAGGTGCATAAGGCGAAATCAATACCGCCAACGGTTGAAGTATTTCACGTTTGTGGCATTTCAAATCGGTGAGTTCATTGGTACATATCATAAAGGTACTTACCGCAGTATTGAACGAGAAGCGTTCGATATCATCCTGTATCTTTTTAATGGTGCGATGCAGTACTTTTAATTCCTGTGGGCTTGCTTTTTCGTCGGTTACACAGAAATCATTGTTTTCGTTATGATATAATTTCCAGAACTTACGGATAAAACGAAATACACCTTCGATGCCTTTGGTATCCCATGGCTTGGATTGCTCCAACGGACCTAAAAACATTTCGTACATACGCAAGGTATCGGCACCATAACGTTCCACTAAGGCATCAGGATTAATTACGTTGTATTTAGATTTTGACATTTTTTCTACCTCTGGCTGGATATAAACGAATTCATCCATAATTGTATCTAATACATTTACATCGAATTCAGTATATGGAAAACATTTTCTCCATATTATCTCAATACTATAAAAATCTGCAAATTCAAGTTCTTTATACATTGAATACTCAGTTTTCAATTCTATTAATTTCTGAGTAGTTAATTTGTATAAGCCTTTTTCCCAATCTAGAAATTCAACGGGTATATGAGCTGTAATTTCAAAAGGAAACTTTACAGGGAAATTAGACGGTAGAATATATGTTTTTCTTTCTTCTTTTATATTTCCAGATGCATCTTCTCCATCTATTGTAATAATTCTTGCATTTGCACTAACGCCTTGTATCATCCCCTGATTAATCAGCTTTTGGAAAGGTTCATCTTTTACACACAAGCCCATATCAAAAAGGAATTTATTCCAGAAACGGGCATAAATTAAATGTCCTGTAGCATGTTCGGCACCACCGATATATAAATCTACATTCTGCCAGTATGAATTGGCTTCTTTGGAGAATATTTCCTTATCGTTGTGAGCATCCATGTATCTTAAATAATAGGCACTTGAGCCTGCAAATCCAGGCATGGTATTACATTCCAACGGATAGCCTTCTTCGGTATGCCAGTTTTCGGCACGAGCCAATGGCGGTTCACCACTTTCGGTGGGCAAGTATTTATCTACTGCAGGCAATTCCAATGGAAGTTTTGATTCATCCAGCATATAAGGCATACCATCTTTGTAATATACTGGAAATGGTTCGCCCCAATAGCGTTGACGGCTAAAGATTGCATCGCGTAAGCGATAATTTATCATTCGCTTGCCGATTCCTTTTTCTTCTACAAAATCAATCACAGCTTTGATACCATCTTTTACAGTCATACCCGTTATAAAGCCTGAGTTGATGCAAGTGCCCTCTTTTGAATCTTTCGATTCTTTCCAGTTAGTAGTATCTTCGGCTTGTTCGCCCGTAGGCAATATAACTTGCGGAATAGGTAAGCCAAAGTGTCGTGCGAAAGCAAAATCGCGGCTATCATGAGCAGGAACTGCCATTATAGCACCTGTTCCATATCCTGCCAATACATAATCGGAAATCCAGATAGGAATTTCATGATTTGTTAATGGATTAATGGCGTAAGCACCTGTGAATACACCGGTAATTTTATTAACCTCTGTCTGACGTTCACGTTCCGAACGGTTTTTGGTCCATTGAAGGTAGTTTGCAACGGCTTCTTTTTGTTCAGTGGTAGTTATAGAAGAAATAATTTCGTGTTCGGGACAAAGCACCATAAAAGTGACACCGAAAATTGTGTCAGGTCTGGTTGTGAAGATACAAATCACCTCACCTAAATCCTCTCCAAAGGAGAGGACTTTAGATTCGAGCTTTGATTTAATAGTATCAATAACTTCATCAATATTATGGATTATTTCTTCATTGGTGAAACGAATAACTTCAAATCCAATTTTATTAAGTTCCAATACACTGGCTGACTCATTTCCAACATGATTATCGGAAATACTGTCATCAATCTGTATGATTAATTTCTTCGACAAACAAACAAAGTCAGCAATGTTGTTGAATATTACCTGTTGTCGTCTGATTTTACACCCCAGTTGATTATCCTTAACTGATTTCCAAAGTATTTTTTCGGCTTCTGTAGGTTCTTTCCGCATTTTTCTTGCATCATTTCTAAGTGCATACCAATCTGTAGAATTTGTGGTATAGCCATGAGGTTTTTCCCCCTCTCCTTTGGAGAGTGCTGGGGAGAGGTGAAAATTTATTTCTGCACCTATTGATTTTCCTATCCAATTCTTTTGTATTTCTTTGATGGAATCGCTCCAATCAATATTCTCTAAGCCTTGCAATAATCTTTCGGCGTAAGCTGATATGCGAAGCGACCATTGGCGCATTGATTTGCGTTCAACAGCATAACCACCCCTAACAGATAAACCTCCCACCACTTCATCATTGGCTAAAACAGTTCCCAATTTCGGGCACCAGTTTACCATCGTATCCGAAAGATAAGCCAAACGGTAATTCAACAATGTTTCCTGTTGTTGTTTTTCCGACTTTGATTTCCATTCATCGGCTGTAAAAACTGGCGTTTCACTACAATTTGCATCAATATTGATATTACCTTCTTTTTCGAATGTTTTTACAAGTTCGGCAATGCTTTCGGCTTTATTGGTTTTATTATTGTAATAGTGATTGAACAATTGAATAAACGTCCATTGTGTCCATTTGTAATAATCAGGGTTGCAGGTTCTCACTTCGCGATCCCAATCAAACGAAAAGCCGATTTTATCTAATTGTTCGCGATAACGGGCAATGTTTTTTTCGGTAGTTATGGCAGGATGTTGCCCTGTTTGAATGGCATATTGCTCAGCCGGCAAACCGTAAGCATCGTATCCCATGGGATGCAAAACGTTAAAACCTTTATGACGTTTGTAACGAGTATATATATCAGATGCTATGTAACCCAGCGGATGCCCTACATGCAAACCTGCTCCCGAAGGATAAGGAAACATATCCAATACATAGTATTTTGGTTTTTCTGATTTATTTTCGGTTTTGTATGTTTTATTGGCTTTCCAATAGGCTTGCCATTTCTTTTCTATTTCGCTAAAGTTGTAATCCATATAAGTAAAAAGGTATATGATTTTGAATGAAGCTGCAAAAGTAAGAAAAATTTGGGATGTAAAGATATTGGATTGAAGGATGTGGAAATCTTAGATTCGGCTACCAATGCAATAAATCAATTCAAAAAGATGTATAAAATATATCCGATGATAGATTAAGTTTAAATTTCACTCTAAATATTGTAGAAACTATGTAATTAACTTCAAAATATATGATTACCTTATTATGTGTAATATTTAATAAGATATAAATATATTATTGCTAGCCTTTCCGAAGTTTCATTTATATTACATGTAAAATACATGTATGCCTTCTGAAGTATTTTTTATGGTACATGCAAAATACATGTTGCCCTCCGAAAGTATTTTTTATACTACATGCAAAATACATGTTGCTCTCCGAAAGTATTTTATATACTACATGTAAAATACATGTATGCCTCCGAAAGTATTTTTTATGATACATGCAGAATACTTGTAGCTCTCCGAAAGTATTTTTTATACTATATGCAGAATATATGTATGCCTCCGAAAGTATTTATGATGATATATGTAAAATATAACTGATATTTTTGAAAAATTAGAATTTCAATTTGAGCCCGAGTAAATACTTATAAACCTACAAAAGCAAATGAACAAGCATAAAAAAGACGTTTTAAGGATAGTGAAATAATGTAACTAATCCATAAAACGTCATTAAATTAAACTTGATAAGCGCTTATTTGCTTTCAATAAGTTTTTTCAGATCTTTCATAATAATGTTGCCAATAGCCATTTGTTGCAATTGTCCCATTATCCAGTTGGTTTCGTTTTCTTTGTTGTCATTAAAACGAATTTTTCCAAATTTCTCTCTTAAAAAAGGAATGTGCTTAACTATATCTTCCTTACTGATGGGTTTAAACTTAATGCTAATCAAAACCGACTCCATATCCATTTTAGGATGAACATAAAGTATTGGAATCATCTTTTTAGCAAGTTTTAAATCGTATTTATTTTTCAACAAATACACAAATAAGTCATAAATCATTTCAAATTTGAATTCACGTCCTTTTTTGTTGTGTCCTTCAACATACTTAATGAAATGCCCAAAAAATGTTCCTACAAATACAGGATTAATTTTTAAGTCTTTTACTATTTTTTCAATCAAAGGGAAAAGATTTTTCTTGAAAATATAAGTATAAGTATCTTCAGGTACATTCCAGGTTTTTAATTGGTTGTAACGATCTACTACTTCAGTTGGGATATTTTTCTTTAATTCATTGATATAAGATTCTTCCAAAGGAATGGGTTTTGAATCGGTATCGGGATACATACGATCGGCACCTGGCAATACACGTTCAAAAATAGTAGTGCCATCTTCAAAAGATTTGCGGGTTTCCTGAGGCACACCTGTAAAAGCCATGCGACAACGTTCGTCAATAGTTTCAATGGCAGTTTTGATATCAGCTTCGGGTCCCCAAAATATTATTTGAGCGTCATTATCACAAGCTTTAAACAATTTGCGAATATAACCCTGATCATCCCCAGCAATTAATGCATTCACTTCTTCAGAATGGGTCATGTTAGGAATATCGATACAAGCAATAACTTTCAAACGTTCACTAATTTCGTTGGCAAACATTTTGCCGGGTTGTGTAAAATAAGATAAAATGCCTTTAAAGTTAGGCAAATTAACAGCATATATCTTTTGTCCTGCATTTTTAGCAGTTTTAATAGCATCGCAAGGGAATTGCAGGGCATAGAAATCAAGTTCTTTTACCTCCATTTTCCATGCTGCTGTATCTTTTATTTTTTTCAATAAAATATCACGAATTTGCAATAATGACCATTGGCGGAAACATTCGTTGTGAGTAAGTTCCGGAATCCATTTGGTATGAGCCACACCTTTTATTTCGACACGTGTACCACCTTTGCAACTTACGTTTACATCCTGACGACCTGCACCAATACCAGTTCTCACTTTATTTGTAGAACGATTGAGGAAGCGAATATAATTACAAGCTTCCATTACTTCATCCGGATTCATCATTTCGGGATAAGTAACAGTTTCAATCAATGGCATTCCCAATCTATCGGTACGATAAATACGGGTATGTCCGATATCTGAAATCTCGCGACATGAATCTTCTTCAATGCTTAATTGAATTAAGCGAATCTTTTTGTTTTTCAAAGGAATCTCTCCCTCTACACCAATAATAGCAGTACGTTGAAATCCTGCAGGAATACTTCCGTCGAGATACTGCTTACGAGTAATATGAACTTCACCTACAAGACTTAGTTTTGATAGCATCGAAATTTCGATGGCAATACCCAAAGCTTCGCGATTGATTGGAAAAGGAGGAGTATCATCCACATCATACGTACAAGTTGTTTCGTTTTTAATACGATAAATAATTTCTTTTCTGGTTCTAAATTCCATTAAAGCAGTTCCATCATATTCACCTAATTCACTTAAAGTAGGACGCATGTGACGAACTACTTCAGCATCATAAACAGTTGGCTTTTGAAATACACCAGCCGGACAGTGGCAAAATAATTTTTCTTTTGTTAAAAGCTGCTGATGAACTTCCAAACCCGACATAAAGCCAATGTTGGTATAGGTTTCCTGAGTGGCCTCTTTGCGAGAAACATAACCGACTTTTTGTTTTGATTCTTCGTAGTTTTGCTTAGGGTCAAAATTATTATTCATTAGAATTAATGTTAATTGGATGATGCTGCAAAGCTAATCATTTTCCTTTTATTGCCAAAAGAAGAGTTCATAAAGTTTTTTAAGGTTTTTTGAATATTTGGAGTGTTCTGATTACTTGATTTTTTATCATCATACAATAAAAAATCTTTTGTTGAACTAATAATAAACAAAAAACCCCTGACAGTTAGGTCAGGGTTTTTGTATGATAGTGTTCCAATAAAATTATGAAACAAATAAAGTATATCGGAATTTATTTTTTTACATCTTTAACTTCTTCCTTCTTAATTTCCTCTTTCTTAATTTCTTCCTTTTTAACTTCTTCATCTGCATTACGAAGAAAGATAGCTGTGCTGTCAAAAATTAAGGTTATATTGGGTTTCTTCTTTTTCATAATAACAACTTCATAGAGTCTTTCACTGCTATTTTTATCAAGAAAGTTAAATTCTTTAATTTTATATGCACTGTAATTTTGTGTGATATAATCTTTAATCTTTTGTGGGGCAAATTCAATTGCAATTGCCCATTTGGTTTGTTGCCATGCGTTGTTTTGATAAGCAATTTCCATTTTGCTACCCTCATTAATAAAATTAGCTTTTAGTAAAGTATTATCTTTTTCCCAAACAACTTTATCTGCCACAGGAAATCTGTTTTTAAAATCGCTCGTTACCTGAGCTGGTACTTCTGTAATAGCTATTTTTTGAGCAAAAAGAACGCTTGAAATCAGCATTGTGATTAAAAGAAGATTAATTTTTTTCATTTCGAATATAGTTTTAAAAGATTAATGCAAACTTACAAGATTTAAAAGTAAAATATAATATTTTTAAGATTTTTTATAAAAAAGATTTGAATAAGGTCTTGAAATCGAATAAACCAAACAATTGTGCCGATGAAATTAAAATAATAATAACAATAACCCAACGTACGAAATTAGCACCCCAACTTACTGCAAATTTGGATGCTACATAAGCTCCTAAGATATTTCCAATAGCATGAATTAATCCATATTCATAATTAATCTGCTTGTTGTAAATAAAAACAATTAAGGTAAAAGGAGCATATAATAATACGATGAATACTTTCAATGCATTGGCTTTAACTAAATCGTAGCCAGCACCAAGTACAAGTCCTGCTAGTATAAAATATCCAACTCCCACATGAATAAATCCACCATAAAGTCCGATGAGAAAAAAAATAAAATATTGCAATATCGAAGTTTTCTTTTCAAGAAGTTGTTGTTGTCCCTTGAGCCACTGTTGTGGTTTGTAAATGATAAAAACCATCATTACCAGCATAATAATACCAATAGCTTTTTCAAAAATATGTTCATCAATATCCACTGCAATTTCAGCTCCTATAATAGAACCAATAATTGTAGGAATCCCAAGTAATAAGCCTTTACGTGTATCTAATACCTTTTGTTTATTAAAACTTGCAGTTGAGGTAAGGGTTTGTAATATAACAGCAATTCTGTTGGTTCCATTTGCCACACTTGCCGGTAAACCTAAAAACATAAATAAGGAAATAGATATAATAGTGCCACCACCTGCAAGTGTATTAATAAATCCAACCAATAAACCAGATACAATTAATGCTGTAATTTCAATCCAGGACATTTTTTTAAATTATGAATATTGAATTATAAATATTAAGTAATTTAGAAGCATTCAAGCGTTTTTTTAATTTTAACCTTTCTACTTTAGCCTTTTAATTTGCTATGTTTATTACCATAAGCAAAGTATAAAACAAGTCCTACACAAAGCCATATTATAAAACGCAACCAATTGGTAATTCCTAATTCTGTCATTAAATAAAGGTTGCAAAGCAAGCCTAATACAGGGATTAGCGAAAAACTTTTTAGTATAGCTAATATAGTTATTGTTGATGCTATTATAATAAATCCAAACATAGGAATTTGGTGTTTGAACACAGCCCAAAATCCATTTACTTGATAAATTTCCCCATTGAAGTTAAAAAAACGAAATATATTTTCAGCATTAAAATAAAACAATGAAAACAAAATCACTATCCAAATTAATGGCAATATATATCTGCTATTAATGTAAGGTACTCTATAACTTCCTCCTTGTTGGAGTGTGTTACCACCTTTTTTAGTATCCATAATCAGTACACCCCCTGAAACCAAAACAAAAGCAAATAATGTACCTATACTTGTTAAATCTGTAACTTCGGTAAGATTAAGAAAAAGTGAGGGGATAGCAACAATAATTCCTGCTATGATAGTAGCAAATGCAGGTGTTTTGTATTTTCGATGTAACTTTGAGAAACGTTTTGGTAAAAGTCCGTCTCTACTCATACTCATCCAAATACGAGGTTGCCCTACCTGAAACACCAATAATACACTTGCCATGGCAATTATAGCGCTTACCGCAATTATACCAGACAAACGGGTGAGATGTAATTTCTCAAAAGCGTAAGCCAAAGGATCGCCTACACCTAATTCGGTATAACTTATCATTCCGGTGAGTACCAAACTAATTAATACGTATAAAACGGTTGTAATGGCAAGAGCATAAATCATTGCATGTGGCAAATCTTTTTTAGGGTTCTTACATTCTTCGGCAGTTGTAGATATTGCATCGAAACCTATATAAGCAAAAAATACACCGGCCACACCTTTCAATACTCCACCAACTCCATTAGGAGCAAATGGCGACCAGTTTTCGGGATCAACATAAAAAGCTCCTACTCCAATTACCAACATTAGTATGGCTAATTTAAGAATAACCATAATATTTCCAGCTACTTTTGTTTCGTAAATACCCTTGTAAACCAAATAAGTAATAAATACAACAATTGAAAAAGCAGGAATATCAGCTATAAATCTCATGCCAAATATTTGAGGAGCATTCTGCCAAGCTAAGTATGCTTCTTGTATTCCATTGCTTAATTGATTAATTGGAATTCCATTTTGTAAACTTTCCAAAGCCTTTTGATAACCTCTTGAAGCACTCAAAAAATCAGTACTCATGTATTCAGGGATTTTCATCCCAATGCCTTGCATAAGTCCTGTAAAATAATCTGACCAGGAAATGGCAACAGCAATATTACCCACAGCATATTCCATAATTAAGTCCCAGCCTATAATCCAGGCAATTAGTTCTCCGAAACTAACATAAGCATAAGTATATGCACTTCCACTGATAGGAATGCCTGATGCAAATTGAGCATAACACATTGCCGAAAATCCACAAGCTATTGCTGTAAAAATAAACAATAAGGAAACTGCAGGGCCTCCATTAACTGCAGCAGTTCCAATAGTACTAAAAATACCTGCTCCAATAATAGCGGCAATACCCATTGCAGTTAAATCTTTAACTGTAAGACTGCGTTTCATGCCCGATGATTCTTTGGCTGAAATGTTCGCATGATGCAGTATCATCTCAATGGATTTACGACGGAATAAGTTTTTCAATACTATTTATCTTTTAGTGAAGCAAAAATAGTTTTTTTTATTAATTGAGGGATATTTCAACCAATACAATTAATTATTTTCACTAATATATTTCAATTCTTAATGATGTTTGCGTTTTGATAGAAAATTTTAATGTAAATTTGCTTTGTTTTAAACTTATAACAATGAAAACAATTTTTGTAGTTTTTTTAAGCATTTTTATCAGCAATTTTGCTTTATCACAGGAAGAAAAAGCAGACTATAATGAAGATTATTGGAGTTTTAGCTCCAAAGATGCTACCGATTTTAATAATTTGGAGGATCAAAATGAGACTACTTATTTTAAAACGAATATTATCCATTATCCTATTGAAAATGCTATTTCAGGAAAAGGAAAGTACACGAATGACAAAAAAGATAGTATTTGGATTGGCTTTTACAAAGATGGAAAACCTTTTTTCACTGAATGGTATTAAAGGAAAATTGAAAAAAGGGATAAGTTTCGATGTATCTGGGAAACAATATTTCTATACAAAAGAAGTTATGAATGCCCATCCTAAAAATGGATGGGATGACTTTGTGATGTATGCACAAAACTATTGGAATAAAGTGTCTGATTATATTGAAAGAAAATACCCAGAAAATTTTAAACTTTTAAAAGGGAACGAGATAGAAGTGAGTTTTGTAATCTTGATTAGTGAAAATGGGAAAGTTGATATAGGGAAAATAGCAAATGGATTAAATTATGGATTTGATAAACTAGCTGCCCAAAAAATGCTGTCGAATTATAAAAATAAATGGATAGCTGCATTACACAAGGGTCAACTCTGTAATTCGAAGTTTATTTATACAGTTAAAATTAAGTTGTAATATTAATTGCAATTGTAAAAAAGTATTTTTATGTTAGAATTATTTATCGTTCATCTACCCAAATTAAGAATCCTTGATGTTATTGATATCGTATTGGTTGCTTATCTTTTTTATGAAATGTACAAGCTTATCAAAGGTACTGCAGCCATCAATATTTTTATTGGAATCATTTCTATATATTTGATGTGGAAATTGGTGAGAGCACTTGAAATGGAATTGCTTGCAGAAATATTAGGGCAATTTATCAGCGTGGGAGTTATAGCATTGATAGTTGTTTTTCAACCTGAAATAAGAAGGTTTTTACTATTGTTAGGCACACCAGGTTTTATCAGCAAAAAACCCAAGCGATTTTTATTTTGGCGAGTAGATATTTCGAACGATAATAATTTGAGCATCGACCCAATTATACAAGCTTGTCAAAAAATGTCGCATTCAAAAACCGGTGCTTTATTGGTTGTTGCAAAAAAAAATGAACTCCCCACTTTTGTAAATACTGGTGAAATTATTGAAGCCAATGTTTCAAGACAATTATTAGAAAATATTTTTTTTAAAAACAGTCCTTTGCACGATGGAGCTGTTGTTATTGTTAACAATAGAATACGAGCTGCCAGATGCATTTTGCCTGTTTCTGGAAACCGAAATATATCACACGATTTAGGCTTAAGGCATCGTTCTGCAATGGGAATTACTGAGCAATCGGATGCCATTGCTATTGTGGTTTCTGAGCAAACTGGTAAAATTTCTTATTGCAAAAAAGGCGAACTTACCCTTGATATTCAACCTTCGCAATTGAAAGACTTTTTGGAAGAAGAGTTTAATATTATTGGTTAATTTTATTGACTTATTTGTTTTTAATTTTAATAGTTCAAAACTAAATATTTAGAGTAGATATAGCATGATAATAAGTCCTTAAACAATAAATTACTCAAATTTTAACGCATTGGGCAACCTTTTTGCGTTATTATTTGTCATACTTTTGTAAACTATATTAAATAAAATTAAAAACCATTAATATATACCATGAAAAAACTAATAATATTTGCTTTTTTATTTGCAGTTTTTGCAATCACTAATCTTAGAGCACAAGAAGTTACACAACAACCAAAACCTGATTATTGGGGGACATTTTGTTTAGTTTCTCAAACAGTTGGTGATACTAATTTTTTCAAAATAGATCTTACCCAATTATCTTCTGAATTTGAAAAAGTATATTTTAAGTTTTATTATATGGAACAAGATGTATTTCATACTCAAATTAAAGAATACAATATTGATAAAGGATTGGCATTGGTAGCTGTTCCTAAGAAATACACAGTAGAAGATTATCGTCATTTTATAGCAAATATGAAAAAAATGACACAGACTGCCAACTATAATTATACTTTAGAACAAAAAAATGACTATATTTTAAATCATAATAATAGGTAATAAAATGAAAAAAATATTTTTACTTGCGATAATTTTAGGCTTTACTTTGAAAATATATGCTCAAGGGAGTTTGTGTAATTCAGCTACTCCGTTTTGTGCAGGAAGTAGTCTTTTTACTTTTCCTGCTGGCGTTAGTGCAGGAACAGGTCAAGCAGGACCAAACTATGGTTGTTTAGGAAGCACTCCCAATCCAGCATGGTACTACATGCAGGTAGCTCAAAGTGGCGATATAAATTTTGAAATACACACAGTGCCACAGCATGATGTTGATTTTATTTGTTGGGGACCTTTTGCATCTTATACAGATCCTTGTGTTGCTCAATTAACTGGTTCTACTCCACCGCTACCTTCTCATCATGCATCAGGCGCAGGTGGTGGTTTTCCATCTTTAAATACTATTGATTGTAGCTATGATGCAAGTTGGCAGGAATGGTGTTACATTCCAAATGGAATAGCTGGAGAGTATTATATTTTATTGATTACTAATTATTCTAATCAACCTTGTAATATTTCTTTTTCACAAACAGCAGGCAGTGGTTTTACAAATTGTGGTATTCTTCCTCCAAATACCAGTAATAATGGTCCTATTTGCGAAGGAGATACACTTAAACTAACAGCCAATTATATGCCTAATGCAGTATATCTTTGGTCTGGTCCTAATGGTTGGTCTTCTTATGTGCAAAACCCCAAAATACCCAATGCAACTGCAGCTTATTCAGGCACCTATACCCTAAATATTACGATTGGCAGCCAACTTAGCCCACCAACTCAAACAATAGCTGTTGTAAAACCTAAGCCTCATTTAGTTCCAATTGCTGATACTATTTGTATTGGAGATACTGCTACTATTAAGGTTTCAGGAGCTAATTCTTATTTATGGACACCAGGAAATTTTACAACAAATACCTTAAAATTAGCGCCAACTGTTACTACCAATTATAAAGTAGTAGGTACAACTAATGGATGTAAAGATTCTGTAAATACCTTTATTAAAGTTAACCCTTTACCTATTGTTTCTGTTAATAATGATACTGTTTGTCCTAATACTATTGCAACCCTTATAGCCCATGGTGCATATACTTATGAATGGAATAATAGCATAATAGGTGATTCTATAATGGAGAATCCTACTGCACAAGAAACAACTTATTCTGTTGTTGGAACTGATATTAATAATTGTATAGATACTGAAACTGCTAAAATAGTTCATTGGCCTTTGCCAACAATTCAATTAACTTCCAATACAACAATATGTGCTGGAAGTCAGGCTACACTTACTGCGGAAGGTGGGGTTTCTTATTCATGGAATACTACAGAAACTACTTCATCTATCGTAGTAAGCCCTACAGATTCTGTAACAACCTATACTGTTGGTGTAACAGATAATAATAATTGTTTTGACTCTGCATCGGTTAAAGTAACTACAATACCTCTTCCTCTTCCTTTTATTTCAAATGAAATGGATACCATTTGTAAAGGAACTTATACAACCATTACAGCTGGTGGTGGAACTTCGTATTTATGGAATACTGGAGAGGTAACTCCTTCAATTTCTGTGAAACCATTAACTCCAACTATTTATACAGTTACTGTAAAGACTTCGTTAAACAATATCGTTTGCTCTAAAGATACTTCAATCCAGCAGAATATTAGAAATTGTAATGTAATTTATGTTCCCAATGCATTTATGCCAACTGGTTATAATGCAGTTTTTAAACCTATTGGAGACATTGCAATCACAAAATCATATCAATTTTCGATATACAATAGATGGGGTCAATTAGTATTTGAAACCACTGATGTTAATCAAGGATGGGATGGTCGTTTTAATGGGGAATATGTTCAGGCAGGTGCGTTTATTTATTATCTTAAAATAGACAACGGTTTTGAAGAACCTTTTGAAAAAATCGGAACAGTAACTGTTGTTCAATAATATTGAAAAAATTTAAAAAGAAGGGTTGTCATATTTTTTAACAACCCTTCTTTTTTTGTTATATAAAGAGTATGTTTTTTGGGAGTATAAATTTTGTTAGCTGATAACCCTCAGTTTTGCAAATTTAAGTAGCAGTTGTTTTGAACCTATGTTTTCGAAATGAACGGTAGCTTTTTTGTTTGGGCCACTGCCTTCAACTTGTAAAATTTTTCCTCTTCCAAAACGATCGTGTTCAACTTCCATGCCAGTTTGTATGCTGTCGAAGTCTTCAATAATTGTGGAATTGCTGCTTGCAACAGTGTTAGTTTGTGGAATAATCTTTTTAAACTTGGTTTTATCAATTGGTAATGAATGTTTGAATCCAATATTAGTAAAACTATCTTCGTTGAATAATTTCTTTAAAGTAGGATTCTTTTGAGGGAAATCAAGATATGTTGCATCAATTTCTTCAATAAAACGACTGGGTTCAGCATAGCTTAAATCACCCCAACGATATCGGGTTTCGGCATAAGAAAGTGTAAGTTTAATCTCTGCACGGGTAATAGCTACGTAAAATAAACGGCGTTCTTCTTCCAGATCGGCTCTGGAGCTCACTGACATTATAGAAGGAAATAAATTTTCTTCCATCCCTACCACAAATACATAGGGGAATTCCAATCCCTTAGCGGCATGTATGGTCATAAGCGAAACTTTGTTGTTATCATCTTCGCCTTCGTTATCTGCATCAGTTAACAATGCAATATCCATCATAAATTCTTCAAGACTGCGGATACTGTTGGGTGCTTCACCAGTTTCTTCATCAAAATTGAGTATATTGGCTTCTGATTCCGAAAAATCCTTAACGGCATTTAGTAACTCTTCAATATTTTCGATACGGCTTATGCCTTCGGGAGTGTCGTCATCATTGAGGGCTTTCATAATGCCCGAAGTAATGGCAATATGTTTTGCCATTTCGTAAGCATTTCTAGTTTTTAATAAAATACTGTAACTTTTTATTTTGGCGATAAAATCATTGATTTTAGCTTTTGTACCTTGATTGATATCAATTTTGATATAATCTAAAGCTTCCATGATTTGCCACATAGTTTTGCTGTTTTCATCAGCTGCAATGCGTAAGCGATCTATCGTTGTTTGACCAATTCCACGGGTTGGAAAATTGATAATTCTAAGCATAGCTTCTTCATCATCAGGATTGATGACTAGGCGGAAATAAGCCAGTAAATCTTTGATTTCCTTGCGTTTGTAAAAAGATAAGCCACCATAAATACGATATGGTATATTCAATTTCCGTAAAGCTTCTTCCATCGAACGCGATTGGGCATTGGTGCGGTAAAGTATGGCAAAAGCATTGTTGGCCAGTTGATGATTCATCTTCAACTCGAATATTGAATTGGCAACTAACGCACCTTCTTCGTTATCACTGGCTGCTTTCAGTATTTTGATTTTATTGCCTTCGTCATTATCGGTCCAGATTTCTTTAAAAATCTGATCTTTGTTTTTAGCAATTAAGCTATTGGCAGCATTTACAATATTCTTGGTAGAGCGATAGTTTTGTTCTAATTTAAAAGTTTTTAAATCGGGATAATCACTTTTGATGTTTAAAATATTCTGAATATTGGCACCACGGAAAGCGTAAATACTCTGGGCATCATCGCCAACTACACAAATATTTTCGTTGTTGGCAGCCAGTTTTTTTACTATCAGATATTGGGCATAATTGGTGTCCTGGTACTCATCCACCAATATATATTTGAATTTTTGCTGGTATTTGTACAATACCTCAGGGAAATCGCGAAGCAATACATTGGTATTAAACAGTAAATCATCAAAATCCATTGCCGAAGCTTTACGCAATCTTTGGTTGTAAAGTATAAACAATTGACCAATCATAGGTTTGTTGGCCACCTTATCCTGCTGAAGTAATTCTGCATTCATATTGTAATCTGTAGCAGATAGCAGGCTGCTTTTGGCTGAAGAAATACGGTGCAGCACATAATTGTGAACGTATTGTTTGGGATCTAAATTCTGTTCTTTGATGATACTTTTAATCAAACTCTTGGTGTCATCGGTATCGTAGATGGTGAAGTTAGAAGGGTAGCCCAGTTTTTCGGCTTCAAAACGAAGCATGCGTGCAAAGATTGAGTGAAATGTCCCCATCCATACATTGCGGGCATCGGAATTGCCTACCAATTGGTGTACGCGTTCTTTCATTTCTTTGGCGGCCTTATTGGTAAATGTTAGCGCCAGTATGTTGAATGGATCAACACCTTTGCTCAACAGATAAGCAATGCGATAGGTAAGTGCGCGTGTTTTTCCGGAACCTGCTCCGGCTATAATCATAATGGGTCCTTCGGTAACTTCAACGGCTTTGCGTTGAGCCTCATTCAATCCGTCTAAAATATTCTTCAAATTTTGCTCTCCTTTTCAGACTTCAAAAATACGATAAAGATTTTGAATTGGAAAGTAGAAAATCTATGTTTGTAAAGCATAGATTTTATTAGAAAAAATAAACATATTATTTAATAGGCAAAGGCTATACAATAGAGTTTATACCGATTAAATTTTTATGCCACATTTTTTAATCTTAATCTTAAATTATGAAGGGCACAAGCCACAAACATTACATTATCTTCGCGAGCATATAAGCGTCCTCTAAATTTTTCT
>Ga0247840_10003976_pt1 | contig 24095 bp, 19 predicted proteins | sample LaCruzMarch2015__FD_192404 | JGI IMG/M metagenome (GOLD analysis project Ga0247840, IMG submission 192404) | Freshwater microbial communities from meromictic Lake La Cruz, Castile-La Mancha, Spain - LaCruzMarch2015_17m | ecosystem: Environmental > Aquatic > Freshwater > Lake | place: Spain...
GAGGATGAGTGCCGCGTGCACATACTGGTCTGGGGAATCACCGAGCTTCAGCACCGGGAAATCCAGCAGGCAAGGGAGAGTATTTACGACCTGCAGAAATATCTCTTCTCGGAAAACATTGTCCATTCGATCGCCCATCCCTTCCACAGCGTGAATGGAAAGCTCACGGATTTGCATTTGCAGAAAATGATCCTGCTCTTCCGGCATTTCGAGTCCCTCAACGGTCGATATTGCGGTCTTGTGAATGAGACCGCTCAAAGCGTTCTCGGTGCTCTCACACCACGCCGGATCGAAATATTCAACGCCCGCACCGGAATTCAACCCACGCATACGGAGCCCTGGAAAAAAGTTTTCACTGGTGGATCGGATGATCAAGGGGGGACGGGTCCGGCAACCGCATTCACCGAGTCGCCTGCTTGTTCCACTGTGCTTGGTTTTCTGGAAAATATCCGCATGGGGCGATGTGTGGCTGGTGGAGAATCCGGCTCGCCTCTTGCCATGGCTCACGGCACCTACAACACGGCAATCGCGTATGCCAAGGTCCGCTTACCGCTGAAGCCGAGCGATCCGGCAGCAACCCTACTTGAAAAAATCACCTCCCGCTTCATGGAGGGAAAAGACCCCACGGAATTCTCACTGTTCGACAAGTTCGGTTTTCTCACACAGGGAATTCTCACAGGAAAGATTTTTGATATCGCGAAATCGGGCAGTATTTCGCTCTGGAAGCAACTGTCCGACGCGCTGAACCACCCCGACCTCAAATTGGCCATGTCGAGGGACACGGCTGGAATCGCCGAGGCGGAGCGGCGGGCGTTTCTGATGGCGAATCTCATCGCCAACAAAATCGGCTACCGGCTTGTCACCGAATTCATCCAACAAATTTCGAAGGGAAAGTTTCTGGAAAGCATTCAGACAATCATCCCCCTCGCGCCAGTTGTAGCGTTGCTTAGCCCGTATATTCATGCTTTCCGCCTGCCGAAGCGCGAGTGGTTGCGCGACACAGTCCGACCGCTCTCCAGCGAGGTGCCAAGTTTTTTAAAAAACAAAAAGCGTGCCTGGTTCACCGACACTCTTGAAGATGTGAATGGCGTCGCGACCACGATCCGCAAGATGACCGCAGCCGGCGTGGCGAGTGGATATGATGTCACCATTATGACCTGCCGCTCGGAAGTCGCTGACCATGGTGTGCCGCTCAAAAACTTTGAGCCAATCGGGGAATTCGAGCTTCCCGAGTATGAACTGCAGCGATTGAGCTTTCCGCCTGTGCTCCAAATTTTCGACCACTTGCAACAGGGCGGTTTCTCGGAATTGATTATTAGCACTCCAGGACCGACCGGTCTCTGTGCGCTTGCCGCCGCGAAGATACTGGGCCTGCGGGCTGTGGGCATCTACCACACCGATTTTCCGCAATATGTCCGCATCCTCACGGACGACTCGTTCATGGAAACCCTCACATGGAATTATATGCACTGGTTCTACAGTCAGCTTGATGTGCTCTATGTGAACTCCGAAGACTACCGGAAATGCTGGATCGAGCGGGGAATCCCGCGCGAGCGGCTACGCATCCTGCCGCGCGGTCTCGATACCAAGCTCTTCCATCCCGCCAAGCGCGACCGTTCGTTCTGGGAGTCGCGCGGCCTTCGCAAGGGCGAGTTGGCGATGCTCTTTGTTGGCAGAGTCTCGAAGGAAAAAAATTTGGATCTTCTGGTTTCGGCAACCCGTCTGCTCGCGGAAACCAAGTCGCCTGTTCGCCCCATCATCGTCGGCGACGGCCCCTACATGCCAGAGATGAGGCGTCTGCTCGGGGATGCCATTTTTACTGGCTATCTGGGTGGTGAGAATCTGGCGATCGCTTATGCCTCGGCGGATTTCTTCGTCTTTCCGAGCACAACCGACACCTTTGGCAATGTGGTGCTGGAAGCCCAGGCCTCCGGCATTCCCGTGATTGTCTCGGATGTCGGAGGCCCCCGCGATCTCGTTTCCCACGGCGTCGATGGTTATGTCACGAAAGCGCTGGATGCCGCGGATCTGGCAGAGGCGATTCGCAAGCTCGCGACGGATTCCGACTTGAGAGCACAAATGGGAGCACGCGGTAGAGCCCGCGTGGAGACTCGCGACTGGGCTGAGGCCTTTGAGAGATTCTGGAACGAGTCACCGGAGTAATCCGGAACCACGGCCTCAGGAAAATCTAACAAATTCTTTGAGGAACTGGCCCCAGAGAAAAAACATGCCCCGTAGGGAGTAGCGGATCATTTGGTCTTGGTCGCGCACTAAGATGCCTCGGGCGATGTTGTGTTCAAGCTGGGTCCGGAGTTCGCTTTCGATTTGGTTGCGAATGCTTTCGGCCTCCACAGCAATGATTTCCGGGAAATCTTGACTGCTCAAAAAGTTCATGTGGGACAAAGCAAGCTCCTCCACTCCCAGATCCTCATCGACTTTGTTCAACGTTGTGTGAGGGAGCAACTGCATCCCATAGGAAAATGGATAATTCCAAGTTAAAAAAAGGCGTCCGTCTTTTGAACGAGATGTGAAGGTCACATAAAAAAAGGAAAACTGGTCTTGCTCGAGCAGGCATATCGAGGCGGTGACAAAGTTTTTTGCGTCGTAAAAAAGACGATAAAAATGCCGTGTGTCGCCATGACTCCAATCCACATCGTCCACATACTCGAAGCCGATGGATTCCATATCATCCGAGAGGGACGAGAAGTCCGGGAATTTGTTGTGTGAAGGGGGCGGACACTTGCGCAGCGAGCGATCCAAAGGCAGGCGCAACCGTCGCACGCGGGTCAGGATTTCCAGCCATGGGAGAAGAAACCAAGTCGATGCGAATACGGAGGCAAGGATCAGGCTCCCTCCCAAAAGCCACCCTGCCAAAAATGATGTGGCAACCAAGCCAAGCGTGCCGATGCGGAACAAAGCTTGGCTTTCAAAACTACGAAGGGCCACAGAAACGAACCCTGCAGCGGCAACGATGCATGCCTGTGAAATCACCCAGCCTTCCTTTCCTCAAGAAAACGCTCTAATTGCGCGACATCGAAATTAGCCAGCACTGTGCCGTCTGGCATTTCCAGCGTAGGAGCTTTTGTTTGTCCCGAGATTTGTTTCATGCGGTCGAACGCAGCGCGGTCGGCAAAAACATCCGTTGCGGTATGCGCTATGCTTTTGGACTCAAGCCAAGAGATGGCATCACGACACCAAAAACAGCCGGGTTTTACATATACGATCATTGGAAAAACGAGATTCTTGCGCCCGACAACCTGCCAATTTCTAACGATTCATGCAACTCCCGCCGCACCAGAACGCAAACCGCACGAGTCACTTGTTTTTCAATTTCTCCAGCTTCGGAGTGATGACGGCTTGGACATAAGGATGGTTGGGATTTCTGGATGTGAAGTCCTGGTGGTATGCCTCTGCGGGAAAAAACTCTGTCTCCCCGATGATCTCTGTGACAATCGGAGCTCGGAAGCGGGCCTGTGCATCGGCTTTGGACTTTTCGGCGATGACGCTCTGCGACGGGTTTTGTGCGATGATGATCGAGCGGTATTGTGTTCCCCTGTCCGCGCCTTGACGGTTGAGCGTGGTGGGATCGTGGGCGTCCCAGAAAAGTTCGACGATCTTTTCAAAGGAAATGACAGCCGGATCGTAAGTGATCTTCACAACCTCTGCATGACCGCTTTTTCCGGTGCAAACCTCCTCGTAGGTCGGGTTCGGATTCTTGCCCGCTGCGTAGCCGCTCACCACGGATTTGATGCCGGGTCTGCCTTGATACACGGCCTCCACGCACCAGAAGCAACCTCCGCCAACAATTGCATCTTCTTCATTCATGGCACCAACAGAGCACACGCTGAGGCATAGCGCCAGCACGGTAAAAAAAAGGGATGCCCTTACCGAGTCAATTGTGGAGTTCTTGAACTGCATACCAGTCCAATAACGGCAGAATGCCTCCGCGTGCAAGTCATGCTCCAATTTGCGATGGGTTCTTCTTTGCTTTGAGAGGCTTCTTTGCGGTTAATAAACTGATGGCTGATTCCGAATTCAAGATTGTCGTGGTAGGGGGCGGTGCGGCGGGTTTTTTTGCCGCCATCGCGGCAGCGGAATCCTCGCCACAGGCCTCTGTCACTATATTGGAGCGGGGCGCCCGCACCCTTTCCAAAGTTCGTGTATCAGGCGGCGGGCGGTGCAATGTCACGCACTCCTGTTTCGATCCCAAAGAACTCTTCCGCCGATATCCGCGCGGCGGGCGCGCTCTCATCGCGCCGTTCACCCGCTTTGGTCCCACTGAGACGGTCGAGTGGTTTGAAGGCCGTGGCGTGCGCCTCAAAACCGAGGCCGATGGACGCATGTTCCCCGTCACCGATTCCTCGCAGACGATCATCGACTGCCTGACGGGTTCTGCTGAAAGGGCAGGTGTTCGCGTTTTATGTGAAACCAGCCTCCATAGTGCGCTCAAGCGGCAGGGTGGGGGATTTGCGCTCGAGCTGTCCAAAAGCGATAAAATGGAGTGCGACCGCCTGCTCTGGGCTGGCGGGGGATGCCGCGTCGAAGCCCATCCTGCTGCGTCTCTCGGACATTCCCTGCTGCCGCCGGTGCCATCGCTTTTCACCTTTCATATCGACACCCCATGGCTTTCCGAATTGCCCGGCGTCTCGGTTGCCTCTGTGGAAGTCTCCGTGGTGGGGAGTGGATTGAAAGAGCGGGGGCCGCTGCTCGTCACACACACCGGCCTCAGTGGGCCCGCGATTCTCAGGCTCTCGGCATGGGGCGCCAGGGAACTCCATGGCAGAGGGTATGAATTTCCACTGAGGATCAATTGGCTTCCCGATACCAACAGAGAGGCCATCCTGCAGGAATTTCAAGCCCGTCGCGACACGGCAGGGGCGCAAACCATCCTGCGCTCGCGTTGGAATCCCTTGCCAGCGCGCCTTTGGGAGCAGTTGGTCATCCAGGCAGGCATTCCGAAGGAGACCCGATGGGCCCGCCTGGGCCGGTCTGAAGCGCTGCAACTCGCAGTGCTCCTTACCGCCACGGAATTGCCGGTGCGGGGAAAAAGCATGAACAAGGAGGAATTCGTCACCTGCGGCGGCATTCCGTTGCCCGAGGTCGATTTCAAAACCATGGGCAGCCGCATCACTCCCGGCCTCCACTTTGCGGGTGAGGCTCTCGATATTGATGGCATCACAGGAGGATTCAATTTTCAAGCGGCATGGACAACGGGATGGATTGCAGGCCATGCGATGGCACAGGGAGTTTGACGACCCATCCGACGAGAATCTGCTTTTCGTCTGCGCCTCGCAGGTTAGATTTTGTGACTTATGCAAACAACATTGATTCTTTTGAAGCCTGACTGCATCACCGGGCACAAGGCTGGAGAAGTCTTGAAGCGCTTTGAGGATGACGGATTTCAAATCCGCGGGTGCAAAATGTTTCGTGCCGATGCGAGCCTGCTGCGCGAGCATTATGCTCACATCGCTACGAAGCCATTCTTTCCCGAAGTCGAGGCTTTCATGGGCGCCACGCCTCTCATTGCGGTGGCTCTTGCCTCTGACAACGCCGTGGACCGCGTGCGTGAGCTTCTCGGTCCAACGGATTCCACCAAGGCCGCGAAGGGCACGATCCGTGGGGACTTTGGAACGACCATGATGAAAAATATCGCCCACGCTTCGGACAGTCCCGAGAGCGCAGCAGCAGAGCTTCAGCGCTTCTTCAAGGATGGCGAGCTTTTCGAATATTCGATGAGCCTCGAAGACTGAAAAAAACCAACGCAACCCTCAAAAAATGCCAGCGCAAACTCGCTGGCATTTTTTATTCCCGCCTGGCGACGACGGAAAATTCCTGTGTGAGTTTTGCGATATGGCCTGCCGGGAGGTGCCCCCGCCATTGGCTACCGGGGTAGATGATGCTATTGCGGCCGATGAGCGAACCAGGGCTTAGCACGCTGTTGCAGCCGATCTCTGCATGGTCGCCGACGAGGGCCCCGAACTTGCGGAGGCCAGTGGCTACCGTTCCCTCGGAGGTGTGGATTTTCACAGCGGCCTTGTCGAGTCGCACATTGGAAAGAATAACTCCCGCACCGAGGTGGGCTTCGTAGCCGAGAATCGAGTCGCCGACGTAGTTGAAATGCGGAATCTGGGCTTTGTCGAAGACGAGGCAGTTTTTAAATTCCGAAGAATTTCCCGCGACCACGCCATCGCCGAGGATGACATTTTCGCGAATGTAGCAACCGTTACGAATCTCGCAGTTCTCACCGATCCAAGCTGGGCCTTTGATCATGGCCCCTTGTTCGATCACCGTGCCCTTGCCGACAAAGACGGCGCCGCTCACAAACGGCTTGCCGATGAGGCGTCCGTGGAGGCCGGGTTTCATGCGGAATTGCAGGTAGCTGGCGATCTTTGGAAGTGCGTCCCAGATGTTCTCGATGTTCTCGAAAAGGGCGCGGTGCTCGCAGTGGCTGAGGTCAAAAAATTCGTCGATGGAAAACATGGTGTTAGTGGTTATTGAAAAAAATCAGCAAGTGGCCCCGCCTCGCGGTGCAGGGGTAAGTTTTTGACCGTCTTTGGTGTCCTTCACAGTCCAGCCTGCCGCGAGGATTTCGTCGCGGAGGGTGTCGCTGAGTTTCCATTCCTTGGACACGCGGGCTTCAGCACGGCGGGTTAGGAGGTCTGTGACCTGAGGGGAAATCGTCTCGGCTTCGGCTTCAAAACCGAGCACGGAGTTCACCCCCGCGATCCATTTCAAAAGGCTCCGAGCCTCATCGGGCGGTAGCAATCCTTGATCCATGCTGCGATTCGTCGTTCGAATCCTGTCAAAAATCACAGCCAAGGCGGCTGAGATATTCAGGTCGTCATCCAGGGCCTCGCCGAAAGCATCGCCGGTTTCGATGAGGCTATCTCTGGAGTCGCCCGTCGCCAGTTCGCTCAGGCGCGTGGACCATTCATCCAGACGCTGCAGAGCGCTGCGCGCCGCCGCAAGACCCTCGAAGGTGAAGTTGAGAGGCTCGCGGTATTTGACCGAAATGAGCGCGTAGCGCACCTCGCGCCCGCTCCAACCACGCTCCATGAGGTCCCGCAGCGTGAAAAAGTTCCCTGCGCTCTTGGCCATCTTTGAGCCTTCCACTTGGAGGTGGCGGCAGTGCATCCAGAGACGAACGAATTTCTTTCCCGTTACGCACTCGCTCTGGGCGATCTCCGCCTCGTGGTGTGGAAAAATGTTGTCCTCGCCACCGCAGTGGATATCGAGTTCGGGTCCGAGAATTCCGGTGGCCATGGCACTGCACTCGATGTGCCAACCCGGGCGTCCTCGTCCCCAGGGGCTCTCCCAACCCACATCGCCATCCGCCTTGTCCCACGACTTCCAGAGAGCGAAGTCACCTACATTTTCCTTCTCGTATTCGTCGTTGCGCACACGCACACCGTCGCGGAGTTCCTCCAGATTGAAGTGTGCGAGCTTGCCATAGTCGGCAAACGAACGAATGCGGAAATACACGGAGGCATCCTCGGCGCGGTAGGCGTGGCCTTTTTCCATGAGTGCCGAAATCATTTCCACCATGCGCGAAATGTGTTCGGGGGCGGTGGCCTCGGGAAAATGATCCGCCCGTTTAATGCGGAGCGTGTCGAGATCCTCGAAGAACGCCTTCTTGAAAGGAGCCGTGAAATCCGCCAGTGGCAGCCCGCAGTCCTTGCACCCCCGGATCGTTTTGTCATCGACATCCGTTAGGTTCATCACGCGCTCGACCTTCAGCCCCCGATACTCGAGGTGCCGCTGCAGGAGATCCTCAAAAACATAGGCGCGGAAATTTCCGATATGGGCGAAATTGTAAACGGTCGGCCCACAGGTGTAGAGCCGCACCTTCCCGGGTTCGAGGGGGGCGAATTCCTCAACTCGACGGGTTAGGGTATTGAAAAAAAGGAGTGGCATGCGTGGGGAAGTAAAGGTGGAACGGGCTGGGAAATCAAATGCGGCCTACTGGCGTCCACCTCATGCTTCAGTCCTCCAAGTAAAAGAGGATGTCGCTGAGTTTGTCTTGGTGTGTTTGCAGAGACTCCCAATCGGCGCTTGAGATGGCGGTTGAGAGGAACTCCAGGAGTTCTCGGATCGAGCGGGCATCCGTCTCAGAAATCCGGCCTTCGAGGGTTTTCAAGGCGCGCTGGCGGAGGTTTTTGGCACTGGCGAGGATCGCGCGGGAGGGCGTGGCGCCTTTGAGTCCGGGGAGCGCCAGCACAGGCGCATTTTCCGTTTCCCCGCCATCCTCCTCATCCGTATAGTCCCGGTCGTCTTCAAAGATCGCGGCGAGGTTGATGCGGGCGGCATCGAGGTTGAGACGGTGTTGGCCCTTGGTGTCAATGGTGAGAGACTTCGAGAGGCCGGTGATTTTCTCGGTGGTGGTGGCGTGGAGCATGCCGTTGAGGTCGATCTGGAATTCGATGACGACCTCGTTTCCTCTTGGGACTTTGGCGAGTCCTTCCAACCGGAATTCACCAAGCGAGAGATTACCCTCGGGGCGTGTGTCCTCACCTTGAAAAACGGTCACGACAACGGATTCCTGCTCGTCCTGCATGGTGACAAAAACTTTGGATTTTCTGGTGGGCAGGGGCGTTCCCCGGCGGATGATGGGCGAGCAGATGAGATATCGATCACCAAACAGGCTGCTGTAATCGACACTCTGCGTGCTGTAGGTGTGTGCGGAGATATCCACCAGAATCGCGGGCGAGGGCTTGCCCGCCAGTGCGGCGCCTTGAATGGCTGCACCCATGGCCACGATCAGATCGGGATTGATTTCGTGCTGCGCGCGTTTGCGGAGTTTTTCCTCGATGAGTTGTTGCACCAGCGGTGTGCGGGTGGCGCCTCCGACAAGCATGACCTTGTCCACTTGCGAGGCGGTGAGGCCGGCATCCGAAAGGGCCCGTTGCATGCACTCGAAGGTTTTTTTCAACCACGGGTCGATGAGTATTTCGTATTCTCTGCGGGTGAATTCCGTAACGAGGTGAGCGCTGGGAGTTATGTAATCTTCGTTCACATTGGCGAATTCGTGGTCGCTGAGAGTTATCTTGGCCTCTTCCATCACGGCTTTGAGGCGTCGGCGAGTGGCGGGTGTAATCGAATCGCTACTCGTGTTTTCCTGCATCAGGAAACGCTCCACTGCCGCGTTGGTGAGCGCGGTATCGAAGTCGTCGCCGCCGAGTTTCGTGTCGCCGTGACTGGCGCGGACTTCGACCACATTGTTTTCCACAGACACCAACGAGATATCGAATGTTCCTCCACCGAGGTCGTAGACCAAGATGTTTTCCGTGCCTCGCCCGGGTTCTCCGGCACCGTAGGCGAGGGCGGCTGCGGTCGGTTCGTTGATAATGCGCATGACTTCAAGTCCGGCCAGTCGTCCAGCGTCCTGTGTGGCTTGGCGTTGGCGCTCGTTGAAGAAGGCGGGGACGGTGATGACCGCGCGGTTCACTGGCACGCCGAGGTGCGCTTCAGCGGCGAGCTTGAGTTCGCGGAGGATGATGGCACTGACCTCCTCGGGCCGGTAGGTGCGGTCGCCAAGGGTGGTTGTTTCATCAGTTCCCATGAGGCGCTTGATGGACAGAATGGTATTCTCTGGAGCCGAAACCGCTTGGTTTTTTGCGGCTTTGCCGACGATGACCCTGCCCTGCGGATCAAGACCCACAGCGCTGGGCATGGTCGGATCTCCTTGCACAGGAATGATTTCAATTTTTGTCTCTGTGACAACGGCTACGGCGCTGTTGGTCGTTCCGAGGTCGATGCCTATGATGGGATCCGAGGTGTTTGGCATGGTGGTGTCTATTTTTTAAGTTTTTTGGGAATGAAGTTTTGAGGGGGTTGATTTCAAGTAGCGCGTGACACGCGGACTTGTGCGAAGCGGACAATTTCTCCGGTGGCGGCATCGTGCCAGCCCGGCAGGACCTCCTCCAAGACGGTGTGATCGGGGCGGGAGGCGTCTGGAACGACCTCCACGGCCGTCATGCAAGCGGGGTCGAAAGGTTGGCCCTCGCAAGGGATTCGCCTGAGACCAAGAGAGTGAAGGATGGCGCTTTTTTGTCCCTGCAAAAGCGAGAAGGACTCGGCGAGAAGGTGTCGGTCGCTGCGCCAGGCCTCGAGAGTCTTGCGATGCGCGGGCCACCATGATTTTTCGGAAGCCGGTTCTTTGGCAAGCGCCGTCTCGATGCGCTCCAGACGATCGCAGAGTTCGATAAACGCCGGCGCGAGGTTGGAGGCGCGTGGACCCGGTGCGGGGGAGGGCGCATTCATTTTGCGGACGCCGGCATGCAGGTCGCCAAGGGTGGTCGCCATGGCGTCCAAAACGGAGCCGAACCCTTTGAGGCCCTCCAGCAATCGCCGGGCGGTGCGGCGGTTCTCGGTATCCGAGGCGGCGATTTGATTGGCGAGGTTTTCAAAGAGTGGGGCGAGGCCCTCGCCTAAAGGGTCGTCGGTGGATTCGAGGGCCGTTTCGTCCCAGGTCTCCGTCTCCTCTTGTCTGATTTCGTGGTCTTTGGAAAAGTCGTTCATTTTTGATTCTTTTGGGTTGCTGCGCAGGAATCGCGCAGGAGAGCCTTGAAGGCGTCGAAACCTGGCGGACGAATCCGTGCGGGGAGTTTTTGAAAGTCCTTTAACGCCTCGAGCGGAGACTTGGGCTCTTCTTTTTTGGGATTGAACCAAACTCCCCACCTGTCCCGGGCGGTTCGCAGCATGGTGGCTGATTCCTGGATCATTTGAAACTCCTCGGGGAAATGTTCGGGCGGATACTTTCGCAGGAGGCGAGTATAGGCAGCGCGCACCTCCTCGTCGGTTGAGTCGGGGGTGATATCCAGTGTGAGAAACGGGTTCATTTAAAATTCGAATTCGTGTTGTTTGCTCTCATTCGCGGAGTCGGGCGGTTCGGGTTCATTGAGAGTGGGCAAGCTGCGTCGGGGCGACCTTTTTTTCGGCAGGGGAATGAAGGGCTTGATGTCGATCTGGCTTCTTAAATCCGCGACCGCCTGCCGCACATCACCGAGGTTCTTAGCCTGCGCCTCATCGTCGATTTTTTTCAAATCTTCAAGGATTCCGGCAGGTTTTTTGCGATTCGAAACCCAATCGGTGCAGGAGAGGCAAAAATCGATGCGTGGATCGTTTTGGATCAAATTTTCCTTCAGCAGCTTTCGAAGCGATTGGGAAAGTTTGGAGAGGCATTCTTTGACAAAACGCTCATGGGCCTTCTGCTCATCGCCAAACCACTCCAGTAAGAGCCTTGCCAATCCAAGAAGGGATCGAGAATCGGTCTCGAGACTTTTCTTCACTTCCCTGACACTCATCTTATCGAGAAGTGTCTCCATGAGATCACGGATTCTCCAAGGCGGAAAATCCGAACTCTGGTCGCTGAGGTCAAAGACTTTAAACAGGTCGATCCAATCGGCTCCTGTCACGGAAACATCCAGCCACTGCCTGCGCCAAGTGCTGCGCGTTGGGAGGCCTACATCGTGGCAAATAAATAATTCAAAAAACAGCGAGCTGCAGTTGGCTGTCTCATCCGCTCGACCTTCCAGAGCCCGACGCAACGTATCCATCGCCCACTTTGCCTGCCTCAAATCCTGGCAGTGCGAGGAGGAGTCCAACAATGGTTCCATCCGCTCCCAGAGCGAAGCTGTGCCTTGTTTCCTACGGTGGCGGTCGATGACATGCCTGGCCAAGCCAGCGATGAGGTGTGCCTTGCACTCGGAGTCCAAGGGATCAAGTTGGTGCGCGGCTTCGAGGTAGTCGATTCCCTTGCCGAAGGCTTTGCGCTCCACGGCAAGCGCTCCGGCTTTAAGAAGGATTTTTTTGTTTTGGGGAAAGCGGACGATGAGTTGGTCGAGAAGTTGGTGAACTCGGGACTTGTTACCCAAAATTTCGTTGAGGACCAGAAGTTTGACCCATGCGATCTCATTGCTCGGAGCGCATTCCGTGGCTTGAGTGAGCGCTTTGATCGCGCGTTCCGCACTGCGTGGTGTGGAGCAATCCCGATCGCCATATGCCAATTCAGGCATGAGGGAATTGGCCATAAAAATATCCCCTAAGTTCTCGTATATGACGCTATCTCGCATCGGATTCTGTCCCAAAAAGTCCGACGCTAACACCAGGATGTCGAGAAATTCGGCTTCTAAATTCGAATCGGGGATCACATCGATATCGCCCAAGAGCATTCCATGCGAAACGGAAAATGAAAGTTCCGTGGCGTATCTGGATGAGTTACGCTGCTGAACGAAAAATTGAGCGGCTTGATCGAATCGTTTTTTTTCCACCAGCGATTCCTCCGGTCCGAAAAAGAAAAGGTCATCGCTGAATGCTCTCTCGATGCCTCGCTGTTTGATAGAAAACCCCTTTCCCAATGCCCTTGTGAGGGCGTCCTTCGCGCCAGTCCAGTTTCCTCTTTTCCAGCATTCATCGGCCGTGGCGATTTCGCGCGCCCTCGCGGAGGATTCCCCGACAGTTGCAAGAATCCATGCCGCTTTGCCGACGGCGGGGATTTGAACGGAATGCGGCTTGTTGAGGATTGCAGCAGCCGCAGTGGCGCAGGCTCCGCTTTCCGGCAGGCGTGAGAAACACTCTTCAGCCTCTTTTTTTGCACCGCTGATAAAATGCCGCACTCCTCGGAGAAAAATTTTCCAGTGCCGAAAAACGGAATCCGCCGGCAGCGGGCGCATGGCATTGACAGCCTCCTCCATGCGACCCTCGGAGACGGCCCTGCAGGCGGCGTGCACCATGGCCAACTCGGCGGCCAATCTGCAACCCAGAGCGTCCTCTCCTTCAACCGGTGCGGGTGTGAAAGCCGTCACCACCGAGTCCACGAGAAGCCAATCCAACTTTTCGGGATTTGCTGTGGACGACGATTCTGCCGCGAGGCGCTTCAATGGGTGCCACAACAAATTCAGTCCCGACCGGGGTAAAACGGCGCCCCCGGTGGCTTGCGCGACTTGGGTGGATGCCATTTCACGCTCAAGGCCTTCGACAACCTCCCTCGGGCAGAGGGTTCTCAAATTCTCCAGCACGGTTTTTGCATCCGTCGATAAATTCCTGGAAAGCAAATCCCGAAAAAGCCCGATATTGGCCGCGGCGAGGAGCGTGAGGTATTTGTTTCGATCCTTTTTACAAAGCAACTTGGCCTCGTCCCTCGCTTGGCGCCATTTGCATTTGCCCATAAGAACGACGGCAGCTTGCGCGAGCGGATCGGAGGCAAACTCAACGGGCAGATCAGGGACTTTGTGTGAATCCACAGCCAATAACTAACAATTCTCCACTTCCTTTTCGACTGAAAAATATCCCTCCGAGCGTGGTCGCATTATGGCGGGGGCGAGACAAGAGGTTTTCCGTCCGAAATCGAATGCCGCGGGCGATCAGCGTCGAAGGCGTTGGATGGTTTCGCTGACGGAGTTGCGGGCCATGTCGATTTCGGCGCGAAGTTGAAGGCCCGAGATGGTGAATGATCCGAAGGCTTCGGCTGTGGTGCGCTCCATGAGGTCGTTTGTGGCCACTGTCACGTCATGGTCTTTCGCATACTTGGCGGCGAGGCGTTCGATGATGGAGTCCGCAGTCTGCCCGGACTTTGAATAAAAAACAGCGATGCCGTGGGGAGTGCCATCGCTCGAGGGCTTGACTCCGACCCCGTCGAAGACGACGGCGACTGTCCAGTCGGAATTGTCCTGAAGCCCGGTCAGCCTGCGGACGAGTTCCTCTCTGGCTGCCGCGGTGTTTCTTCCGTGCATTGTGGCGAGGTCATCCCAGTCGAAGATCATGCTATGTCCATCGACGAGCAGGATTTTCTCTTTCATTTTTTACAGAATTACTTCGCGTCGGGCAGCACCTTGGCGCTCATGCGGTCGATGCCATCGCGGGCAAATGTGCTCGCGGGATATTTTTTCCGGGCCTGCAAATACCAAGCGAGTGCGGGGCCGGGTTGATCATGTTTTTCGAGTGTCTGGGCCTTGTTGAGAGTCTGCACAAAATCGGCCGCCTGTGTGGTGAGGGTGGCGCGGAGTTGATTGAGTTCGGTGTCGCTAGGAAATTCCTTTTGTGCGGCCTCCACGCTTTCCCAGGCACCAGCAGGATCACCCCGGCCTGCGATTTCCTTGGCTTTCAAAATCGCACCTTCCACAGTGGCCATTTTCTGTAGCACTTCGGTGAGTTGCTGTTGCTTCTCGGGATATAGCGCGGAGGCTGCGATGAAGCGGAGCTTGTCGTTGTAAATCTGCCGATGGTTGCCTTGACTCAGCAGGCGGTCAAAATCGTTCATCGCCTGTTGTTGCACATCGGACTGATTGAAAATGGTCGTTCCTACCTCGGAGAGCGCGGGATTGCGGGGCCAGATTTCGGCAGCGGAGCGCAGTTCGGCCTCCATCGCCGACTTGTCACCGGAGACGGCCGCATTGCGGGCTTTGGCTAGGTGCATGGAGCTGATGGTTTTCGCCGTTTCAATTTTTGCGAGTGGTTTGCTCGTGTCGAAATCCTTTGCGATGACTTGGATTTCATTTACGAGCTTTTCGGCTCGGGTCAGGTCATTGACCTCCAGTGCGGCCAGGAGCTCATTGGTTTTCTGTGAAAACTCCAAGGCGCGCCGCTTGTCCTCGCGAGGCAGCAGGCGCACACTGGGCATGTATTCCCCCAATGCAAATGTTTCCGCAAGGCGCTCGGTCGCACTTTGCAGTTCCCCTTGCTCCAGGAGGAATTTGTAGGCCTCGACCCCCTCGTTGATGTCGCGAATCGCCTCGTTGGCGAGGCTGTCGATCTGGCTTAGGGAACTGACGAGCTTGCTGATGGTCTGGGCTGCTCCGGCCGCACCGCCTGTGAGGCTTTCGATGCCGAAGTTCTCCATGCCCAGCTTGGCGCCCTTTGCCGAGAACGAGCTGCCCGTGCGTGTCCTCGGAGTGCCGTTGTAGATGTTCACATTGGTGCCATTTCCTCCTGCACCCCCACTTACTCCAGCATCTTGATCCATCACCCCCTCGCTGGCTGAGACTTGGGGATTCAGCTCGCCTGTGATTTTTGCTTGCCCGGCATCTTTATTGATGGGGAGGGAGTCGACCATTTTTTTGTAAACCTCGATCGAATTGTCTCCATCCGTATAGATTGCTCTGTAAAAACGATTTGCTATGATTACATGCTCGAAGCGGCGCGTTGCGAAATACTGCATGATGAGCGCTTGGAGATGGCCTTTGGTGGTCAGTTCGGTGGCCGCGATGCGAAGTTTATTGTTCTCGATTGTCTGAGCCACATCGGAGAGTTGACGGCTCGCCGTGGCCAGCCGCGCATCGCGTTCGATCTTCTGATTTTCTTTCGCCACATCGGAATCCTTGGCGCTTGTATTGATTCCGAGAGAGGAGGTTTTTGCGGCCATTTCCCGATTCCATTCCTTCGAGGTTCGCTGTTTTTCAAGGATTTGATTTTCGCGTTTCAGACGATCTATCGTTGAGAGGCTGGTCTGTGCGGCATAAATGGCGTCCGACATGGTGCGGCAAAGATTCGCATCATCCTTGTAATTCGAGGCTTTTTTCAACAGGGCAAACGCGGCATCGATGTTCTGCTTCTTCGCATTCCCCGGCGCCAACAGGTCGAGAATCTTGTCAATCGTTTCGCGATACTCGACATCGGCTTTGTCCGTCGCAGCCGAGGCGTTTAAAAATTTCTCAAATCTTGCACGAAAAAGCCGGTTGTTATTAATATTCCAAAGTTTTCCATCGTAGCTCATGACCTCACTCCCGGGGTCGAATGCCGGCACATCCCTGCCCATGAAGCCTTGGTTCATCTGAGGTGGCCGGGCACCACCGGTCGCTGCTTTGGAGTCGCCATCGCTTTTATCTTGGGCTGATACCGAAAAAAGAATCGAAAAAATGGCAGCGCCAGCGCAGAAGAGGGTTCTCATGATTTGTTGACCTTTCGAGTGCGCAGAATTCCCTTTTCATCCACCTCCAAAAGAAAAACCAACTGCTGCTCCTTCTGGATATTCATCGAGCTGAATTCGGGGGTCACCAGAACAGGAATGATGCTTTCTTCGACCTCAACGGCAATCAGGCGGCCTGAATCTGGAGACCATGCCAACGACTCTGAAACGGTTCCCTCCAGCTTGTAGAGATTTCCACGAAGGCTGTCGGCATTTGTGAGGTAGGAGGGGATGTCCAGCGACGGGGTCGTCCGCACAGCACTGTCCTCCTTGGAGCCCAGCAGATAGACTCCTGCGATTAAAAGAATGCCCAAGACCACTACCCCCAAAAGCCAAGCCGCGTTCTGGGGGGATTTTCGTTTTCGAGCCATTTACCCTTTTATTCCCGAGATCGACCAATTTCAAGCTGGTTCTTCGAAAACCCGATCTTTTGTTTGAGAATTGGCCAGAAATTCCTCCCCATCGCAGTTGGCTGCACCGCAGTATTCGCTTGACGATTCGGCTCCGGAAAAGCTTGGAGGCGGTGTGAATCTACAAAGACTTTCCGGCGAAGATTTCCGGAGTCAAATCGTAGACGAAAGTGAGTTGATCGAGTCCAGAGGCCATGTCGAAATATTCGACCAATTCGGGAGGTATGGATTCCTCCCGCGGCGAGTTCAGGATGGAAAAGCTGAACCCGAGGAGCAGGAGGGCAAATGCAGCCGCTTTGATCAGGCGAAAAAGGAGAGTGGGTCTTTCCCCGCTTGCCTCGCAAGCGCGAACCGAGCGGAGGATATTTCTGGAGAAGAAAGGAGAGGGCGAGCATGCGGGAGCGCTGCCAAGCAGCTTCCACAATGTGTCGCCTTCCTTGAGATCATCATTCATATCGGGCTGAACCCGGCAAATTGAGAGAAGTTGCGCGGAAATCTCAGGTCTCGTGCGCGTCGAGGAAACCTTCGAGTTGGCGGATGCGGGTTGGATGGCGCATTTTTCTCAAGGCCTTGGCTTCAATCTGACGAATACGCTCACGGGTAACCTTGAACTGGCGGCCTACTTCTTCAAGGGTCCGGCTATAGCCATCCACGAGTCCAAATCGCTGCTCCAGCACTTGACGCTCGCGTTCAGTGAGTGACTCGAGGACATCCTTGATTTTGTCTTTAAGAAGAACGATCGCAGCCATATCGGCTGGGTTGTCCGCGCCTTTGTCTTCGATAAAATCTCCAAAGCTCGTGTCATCGCTGTCACCTACCGGGGCTTGAAGTGAAATCGGTTGCTGGGCCATCTTCAAGACGGCACGCACGCGCTCGACGGGGAGTTGAATCTCGTCCGAGATTTCCTCTGGCGATGGTTCGCGCCCGTATTCTTGAACGAGTTGCTTCTGCACCCGTATCAGTTTGTTGATCGTTTCGATCATGTGCACTGGAATACGGATCGTGCGAGCCTGGTCGGCAATCGAGCGAGTGATGGCTTGTCTAATCCACCAGGTCGCGTAAGTGGAGAACTTGTAACCGCGGCGATATTCAAATTTCTCAACGGCCTTCATGAGGCCCATGTTGCCTTCTTGGATCAGATCGAGAAAAGAAAGGCCCCGGTTCGTGTATTTTTTGGCAATCGAGATAACCAGTCGCAGGTTGGCTTCGACCATTTCTTTTTTGGCGTGAAGTGCCTTGCGGTGCCAGACTTTGAGATTCTCGTGGTGGGACTTCAGTTCATCTGGCGAGAGCCAAAAGCGAACTTGCATATCCTTAAGTTCTGCAGTGTGTTGGCGGCGAATCTTGGGGCTTTCCGACTTTGAGTGTTTGGACAATTCCTTCTGGACATTGACAACCGAGCGGTGGTTTTCTTCAACCAACACGACAAAGTCCTCCACCACCTTCTGCTTGAAGAAGAACTTGGGATAGAATTGCTGGAGGTTCTTCAAGGCGCGGTCAAACTTTTTGCGCTTTTCAGAATTGTCTCCAGACTGCAAAGTTTCCATATAAAGCTTTGATACCGAGTCGGTGGAGCGCTTCACTTGTTGGCAGAGGCGTGGCAAGGCTTTCATGTAGCGTTCGCGGCTTTCTATCTTTTTATCAAGAATGACGCGGTCAAACCTTTCGCGCTGGTCGATTAATTTCTGGGCGAGGTCCACATGGGCGCGTGCCACAAACCCGAATCCATAAAGGAGTTCTTGCACCTTCAGTTCAGCGTCCTCGATGCGCTTGGAAATTTCGACTTCCTGTTCGCGTGTGAGCAATGGAACTTGCCCCATTTGTTTGAGATACATCCTGACTGGGTCGTCGAGAATATCCAGTTTCGAATCAGCCTTCTCCTCTTTTTCTTCCTTTTCCTCTTTCTCGTCCTCGTCATCCTCTTTCCGGACTTCCTTGACGCGATCCACATCCGAGGCCTCGATGATTTCAATTTCAACTCCGCGGAGTTGACTGATAATGGCATCGATGTGTTCAGGGTTGTTAAAACCTTCAGGCAGATGCTCTTCAATATCTTCAAGGGTCAGGTATCCCTGCTCTTTTGCGAGCCTGATGAGTTCACGAACCTTTTCTTGGATCATCTTCGGAATGTTCAAGACGCCAGATTGAGTAGGTTTTAAAAGGGCGGAAGGTTCGGGCTTGTTTTTGGCGGCAGGCTTGGTTTTGGCCTTGGCTTTGTCGTCGACTTTCGCGCTGTCTTTGCCGGTGCTCTTGGGAACCGTCTCCGTGCTTTGGAGAATCGGTTTCTTTGGCGCAGACTTGCGCTGTGTTTTGCGAGCAGATCGGATAGGGAGTGTCTTTGCCTGCGTCGGCTTAGAGGGAGATGTTTTGGGCGGGACGATCTTGGAAATTATTGTTCTTTTGGCCGTGGAGGGCTGAGGCTTTTTCGTCTGCGGCTTGAGAACCTTGCCTGCGTTGACTGGTGCCTTGGCTTGCGGAGCGGTTGGCTTTTTTGCGGGAGTTGGCGCAGCCTTGAGGACTGGCTTCCGCGCTGCTGACTTTTGAGCGGTCACCTTTGTAGATGGTTTTTTGGCAGGGACTGTTTTCTTGGCGACCGACACTGGTTTTTTGGCGGGAGCCTTTGACTTGAGTGGCGATGAAGTTTTTTTTGCCACTGGTTTGGCCATCGCCGGCTTGGCCAATTTCACAGGCGGGCTCTTTGCGGGTTTTGAGTGGAGTTTGGCAGCTGGTTTCGAAGGCTTCGCGACCTTCTTTGCTGCACTGGACTTAGCCGCCGGACGGGACGGGCTTTTTGAAGAGGTGGTTTTTGTTTTCAATCTGCTTTCCGTTAGGCCTGAAGAAAGGGCCGTTGAACATCCGCCACGCGTATCGTTAGGTCAAGAATTTGTTTTTGAAATTTTTGCCTTTCGTCTCTGGAGAGCAACCCATCGGCGATTCGACTCTTCAGCCCGTCGATTTCCCGTGTGAGTTGCTGGACCGTGAGGCCGTGAAGGATTTGCTTGGCGCGGTCGAGCGGTTCTGGCGTGGAACGGTGGATGTCCATGCTTGAGACAAGTCGTTCTTCGGAGGCTGTCAACTGGGAGGTGAGAAGGGATGGCGGAGTTGCGCCGTCCTCGTAATCCGCTTGAGCAATTTTGTTCACCAGGCCAGCGCCATCTTCAAATTCCGGCAACGCGTTTTGGCCTCTCAACCAAGCTCGAACTTCACGGCTGGTCAATGCCAAGCGACAGAGCATTTCCATGCCGGCGGTAGGATTAAGTTTTTCGACAGCCTCGTGTGCGGAAGATTGAGAGTCATCTTGATCCACAGCTGGTGCCTTCATCGCGACGCGTATGGCGGGCTGGGGGAGTCCGAGGCGGGAGGCGATGCGACCAAGCAGGGTTTCTCGCAAAACGGCATCCTGAACAAGTGTCAAAGGAGGAGCTATGCGGGCGATGAGACGAGATTTTCCGGCGCTGTCGTGCAGTTCCCCAGATGCGAGCGCCTCGTTGACACTATGCTCGAAAAAGTCCGTGGCCTGATTAACGACCTCGAGAAATGCTGCCGGGCCGGAGCGGCGGATAAGTGAATCTGGGTCTTCCCCCTCGGGAAGGGCCACCACTTTCACCAGCAAACCTTGCGAAAGGAGAGCGGGGAGAGAGCGGGCAGCCGCTTTTTTTCCAGCGGCATCAGAGTCGAAGCACAGGAGGACGGTCTCGACATACCGTTTCAGCATCCGAGCCTGATCCCCGGTGAAGGCCGTGCCTTGTGGGGCTATGACATTGCGAATTCCGGCCTCGAAGGCGGATATCAGATCGAGTTGCCCCTCACAAACGATGGCAGCATTTTTTTCAATAAGGTCGCGTTTGGTCTTATCGAGCCCATAGAGGACTCGTCCCTTGGTAAAAAGTGGAGTCTCTGGTGAGTTCACATATTTGGCGGCTTTCGCATCCGCCTCGAGGATGCGCCCACTGAAGGCGATGACCTCGCCGTAGTCATTGCATATGGGAAACATGACCCTGTTGCGGAATCTGCTGTAGATGGCGCTTCCGGGCTTTGCGTCTTCTTTGGAGGAGGCCAGGCCGCTTTGAATCATTTCCTCTTGTGAAAACCGCCGTCCGCGCAGGTGTGCGAGGAGGGCGTCCCAAGAAGGGGGGGCGAAGCCAAGCTGCCAGCTCTTTGCCACACTGGAATTAATGCCTCTGGACTTTAGGTAATCGCGGGCGGGTGCAGCGTCGATGGATTTGAGGAGTTGGTCGTGAAACCACGCGGAGGACTCTGCATGCAGTGCCAAAAGACGCTGTCTCAGCCCGCTTCTCTGGTGGTCCTCGGGTGTGGAAGTTTCCTCAAGAATCGGTATTCCCGCGCGCTGGGCCAGACGGCGCACGGCCGATGGAAAGTCCAGATGCTCGTATTCCATAACGAAGCGCAGCACTCCGCCTCCGGCGCCACAGCCGAAGCAGTGGTAGTTTTGACGCGCGGGATTCACATGGAAGGACGGTGATTTCTCTCGATGAAAAGGACAGAGCGCCCGGAAGCTCGTCCCAGCACGCTTGAGAGGGAAATAGGATCCGATGAGGTCCACGATGTCGTTTGCATCGCTGACACGCTGGATTGTTTCTTCGGAAATGAGTCCCACAACCGGAAAATACCTTGCGGCGATTGTGTATGCGAGTGAGATTTCCGCTTCTATGAAGTTGCTTGTTTTAGGCTTGGTTTTTGTGGCGTTTCTGTTGCCCCTGCATGCGGGGGAGAACTCCATTTCAAAAGGCTCTGTGGTCGTCTTGCCCGTTCAGGGGATGGTGAGCGAGGCGAGGCTTTTCTTTCTCCGCCGCGCTCTAAAAAATGCCGAGGCTGTGGCCGCTGCAGCGATTGTTTTGGATATGGACACACCCGGTGGCGACCTCAAGGCGACCGAGAAGATCGTTCAAATGTTCTCCGGCAGCCCGATCCCCACCTATACCTATGTCAACGCAAATGCGGGTTCGGCCGGGGCGCTCATAGCGCTCGGAACAAAAAAAATTTACATGGCCCCGGTTAGCGCCATAGGAGCAGCCGCGCCGGTGGCTGGGAGCGGACAGGAAATCCCTGAAACGATGAACGCCAAGATTGTTTCTTACTACTCGGGATACTTCCGCAGCGTTGCTCAGAAAAATGGATATTATCCCGAGTTGGTGGATGGTTTTATGAACGTCGACAAGGAGGTCAGCATCGGCGGCGAAGTGATCAATCCCAAAGGCGCTTTGCTCACTCTCAGTGCCCAAGAGGCGGTGCGTGAAATCGGTGGGAAACCCCTTCTCGCCACTGGTATTGCCGAGGACATTCCGGCACTCGTGCGGGCTTGTGGTCTCCTACCTGAGCGCATCGTGCGGATCGAGCCATCTGGTTTTGAAAGCATGGCCCAGTGGATCACCACGCTTGCTCCATTGTTCCTGCTCGGAGGGGTCATTGGAGCCTATCTCGAGTTCAAGGCACCCGGTTTCGGTGTGGCGGGAATCCTATCCGCTGTTTGTTTCCTCATTTTCTTCGGAGGACACTATATCGCGGGCCTCACAGGTCTCGAAATGGTTGCGCTTTTTGTTATGGGAGTTCTTTGTATCTTGCTGGAGTTCATATTTTTTCCAGGCGTTTTCTTCTTGGCTCTTGGCGGTGCTCTCATGGTTCTCGCGGCGCTCTTTTTCTCAATGGCTGATCTCTACCCCGCGCAGCCGCTCACATTTTCGTTTGAGTTGCTTCAAGTTCCCATGAGGAATCTGACCATCACGATTGTCGCCAGCGCAGCCAGCGTTGCTCTGCTGGCGCGTTTTTTGCCCGGTATTCCCATCTTTCGGGGACTGTTCCTTTCCTCCGCATCGCCTACCGGTCCGTCGATAGCGGCTGTGGTTACGGAACTTGGTGCCGAGGCAAAAGTGGCCATCGGCGAGTCAGGTCACGCCGTTTCGATTCTGCGACCCTCCGGACGGGCGGAAATCAGCGGGAGTCTCTTTGATGTGGTGACAAATGGGGAGTTTCTCGAGGCGGGAACAAATATCCGTGTCCTTGCGGTGAATGGTCAGAACATCATCGTGGGCCGCCAGGCGTCCTGATCAGAGCGAGCGCGGATTCCGCTGCCAGCGATCCCGTGGCAAAGCACCCTTGGAGCAGGTATCCGCCCGTCGGCGCCTCCCAGTCGATCATCTCACCCGCCACGAAAAGCCCTGGAAATCTCCTCGCCATGAGGGCGGAATCAATCTCGCTCCAACACACTCCGCCAGCGCTCGAAATGGCTTCCGAGACATCCCGTGGGCCCTTGAGTGATATGACGCAGTTTTTCGCTTCGGCTGCGAGGGACTCGGCATCCTTCCACTCTCGACGCATAAGAAGTGCAAAAGCCGCATCGCCGAGCTTCCAGCGCACACGGGCCTCGCACACAAAATTCCGACGAACCGATTCCATTTTGGAAACAAGTTGGCTGTGCGTGTGCGCCGGCTTGAAATCAAGCGAGATCGTTGGATCGGACATCCCTCGCAGGATTTTTCCCAACGCATAAACCGGTCCGCCTTCAATCCCGTAGCGCGTGACCAGGAGTTCCCCCGTGATCACGGATTCTCCAGCGCGCACGGTCACATTCTTCAATGGCTTTCCCTCCGCCAATTCGAGGAATTCTGCGCTCCAATCGTGTTCCCAGCCGCAGTTGGCTGCGAGGAGGGGCTCTGTGGAAATGCTGAGTTCGCCAAAAAGATCAGTCCACCGGCCATCCGATCCCGTTTGTGGCCACGAGGCCCCTCCAAGTGCGAGGATGACGGCATCTGATCGATAGGCGGCTCCATTTGAAAACGCCATGTGAATGCCATCTTCCTGACGCATCGAGATGAGTCGGTGATTCATGGCAAAGCGAACCCCTGCCTTCCGTAGTCTGGCCACCCATGCACGAAGCAGGGTGGCCGCCTTGAGATTCTTCAAGTAAACCCTGCCACTACCTGCGACAAAAGTCTCTGCTTCCAGTCCATGCGCCCAGTCGCGAAAAGCCTGTGGGGAAAATCTCGCCAAGAGAGAGTCCCAGAATTTGGTATCCCTTCCTTTTCCCGAGTATCTTTTGGCAAATTCTTCGATCGGTTCGGAGTGTGTCAGGTTCATGCCGCCCTTGCCTGCGACGAGAAACTTCCTTCCCACGGAGGGTTTCGCGTCAAAGAGTGTCACATCCGCATTCCCAAGATTGGCCACCTCCGCCGCACGCAGTCCGGCGGGGCCGCCGCCAATGATTGCGATGCGCTTCACTTCGGGCCTCCCGCTTTCAGCCTTCGTCCCTCCAAAGTGAGCACGGCCATTGAGGCGGCATCTCCAGCCCAATCAAGAAAAGTGGTGGTGATGAGCGTCTGTGCGGCCTTGGGCAGCGCGGCGAGAAGGTTGTTGCGGCGCGCTGTGTCGAGCTCCCCGAAAATGTCATCCAGAAGAAGCACGGGGGGATGCCCGTGTATGGCCTCGATGTGCCTTGCTTGGGCGATCTTCAAGGCGAGGGCAATCGTGCGTTGTTGCCCTTCGGAGGCAAAGGATGACGCCTTGAGGGCGTTCAATTCCAATTCCAAGTCGTCGCGGTGCGGACCGCAGACCGTTTGCCTGAGGCGATCCTCCTCGGGGCGCGATGTGGCGAGCGCTTCGGAAAATGGCACACTGCAGCCCGGTCGGTGGCGGACTGCCAATGTATCCGCCGCCGAGCTGATCTCCAGACAGGCCGAAGCGGCGAGGGGAGCCAGTGCTTCCACGAGCTTGGATCTCGCTGCGAGCAAGACCTCGCCGGAGTCCAGAAGCGGTAGGTCGAAGGCGGC
>Ga0247840_10003977_pt1 | contig 24094 bp, 20 predicted proteins | sample LaCruzMarch2015__FD_192404 | JGI IMG/M metagenome (GOLD analysis project Ga0247840, IMG submission 192404) | Freshwater microbial communities from meromictic Lake La Cruz, Castile-La Mancha, Spain - LaCruzMarch2015_17m | ecosystem: Environmental > Aquatic > Freshwater > Lake | place: Spain...
TCTTTGTGTCTTTGCAAAAAACAATAGATTAATAATATCGGAAATGGAAGATAATAATATCGATCTGGAAATATTGCTTGCCTTGCAAAATCAGGAGGAACAAAATCAAGAGGATGATGTTGAAAAGGAACAGATTGATGATGATAATTCATTAGGGTTAATGGATAAACCATTTGATCCTACAAAAATTAATATTGAAACTAAAACCCCCTCTCTCGACACACTCATTAAACGAATTAAGTATATGACGGTACAAATGAATACCGAATCATATTTTCAGCGCAAAGATGATTTGTGGGATGTTGTGAAACAAAGTCGTTTGATTGAGTCAATTTTAATTAGATTCCCATTGCCTGCCTTCTTTTTTGATGCCACGGACGATAATAATTGGTTGGTTGTAGATGGCTTACAACGGTTAAGTAGCATACGAAACTTTTGCATTGAAAAAGACCCTAAGAAAAGATTGAAACTGACGAATCTTGAGTTTTTAACGCATTTGGATGGGGAAACTTGGGATACACTAAGTAAGGATTTGCAAAGAGTGATAGAAGAATCACAGGTCGTCATCTATAAAATTATGCCTGGCACACCCACCGATGTAAAGTTTAATATCTTTAAACGAATCAATACAGGTGGATTAATTTTAGAACCGCAGGAAATACGACACGCATTATTTCAGGGTAGACCTGCTGTATTTATAGCTGAACTTGGTAAGAATAATGAATTTATCAAGGCTACAAATGGTAAAATTAAAACACACAGAATGTTGGACAGAGATTTTGCCAATCGGTTTTTATGCTTTTATTTGTTTGGCTATAATAATTACACGCCTGATTTAGATACTTTCATGAGTAAGGCAATGGCAAGTATCAATGATAAAAGTGAAGATGAACTCGAAAAAATTCAAGAGGATTATACCGAAGCTATGAAACTGTCTCAAGATATTTTTGGTGAAGAAGCATTTAGGAAAGTGTATAAAAATTCAAAAAGACTCCCTCCCATCAACAAAGCGCTGTTTGATGCTGTTTCAGTGCAGTTTGGCTTGTTAAGCCCTTCAGAAAGGAAATCTTTAAGGAATAATAAAACCGAATTCAAACAGGGTTTAAAAAAATTATTAAATAATGATGAATATTTCTTTACTTCAGTAACAAGTTCTACAGGTGACAAAAATAGAGTGTTATACCGGCATGGCACGGTAGAAAAGTTAATTAAAAACATAATAATCAAATGATATGATCCAGTCATTAGAACTAAAAAATTTCAAATCAATTAAAAAGAAACAATTCAGGTTAAGGAATCTGAATGTTTTGTTGGGACTGAATGGGCAAGGGAAGTCTTCATTTATCCAATCTCTTTTAGTTTTAAGACAATCCGATAAATTGGATCAGGGTGAATTGAAATTAAATGGCGGTGAAAATGGACTTGCCAATATCGGAACCACAAAGGATGCGTTATACCAATACAGCAAAGCCGAGGGCTTAACTATTAAAATTCAATTTCAAGATACAGCTGCTTATGAGATGGAATTTGATTACAAAATAGACGCAGATATCTTTATTCAAAAATTAGAAAAAGATTTATATGGTGAAAGTAAACCTGAACTCAACAGGGTTCAATCGCTTTTTGATAATAATTTTCAATATCTCAATGCTCAACGGGTTGAGCCAAAGTCGGTGAATATTACTAGCTATTCAAATGTTGTGGATGGAAATAGTATAGGTAAGTATGGACAATATACAGCGCATTATATTGAACTAAGAGGAAATGAAAACGTTCTATTTGATAACCTGCTACACGAAAAGTCGAAAACTTTTGATGAGGTCACAAATAAAGAAGTTATTAACAAAACACTTATAAACCAAATTAATCTCTGGCTTGGTGAAATATCACCCGGAGTTAATGTACGCACAACTAAAATATCTTCTGACTTTGTATTATTAGAATATGTGTTTAAGCAACCAAATTTTGGTAACACAAACAGATACAAACCAGAGAATGTTGGTTTTGGTATTTCCTATGCATTGCATGTTGTCACAGCATTGCTTTCGGCAAAGCCGGGCCAGTTAATTATTATTGAGAATCCAGAGAGTCATATTCATCCTCGCGGACAAGCTGCACTCGGCAAACTCATCTCATTGTTGGCGCAAAATGATGTTCAGATTATTATCGAAACCCACAGTGACCATATTTTGAATGGAATAAGGGTAGGTGTTAAAGAAAAACCGGAATTGAAAGATCGAACAATTATTTTCTATTTTAAGAAGGTCGTAACAGAAAGCGAACAATTTTCAAAAATCACTGATATAAAAATTGATAAAAATGGAACTTTAAGTGAATATCCTGAGAACTTATTGGATGAATGGAGTAATCAGCTGTCAAAATTAATATAATCTATGGAACTGTTGTTCAACGAATTGAGTGTCATTTCTCCCTCATCTGATAAGTACGCTGCGAATGCAAAAATGAAATTGTTTTCAGAGGCAGTAGCTGCAGCAAGAAAGAAAGGATTCAGAAATATTCGTTCTCATTATGACTCAAACCAAATTGAGCTTGCCAGAGGCTATTCCATGTATAATTGGCTGACCAGCAAAGAAGTTCCTGAAGCATACAGGAATAATTTATACGGTATGTTGGTGCTACCATTTATCAGTGATGAGGATGAGGAAATAGAGTCGGAATTCATTCAAGCAAATTATTTTTTTGAAGATAAATCAAATGGCATTGCAAAAACGGAATGTTTAGGGTTAGCATCTGCTTACCTTTATGAAACCATAAGTATCGGGTTGCAAAGCAATAATGCATGGAAGAAAAATAATTTGACTATTTCAATCGAAGCCAATGATAATAAAGAAATTGAAACTGTAAAAAACATATATTCACAAAGTTGCTTGGGTGTTCCTACGATCAGTGATTTTGTTGAACAATTAGGGAATCTGGAATTAAAAGAATCGTCATTAGCTCCCGATGACAAAAAATTTCATTTGGCAGACCACCATGGGACAAAGGAATTGCAAGATCTTTGGGATAAACTTAAAAGAAATCCATATATTATTGAGGCTCGCTCAACCAATTGGGGTGGTAACAGGTTTATTAGAAAGTTTGAAAAGAATGGGGTTTTGGAAATTGTACTCGTTGATAGCGAAAGAAAATATGCTTTATGGGTCCAGAGCACGGGCACTAACTTAAGAGAAACCAAAGCTATTGCTGCAATGCTCGATGAAAAATTTTCTTAGTAAATTGACTATTCCGATCTAATCAGCGCCACATACACTATGGCGATTCGATTCAAAAACGTAAAGATTTGATAAAAAATCACGAAATAAAGGAAGATCTGTATTTTATTGGAGTTGTTGATATAGTGAGATTCAACTCGAGTGATAAGAAATGATAAGGATGAAATTCCTTTCTTGGATTGGATTGGTAGTGAAAATGAAAACATGATCGTAAATAACCCTGAAACATCTGTAAGCCCCTCCGGCGAATCCTTCCCTCTCCCGGTTAAAGCCGACTATAACAATGAACTAAAACGCCTCGAAGAACTCGTTAACCAGGCACGCAGTGCGAACAAAGAAATCGTGGTCGTAATGGGCCTCGGGTTTGTAGGCGCCGTGATGGCCGCCATCGTGGCCGATACGAAAGATGCCGCCGGCAAAAACAGCAAATTCGTGATCGGGTGCCAGCGCCCTTCACCCCGTTCGTTCTGGAAAATCCCGCTGATCAACCGCGGCGAAGCGCCGGTGAAGGCCGAAGACCCGGAGGTGGATATACTGATCAAACGGTGTGTGCTGGATGACAAGACCCTGGTGGCCACGTACAACAGCGACTGCCTGCAGTTTGCCGACTGTGTGGTGGTGGATGTGCAGTGCGACTTTGCCAAGAAGGAACTGGGGAATATGAAGAGCGGCGAAGCCGACATGGCCGCCCTCGAAGATACCATGCGCACCATCGGGGAGAAGATTCAGCCGAACTGCCTGGTGCTGATCGAGACCACGGTGGCCCCGGGTACCACCGAATTCGTGGCGTGGCCCATCCTCAAAAAGGCATTTGCCAACCGGGGCATCGATGAAATTCCGCTGCTGGCCCACAGCTTCGAACGTGTGATGCCGGGCAAGCAATATGTGGCCAGCATCCGCGACTTCTGGCGGGTTTGTTCTGGGTGTGAACCCATCGCGCGGGCCCGGGTCGAAAAGTTCCTCCACGAGGTGCTCAACACCAAAGATTTCCCGCTCACGGTGATGGACCGCCCCATCGAATCGGAGACCACCAAGATCGTCGAAAACTCCTACCGCGCCACCATCCTGGCTTACCTGAATGAATGGAGCCTATTCGCCGAACGCAACGGGGTCGACCTCATCAAGGTGATCAACGCCATCAAAATGCGCCCCACCCACAGCAACATGATCTTCCCCGGGCCGGGCATCGGCGGTTACTGCCTGCCCAAGGACGGCGGACTGGGTTACTGGGCCTACGAGCATATCCTCGGGTTTGAGGATGGCGACAAGATATTCAGGATCACCCCTGCGGCCATAGATATCAACGATACCCGCGCCCTGCATGTGGCCGAACTCACCCGCGACGCCTTGCGCAACATGGGCCGCTACATTGCCGGCTCCAAGGTGCTGCTGTGCGGCGCCAGCTACCGCCAGGATGTGGGCGATACCCGCTACAGCGGAAGCGAACTGGTGGTGCGCAAACTCACCGAGATGAGCGCCGAGATCCGCATCCACGACCCCTATGTGGATCACTGGTATGAACTGGAGGAACAGGACACCTATCCCTCGCCCGGAAGCTCCTGGAAGCGATTCTTTCGCAACCAGGAGGGGCTGAAACAATCGGTGGTCGAAAAAGACCTGGAGCAATCTATTATGGGAGTCGAAGCAGTTATCCTGGCCGTGCCACACAAGCAATATTTGGACCTGAAACCGGATGATTTGGTCAATTGGGCTGGCGGACCCATTGCCGTCATCGATGCCTTTGGCATCCTGACCGACGCACAGATTAGAAGATATTTTGAGCTGGGATGTGAAGTGAAAGCTCTGGGGAGGGGACATTTGGCCAGGTTGAAAAGGGAGGTGCGTGAGAAATAGTTTTGCTTTTATTTTCGTATCTTGATTTTTAAAGGTTACACGATTGTATTTTGGATTGCATATGAAAATATTGAAGTTTGTGGTTTTGTGAAGTATCAGAAAGAACCAACCGACTAATCAGAATGCAACAAAAAATTATGACTTCCAATTTGACTCAATCGATTTCTCCGGAGGGTAAATCTTTTCTGTTTCCTTCAAAAGATAAAAGACCATTTGTTGAACTGGTGCTTGAGATGGACTCTGAAAAAAATGTATTAATGTATTTGGAAGTAAAATCCGATGATGGTTATTTGCAAATTGTCGATAAATCTAAACAATTTCTGAAGGGATTTTATTCTTCTTTTGGGTTGGAATTGTTGTCAACAATTGATTTTATTGCACAGCATCAGGCCACCAACGACTCTGTTCTGATAACCGAAGAACTTGAGAACTGGAGCAACAGAAAGAAAACCCTGTTCTCAAACCCCAAGTTCATTACACTTGCGTTGAACCGTTTGGAGAACAGCAGATTAATCCTGCAACCTGAATGGAGATCTGATAATGTGAAGAAGTAAATTAAGCGTAAGAAAAATGAATGCACTTGAACAATATTTGGAAAAGTTAGATGAAAGTTCTTATGATTGTAAGGATGTTCATACGATCAATTCTGAATTTCAGCAGGTTTGCAAACAGCTAGTTGAAGAAGGTAATGTGGGTGTCGCAGCAATTGCTGATCTTGACAGACAGGTTTTTTCAGTGCAAAAATCGTTTGATAAAAAAGCCGACAATGAAAATGGAATTATTCATGGTTTAAGTTGGCAAATGAGTGGTACTCAGACTTTGGAGAATGGAAGCCAAATACCTCTTTATTGGCCGGATGTAACAAAATATACCCAGCAAGATTTTGAGTATTTTGAAAAACGATACAATGAATGTAAAAACCTTTACGCAAAAACAGAATATGGTTTAATGGTGTATTTTGGTGAGAAAACTGCAACATCAAGGCATAATGATTTTAAACGCAAGCTTTGTAATGAACTGTTTCAACTTAGTCAAGATTATCATTCCAAAGCCGATAAAGGCGGAAAAAAAAATCATTACGTCATACATTTTTTTCATTCATTGCGTATGGCATTCGGTGTGGCTGAAAAATCTAACCTTAACCCCGAACTTACTTACATAATTCAATACATCTTTAAAACACATCAGAATTGGAATATTGCACATGATGGTACGCTGCGCATTTTACTTGATCTTTCCGGCTTATTGTCTGATTATTTTGGTTTATCAAATAAATTAATCGATTTTGAGAAAGTCCTTGATAAGAATCTGAAAGGCGCCAAAGAACTTGAAAAAACTTATGTTTGGGGTGCGATGTATGCTATAGACCGTAATATTTCGATTGAACAAAAACGAAATAAACCAGTGGCCGGTTTGTTAACATATAAAGCTGAATTATATGAAAAACTCGCCAATGATGCAGAAATTAAATCGAATCTTGCCTGTGTGAATTTTGCAGAAAATGCACTTCGCATTTATCAGCAACTTAAACTTACCAATGACATTAATAGATTAGAAAAATATTATGCCGAATTAAGAGGAAAGATTCGTTTGTCGGAAATGAGGCAGGAATTACCAAAAGAACATGTAGATAATATGAATGAACATATTTTAAAGGCCATTGCTGAAAATGATGAAATCGGCATCATTCATCATTTCATTACAGCGCCGTGGTACGATAAAATTCAAAATATTACAGACCGTTCCATCGAGTTAAGTAAACAAACTGTTTTACTTTCCATGTTACCAGCTTCAATAATGGATAAGTTTGGCAATACAGTTGATGTGTTCTATACAGATGAAGAAAAAGAAAAATTCAATTTTTGGAACGCATATACATTTAATTTTCAAATTGGCACACAAACCATGCATAGGTTTTTTATCGAGGCCTATAACGCAAAAAAAATTAATTACGCCTCCGTATTATCTTATTTGCAAAACACATGGTTTAATGAAGTTATTATTAGAAATTATCATGGTCAGGCAGTAGATGTTAAACCAATTGATACTTTAAAACCAGGAATTAAAAGAGTTTTTGAAGAACTCGACAAATTTTCGGCCGACAATACCTATCCTTGCGAATTTGTAACTGTAATCGATAGTTTAACCCTAAAAGTTGAAGGGATTTTACGTTACTTCTGTGAAAAAACCGGTATCGCAACATTTAAAACAAGGCAGAAAGGTTCTGATAAATTAGTAATGGAAAAATTACTTGATGATTTATTGGCAGACATTGCTCACGAACCCCCTTTAAAGCCTGAGCAGAAAACCAATTTTGATGAGGAAGACCGAATATTAATTAAATATGTGTTGGCAGAAAAGGCAGGTTTAAATTTAAGAAATGCAGTTGCTCACAGTTTGATGGATATTTTTGAATATTCATTTGAACATGTAGTTGTTCTTTTCTGCATCATTATCAAATTAAGTAAATATAAATTTATTGCAACGCAAGGAGATAATAGCGATGATACCATTAGTAAATGAACCACAGGCGAAATATTCAATTGTTGGCTGGCAAACAGAATCAAAGGTTTTTCCCTTCGATGACTTTATTTGTGGTATTGAAAACGAAACTGTGTTAATCTGTCCACCAAGTGGCTCAACATTTAAGATGTTTTTTGAAAAGCCAAAAAGAAAATTATCAGATTTAAGAGGGAAGTTAACGAAACAAAGCGAAAATGAAATTGACGACCAGCTTTTAGATTTACGCAGCGAATGGAGCAGAAATATTTAATTGATACCTGTGCAGTTATTAAATATCTGGAGAATTTATTTCCTCCGGAAGCAATATCATTTATGGATGCTTTGGTTGACGATGATTGTAAAGTTTCATTCATTACAAAAATTGAATTATTGGTTTGGAATCCGCCAAACGCAAATGATATTAAGATAAGAGAGGAATTTATAGCTGGTTCCGAAGTACATCACATTAATGATGAAATAATAATTCAGGCTGTCAAAATAAGAAAAGAAACAAAAATTAAATTGCCCGATGCTATTATTGCTGCAACAGCAATGGCGAACAACTTTGTTTTACTTTCAGACAACGATGATGACTTTAATAAAGTGAAACCATTAGGGTTGAAATATATGAATCCTAAAACATCCTTCAAATTGATTTAAATCCATCGGTTTCCTGCCTACCTGGCGCTACATCCAGGCAAAGCGGCGGGTCCGCCAGATGAGATAGCAGAGTGTTCCCCATCGGGTTTGGGGCCGCTGACAACATCGAAACCGGAACCTTGAAACCTTGTCTTATATCGACAGATCAATAATCAAATATTATCTCTGTAGAAATGCAAATCGACCAAATAACATTAAAAAATTTCAGGGGGTTTAAGGAAGTTTCACTTGACCTTCACCCTCGGTGTAATGTGATAATTGGCATCAATGGGACCGGTAAAACCGCCTTGCTGGAGGGGCTGAAAATTTCAATTGGCTCTTTAATGTTGGGAATGGATAAAGTAAAGGAACGACTCTACTCCCCTGGTATTGATAAACATCTTGATGTGCATGTAAGCAATACCGACCCGGAATGGCCTACACCTCAGTGGCCTGTTGAAATCAGTTCAAGGGGTGTTGTTTTTGAAAGAAAGATTGAATGGAGCAGAAAATTAAGCGGACAAAACAACAGCACCACTACCAAAGATGCCAACAGCATCAGAGAGTTTTCGAATTTGATCCAACAGGATGTAAGAGAAGAAAGAAGCAACCTGATATTTCCACTGGTGTCATTTTACAATACCGACAGGTTTAAGATAAACCGTTCGGATGATAAAGGAATTGAACCTTACGGAAGCAGATTGAGGGGGTATTTTGGCGCCATAAGTGAACAAACAAATCTAAACTTTTTTCTACGGCTCTTTAGAACTGAAACTCTTGGTAGCTTGCAAGAAAGAAAAGAATCGCAGCTCTTATTGTTGGTTGAGGATGCCATAAAATCAAGTCTGCCAGAATGCAAGAGAATATATCACCACGTAAAAATGGACCAACTTGTTACCGAATTCAACGATGGAAGAGTGTTGCCTTTTCGTTTGCTTTCGGAAGGGGTCAGAATTACAATGGCGCTGATAATGGAAATAGCTTTCCGATGTTATCTGCTCAATTTTAAAAAATCAGGTGCGAATTGTCTGGCTGAAACAAATGGAGTGGTGTTGATTGATGAAATTGATTTACACTTGCATCCATCCTGGCAAAAAAGAGTGCTTACCGATTTAATGAGAACATTCCCTGCCATGCAGCTTATTGTTACTACCCACGCGCCAATGGTTTTGGGAGGTGCAAAGAATGCAAAGGTTTTTGGTTTAAAAGATGGATTGGTCTATACCATTCCACCTGTTTATGGAAAAGATGCCAATAGCATTTTAACCGAAATGGGAGCTGATGACAGAATTAAGGAAGTGAAACAGAAACTTGAAAAATATTTCGTAGCAATAGAAAATGGCAGAGGGAAACAAGGTGCCTCTTTGGCGCTTCGTTCAGAATTAGAATCACTCCTGGGTATAACATCCCCTGATCTTCAACGCGCAGATGCAATGCTTAGTTTTTTTGAGGATTGACTTATGCGTTACATTCATAAAGGCAACGAGCCAGCCATTATTGCAAAATACAGAACGCTTCGTCAAAATGCAGGACAAGTTATAAGCTATGCCGACTTCCCCAATGCACAGCAACTAAATGATATTCTAAGAGAAGAACAAAACAGCATTTGCTGCTATTGTATGCAGGCGATTAATCATTTTCAGGATGGTAATGAAGCAGGAAGTCATAATGAACATTTGGTGCCGCAGCATGGTATATATGGTAATGTGGCATTACAAATGGAATACACCAACATATATGCTTGTTGCAATTACACAAAAGACTTCCCCGATGAAGATTCGTATTGCGGATGGCATAAACATGACGGGTGGATTACAAATTTCATCCAGCAACGGAATTGCAGATCTTTTTTTAAATATAACAGCATTGGCGAAATTTTACCCAACGGCGTTTTTGAGACAGAAGAAGAATACAGGCTAAATAAACTGATACTGCCACAAGGGCAATCAGATGCCCTTAAAGCAATTGAAGTATTAAATCTTAATCAGGCGGTATTAAAAAAGAGGCGATTCGATTTGATACAAACTATTTTTTTAGTTATCAGGAATCTTTCACTACAGCAAGCACAAGCGAAAATTCAGCGGATGTTGAACCTAAATCCATTACCACCATTTGTTGAGGTGAATATCTATTACCTGAACCATGTTCAATAAACCTGATAAATTCAATAAAATTACTAAGAAATTCGGGGATGCCTCTGGGAGGGTTTGACTGAAATTAAGAGAGGCATTGAAGATATAATGTTTTCCTATTTACCCCGTTGCAAACACCCTAAAATTATGGCAAAAAATAAATTCAGTAGAAATTTTAAAGCAAAGTTAGACAAGGATAAATGGAATGAAATATGCCCACCAATGGAATATAGAGTTATGACCGGACCAGAAGCCTACACTTTAGGAATAGTTCCAACAGGAATGAATGATGTTAATACTGTTGCGATAGGTGCATCTGGTAGCACCGACAGTACAATTATGTATTTTGCTAATTATTTTAGGATAGACAAGAGTGAAATAGATCAAGAACCTTATATTGAATTATATGAGAATGGTTTGACCCAATCTAGCATACATGGAATTCTACATCATGCCGATTTTATTGGGAGAACAGAAACATTGGATTCTTCGCAATTATTAAGAATCACAGCCAGTGGCTCTACAACTGATATTCAATTTACAGCAAAGCCAGATAAAAATGAAGGGACGTTGGATGAATTGAGAAACCAAGGTAAAATATCTGGTTTTGATTATGCGTGGGGACAAGGAATGAAAAAGAAAGATGATAAATAAAACTGGCAGTGCTGATATCATTTTAGTGCAATTCATGCAGCAATTTCTCACAGGTAATCCGCAATATTCTGGCATAACCATCATGTTTGAATATGCAACCAACCATAAATCATGCTATAAAGTATAATAAATTAAAAAGCTATGAACATTGAGACGAATGAAAAGTGCCAAGTTTCAAATTCAAAATAGATTCAGATGACTACCAATATGACTCACTCAATTTCCCCCGCAGGAGAATCTTTCCTGCTTCCTACCCAACAGGACTACAGCAATGAACTAAAACGCATTGAATCGCTTGTACAGCAGGCGCGCAGTGAAAACAAGGAGATCGTGGTCGTGATGGGCCTCGGATTTGTAGGCGCTGTGATGGCCGCCATCGTGGCAGATACCAAGGATTCCGCCGGAAAAAACACCAAATTTGTGATCGGGTGCCAGCGCCCTTCTCCCCGTTCTTTCTGGAAGATACCGCTGATCAACCGGGGCGAGGCGCCGGTGAAAGCCGAAGACCCGGAGGTGGATATCCTGATCAAACGGTGCGTGCTGGATGACAAGACCCTGGTGGCTACTTACAACAGCGATTGCCTGAAGTTTGCCGACTGCGTGGTGGTGGATGTGCAGTGCGACTTTGCCAAGAAGGAGCTGGGGAATATGAAGAGCGGCGAAGCCGACATGGCCGCCCTCGAAGATACCATGCGCACCATCGGGGAGAAGATTCAGCCGGACTGCCTGGTGCTGATCGAAACCACCGTGGCCCCCGGCACCACCGAATTCGTGGCATGGCCCATCCTTAAAAAGGCATTCTCCAATAGAGGGATTCAGGAAATCCCATTGCTCGCCCATAGCTTCGAACGGGTGATGCCGGGCAAACAATACGTAGCCAGCATCCGCGACTTCTGGCGGGTGTGTTCGGGCTGCGAACCCATCGCACGGGCGCGGGTCGAAAAATTCCTTCACGAGGTGCTCAACACCAAAGATTTCCCCCTCACCGTGATGGACCGCCCCATCGAGTCGGAAACCACCAAGATCGTCGAAAACTCCTACCGCGCCACCATCCTGGCCTACCTTAACGAGTGGAGCCTTTTTGCCGAACGCAACGGGGTCGACCTCATCAAGGTGATCAACGCCATCAAAATGCGCCCCACCCACAGCAACATGATCTTCCCGGGACCAGGCATTGGCGGTTATTGTCTCCCCAAGGATGGCGGATTGGGCTTCTGGGCCTATGAGCATATCCTTGGATTTGAGGATGGCGAAAAGATATTCAGGATCACCCCCGCGGCCATCGACATCAACGACACCCGGGCGCTGCATGTGGCCGAACTCACCCGCGACGCCCTGCGCAATATGGGCCGCTACATCGCCGGATCGAAGGTGCTGCTGTGCGGCGCCAGCTACCGCCAGGATGTGGGCGATACCCGCTACAGCGGCAGCGAACTGGCCGTGCGCAAACTCACCGAGATGAGCGCCGAGATCCGCATCCACGATCCCTATGTGGATCACTGGTACGAACTGGAAGAACAGGATACCTACCCGTCGCCCGGAAGCTCCTGGAAACGCTTCTTCCGCAACCAGGAGGGGCTGAAACAATCGGTGGTTGAAAAAGATCTTCCAGTGGCGCTGAGCGGAGCCGAAGCCGTGATCCTGGCCGTGCCCCACAAACAATATCTCAATCTGAACCCCGACGACATGGTCGCCTGGGCCGGTGGCCCCATTGCCATCATCGACGCCTTCGGCATCCTCACCGACGACCAGATCCGCCGCTACTTCGAACTCGGCTGCGAAGTGAAGGCCCTCGGCCGGGGACACCTGGCGAGATTGAAACGGGAGGTGAAGGGGGGAGGGTGAACCTTTTAAACGGGACGCGGGACACGGGACGAAAATCGGGATACGGGACACGGGACGCGGGACGGAAAAACATGAAAATCGTTGTATTATTTAATGCCTTTGATTTATGCGACTTGCTGCATCACAGATAAATGTGATAAAACAAGTGTAACGGGGATCGACCCCGAAGCCAGGGTTTTTCTTTTCGGCTCGCGGGTTAATGACAGTTTGAAAGGTGGAGATATTGATCTGTTGGTTTTAAGTAACAGGATGGATTTCAGTACGAAAATTGAATTGAAATTTAAAATCCTGGAACAATTGGATGATCAAAGGATCGACATTGTTATAAATAAAAACCAACCCGATCCGTTTGTTGATTTTATTTACCCTGATTGTATTGAATTATGACCGACGTAGCAAATTTGTTATCGGAGGAGGTCCGGCTGCTTGAAGATGCAATCAACGTCTTTGAATGGTCAATGGCAAGATGTAATGTTATTGGAATCAGGGATGATCTGTCAATGAATGAATTGACCGAGTTTGAAGCGCTTACAGCCAGGTTCTCCCGTTTGAGTGATATTTTGATCCAAAAAGTATTTCGGGCCATGGATGATTTTGAATTGATTGCGCCCGGTTCCATACGCGACAGGATCAACCAGAGCGAAAAACGAGGGTTGATTGCTGAAGCTGAGTACCTTGTAAAGATCAGGATTCTGAGAAATGAAATCACACATGAATATCTTCCGGATGCACTCAGGGACCTTTTCGGCGAAGTGCTGAAATATTCCGATATACTATTCGAATGTTGCAAAAAGACAGTGGAATATTCGGGGACCTTGTTAAAGAACAGGTAAACCGAACCGATGCACAACCTGTTGAACAATATTTATAATATATGCTAAATTTGTAGTGCATTTTTTGTAGCAGAGATGGAAGCGCTCAGTCAAAAACAACAATCGCTGCTTGCCCGGACCGGCTTGTCGTTCAGGCGGTATATGTACGACAAATTTCCATGGGAAAGTCGAATGACCGGACTTGTCGGTCCGCGTGGTGTGGGTAAAACCACTATGCTGCTGCAATATATCAAAGAACAAAACGCGCGTGATATATTGTATGTTTCGGCTGACGATATTTATTTTTCGAACCACCGTCTGACCGATCTGGCTGATGAATTCTACAAAAACGGAGGGAAACATTTCTTTATCGACGAAATTCATAAGTACAAAGACTGGTCGGTAGAGTTGAAAAATATTTACGACACTTATCCCGGTTTAAAAGTTTGCTTTACCGGCTCTTCCATACTCGATATTCGCAAAGGAATGGCAGATTTGAGCCATCGCGCGTTAATGTTTTCGATGCAGGGTTTGTCATTCCGCGAGTATCTTTAATTCGAACACGGTATCAATATCGCCGTTCACACATTCAAAGAAATAATCAACAATCATATCTCTCTGATTGACAGAGTAGAACATCCGCTTCCGCTTTTTCGCGAATATTTGCAGAAAGGCTATTATCCGATGGCAAAAGACGATCATCTGGCTATCCGGCTGGGTCAGATTCTGAACCTTACACTTGAAGTTGACATTCCACAGTTTGCAAACTTATCGGTAACCACTGCACGCAAATTGAAAAAACTGCTGCTTGTCATTGCTGAAAGCGTGCCATTTAAACCAAATTTTGTGTCGCTTGCATCAAAGTTGCAAGTGAGTCGTAATTCGTTGGAAGAATATTTCACTTTCATGGAAGATGCGGGACTTATTGCACGATTACGCGACTCGGCGGCAGGCATTATCGGGCTGGGAAAAGTTGAAAAAGTATATTTAGACAATCCCAATTTGATGTATTATTTATCGGAAAAAGTACCTGAAACCGGAAATATCCGCGAAACTTTCTTTCTGAATCAGACACGGGTCAATAATGCTGTAATTTCTTCTGCCGTTGCTGATTTTAAAATTGACAAATATACATTCGAGGTAGGTGGTAAAAGCAAATCGCAGGAACAAATAAAAAACACCGGCAATGCTTTTATGGTAAAAGATGATATCGAATACGGCTATAAAAATGTGATTCCTTTGTGGGCATTTGGCTTGAATTATTGATTCTATTGCTACTTTCTACCTGCATCCTGTAAGATCGGAATAACCTGCGAATAACACTGGAATATGAAATCAATATGGAGCGATGCATCGTTCATTACTGATCCCCGGACACCAATCGCTTAAACAAATAATCACCCGGAACCCTGCAACCTTCAACCTTAATAAAAGAGTGCCTTGGAAGTTTAAAAAGAGAAGTGTGTGAGAAATAGCTTCGCCGATATTCATGTATATTTGCATATCATGTCGTGTCGATTTTGAATAGAAATTAACTTTACGAAATAAAATATTGAAATGGACCTGCAAACAAGAAAACTATAGTTTATTCAAGAATTCCTTCGACTGGCAAATAATAACATTATTGAGAAATTTGAGAAAATGCTTCAACAGGAAAGAAAGAAAATTGTGGAGCAAGATATTTCTCCAATGACAATGAACCAATATGAGCAACGAATCAACAATGCCAATGACGATTTGAAGAATAACCGGGTTACAACGGCAAAGAAATTGAAAAAAGAAATTGCATCATGGAAATAACCGTGGTGTGGTCTGACTCCGCTTTGATTGACCTAACCTGAACCGGAGCGAAGCGAAGACAATTGCACAGCAATCACGATGCCCAAAAAATTACCCGGGAACGAATCACAAAAAGTAGCATTCTAATTGATCTGGAAGGATGAATTTTTGAAGCAACATCAACCCCGTCCCGCGTCCCGCGTCCCGCGTCCCGATTTTCCGTCCCGCGTCCCGCGTCCCGCGTCCCGATTTTCCGTCCCGCGTCCCGCGTCCCGATTTTAATCACGCTTTAACCCATCACCCATGCCAACCCCCCGCTTTCTAGCCCTCGCAGCCCTCCTGCTTATATCAGTCTTGTCATTCGCCCAAACCGGCGACAAGTCTGGCATCACCCCGCAGTCAACGGCGCCCGATAAGCCGAAGACCGATACGGTGTATGTCCCCGAACTCATCCTGCCCAAAACTACCCCGCAGGAAGCCGCCGCCGAAGCCGCCCAGCGGGTGGTGCAAACGGCCGCCGCCAAAGCGGGAGGTGGGAACATTTATGGCCATTCGCTGTTCACCGATCAAACGCTCGATGTGTTCCGCACCACCGACGGGGCCCAGGCCCCCGAAACCTACATCCTGGGTGCCGGCGACGAGATCCGCATCACCATCTTCGGGGCTTCGCAAACCGACATGCAGCTCAAGATCAACCAGGAGGGATACATTCAGCCCGCCGGGGCCTCCAAGATCTTTCTCCAGGGCCTCTCGCTCGGCCAGGCACGCAACCTGCTCGCCAACCGCCTGTCATCCTTTTACACCTTTCGCGCCGACCAGCTCTCCATCACCATCGCCACGGCCCGTAACGTGCTGGTGAACGTGTTCGGCGAAACGCACATCACGGGGGGATTCAACATCTCGGCGCTCAATTCGGCCTTTAACGCCCTTTCGGCAGCCGGGGGACCCACCAGCATCGGATCGGTGCGCAGCATCCAGATGATCCGGGGCAACAACCGCAAAACACTCGATCTCTATGCCTTCATGAGCAACCCCGCCGTGCAGTTCCAGTTCGACCTGCAGCAGAATGATATCATCTTTGTTCCGGTGGCCCAGAACCTGGTGACCATCGAAGGCGCCGTAAAACGCCCCATGATCTATGAGATGCTGCCGGGCGAGTCGCTCACCGACCTCATCCGGTATGCCGGTGGGCTCAATGTAAATGCCTACCCCGATTTCGTGCAGGTGCAACGGTATGTTGACGGGGAGGTGAAGCTGCTCGAATGGAACCTGGCCGATGCGCTCAGCGGCAAGATCACCATATCGCTGCAAAATGGCGATGTGGTGCGCATCCGCTCCATCGGGAAACCGATCGAACAGTTTGTGCAGATCAGCGGAAGCGTTTATTACCCGGGGAGGTATGACCTGGTAAACAGCCCCACCCTGGGCAGTTTGCTCAACCGGGCACAGTTTACCACCCAGGCCAAAAAGGACCTGGTGTTTGTTGAACGCCTGAGGCCCGACGAAACCGTAGAGGTGCTTACGGTGCCCTGGGTCGATCTGCAAAGTACAGGGAAAGACTTTCCACTGCAATCGAAAGATGTGATCACGGTGCCGCAACTGGCAAGCTACCGCGATGTGGCCAAAATTGCCGTGACCGGCCATGTGCGCGATCCCTTCGAAAAAACACTGGCCCTGGGCGACCGCATCAGCGTGAAACAGGCCATCGAACTGGCCGGCGGACTGAAGACCAGCGTTTACCCGGTAGCCTATATTTTCAGGCGCAACCTCCTGAACCCGCTGGAGATGCAGTACATCCGCGTTGACCTGGCACAGGCCGATGATATCCCGCTGCAGCCCGGCGACCAGTTGAATGTGTACGACAACACCCTCTTTACCAACATCGGGGAGGTGCGTGTGCACGGGGCAGTGAAAACACCCCATGGCATGACCTACGACAGCGGATTGACCATCCGGGACCTGCTCACCACCGCTGGTGGCGTGATGACCGGGGCTGCCCTGAACCGGGTCGAAGTGTTCCGTACCATCCTGTCGCCTGATGGGCCCGCCCGGATCGAGACGCTGACATTATCAGTCGATACATCCTACCGGGTGATCAATCCTGCCAATTTTGCATTGCAACCTTACGATCAGGTAGTGATCAGGCTGATCCCCGAATTTACCACAGGGCGTATGGTGGAAATCTCCGGTGAAGTGGCCTACCCGGGCGTTTATGTATTGGGCCCGGGACAGGTGCACCTGAGCGAGGTGATCGGCATGGCCGGTGGGATGCTCGAAAGCGCCGACGCCTTCGGCAGCAGGTTATACCGTACATTCAACAAAACAGGAGGCATAACCATGGATCCGGGAAAGGCAGTACGCAGAAATGGGAATATCCGGTTTGACCCTATCCTGATGGAGGGAGACATTATCAACATCACCCGGCGCGAAAACACGGTAGCCATCCGCTACAGGGCCACGGGACTGGAACGTACTTATGGAGAAGAGGGCATAAGCACCCTGGTCTACCAGGGTAAAAAATCGGCCCGCTGGTACATCAGTCATTACGCCGGCGGATTTGCGCCCGACGCCGACAAAAACTCCGTGACGGTCGTATTGAAAAACGGCCAGATGAAGGGAACGGGAAAGACGATCTTTGGGATAAGAAAATATCCAAAAGTGACTACCGGCGCCCTCATCCAGGTGAAAATGAAAAACGTAAAGAAGGAGCGTGACGAAAACGTGACACGCATAACGAAATAATGTGACAACGTGAAGGGAACTTTGAGCCTTAAATGTTGAAAACCCACACACGGGGAGGAAAACTGAAACCTGAACTTGGAAACCCCGGATGTAAAAATTTAAATATATTTCTAAAAAGCACTATATTTGGTGCATAACAGAAATAAAAGTGAATTATACTGATTTCAGACAAAAGATGTTTTCCCTGGCCTGTTTCAACGTCAACCAGGTATATGCATGGGATCCTGATTTCAACCGTAATAATTTTATCAGGTGGACGGAGAAGGGACTGTTAATCAGGTTAAAGCAGGGATGTTACACCTTTCCCGAATATAAGGGGAAGGCAGATTATCCCTATTATTTTGCAAACCGGATGTATAACCCTTCCTATATCAGTTTGCATACTGCCCTGGCTTTTTACGGGATCATTCCCGAAACAGTTGTGCAGATAAACAGTATCACTTCGATGAAAACCGCCTCCTTTTCAAACCCTTTTGGCGATTATTCCTTTAAGACGGTCAGACATGGATTGATGTTTGGTTACAACCTGAAGCCGATGAATGATAACCGGATGTTTGCATTTGCCACACCGGAGAAGGCGCTGCTGGACCTGCTCTATATCTACCCGTTTTATAATACGGCGAAGGAAATGGAAAATCTGCGGATTAACGAAGATTTTCTTCAGGAAGAACTTAAGAGGGAAGTTTTGATAGAATATTTAATCCGCTTCGAAAACAAAGCACTGGAAAAAAGGACCCGTACACTACTCGATTTTTACTGTTTATGATCTCCCTGGATGTAATAAAGAATTTCTATCCTGCTGAGCTCAGGGATAACGCTTTATTCAGCAAGTATCTCCTGAAAGAGTACATTCAGCTGATGATCCTCGATTATTTGTCAACTACGCGGTTTATCAGGAAGATCGTATTTATCGGTGGTACCAACCTGCGTCTGGTAAAAGGCATTGACAGGTTTTCCGAAGACCTCGACTTTGACTGTAAGAACTTCACGGAAGCTGAATTTATTGAGATGACCGACCATGTCCTGCTGTTTCTGAAACGATCGGGACTGAAGGTGATTACACGCGACAGGGATGACGGCAAACTTAAAGCCTTCAGAAGAAGTATATATTTTCCGGAGTTGTTGTTTGAGCTGGGACTTACAGGTCATCGCGAGGAAAGGTTCATGATAAAGATCGAGAGTCAGGACCAGTTGTTCGCCTACGATCCCCTGCTGGTTTATATGAAGGGTTGTGGCTTTTTCTTCCCCTTCCCCGTTCCGTCCGACGGGATCTTATGCGCCATGAAAGTTTCTGCTATGCTTGACCGGCAAAAAGGACGCGATTTTTATGATGCCATGTTTCTTCTCGGGCAATCAACCCCTGATTATGACTTTCTGCATGCAAAATGCGGTATTGCTGATCTGGCAACATTAAAACTGGCTGTTTCGGAAATGCTGACTAAAGTTGATTTAAACAATAAAGCCAGGGATTTTGAACACTTACTTTTCGAAAAGCGAAACAGTACACGCATCCTCTTTTTCGATGATTTTATTAAAAACCTTGAACCGTGAACGTTATAAGCGTGACGAAAGGAAACGTGACGAAAACCTGTCCCGTGTCCCGCGTCCCGCGTCCCGATTTTCCGTCCCGCGTCCCGAATTATATATCATATGACAGAACCCGAAGATAAAAATACCGGCGAAATCGATGTGATCGACATCGTTCGCAAACTTTGGCAAGGCCGAAAGACCATCCTGATCAGCGCCACCCTGTTCTTCCTCCTGGGGATATTCCTGGCCCTGATATCGCCAAAGAAATATGTCTCTCAAGCTACCCTGCTCATCGAGACCGAGGCGGGGAGTGCGGCAGGGATGACCACGCTGCTGCAGCAAATTGCAGAGGCCTCAGGTGTAAGAGTAACACAGCGCACGGCGCTGGAGTCGGCGCTCTCACCCGACCTCTATCCCGTGATCACCACCAGCACACCCTTCCTGCTTGAACTGGCTGAGCAGCAGGTGAATGATCCCGAAACCGGGAAACCCATCACCGTGGCTGAGTATCTCGATCAACACCCGCCTCAGTCCCTGCAAGGTATACTGATGGGTTATACGATCGGGTTGCCAGGCAAGATTATCGGACTATTCAGGAGCGATGATGCCCAGAATGAACAAGAGGAGGGAGTAACCCAGCAAGCAAAACCTAAAAAGTACAGCCCGGGAGGTGATACCATCAGACAGGATCCTGCTGCATCGCATTCCATTGAAGATACGGGTCTTATGGTAAAAACGACCACCGGACCGGGAGCGGAAATAAGCGCCATCGACGCCCGCATCCAGCAGCCCCTGGCGCAGGATCTGTCGCAGCCGCTTACGAAAGCACAACTGATAACAACGGGCCGGCTCAAAGCCTGCATTACCACCGAGGCAACGGTGAGTAAAGGAAAAAACCGGATGGCCAGCCCCAACATGCTTACGGTAAGCGTTGAGGTACACGACGCGGAGGTGGCTACCCAGCTAACCCGGCTGGTGGTGGAAAACCTTACCCGGTACATAACCGAGTACCGGACCCGGAAGGTGAAAAACGACCTGCAGTTCATCAACAGCCAGTTGGCCGATGCAGAGGTAAAGTATCGCCGCGCCCAGCAATCGCTGGCCTCCACCACCGACCGAAACCAGAGCATCCTGCTGGCCACTGCCCGCACCGATGCCAGCCGCCGGCAGTCGGAATACACCCTGGCATTTAATGTATTCAACAGCCTGGTGCAAATGAAAGAACAGGCCAAAATCAAAGTGCAGGAAAACACCCCCGTGTTTACCATGATCGAACCTCCGTCAAAAGCCGGAAAGATCAGCCAGGGATCCAAGATCGAGATGATCATGCTGTTTTTAGGGATATTGGCCGGGGTGGGGATTGTGTTTGGGAAGCCGGCACTTGTTAAGTTGAAGGGGCAGTTGAAGGAAACGTGATGGATAATAGTAACCGCACCGCGGCGGCGCCTGTGGCCCGGACATGTCAATTGCCATTTAAACTTTCTATATGCATACTGAAAAAACGACAACCATCAACTTGAACTATTGCGAAACGGATCGGGCGAAGAGATGAAAATCCAAAACAGATGATAATTTGGAAACAATAATTTTAAGACGTGAATCAAAAGAAAATGCCAATCTGTTATTAAAAGTGGCCAGAAAGTTAAATATCAATGCGCGGAAATTATCAACTGAAGAAACTGAAGATATGGGCATATTGTTATCTATCAATGACGGAATGAAAAGCGGATTGCTTGACGATGAAGAAAAATCTGCATTTATCCGCAACCTTAAAACCATATGATTATTGAAATTAGCCGAAAATTTAAAAAGCAGGTCGAGGCATATTTGCTGCTTTTGATCATCGATCTGAAATCTACAAGTATTTTCCCTGGGCGAATTTTTATTCAGAACCAATTTAATCCTAATTGCAACCCCGAACAAAATTGCCATTTTCTATAATGATTAATCAATATTCAATATTCGATATTCAATCGACCTGCAAAAACAAATCGTAAATCGCAATTCGTAATCGGTTCGAAGGTGCAGCTGTGCGGCGCCAGCTACCGCCAGGACGTGGGCGACACGCGTTACAGCGGCAGGGAGATGGTGGTGCGGAAACTCACCGAGATGGGCGCCAGATCGGCATCCACGATCCCTACGTGGATTACTGGTACGAATTGGAGGAGCAGGACACCTACCCCTCGCCCGGCGGCCCCATCGCCATGATCGATGCCTTTGGCATCCTGAACGATACTCAGATCAGACGCTATTGAGAATTGAGCTGCGAGGTGAAGGCCCTGGGACGGGGGCATTTGGCCCTGTTGAAAAGGGAAGTGCGGGAGAAACAGGATCGCTTATAATTGTATATGTTTGCTTAGGGATCCATTAACAAAAAGATATAATAAATTTCTTTACAAACGAACAATGATGATTATATTTGTTCGTTGAAAACGAATAATAGCCTAATCTGATGACCAACGAGCGGCTTAAAGAAATCATGTTCGATCAGAAGGATGTTTTTACCAACAAAAAGCATCTGATTCATCGTGATATTGAACTGGATAAATACATAGCAACCAGTCAGGTCGTCATTATTTCCGGTATCCGCCGATGTGGCAAATCATCCTTGTTGTTCCTGATCAAGGAGAAAATGAACCTGGATGAACAGGACTATTGCTATTTCAATTTCGATGATGAACGAATCATTTCCGATGTTGCCATTTTGGAGGAAATATACAACCTGCATATCGAAGTATATGGAAAAGAACCTGTGCTGTTCCTCGATGAAATTCAAAATATCGGCAACTGGGAAAAGTTCGTTAACCGCATGTTTGAACAGGGGATCAAGATTTTTGTGACGGGTTCAAATGCCAAACTGCTCAGCTCCGAAATTTCAACAAGCCTTACCGGGCGAAACAAGCTCATCGAGCTGTTCCCATTTTCTTTTTCCGAATACCTGCGGTTTATCGGACATCATTACGACCTTAACCGGTTGGCCCCAAAATCGAAATCACTGCTGCTGAAAGATTTTAATGCCTATTTCGAAACTGGAGGTTTCCCGCTTGTTGTCAAAGAAAACGACACCGAACTGATCAATGGCTATTTCCAGGATATATTATACCGCGACATCATCTCCCGGTACCGGCTCACCCAGGTGAATGAGATCAGACAAATCGGTTTATACTTTGCCTCCAACATCGGGAAACTTTTTTCATACGCTACCTTGCAGGAGATTTCAGGGGTAAAAAGCCTGAGTTCAATCAAGGATTATTTACATTATTACGAACAGTCGTATCTTTTTATTTATCTGAAGAAGTTTGATTATTCGGTGAAAAAGCAAATAATGAATTCCAGGAAGGTTTACACCATCGACCCGGCATTCGCACATCGGCTGGGATTCAATTTTTCTGAAAACAAAGGACGCATCCTTGAGAATATTGTTTTTCTGGAGTTGCTCAGGCGAGGGAAAGAGGTTTATTATCATACAGGCAAAAAGGAGTGTGATTTTTTAGTTAAAGAGGGCATTGCTATTACCGAAGCCATACAGGTATCATACGAGTTGAATGTAAACAACCAGCAGCGGGAGTACCAGGGCTTACAGGAAGCCATGAATGTTCATCACCTGAACGAAGGACTTCTGCTAACCAATACCATCGACGAATCATCCAATCCTTCAACTGCCGGAATAAAGGCTGTCCCTGTTTGGCAATGGTTGCTGAAAAAGTGAAAGCCCCGGCCGGGGAGATCTGGCCCGGTTGAAAAGGGAGGTGCGGGATGATTGAGCCATTACATTAATGAAAGTACTATGAAAACAGTTCAAGAGCCAATGGAACACTTTGAACAATTTTAACAAGCTTTATCTTCTCAACCGGTACCCGTACCTCTCTGACGATTAACCGAAGCCCAACGCAAGGTTTTAAAAATAATTAAAAGCAACACAACAATTACCATTAAAGCCATTGCAGATGAGTTAAAGATTAATATTTCAGCGGTACAAAAACACATTGAAAAGTTAAAAGAAAAAGGAATTGTCGAACGCACAATACTTACAAACAGACTGAGGTTAAATTAATATATTTGATAGTGCCACGTAATGCTCTTTCTGTTAGAATTAAGTTCAAAACTAAGTGGAATTCGTAAAATAGTGCCTCATAATGCTCTTTTTGTTGCATTTAATGAAGTTAATTGTATTCTTGTATAAAAAAGAGCTATATGATGCACTTTGAAGGATTAATTAAAATTATTAAAGAGCGCAGGGAAATGTTACAAGTCACACAGGAAACCTTAGCAGAATTAAGTGGAGTTGGCTTAAGAACCTTGAAACAGTTTGAAAGTGGGAAAGGGAATCCTACATTGTTGACATTACAAAAGATAGCAGATGTTTTGGGGA
>Ga0247840_10003983_pt1 | contig 24076 bp, 19 predicted proteins | sample LaCruzMarch2015__FD_192404 | JGI IMG/M metagenome (GOLD analysis project Ga0247840, IMG submission 192404) | Freshwater microbial communities from meromictic Lake La Cruz, Castile-La Mancha, Spain - LaCruzMarch2015_17m | ecosystem: Environmental > Aquatic > Freshwater > Lake | place: Spain...
AATAAAGCGATGCATGTTGTGTTTTTTCTGTGTGGAGTTAATGTGTACCAATATAATCATTTATTGAATAAGATGAGTTATATTTAAATATTGATTTTATTACGTCAATCTATTCAAATGCAATTAAGAGAACAAAGAAGACAATGGCTGAAAATGTGCGGTGTTCTTCCCTTCGCGGGGTTAATAGCTCCCTCTTTTTCTTTAGTTAAAGGCGAATCCACGGGGGGACAATTATTGAAAACCAGTTTGAATGCTTATTCTTTTAATGAACCGCTCATGAATAAAACCATGAGTTTAGAGGATCTCCTGGTCTTCGCCTCCATGCATCATTTTGATGGCATTGATTTAACGGGTTATTATTTTCCGGGTTATCCAGCGGTACCATCTGATGAATTTATATATTATATTAAAAGAAAAGCTCATTTATTAGGTTTGTCTGTTAGCGGAATGGGCGTAAGAAATGATTTTACGCAGCCCAATAGAGATTTAAGGCGATTAGAGGTTGAAAGGGTTAAAAACTGGATTATCGTTGCCGCAAAAATGGGTGCTCCCGTTCTACGTGTTTTTTCTGGGGTAATCATTCCTAAAGATTATTCCTGGATGGATATCGCTACCTGGATGGCTGAAGATTTAAAAGAATGTGCCGACTTTGGTCAAAAATATGGCATTATTATTGGCATGCAAAATCATAATGATTTTATTAAAACGGCAGAGGAAGTTCACAAAATATTTTACATGGTTCAACATGAATGGCTTGGATTAATACTTGATATCGGAAGTTATAGAACAGGCGATCCTTATGAGCAAATTAAATCAAACATTCCGTTGGCAGTAAATTGGCAAATAAAAGAGAATATATTTGAAAATGGGATAGAAAAAAAGGTAGATCTTGCCAAATTATTTAACCTCATAAAAAATTCAACCTATAAAGGGTTCATTCCCATTGAAACATTGGGTAAAGGTGATCCGAATATCAAAGTGGCTGCCTTTAAAAAGGAGGTAGATCTTGCCCTTTCAAGCATTTAACTGGTTGCAGGTAATGTCCAACCTTTTTGCTTATAAACCTCTTTGCCATTGACAAGTACACTGGTAACCCAAATAGCCAGGCCTACAATTAAGGTGGCAACTATAATATCCCCAAAAGATCTTCTTCTATCTTTAGCGTCAGAAAATTGTGCCAGAATAACGGCAAAGGCTAAAATTACATAAACGAGTTTGAAAAGTCCAATGACCAATCCTAAAGTAAGATTTTTGTTATGAAAAATGCCGTTGTTGAAATTAATGTATAGCAGATATAGTGATAATAGTCCTAGAATGGGTGCTATAACATAATAAATAATAGCCTTTACAGTTTCTGATTCAATTTTTTCTTCCTGTAATAAAACATAAATCATAAGTGGAGTTATCAATGCCCCGACAGAGATAAATAAATCTTTTGTATCGTAATAAATGACCACCTTTTTTGCAGCTCCTGCATAAAAAATACCTATAAACAAGATGAAAACGGCAAGACCTAAAAGTCCGTTAATATTTGAATTAGTATTTTCCATAAAGCATTGGTTGATTTTTATTTATTTAACAAAAATAGATTTTAATAAGTATATTTGATACATATCCTAAAAATTATTGAAAATGAGAACCATCTGCTTACTTTTTCTAACCTTTTACAGCTATTTGGCCATTGGTCAGGAAACGGTTAAACCAGCCCCTAATCTAACCTTGAAAGTAGATGTCAAGACCATACAAAAACCAGTAGAAAAGGTGTTTGTTACTTATTATAATTATGCGACAAGCCAGCGATTTACAGATAGTGCCTTGGTTTCAGAGGGAAAAGTTGCTCAATTTGAAATGAAATTAGATGAGCCTGTTCTTTCCCAATTGCGCGTGGTTTATGCAAAAAGTTCGGATACCGCAAAGGTGCAAATGATTAATTATGCCCGGGATATATTCAGCGTATATCTGGAGGAAGGCAAAATATCGGTTACTGCTATTGATTCTATTGGAAATAGTACAGTGACTGGTTCTGGGACGCACGGGGAGTACATGGCCTTAAGAGCTAAAGTTTCAACGTATGACCCAGGTTTCAAAGCGCTAAATGAAGCTTATATGGTGGCCAGAAAGGCAAAAGATACACCAACTATGGATAAATTAGAACTTTCAATGGATTCTTTGGATAATATCGTAAAGGAAAGTATTTATCTGCCATTTCTGACTTCACCAATGAATAAATCGGCTGTTACCATTTATGCCTTGAATCAATATGCAGGTTATGCCATTGAGGCATCTAAAACGGAGCCTTTATTCAATCAATTACCTGAGAATATCAAAAATTTGCCATCGGCAAAAATGATGAAAGACAGAATTGATAAGGCTAAAATGACGGATATAGGTCAATTTGCTATCCCTTTTACTCAAAAAGATACTTCAGGTATTGACGTGAGCCTGTCTTCGTTTAAAGGAAAATATGTACTCATTGATTTTTGGGCCAGCTGGTGTGGTCCTTGCCGTCAGGAAAATCCTAATGTGGTAAATGCTTTCCAAAAATATAATGAAAATGGTTTTACTGTGCTCGGAATTTCTTTAGATCAACCCAATGCAAAAGAGAAATGGATGAAGGCCATTTATGATGATAATCTTACCTGGACACATGTGTCAGATTTAAAATACTGGAATAATGAAGTGGCAAAAGCTTATGGAATTCAGGCTATTCCACAAAATTATCTGATTGATAAAGAGGGTAAAATTATTGGAAAAAATCTGAGAGGCGAAGCTTTACAATCTACATTGAAAGATTTATTCACTTCAAAATAATAACATCCCATTCCTTATAAATGAAGAAAGGTATTCTTTTTCTCTTATTTACCATAAGGGCTGTAAGTATTTTCGCTCAATATGAATCTTTAGGGTCCTGGAATATTATTAATCTGAAAGGCACCTTATCTGATAAATGGAGTTTTTTTTGCAGAGGGTCAGGTACGTTCTTTAAAGTATTATGATGACTTTCATTATCATGAATTTAAAAGTGGGTTAACTTTCGAGGTAAATAAATTTTTTAGGGTATCTCTGGCTACAGGAAAATATGATACCTATAAAGAAGGGGGTGATTTTGTACTGCCTAAAAATAATGATGAGTTCAGAATATGGCCTCAATTATTTCTGGTTCAGCCCCTTGGAAAATTTATCATTGAACAGCGGGGTAGGGTAGAAATGAGGTTTTCTACCAATGGCTATAGAAACAGGTTTAGGTACAGATTAGGTGTAAACTATCCTTTTGGTAAAAATACTCAGGGATTTAAACCTTTTCAGTTATCTGTAAGTAATGAAATTTTCTTCACGGACAATGAACCTTATTTTGAAAGAAACCGATTTTTTCTTTCCGCTAATTTCAGGATTTTCCCCCTATTTTCCACTCAATTAGGCTATATGAGGCAATTTGATTACAAAATCAATGATGAGACCGGTCGCGCATTTTTTCTTGTTGGCGCCTATTTTGATATTGATTTTAGAAAATAAGACATCCTATAAAGTGAGTCCGCCATCGACATTTATACAAGTCCCTGTAATAAAGCTCGCTTTTTCGGAAGCCAGAAAAAGGTAGGCATTGGCAATATCCTGTGGTTGCCCTACACGTCGAACGGGCGTCCTCTGTATTAATTCCCCCATAAAATCAGTTCCTAATATAGCCGTCATATCGGTTTCAATAAATCCAGGGGCAACGGCATTTACCGTAATTCCCTTGCTACCTAGTTCCTTTGCCCAAACTTTTGTCAATCCAATAAGTGCTGCTTTGGTAGCCACGTAGTTAGATTGTCCAAAAGAACCATAATGAGCCGTTACCGACGATGCGTTGATAATGCGTCCATATTGTTGATTCACCATGTAAGGAGAAAATGCTTTTGTACAATTAAAAACGCCAGTTAGATTCACATCAATAACCTCCTGCCAATGCTCGGGCGTAAGATTTTTTAAACTGGCGTCTCTGATTATGCCTGCATTATTTATTAAAATATCAACTTTTTTAAGTTGATTTATTATCTGGTCGGCTACATTGATGACTTCATTATAATGAGCCGTATTGACCTTGAAATAGTAGCAAGGAAATCCCTCAGATGTCCATTTATCAATCGCCTCTTTTGCCTTTTTGTCGTCAATATCTAAAATAACAACGGTGGCGCCGTTTTTTAGAAATAGATCGGCCGTTTCCCTACCTATTCCCTTTGCGCCACCGGTGATAACGGCTACTTTATGTTGTAATTCCATATAATTAATAGCCCCAGGCCTTCATTTTATCGTAATTTTCCTTCATGCAATCCATAGGATCTACATTCTGGTATGCTTCCTGCTCGATAATCAATTCGGGTTTATTTTTCATGGTATCCAATACCTTTAGTATATCCTGTATGCCTGCGATACCTTTTCCTATAACCGTACTTTCATATTTTTTAGGATTATCACTGATCAGTATTTCATCTTTAACATGTATAGATTCAAAACGACCGGGATAGGCATTAACAATATCTATGGCTTTTGCTCCACCATTGTACAGATTACCAGTATCGAGTTGTTGCATAACCAGATCAGCATCAGTACCTTTCAACATGATGTCATATAAGGTGCGGTCATTGAATTTTTCGCTAAATTCAAAATCATGATTATGGTAGCCAAATTTCATTCCTGATTTCTTGCATAATTCTCCGGACTTATTGAAAATATCCATTTGAGCCATAAAACTATCGTATGATTTGCGCAACGCAGCATCGAGATAGGGACTTATGACAAATTTTTGACCCATAAAAGCGGCATCCTCAATGGTATATTTCCAAACATCCGTAAAATCTTTGGCGGTTTCATTCCAGTGAATTTTATTTAAGACGGTGTGTCCGCTCGGCATTTTCATACCTAAATTTTCTAGAATTTTTTTAAATTCAACAGGGGTATAGCCGTAGAATTTTCTGTTTACATAGTTGGCATGTTCCACGATGGTGTAACCCATAGCGGCAAGTTTTTCCAAAGTCCCCAATGGATTCTCCTTCATGGCCGCCCTTATACTGTAAAGTTGAATACCAATCCTTTCCTTTTTCTTTAAAGAATAAGCCAGGGATTTCTCGTTCAATAAGGCTGCACCCAGAAAAGTGAGCGCGCTATTTTTTATAAATTGTCTTCTGATCATACGAAACATTTTTATTTGAAGCCTTTAAATTAACAAAGAAAAATTCATTTTAATTAATTTATTTGATATTTTTAAGAGCTAAAAGAAAACCCTTTTAACGTAAACACCTAAAAACACCTTTTCTTGATGGTAGTAAATTATGATTTGAAGGCACAAGACCTTGAAAAACAACTCCAAACATTTTGGCAATTATCTGGGGATAAAATCATGTCGATAAAGGAATCTTTTGACCCTGCTTTGGGTACTCCTGTATTTACCGTTAATGGAAAATATGCGACGCGAGGATGGACAGAGTGGACACAGGGATTTCAGTATGGCTCCTCTGTTTTACAATTCGATGCAACCCGGGAAATTCCTTTCCTTGACTATGGCAGATCGGAAACCCGCGATAGAATGGCGCCTCATATTAGTCACATTGGTGTCCATGACCATGGTTTCAATAACCTAAGTACTTATGGTAACTTATTAAGATTAATGCAAGAAGGTAAAATCCCGCATAATGAGTGGGAAATGGATTTTTACAAATTAGCTTTAAAAATTTCAGGGGCCATTCAGGCTTCAAGATGGACTTCGATTCCTCAGGGTGGGTTTATACATTCCTTTAATGGTGCTCATTCCTTATTTGTTGATACGATCAGATCATGCCGTATTTTAATGGTTTCTCATAAATTAGGTCATTTATTGCAAAGTGAGGGGGATGAGCGTATCTCCTTGTTAGAGAGATCGTTAGAACATATAAAGGCTACAGCTAAATATTCCGTTTTTTATGGGGAAGGAAGAGATCGCTACGACGAGTGGGGTAGAACGGCTCATGAAAGTGTGTTTAATGTGAAAGATGGTCAGTTCAGATGCCCAAATTCACAACAAGGTTATACTGGGTTTTCTACCTGGACAAGAGGACTAGCCTGGGCAATGCTGGGCTTTTCGGAGGAAATTGAATTGTTGGAAGCTATGCCTGAAAGTGATTTTTCTGAGAAAAATGCTAAGGCAGAGATGCTTTCTATAACGTTTAAAGCAGCTAAAGCTACCTGCGATTTTTATATTAAAAATACCCCCATTTGTGGTATTCCTTATTGGGACACAGGTGCCCCTCAACTTCATAAATTAGGTGATTACCTATCTCGTCCCGCCGATCCTTTTAATAATATTGAACCCGTAGATAGTTCAGCTGCTGCCATTGGAGCGCAAGGATTATTAAGATTGGGTCAAATCTTGAAAAATAATGGGGAAGCAGAGTTAGGCACCAAATATTGGCAGGCAGGCTTAACTATTCTGAAAACTTTATTATCAGAGCCATATTTAAGTACATCACCCGGTCATCAGGGTTTACTTCTGCACAGTATTTATCATCATCCAAATAATTGGGATCATATTCCAGAGGGTAAATCAGTATCCTCTGGAGAATCATCGCAATGGGGTGATTATCATTTCAGGGAAGTTATCCTTTATTTGCAAAAATGGATGAACAAAGAGGCATATCATACTTTCTTTGGGTGTTTGGATAAATCTGTTTAACATGGAAGATTTTTCGAAACTTTGCCTCCATACCTTTACCAATAAACCTTGGAACCTATCCCAATGTATTGATAATTATTCAAAGGCCGGGATTAAGGGCATATCAATATGGAGAAATGTATTAGAGGGCCAAGATCTAAAAACAGTTAAAAGGCAACTGGCTGAAGCTGATCTTTCCATTGTTTCTTTAGTTAGAGGTGGTTTTTTTCCTTCGGTAAATGCGTCGGAAAGGGCCTTGGCGATAGAGGATAATATGAAGCTAATAGAGGAAGCGGCTGTATTGGGCGCTCCTTTAATCGTATTAGTTTGTGGGTCCGAAGGCAGACAATCTCTCGAAACTTCCCGGGAGCAAATTCAGGAAGGGATTGAAAAATTATTACCCGTAGCCATTGAAAAGGGTGTCAAACTAGCTATTGAACCTTTACACCCAATGTACGCCGGTGACAAATCGGCTGTAAATACGCTGGCTCAGGCTAATGATATGGTAGAGGCCATTAACTCGCCAAATGTCGGAGTGGCTATAGATGTATATCATGTCTGGTGGGATCCAAACCTGGAAGTTGAAATTCGACGTTGTGGACAGAATAATAGCCTATTTGCCTTCCATATTTGTGATTGGAACGTTCCAACCCTTGATTTTTTAACTGATAGAGGACTGATGGGTGATGGATGTATTCCAATAAAAAAAATTAGAAGCTGGGTAGAAGAAGCCGGTTTTTCAGGATTTAATGAAGTAGAAATTTTTTCAGATAAATATTGGGCTATGGACCAAAAGGATTATCTGGATAAAATAAAATTAGCCTATTTAAAACATAGTTAATATGAAAGAACATCGTCTGGGGATTATTATGAACGGGGTGACAGGTAGAATGGGCACCAATCAGCATTTAATGCGTTCCATTGTTGAAATAATAAAACAAGGTGGCGTCGATTTGGGAAATGGAGAGGTGATTATTCCTGACCCTATTTTAGTAGGTAGGAATGCCGCTAAATTGGCTAAGTTATCTGCTATTTCTGGTGTAAATAAATATACAACCGATTTGGCCTCCGTGTTGGATGATCCCAGCTATAGCATTTATTTTGATGCGCAAACAACAGGCAGAAGAGCAGCTGATGTTTTAGCGGCTATCGCTAAAGGGAAACATATTTATTGCGAAAAACCAGTTGCAACCGATGTTGAAACGGCATTGAAACTTTATGCCGCCTGTGAAATGGCAGGAGTGAAACATGGTGTTGTTCAGGATAAACTTTGGTTGCCTGGCTTAAGAAAATTAAACCGACTCATTGAACAGGGCTTTTTTGGCGAAATTTTATCTGTAAAAGGTGATTTTGGCTATTGGGTATTTGAAGGTGACACCATTCCAGCACAACGTCCAAGCTGGAATTATCGCAAAGAAGATGATGGAGGTATTATTGTCGATATGCTTTGTCATTGGCGTTATGTATTGGATAATTTATTTGGAAATGTAGAAGGAGTATTTTGTCTGGGTGCTACTCATATCACTGAACGTGTCGATGAAAAGGGGAACACTTATAAATGTACCGCTGATGACGCCGCTTATGCCGTTATGACCCTGGCAGGAGGCATTGTGGCTCAGTTTAATTCTTCCTGGGTTACACGGGTTAGACGAGATGATTTGTTAATGATTCAGGTGGACGGAACGAAGGGTTCTGCTGTTGCCGGACTTAGAGATTGTTGGACACAACCTTATGGTAATACACCTAAACCCGTTTGGAATCCGGATATTCCTAATCCCATCGCTTTTTATGATGGTTGGAATAAAATGCCTGAACAGGAATTTTACGACAATGCTTTTAAGGCTCAATGGGAGCTGTTTTTAAAGCATATTTTAAGAAATGATCCTTTTCCGTGGGACCTCAAAGCGGGTGCCAGAGGTGTACAGTTAGCTGAAAAGGGATTGGAAAGCTGGGAAAAAAGAACCTGGGTAAATTTACCTGAATTATAAATTCTTGAAATGAACAAAATAGCTTTTATCACGGGTGGAACACGAGGTATTGGTTTTGGTGTCGCTTTAGCGTTGGGTAAAGCTGGTTTCGACCTGGCTGTAAATGGTATTCGAAACGAAGTTGATGTAACTAATTCGTTAGAAGAACTTCGCAATCTGGGTGTGAATGTAGCTTATTTTCAGGGAAATATTTCCGTAAGGGAAGATAGACAGGCTATGTTAGATAAAATCCTATCTCATTTTGGATCCGTAAATCTGTTAGTTAATAATGCTGGTATTGCTCCCCGTGAACGGGCAGATATTTTACACGCCAAGGAAGAAATTTGGGATGAAGTGATGGAAATAAATCTTAAAGGCCCTTATTTTTTAACCCAGCTTTTTGCCAATTATTTTGTGGAAAAGAAGTTGGAAAATCCTCTTTTTGAGGCGAGTATCATTAATATTTCTTCGATTTCTGCCTTTGTAGCTTCCATAAATAGAGGTGAATACTGTGTTTCCAAAGCGGGGATAGCTATGGCTACCAAATTATGGGCTACCCGTTTGGGCGAATATGATATTCCTGTGTATGAGATTCAACCAGGCATCATTAAAACCGATATGACGTCAGGGGTTGTCGAAAAATACGATAAATTATTTCAGGAAGGCATCAGTTTGCAACGTCGTTGGGGATTGCCGGATGATGTAGGTAAAGTGGCTGCCATGTTGGCTCAGGGAAATATGCCTTATGCTACAGGACAGGCAATCAAGGTGGATGGAGGTCTTCACATTCAAAGGTTATAAATAAATTCATAATATGTCAGGTACAAATACTAAACGAAGACGGGTTTACTATAATTTGCTCGTCCTATTATCTCTGCTTGTTGTAATGATCAGCTTCTCACCGCTTGTATTGGTGAAAGATAAGGTTAATCCAATTTTTTTGAATATGCCATTCGCATTATGGACCAATATTCTGGCTACCATAATTTTGGTTTTCTTCACTTTTATAGGTGGAAGATTAAGAGGGGATAAAGGTGATTTTTCTTCGGATAATTGATTGATTTTAATGTAAAATTCATTGTATATGCAAAAATGGCTGCTCATTGTAGGTTTATTATATCTTGGAATATTGATTTTCCTTTCCTGGTACTCCCAAAGAAAAGTGAAATCACAGGAAGATTTCATCATGGCGGGTTCTAAACTTGGGTTAATACTCGGTTTTATGACCTTTTCAGCGACTTTGTTCAGTGCGTTCACCTTAATGGGTATGCCTGATTTTTCAAGAGTTCATGGGGTAGGTGCCTGGATGTTTTTGGCCTTCTCAGATGGCGGGATGGTTTTTTTAATTCTATGGTTTGGTTATTCTCTTAGAAAGAAAGTAGCTAATATGGAATTTAAAGGTATGTCTTCCCTCCTTCAACAAATTTACGGTATCAAATGGGCTGGATACCTTTATTTCTTTGCCATCTTTATTTTTTTAGTGCCTTATGTAGCCATTCAAATCAGAGGGGTTGCTACCTTTTTGGAACTAGGGTTTGATAGCCTGCAGGTGCCTGCCTGGCTGTGGTCTTTAGGAATTGTAGGTTTTGTATTGTTATATTCTTCAGCTGGAGGCTTAAAAGCTATTGTTTATGCAGATTTTGTGCAGGGTACCTCATTGCTTATTATTGTTTGGATCATTGGCGTAGCTTGTTTGCAAAATATGGGGGGCTGGACGGAAATGTTTAATCAATTAGCACTTAAAAATGAAGCGTTACTCTCTACTCCTGGTCCTAAAGGATTACTAACCTCTCCCTTTTTGATTGGCTCATTTATTGCCATCATGATGATTCCTGTTACACAACCCCAACTTTCTACCCGTTTGGTCATCATGAAAGACATCAAAGCCATGAATAAAATGGCAGTTGCTGTCGGATTTTTTGCTATGTTAGTTATTTTTCCAACGCTTTTAATTGGGTTTTACGGAGCCATTAATTATCCGGATGCTACAGCTTCTGAATTTATTGGTAATGCATTAATTAAAGATCAGACGCCATTGATTGGCGCTCTGGCCGTTATAGGGCTTTTTGCCGCAGCAATGTCAACTGCTGATTCCCAGTTATTTGCACTAGGTAATGAACTTAGAGGCTTATTAGGCGAAAAAGCAAGGAAGTCCTTGATAACCATTCGACTGGCCGTTTTAGGATTCGCAGCTTCAGCGCTTCTTTTTTCTCTTTTTAGTTCTGATCAGCTGGTTTTATTAGCTCGGGTAAGTTTTGCAGGCACAGCTATGACAGGTCCGCTTATCATTTTAGGATTATTAACCAATAAACCGCAAGGTTCTTTTATGGTTTGGTTAACTGCTTTAGGCATATTTACATTTCTATTGGCACAAGCGAAAATAATACCCCTTAAAGTAGGCGGCTTAGGGATAGATTTATGGTTGTTCATTATTTTGGGCTTAGCCGCTTTTGTAAATTACCTGGTAATGAAAAATAAAGAATAATAAGGTTTACATAACAGGATCGTCATTTTTTATACATCGAATGGAAAAACCAAGGGTTTTAAGACTGGCATTTCTGGTGATATCTTTATCGAAATGATAAATAAATCTGCTCCATGCCTGTTGATTTCCATATTCTGTAGCTGTCCACCAACTGCCAAGCATACCGAAGCCAAAAAAAGTACCATCATGAAAACGACTACCACCGGGTAACGCATTCCATCCGCTGATAAGGGTTGAAACTTCATTTTTCTCTTGCCAGAAAAGGGATCCTTCTTCTTTTAACTTTCCACCAGCTATAGATCTGCCGCCAAGGTAATTTTCAAGCTTGTTCCATTCTTTATCAGACGGCACATGCCAACCGTTAGGGCAGATGCCTTTTGGACTTTCAATCACATAATAATTATATAACTTGCCAGCTGGATTGGGGCCTTTTTCATAAGGGTAAAAGGTCCAAGCCGGCAGGTGCCATTGACTCCATTGGTTGTTTTCAATAATTGGGACGATGTAATCACCATTTTTAAAACGAGTCGTCGCCAGATTTTCAGCCATCCATATTTGCGAGCCAATTTTTATTGTCTTATAAACATTTCCATCAATATCCTTTACCTGTGCCTGCATTACCATGGCCTGTAGAAGCACCAAAATGGTAAAAATTGCTTTCATTGTTCAAAGATTTAGATAAAAACGAATAAATAAGCCTCAATTTAAAAGGATAAAATTAAAAAAAGTTTAATTTTGATTTATAGTTTAAGAAGTATAATAAGAAATTAATATGGGTAAGAAGCTTAATTTAATTTTACTTGCAATTTTCCACTTATGTTTTTTACATATACTAGTTGCGCAAAACCTTCCAATGAATGTACCATTGGGGAGAGAAATGGTACAAAGAGGTCAGCTTGCCGGAATTATTCCGACGACAAGATCTGGAAATCTTTGGCCAAGTTCTTATAAGAGTATGTTTAGTTTTGATTTAGGGGTCAATATGGATACTGTAAAGAATAAATTCTTTTCTTTTACTCCTTTACCCATTGTTTCAAGACAAAGATTTACCACCCGTCATCCTGATGGTATGAACGATGGTATAATGATTCCTGCCAAAGGTTTTCAAACCTATTGGAGCGCTGGCGTATTCTTAAAAGCCGGGCTTTTGGAAATACAGGCAATGCCTGAATATGTGTATGCGCAGAATGCTTCGTTTGAAGAGGAATCTTTTAATTATGGTCCAAATAATAACAATTTGTACAGAGCCTTCATGGGTAGTGTCGATGTGCCAGTTAAATTTGGTAATGATCCATATAAAATATTAGGTTATGGTCAATCTAGTGTAAAATTGGCCGTTGGACCCTTGGCCGTAGGTGTTTCAAATGAAAATATCTGGTGGGGACCTGGCAGAAATAATGCCATCATGATGAGTAATAACGCCCCTGGTTTTTTACATGCTACTTTTTTAACCCGAAAACCTTTAGTGACACCTATAGGGAATTTTGAATTTGAAGTCATTGGGGGCTATTTGCGTCCATCGGAATTCACCAATAAATCGGTCAAAAAAGTGTATTTGAATAGTGGAATGATTTCCTATCAACCAAAGTTTTTGGCTGGTTTGTCCGGTGGTCTTACCCGTAGTTTTTTACAACAACCTGAAAAATATTCTTCCTGGCGTGGGTATCTTCCCGTTTTAAGTGGTATAACAAAGGTGTCACTCGGAGGAACTGAAGAAGATAAAATTCAAAGAAATCAGTTGCTTTCTGTTTTCGCCAGATATGTTCTGCCTAAATCTCAGGCTGAATTTTATTTCGAATTTGGTAAGGAAGACCATAATTGGGATCTTCGCGATATTATCCTCGAATATGCCCACTCGAGGGTTTATTTGTGGGGTTTTAGAAAATTAGTTCCCTTGCTGGGTGAAAAAAATGGATTTATTCAATTAAATGCAGAAATTTCAAATCTGAGAGCTCCATTGATGACCGCTAATAGAAATAATGGTCTTTTTAGCGCCGTTGATATTTATTCTTATGGAAGTTTGAATGGTTATACCCTTCAGGGACAATATATTGGCGCTGGGGTTGGTTCCGGGGGAAGTCAGTCTCTTTTGGAAATTAGTTGGATCAAGGGAATGAAAAGGATAGGATTGGTAGCGGACAGAAGAGTACATGAAGCAGATTACAGCGATGGCGCCTGGCCAGGCAATACCCAATTTCGTTGGGTTGACTTAAGCGTAACGCCTGTCATTGACTGGGATTTTAATCGGTTTTTACTTCATTTTACTGCTAGGAATGTTAGAAGTTTAAATTACAGGCACCAATTTACCCCGAGGTTAGATGAAAACGGAAAAGATACTTTTAAGGGAAAGGGTAAGTATAATTTACTGGTAGAGTTACAGATAGCTTATTTCCTAAGTAAACCATCAAAGAATTAAAAAATGAATAGTCGCCATTACTTTAAATATCATACTTATATTTTCTTTACCATAATTTCCTTAGGGATTATAAATAGTGTTTCATTACATGCTCAAAATGTAATCTTAAATGTGCCTGAATGGAAAGATTATTATCGAAGAGAGCAGTTATTGGGCAGGGGTGAACTGAATAGATCTTTTTTAAGCCTCCCGTTTCATCTGAATGATACCATCAAAAAAGGATTGAAATTGGAATTAATGCCCATTGTTTTTCAGCAAAAATATACTACTGTTCATCCTGACAGTAAAAATGACGGATTAATGATTCCAGCTACTGGCTATCAGGTTTATGCAAGTGCTGGCTTAGCCTTAAGACACCGGTATTTTTCATTTCAAATGATGCCTGAAATAGTTTCAGCTGAAAATATAAAACATCAGGGTTACGAAGGCGCACCAAAATTTAGACCATCTTATTTTTTATTTTATGGGTTGACCATGGCCAATATTGATGATCCCGAGTATTTTGGTTTAGAGCCTTATCGCAGAGTTAATTGGGGTCAAAGTCATTTTTTAGTTAAGTTAGGGGCCATAGCAGCAGGTATTTCGTCTGAAAACAGATGGTGGGGCCCCGGTCGTTACAATAGTTTATTATTATCTAATACAGCCCCTGGGTTTTTGCATGCTACCATCCATTCCAAAGAGCCCATTAAAACGCCCATAGGTTCTTTCGAATTTCAAATTTTAAGTGGGTATTTAAAGGAATCTGGATTTGAACCTTTTAAAGGCTTAAGCAGTGACGATACTGGAAACCCTTATTACAGACCAAGGAGTCAGGAAAATACTTATTTGAACGGGGCAACGCTCTCGTATCAGCCTAAATGGTTGCCAGGTTTTTTCCTTGGGGCGGCCAGAACAGCCCAGCAATATAAGAGTAATATAAAAAAGGAAACGGGTGGTTTACTGTTACCCGTTTTTGCAAAATGGCGAAATAATCAAAAAACACTGGTTTTTAATCCAAGATTGTTGAAAACTAATTTATTTTCGACCCTCTACGCGAGGTATGTTCTAGAAGAAGAAAATGCAGAGTTCTATGTGGAATATGCCAGAGATAGAGCTACCTGGAGTTCCTGGGCTTATTTAATGTCCCCTGAATTTACCAGAGCATATATTTTAGGTTTTCAGAAATTTATTCCCTTTGGAAAATCACAAAAGAATGCCTTCCAATTAGGTGTGGAAATAACGCAAATCGAAAAGTCAAAAGATACCCGATTGTTACAAGGTGGAATTCAATCGGGGTACGATTGGTATCAGGACTTGGACGTTAGGCAAGGATATACTCATTCCGGGCAATTCCTGGGTGCAGGTATTGGAAACGGAAGTAATCTTTATTCTTTAGATTTTGCCTGGGTCAAAGGACTTCAAAAAATTGGTTTCAAGGCAGAGCGATATGCCCATAATATGGACTTTTTCTATTGGGTCATTAAGGATTTTCGTTCAGCCTGGGTAGATATGAGGGGTACCTTGTACGGTAGTATTCCAGTAAAGAAAGCTTTGTTTCATTTTGAAATAACAGGCATTGATAATTATAATTATCAGTACTATTTCAAAACGAAAGACCCAAATAATTTCTTTGCAGATGGGGATAATGTTTTTAATCTAAGCGCCAGATTAGGTGTGTCTATCCTTTTCAACTAACACAACTAACGCGTGGCATTTAAAGTATTAAAAAAAGATATTATCTGGGGCTTTGTCGTTCAGCTATTTTCCATATTTTCAGGTATCATTATTATTCCACTGATGCTTCGGCTCCTCACAGCAGAAGAAATTGGTTTGCATTATCTTATGCTGACAGCGGGTACCTTAGTTTCCTTGTTCGATTTTGGTTTCGCCCCGCAATTTGGACGAAATGTATCCTATGTTTTTAGTGGAGCACAAGAAATAAAAAAGGAAGGGGTTCAAATTATTAAATCACAATCGGTTATAAATTATAGATTGCTGTCTAATATGATACAAACTGCACGCCTCTTTTATAGATTTTTAGCCTTAATTGTCTTGTTAGTCATGCTGGTTTTTGGCACTCTCTATATGTATCAGGTGACCGATGGCTTTGTGAAAGTGGAGAATACTTTAATTATTTGGATCATTTTCTCATTAGCTACCTTTTTTAATTTGAATTTTGCCTATTACACAGCCTTATTGACAGGTCAAGGGTTAATTATGGAATCAAAGAAGGCGATTTTATATTCCAAATTAGTATATATCCTGCTGGCTTTTGTCTTCTTGTTTTTAGATTTTGGCCTTTTGGGGGTCACTTTAGCAGGATTGATTATGCCTTTTATCCAACGGTTTTTAGCCCATTCCTATTTTTTTAAGAAAGAACTTACTGAAAAATTAAATTCATTTCAAATTTCATTTCAAGAAAAATTTCAATTATTTAAAATACTGGGCTATAATGCCAGTAAGTTAGGGTTAGTATTAATTGGCGCCTTTGCCGTTACCCGATTTAGTTTGTTTTTGGCAGGTTTATACCTTACCCTTCCCGAAACGGCTGCATATGGCTTGATGGTGCAATTATTTAGCATTATAAATACCCTTTCAAGTACTCTTTTTGGTATTTATCAGCCAAGATTGGCAGCACTCAGAGTGGAGGATAGTAAGTGGGGCATGTTAAAAGATTTTGCTTTCAGTATGCAGATTTTTTACCTGTTTTTCATGGTTGGTGCCATTACATTAGTGATTTCAGGTACCTGGTTATTATCTTTGATAGGGTCAAATGCCGTTTTACCACCCATGTATGTTTTGGCCATATATGGATTGGTAGTATTTTTAGAGGGAAATCATGCAAATTTTGCTACTTTTATAATTACAAACAATGATATTCCATTTGTACCCTCTTCGTTGGTCGCTGGAACCGTCATTGTTGCAGGTAGTTTTATGATGTTGAAATGGACAACGTTAGGATTAGTGGGCTTGGTATTAATACAAGGACTGACTCAATTAGCTTACGCAAATTGGAAATGGCCTTATGAAGTTTGTAAATCTTTTAATATTAGCTTCTGGAAATTTCTCATCATTGGCTTTCGTGAATCAAGAAATAAAATAGCTTTAGGCCTGGCCAGTTCTTCAGATTAATATCTTTTAAATTTTAAAATATGGACATTAAAAAGTTAACCAGAATTTTCCAACCGCACCTGATTGCGTTATTGGGCTTATTTGTATTAAATGTACTTTTTTTCTCTCCATTGGTTAATGGCAAAAAACTTAAACAAGAGGATATAAATCAGTTTGAATATATTACCCGGTTTAATGAAAAAACTGACGATCAGTCTATTGTGAGTAAATATTCAGATAATTTTAATGGGACCATTGATCAATCTCTTTGGACAGATAATATGTTGGGTGGAATGCCCATTTATTTGATTCACAATGATGATAAGGGCAATATTTTAAATGATCTGATTCCTAATAAATGGACACCGATCGGCCGTATGTTTATTTTTTCAGCGATAGCATACATCTTCTTTCTTTTTCTATCCATTCCTACTTTTCTTTCTTTCGTTGGCGCATTTGCGATGGCTTTTTCAACCAATAATCTAATTCTATTAGAGAGTGGTCACATGACTAAACTTGCAGCGCTAAGTTATGCGCCTCTGGTTATCATGGGATTTATTGCTGTGTTTAAAAATAGATTCATCCTCGGAGTAACACTTTTTTCTGTTGGTTTGAGCTTAATGCTTGCTATGAACCATATTCAAATGACTTATTATCTCTTTTTAGCCCTTCTCATCCCTTATGTGTTGGAAGGCTATAATAGTTTTAAAAATCGAAGAATGTTGCCTTTTGGTAAAGCAAGTTTGGGATTGTTTGTCGGACTGTTAATTAGTATATTGTCTAACTTAAACATAATGTGGCCGGTATATGAATTGAGTAAAGAAACGGTGAGGGGAACCACAGTTATTAATAATCCTGAAAAAGTAAAGGAGATTGCGGCAAGTTTGTCAAATCCCAATATGCCAGCTTTAAAATTTCCGGATGCCTCGGAGCAAAGTAGCGATAAAGGAGGTTTGAGTTATGATAATGCTATGCTTTGGAGTTTCGGATGGAAGGATATTATTTCAGCCTATATTCCTGGTTTTGTCGGGGGTAGTGAAAAAGAATTTTTACCTTCTTCCTCTAAATTAGCAAAAATTAACATTATTCCCGACTTACGGGTAAATCTTTATTGGGGAACCTTAAAATCGACAAATGGACCTGTTTATGTTGGGGCAATCATTGTTTTTCTGGCCATCCTAGGCTTATTTTTACCTAAAGATTTGCTAACGAAATCGTTAGCTTTTGCTATTCTACTTACCATAATTTTGTCCTTTGGCAAATATCTGGGTTTTATAAATGAATTTTTATTTGAGTACCTTCCCTTTTATAACAAATTTAGGGCGCCTAATTCAATCTGGGGCGTCACCACTATCTTTATAAATGTTTTAGCTATTTATAGTGTATCTCAATTTCTCTTTGGTGAAATTGGAAAGGATGTAAAATTAAAAGCACTTAAAAATGCTTTTTACCTTTGTGGTGGTATTGCGCTATTTTTTCTTCTTATTGGAGGATTCTTCTTTGATTTTTATGGAAGTAGGGATACTGAAATGGTTCAAATGGGCTACATGCAGGAGGAATTGTTTGATGCCCGAAAAATACTGCAGAGGTTGGATTCTCTCAGAACCTTAGTGCTTGTCAGTTTGGCTGCATTGTTACTTTGGTTTTCTGTGAAGAAGACATTGAAAAGTAATTTGGTTATTGCCCTTTTGGTTCTATTGATGATAGGTGACCTTTGGCAAATTGGGAAAAGATATATTGCCAGGGATAAATTTACTTCAATATCAATGACATTGGATGTTTCATCGCCTAATGATTATCAAAATTCCATTCACACATATAAAGAATTAGGGTAGATTTGGTTTTTATTCATTTTTAATTGTATCCATTGGAATTTTCCATCATTATTTGCACTTATAATCGCGCAAAAATCTTAGCACAGTGTTTAACTTCGCTGTCAGAACAGTCGTTGCCAAAAGAGAATTATGAAGTTATTATTGTAAATAATAATTCAACGGATAATACGGAGGAAGTCGCTCAATCGTATTCAGCGATCTGGCCTTTTTTTAAATATGCAACAGAAAATGATAGATGGTTAAGTAATGCAAGAAATACGGGAAGTAAACTCGCAAATGGCAAATTTCTGATTTTCCTGGATGATGATGTAATCGTTCCTTCTACCTATTTAGATAGAGTTTTTTATGTAAAAAATAATTATGGTTTCAAATGTTGGGGAGGTATAGATATTCCACATTATGAAACAGAAAAACCTCATTGGGTAATGGATTCTTATCTTCAGTTTCGATTACCTTATGCTACTTTTCAACAAATAAATGCTAAAAAGAAAGAGTGTGTTACGGGTTTTTCCTTTATTATAGAAAGGAATTTGCTTTTTGAATTTGGCGGTTTTGATCCGCGTGTTGGTATGAAAGGGGATGTGGTTGGTTACGGTGAAGAAACCTACCTCCAACATCAGTTACATGAAAAGGCCATCCCCGTCGGGTATGATCCCGAACTTAAGCTTTATCACCACATGCTGCCTCATAAACTTAAGCTCAGATGGTACTTTGATGCTGCAGACGCTTTGGGAAAAAGCCAGGCAGTTTTTAAAAGAGATCTTACTGGTTTACCTTTATACCTTTTGATTATTAAGACTTTCGTTGAAATTTGGGTGGTTACGCTGCTTGATTTATTCAAAAGTACCTTCAAATTTTTGTTTTTTAAGGACTATTATTGGCAAAATTGGCTCGTCGATAGTTTTAAAAAGATTTATAAACGAAAAAGATTTCTTAAAGATTTAATTCAAAAGCCCAATTGATTTTTTAAATACTAAATTAATTTTATCATGTTAATTGATTTAATCGCAGGCGCCAGACCTAATTTTATGAAAATTGCTCCTATCATTAAGGCCTTAAATGGTAGAAAATCAAAAGAACATATTATTTCCTTCAGACTTGTTCATACAGGTCAGCATTTTGATAAAAACATGAGTGATTCCTTTTTTGAGGAATTAGGGTTACCTGAACCAGATGTGAATCTGGGGGCAGGTGGTGGAACGCAGGCTGAACAAACAGCCAAAATAATGATTGGCTATGAAAAATTATTGATGTCATCCCCTTCTGATTTATGTCTGGTAGTAGGAGACGTTACCTCTACAATGGCTTGTGCTATTGTCGCGAAAAAAATGAATATAAAGGTAGCTCATGTCGAAGGAGGTATTCGATCTGGTGATTTATCTATGCCTGAGGAAATTAATAGATTAGTGACAGATAGTATTACAGATTATTATTTCACCACTTCTGAAATAGCAAATGAAAATCTTAGGAAGTCTGGAATCCTAGATGATAAAATACACTTTGTTGGTAATACTATGATTGATACCCTGTTAGCTAATAAATCTAGATTTGTAAAACCAGAAATTTGGGATGTAGCTCATTTGATTCCAGGTGAATATCTCGTTATGACTCTGCACAGACCTGCCAATGTAGATCAGGAAGAAAATCTAAAATTTTTAATTGAAGAACTTATTAAAGCATCAAAAGGTTTTAAAATTATTTTTCCTGTCCATCCCAGAACCAGGCAAGTATTAAATAAGTTAATTATCGATGCCGATAATTTGATTCTTATTGAACCTCAATCCTATCTTAGGTTTAATTATCTGGTTCAACATGCTAAAGCGGTCATCACCGATTCTGGTGGAATTACGGAAGAAACAACCGTTTTTGGCATTCCTTGTATGACCCTCAGAGCAAATACAGAACGACCAGAAACAATTTCCATCGGTACCAATGTTTTGATAGGGACTAATCCTAAATCAATAGCTCCTGCTATGGAAAAGCTTTTAAGTGGACATTGGAAAAAGGGGGCTATTCCTCCTCTTTGGGATGGTCAAACAGGGTCAAGAATCATATCCATCTTAGAAAAATTGAATCAATGAAAAGTTATTTTATAAATGTTATTTAAATGGAATTAACCCCTTTTTTTTCCATTTGTTTACCTGCTTATGAACAAGTTTTTTTTCTAAAACAAACCTTGGACTCAATACAAAAGCAGATATTTACCGATTATGAAATAATATTTTCAGATGATTCAAAATCTGATGAAGTTTTTAAGTTAGTTCATTCTTATGAATTTCATGGAAAATTAAAGTATTTTCGGCAAATCCCCTCCCTGGGAAGTCCTGAAAATTGGAATTTTACAATCAGTCATGCCAATGGTAAATGGATAAAAATACTGCATCATGATGATGCTCTTTTTGATGAATTCACTTTGCAAAATTTATACGTTTTAGCATTAAAAACAGATAAAAATTGGATTGCGGGAGCGCCAGTGCATCCGTCACCTACCAAAAAAAGATTTAGTACCGTTTTGCTTTCAAGAGGCCTATGGTTGCTTGAAAAATATCCAGGTATTTTAGCCTTTGGGAATTGTTTAGGGGTTCCAAGTGTTACTTTGATCAAAAGGGAATGTAGTAAACCTTATGATAAGAATTTAGTCTGGTTGGTAGATGTCGCCTATTATTTGAATCTTATTCATGACATTGGTTTTTTTGAATTTTATGATAAACCACTGATTTGGAGGAATGCTGGTGAACATAATCTTACGAATCTTTATTTTAATAAGCCTGATGTTGAAATAAATGAGTTTTTATATATTAAAAAATTAATGCCCAACTTATTTCCATTTTGGCTGGATACTTTAATTGGTGCCAAGCTTGTTCGTATCTGCCATTTTGCTAAAATAAAAGATATTAGACAGTTGGATATTATTAATTTGGAAATAATCCCTGTCTGGATGAATTTATATTTTAAATGTTCAACAAATAATACTTTTCAACAGGTCGTCGTTATACTGAGCAAAATCATTTTTAAACTTTCAAGTAAATTTTTAGGCAAGTTTCTAATGAAAGGTCTTCAAATTAAAAGTATTTCAAATTAAACTTTTTAAGGGAAAATTGTTATTTTGGGAAATCTTTTTTTTCATATTTTTTATTGCTGCAAAATTAAATTAATGAAGAATTTATTTTACATCTGCACAATTGTTTTAAATATTCTTTTTTTGAATGTGTATTCAGTTGTTGCCCAACCCTGGGCAGAGGTTTCCAGTACGGTAACTCCCAATTTTTACAGAATGAAAACCTCTGGAGATGCTGTTTTAAATGTGGTTAAATCTCAAAAAGGAAAGGGTTTTAAAGCGTTTAAAAGATGGGAAAAATATTGGGATCAACGTGTTTTTCCGGATGGAACCTTTCCACCCGCAAATTTAGTTCAAAAAAACTGGGAGCTTTACCAATTTGAAAAATCTCTCTCTGCATTGATTCCAGGTTCTTCATGGACAAGTCTTGGTCCTAATTCTTCTTCTGGAGGTTATGCTGGGATAGGAAGGATTAACAGACTTACTTTTCATCCTTCAAATGCAAATATCATTTTTGCTTGTACCGCAGGTGGCGGACTTTGGAAAACGATTAATGGTGGTACCTCATGGGTTCCCTTAACAGACAATCTCGCATCTATTGGTACCTCCGGACTGGTAATAAATCCTACAGATCCGAATATCATGTACTTGGCGACAGGCGATGGCGATGGAGCGGACACTTATTCTTATGGGGTTTTAAAAAGTACCGACGGCGGAATTACCTGGAATACAACAGGTCTTACTTTTACTCCGGGAACTGTTATTTACAAGTTGCAACCCCATGCAACCGATCCGAATATTTTACTCGCTGGTACCAACGGCGGGTTATACAGAACGGCAAATGGGGGTACAAGTTGGACAAAAGTAGTAGCAAGTGGGCAATTTTATGATATAGAGGCATTGTCGGCTTCCAATATGGTGGCAGTAACTAAAGGAGGTTTCTATCGATCAACTGATGGAGGTGCTACCTGGGTTTTGGTGACAACAATAACCAGTACAGGAAGAATTGCATTGGCAGTCAGTGCTTCAAATCCAAATTTCGTTGCCGCCCTGGTTTCAAATACAAGTAATGGATTTAAAGGTTTTTATGCATCTGTTGACGGTGGTTTAACTTATACGCTTCGTTCTTCAACCCCCAATGTAATGGGATGGGAGACAAATGGCAGTGATTCAGGTGGACAAGCATGGTATGATATATGTATCGCCGTCTCACCGACAGATGTAAATCAGATTATAGTAGGTGGTGTAAATACCTGGAAAACAACTAATGGAGGAACCTCCTGGTCAATAATGACTAATTGGTATCAGACTTCTACTGTGCCTGCAATGCATGCCGATCAACATGATTTGATTTTTCTGAATAGCACTACCATTTATGCCGCAAATGATGGAGGTATTTATAGGTCCACAAATAATGGATTAACCTGGACAGATTTGACTAACGGAATGAGCATTAGTCAATTATATAGAGCTAGTGCCGCTCAAACTGACACCAGAATTATTGCTGGTTTACAGGATAATGGCACTAAATTGAGAAGTACTACAGGAACATGGAGTGATGAGATAGGAGGGGATGGAATGGATTGTGCCATAGATCCAACCAATGCTTCTTACATGTATGGTACTTTGTATTATGGAGATATTCAACGATCTACAAATGGTGGAAGTAGCTGGACGTCTATAACACCCTCCACTGGAACGGATGGTGCCTGGGTAAGTCCGGTATTATTGGATCCTGTTAATCCATCTACGATCTATCTGGGATATACAGATTTAATGAAATCAACCGATAGGGGAACAACATGGAGCAAAATTTCTGCGGGACAAACGGCAGGCAAGTTTATCTCAAATATTGCGGTGGCACCATCTGATCCCTTAGTTATTTATATCAGCTGGGGCACAGCCATGGCAAAAACTATAAATGGGGGTACTAGTTGGACAACCATAACCACGCCGATATCATCTCAAATTTCATCCTTATTGGTTGATCCAACGAATCCAAATAATCTTTATGCCACCTATTCCAATTTTACGGCAGGTGCAAAGGTATATTTTTCAAATAATGGGGGAACATCCTGGACGAATATTTCAGGTACCTTACCGAATATTCCAGCGAATAAAATTATTTATCAAACAGGCAGTAATGGCGCCTTGTATCTGGGTATGGATGTTGGTATTTATTACAGGGATAATACACAGACTGATTGGTCTTTATATAATAGTGGATTACCCAATGTGGAAATTTTTGATTTGGAAATCCGTTATAGTGATAAGAAATTAATTGCAGCAACTTATGGAAGAGGACTTTGGGAAAGTCCACTTTATGTTGGAACGCCTCTTTCAGTGCCAGTAGTTTCCTCTTTTTCTCCAACTTCTGCAACGAAGGGAAATACAGTAACTATTACAGGTAGTAATTTTAATGGTATATCATCAGTTAGCTTTGGTGGCACCGCAGCAACTTCTTTTGCAGTGGTTAGCTCTACAAGTATTACCGCCATAGTTGGAAATGGAAATTCTGGTAATGTTTCTGTTACAAATACTGCAGGAACAGGAACTCTTTC
>Ga0247840_10003986_pt1 | contig 24051 bp, 17 predicted proteins | sample LaCruzMarch2015__FD_192404 | JGI IMG/M metagenome (GOLD analysis project Ga0247840, IMG submission 192404) | Freshwater microbial communities from meromictic Lake La Cruz, Castile-La Mancha, Spain - LaCruzMarch2015_17m | ecosystem: Environmental > Aquatic > Freshwater > Lake | place: Spain...
AAAGTGAATTAAAATATCTGATATAGAATTTGCAAAAGTAAATATTAAAAAAGAAGATTTTCATGGTGAATGGAATTATCAAATTTTACCTATGTATTCTTAAATTATTTTATTACAACTCCTTAACCGCAACAACTCATTCAATAGGTCATAAATCTAATTTCAATTCAGAAACTAAATCTTGTATTTTTTTTTCCATAATTTTAATAATTAAAAAATAGATATAGTAAACTATATCTATTTTAATATTAATGTCTATTTTTTAGAAAAATTTTTAGTATATTTATTATTAAAATGGTGGATCCACCGGGGTTTGAACCCGGGACCTACCGCTTAAGAGGCGGGTGCTCTACCTGCTGAGCTATGAATCCATTACTAAAGTGTCAGTAGTTTATATATAATGTAAAAAAAATCAAATAAAAATTTAGATTTTAATATTGAAAAGAATTATATAAAAAAGTTTTACATTAAGATTTTTTTTGATAAAATTAATAAATATAAAAAATATTTTTTAACAATTGAATATAATGAGAGAAGGAAGCCCATTTTCAAATACCTGAAGCTTTAAACCTAGTACAGTTACTGAAGATGATTGGAGAGAAGATAATGATAAATTAAAATCTTGACAATTAAGTGAAGCAGATATAAAATACGGTTCGTTTTTGGGTTACAGAGAGAAAGTCTCTAAGAGAGTAGGAAATACTTTAAAAACTAAAAAATAGTACTACTATAATCATTTGTAATACAATTTTTTAGTTTAATTATAGAGATACTAATTAAAGCTTATCTTCACATATATCTCTTTTATATTATTAATATTCCCTCAATATATATACATATTGTCAAGTATTTAATTATTTTTCTCAAACCAATTCTATAAATCATTGTAAATCAAGTATTTCTATACCTAATTCATTAGCTTTTTTTAGTTTACTTCATGCTTTTTCTCATGCTAATAAATAATCAGTATTTTTACTTATGCTTGTTACAAAACTACCTCAAACAGATTCAAGTTTTTCTGCTAATTGTTCTCTAGAATATCCTTCAAAACTTCAAGTAATACATACTTTTTTTCAGTTTAATACTGAATCCCTTAATATTTCCTTTTCTTTATAATATTCTATATTTAAAATATTAATTAGATCATTTAAAAGTATTCTGTGTGATTCATTGTCAAAATATTCTATTACATTTTTTGCTATTTCTGGTCAAACATCTTCTAGTTGTTCTAAATCTTCTATATTATATGAAAAATTAAGCAAATCCTGCTTACTTTTAAATAATTTTGATAAAGTTTTTGCTGTTTTTTTTCATACTCATGATATTCATAATGAAGTTAATAATGTATTTATATTAACATTTTTAGCAATTTCTATAGAATTTATCAAATTATTTACTGACTTTTCTTTAAATCATTCTAGAGATAATATTTCATCTCTTTTTTCTGATATTTTGAAAATATCAACTAAATTATAAATAATTCATTCATTTAAAAATAATTCTACTTGTTTTTCTCATAGTCAATCAATATTCAATCACTGCTTCCCTACTGCAAAAGTAAGTTTTTCATGGTGTTGAGCTGGACAATCTCCCCTATTTGAACAATAATATCTAACCTTATTTTCATCTTTTATTACTTCACTATTACAACTAGGGCACAATTTTGGAGGAATAATTTTCTCATAATCATCTCTAAATCATTCTTTTATTACTGAAATTATTTTTGGTATTACTTCTCATGCTCTTTTTATAAAAACTGTATCTCAAATCCTTACATCTAAATTTTCTACTTCTTCATAATTATGTAATGTTGCTCTTTTCACTATTACTCAACCGATATTTATTGGCTCTAAATTAGCTACTGGAGTAATTGTCCCTGTTCTTCAAACACTATGTTCCACACTTAATACCTTTGTCGTAAGTATTTCAGCAGGAAATTTATATGCAATAGCATATTTTGGATGATGTTCTGTCCATCATATTTTTTCCCACAAACTTATATCATTTAATTTCAAAACAAGTCAATCGATTTCAAAATCTATAGTTTTTTTAATATTTCAAAAATTATTAATAGCTTTAATTACTTCAGAAATACCTTTTAATTTTTCAAAATAACTAGAAATACTAAATCATAATTTTTCTAAATTTTTTATTACATCATAATACTCACTAATCCCCCCCTTATTAAGGTGGATGTCTGATAAGACAGGGGGATTTGTTCTAAATTCATCAAAATTCGCTAGATCATAAGCAAAAAATTGTAATTTCCTTTTTTTTGTAATATTAGCATCTTTCATTCTCAGACTTCAACTAGCTGAATTTCTAGGATTTGAAAATACTTTTGTTCCCTCTTTTTTTGCTATTTCATTTAATTCATTAAATACAGAAATAGGCATTACAACTTCCCCTCTCACTTCTAAATGTTCTTTATAATTTATTTTTTTAGGTATATTATCAATTTGCATAACATTGATAGTAATATCTTCTCATTCTATTCAATTTCCCCTTGTAATAGCCTGAACTAATTCTCAGTTTTTATAAATAAGTTCAACTCCTAATCAATCAAATTTAAACTCTAATATATATTGAATTGTTCAAAAATTACTTGTAGCTACTTCTCTCCCTTTGGGAGAGACGGAGTGAGTGCCTATATTTTTTATAACTCTTTCATCAAAATCACATAGATCTTCTTCATTATATGTGTTATCTAAACTTATCATTGGTCTAGAATGTTTTACCTTTTCAAAAGTTGATTCAATAAGTTCAGCTCAAACTTGATTTGTCATTTTTGATTCAACTCAAAACTTTTCTTCTAAAATCTTTAATTTCTTAAATAATTCATCATATTCAAAATCACTTATAATAGGTTCTTCTTTATTATAATACAAATCTGAATGGTATTTAATTAATTTTTCTATTTTAGCTAAATCTTCTCTAGAAAACTCAGAAATTTCCTTTTTTAGGTATTTTTTTGTTAGTTCTAACACAATAATTTTGTTAAAAAATAAATATTAAACTATAGTAATTATTATTTTAAAAGTTAAAAAAGTCATTTTCTTATCTTAGAATAGCCACATAAATAGTTAATAACTCTTTTTTAACAATTTTCATAATAAATATTATTATGTATAAATAAATATAACAACATGGCTTATATTAGATATATTTTTTACTTCTATATGTATACATTTTTAGTACAAAAATACAAGTTTTTCTTATAAAAAACTTTTTCAATAATAGTAGTTTATAATGAATTTATAGCCATTATTTATTAAAAATGTATTTTCTTTTAAAAAAAAGATAAATTTATTTGGTAAGATTTAAAAAAAAGTGTTATACTATTTATGTAAGTTACTTATGTTACTTACATTCCTTAAAATAATCTTTTCTCTGCTAGAACGGTACTTACAAAAATCCAGTAAGTTAACCTCTCAAAAGAATTGGCGAAAGCTAACAAAAATAAAAACAAAAACGGTAGAATAGTTATATTCATTTAGAAATTAATATTATATGATTGATTTTTAAATGAATATAACTATCACCATACAACAAAAAAAACGAATTTTTATAAATTCAAAAAAATAAAAACAAAAAAGCATGGTGAATAGCTTTAAAAAAATTACCCAAGCAGGGTTTAGATTACAGAAAGTTAAGAACTTTCATGAAGTACATGGATTAGAACTTCTAAAAACGATCTAAAATCCCCTAGACATAAAAAATAAAATTTTATATTTGTCTAGGATGTGATTATTTAGACATATATCAAATTGAGCCAATGTTACCAAACAAGCTCAATTTTTTTATTGTTTAATTTTCTTTACAAATAATATAATAATATTAAAATGAATTATATGTATATAAATAATACCAAAAAATAATTAAATGAAAAAAAATATAAGAAAACTTTGAAAATCTATAAATAAAGCAAATAGAATACTATTAATAAACCATGTAAGAATGGATATGGATGCGTTTTGAAGCCTATGTGCTATATATGATATACTTAGTCAGATATGAAAAAATGTAAAAGCAACAAATGATGAATTACCTCTAGAAAATTATGCCTTTACATGATATAATGAAATAATTGACCCAAACTTAGATATAAAGCAATTTAATCCTGAATTAATAATAAGTTTTGATGCAGCAAGTCCTGACCAATTAGGAACTTCATATTCGAATAACAAAGAAGTATTTGATAATGCAGAATTTTTTGTGATAGATCACCATGTTACTAATGTATGATTTTGAAAAATTAATATAATAGGTGTTAATTATTCATCTACTTGTGAATTAACGTATGAAATTATACATGATATAAAATTAGAAAAATATATAACACCAAAAATCGCAACTTCCCTAATTTCATGAATTTATACCGATACAAATATATTTTATAACACAAATACCAGCAAAAATACATATACTGTTGCTTGAAAATTGATAGAACTATGAGCAGATTTCAGAAAACCGTATTATGAATTTTACAAGAAAAAAACATATGATCAATCAAAATTATGGTGAGAAATATTAGCAAATCATATGAAAAAAATATGTGATTGAAAAGTTGTTTATGCAATGATTAGTAAAAATATTTTTATAAAAACTAATAGCAATGATAGACAATTAACATGATTAATATCTGAATTTTTTGCAAATATAGAATGAGTAGAAATTTGTTTTATATGCTATGAATTAACAAATAATCAAATAAAAACAAGTTTAAGATCTATTCCCAAACACGATGTATCAAAAATCTCACAAATTTTTTGAGGATGATGACACAAACAAGCCTCTTGATTTAGTAGTAATAAATCGTTAGAAGAAGTAGAAAAAGAATTAATTAAAGAAATAAAAAAAGAGCTTAATTAAGCGGCCATTTCTATTATACGTGGTTTATATCATGAAAGACAACCATTATCAAACATTGAATAAACATTTCATTCATTTCCGGAAGAAGTACTACCACAAACTATATCATATTTACTTCCTAATACACATGGTTTTGAACTTATACAACTTCAACAAGATTGACTAGATTCTTTTAAAACTCTTTCAACTTCAGGATCAAACCCCTTCACATATTCACTAATATGGCCAATAACCATAGTAGGCCCCCATAATTTTCTTCACATAAGCATAATAATTAAGATATAAATTCAATTTATTATATATAAATAAATATTATGTAAAGTTTTTTATTGTATTTCTAATCTAATTATTTATATTATGCATTTTTTATTGCATAATATATTTTTATAATATATTCTTTTTAATTAAAGTTGATTATATTTAATTATATATATAATAAAGCAGATTTTTTTATTATATAATACCCCCTTTTATGGAACCTTTTAGAAAAACTAAAATAATTACTACATTATGACCTGCGACAGATACTGAAGAAAAGATTTATGAACTTTATAATAATTGAGCAAATATTGTAAGAATAAATTATTCTCATGCAAATTATGAATATTTTATAAAAATATTAAACAATATAAAATTGCAGAATTCTAGTTGAAAAACAAATTTATGAATTCTTACTGACACAAAATGACCTGAAATTAGAACTAAATCTATTGATGAAAAAATTACATTAGAAAAATGAGAAATTTTTATATTTACAACATTATTAAACGAAGCTAATATATCTAATATAGAAAACAGAAAAGTAATAGTTTGTGATTATGAATATATAGTTACAGATTTAAATGTTTGACACATAATAGATATTGATACAGGATTACTAAATGCAAAAGTAATTAGTAAAGAATCTTGAAAATTGGTATGTGAAGCTTTAAATTCTCATAAAATTTGATCAAAAAGACATGTAAATCTTCCTGGAATAAAAATTCATTTACCATGAATTACAGATTCTGATAAAAAAGATTTAATATTTGCAGTAGAACAATGAACTGATTTTATTGCTCTAAGTTTTGTCAGAAATAGAGAAAATATTTTAGAATTAAGAGAATTTTTAAAAGAAATTAATGCTCCAGAAAATATTCAAATAATTTCTAAAATAGAAAATCAAGAATCACTTGATAATTTAGATGAAATAATAGACGAATCAGATGGAATAATGATTGCTAGATGAGATTTATGAGCAGAAGTACCTTTTGAAACTTTACCTATTATTCAAAAAATGATAGCTGATAAATGTAAAGAATCAGGGAAATATTTTGTCGTAGCAACACAAATGCTAGAATCAATGATTGAAAATCCAGTACCAACTAGAGCAGAAGTAACAGATATATTCAATGCAGTAATGCAAAAAGCAGATTGTACAATGTTATCATGAGAAACTGCAGCAGGAAAATATCCTGTAGAAGCAGTAAAAGTAATGAAAAATGTTATACTTTTCACAGAATCTCAATTGAAATATAAACATAAATATTTTACAAAAGATTTATGAAAAGATGAACATAAAAAAATAATGATAAAAAATGCAATAATTACAGCTGAAAATTTATGATCAAAAGCAATAATTATTTTTTCAAAATCTCTTTCAACTGCAAAAATAACTGCTGCATTAAGACCAAATTTACCTGTTTATTGCTTTACATATAGTGATAGTTTACAAAAGAAATCAAATGTACTTTTTTGAATAAAATCATTTATTATTTCTGAAAAAACTAATAAAGAAGAGATAACAGAAGCAATTTCAATACTAAAAAATAATAATTATTTAAAAATAGGAGATGAAATAGTTACTGTTAATTGAATATATATTTGAGAAGAAAGAGTTCCAAATATAAATGTATTAAAGATAAATTAATATAAAAAAATGAATTATTTATAAAATAATTCATTTTTTTATGCCAATTTTTGACAAGAAAAAAATATTATAGTAATATAAGTATGTAAAATTATTTTATTTATATTAAATTAAAAATTATGTCAAATCCAGAAAACAGTTATATTGAGACTCCACAAGATCTAAAAATTAGAGAAAAATCTGAAAAGCCTAAAAATTCTACAACAGAACAATTATCAGCTACTGATTTAGTAAAAAATTTAGAGAAAAATAATGTTAATTTAGAAACTAAAGAACAAAAAAAAGAATTATTAGGTTTAAAACTAGTTAATTGATTACCTATTAATAATCATGAAGATTATAATACTTTAAGTAAAATGTTATATATAATTAATGGCAAGGGAATAAAATTACCTACATTTGAACAATTAAGAAATTATACTGTCTTATCTGGAGAAAATGGATTAGAAATAAAAAATAATTGAATGATTGCATGAAGCATAGATAGTAACTGAACAATTATTTTATGAAATCCAGATGCAGAATTTAGTAATACGGATAAAAAATCAACTCCTCTAGACATAAAAAATAGAATAACTATTAAGTATGTTGAGTGAGTAAAAGATCCTAAAAAACCAACAAAAGAAGAAATATTGGCTATTTTGGAAAGAAACAAGGAAAATAAACAATATAAAAATGATAGATCAAGTGTTTATGCTCTACAAGTATGATTATCATTATTACAACCAGATAAAAATATATGAAATATAGATTGATATTATGGTATAAAAACAGCAGAGACTGTTAATGCCTATCAAAAAGCTCATTCAGTATCTTTACCTGATGTTGGTGATTGAGATGCAGGAGATCAAACACTTGCTTTATTATGGTCAGAATTAAGTACATGAACCTTAGTAAATGATAAAGAAACTAGGGAAAGAGCTGAAGAAGAAACTCAGGATGTATTATCAAGATATGCAAGATAAAAAGACAATACTTGAGTTAAAATATGTTAGTCTTCATAAGTGACTAGAAGGGAGAAAAAAGACTAATTTTTTCTCTACTTTTTTTGTAAATTTAACTCATCTCAGATAAATACTTACTAAAATTAAATAAATTAAAGAAAAAATATGCAAATAATCATGATGAAGATGAAGATGAAAAACAATGACCTGATAGCTTTGAATTTATAAATCTTGAAGTAGATATTAAAGGAGCTGTAGCACAGATAGTTTCTCCTGATAGATGAACTGTAGATAATATTACTGAAACGGTTAATCAGCCAGACGATATTCCAAACAAATCTCATTATGAAAGACTGACAGATCTACCAGACGATTTACAAAATGCACTAAAAGTAGGAAGTATAGATAAATCTCTTTTTTTAGTTTTCAATAATTCAAAGTGGCTTGAATATTTTTCTACAGAAAAATTACAAACTATTTCTAGTATTTTGAGAAATAATTCTCGAGAGAATGCTAGTTTATTACTAGCTACTCAAGATTTATTGTGGAATTCTGATGCCGTAGATTGAGTACTTAAAGAAATTGATAGGATTAGAGAGTATGATTTAAATAAAGATAGTTTAGAAAGTATTTCAGATTCATTTACTAGAGACCTACTTTCTTTAAGTATTTCAAAAGAATTTATAGAGCAATACTTTTCATCAGAAAATTTATCGAGATTATCCCTAGAAGAATACATTACACTTCTTCAGCAAGTTCCTGCTAGATTTGTAACTCATGTAACTCGTCATGGTATTAGGGATAGGAGCTCTCATCACAACTATGATTGAGACTTATCCTTCCATAAAGGTTTCGAAAATATATTAAGAAATAGATCAGTACAATCTATATATGATCAAGATATTCAAGGAAATTATACAAAAGAAAATGTAGAAAATAACTTCAGAAGAATCAATCCTGGTGAATTAATAAATAACAAAGAAAGACTTAATATGTATCTAAGAAATAACAAATATAGTTATGTAGATTCAGAATTTGCTGATGATGTTGCTATCCATGGAGCAATTGATTATGTAGCAGATGACTATTATGGAGCTGAGATAGGAAATAGTATTTTTGTACTTTATCCTGCAGCAAATAGCTTCACAATACAATGTAGCACACCAAGGAAAAAATATGCCAAAGAGGTTTTATATAAATACAAACGATCGTTATGATGATAGAAATGACATATGGATGATTAGAAAAAGTGATAATAGAGGCGTTTTACCACTTGATGCTGGAATTGTTTTTCTTCCAAAAAATATAAGAGTAAACCCTAATACTGGATCTAAATACAAAGAAAATGCTAAAGGAGAAATTACTTCAGAAGTATTTCAAGAAGAGGAAGGTATTTCTGCCCAAGAATATTGGGAAAGTCAATTTGAAATAACATGAGAAAAACCATCAAAAGTCATTTTTTATGAAGAATCAGATCCTAATGAAGCTCTTAAATCTTTTCGTAATAAATATGGCTTATACAATACTTTAGGACATAATATAGATCTAACAGATATGTTCTCTGAAAATATGCTAACTCAACAAGAAATGAGAAAGACATTAGATAAAGATGCTCAAGAATATGAACGACTAGCTCAAGAAATCATAAGTCTAAAATAAGATATTTAAAAAAAAGAAGTAAAAAATCTTTTTTTTTATGCAAATTTTTGACAAGAAAAAAATATTATAGTAATATAAGTATGTTAAATTATTTTATTTATATTAAATTACAAATTATGGAAACTCTAGGAATAGATTATACTCAGATAGGAAAGGGCCTTAAATGGGAAACTGGAAAACCAGAAATAGATTATACTCAGAAAGGAAAGGATTTTAAACATGAAACTGAAAAGCCTAAAGATCCTACACAAAAACAGACTGTTAGACAATTATTAGAACAGATCAATAAAAATTATATAGTTGGTCCAGAAGATAACGGGGCATTAGATGAATTAACAAGACAATTCACTGATGAAGCAAATGGTATAAGTAAAGAAACTATAAAAGTTACTACTGATTTATTTAGACAAAGTCTAGAAAAATGATTTACAGTTAAAAATATTGAAGGATATAATACTTTAAGAAAAATGTTAACATTAATTTTTCCTGATATAAATGTTTCATTGCCAGATTATAGTATTCTATCAAAAGACTATTGAGATTTTTCAGTAAAATATGAAAATAATGAATTAAATGTATTTGATGATATATCTCTTAAATGAAAAATCAGTTTTATATATTGAGATTTTAAAAAAACAGGATTTGAACCCTTAACTGGTGAATTAGAATGGGATAATAATGAAATTGACTTAAAAAAAGTAATAGGAAAAGTAGGAAAAGAAAGTGATCATATGATAGTAGAATCTGCTAATAATGCACTAAAAGATGCAGAATTATCTTTAAGGTCCAGTAAAAAATGAAGTATTAAAGAAGCACAATCTCTTTATGACTCATCACTTATACAATTAAGTAATGCGAAAGAATTAATAGACAGCGATAGAAGAATTGACAGTTCAATATTAGATACTTTAAAAATAGCAGAAGATAAAATAAATGAAGCAAAAAAAGCAATAGATAATATTGGTCCCTCAGTTGAAGGTAAATCAAAAGTTTCTTATGAATGGAATAATAAATGAATAAATGCTTTTGTCGAGAATATTGATGCACCAACAAAGACTGAATTGAAGAAAATATTTGATGAAAATATTAATTATAAATGAAATTTAAAAAACAATCCAGCACTTACTTATGCAATACAAGTACAACTTTGAAACATGTATACAGGAAAAATAGATGGAATATTCAAAGAAAAAACAATGATTGCACTTAAAAATTACCAAAAGGCTTATGGTATTACTCATGACAAAAATTCATTAACTAATACTATTAATTATATGACTACAGATTTATCTAAAAAAACACTTTAATTATAAAAATACACGATGTTCCATCGTGTATTTTTATTTTTCTACTAAGTTTAGTTATTATTTATATTTTGCAACTACTTTATTTTTAATAAACATAAAATACAAAGTTGGAAGAACTAATAATGTGAATACTGTTGAAACTGCTAATCAGAAAATGATTGAAAGTCCTAGAGATGTCCAAGTTGGATTACTAAGTGTTAATGGCACCATTCATAAAACAGTACATACACTTGTTAAAAATACTGGTTCCAGTCTAGTTTTTCATGCATCTATTATACTCTCTGTAAAATCAATTCCCTCATTTATATTTTGATTTATTTTATCAAAAAGTATTATTCCGTTTCTAATAACTATTCAAAATAATGCAACCAAACCTATTAATCAAGGAAAAGATAATGGTTGTCAGAAAAGTGTTAATCAATAAAATACTCATATTAAACTGAGTGGAATAGTAACTAAAACAATTACTGATTGTTTGTAAGAATCAAATAGAATAACAAGTGTTCCTACTATAAATATTAATCAGAAAAGCATAGAAATCAATAAACTATTAACGGATTTTGCATTTTCTTCATTTGCTCATCATGTTATAAACTCATATCAATTTGGTAATTTATAATTTTGCATTTTTTCATCAAATGCTGTTTTTATTTCAGTTCAATTTGTTGATTTATCTGCTGATGCAGAAATTGACACTACCCTTTTTTGGTCTATTCTCTGAATTGAAAATACTGATTTTTCTAGTTCAATAGAAAGTAAATCTCTTAAATAAACATACTTTCATTTATTATTTAATAATTTTAAATCTTTTATTTTATCTAAAGTATCTGTATATGTTGAATCATATTTTGTTTCTACAATAACTTCATTATTTCACATATAAATCTTTGTAGCCTCTATTCCATCTATTGAATTTTTTATAAATAGTGAAACTTGTGGTAATGTTAATGAATTAACAAGTAATTTAGGTGAATCAAAACTTAGATTAAATTCTAGAGGTAAAGGTTTCCTAGAAGTTTGAATATTTATAACTCACGGAACCCCTGATAATTGTTTTTTTACATCATTAGATATTTTATCTAATTTTACAAAATCTTCTCATGCTACTTGTAGCTCGAAATCTGCTCAAGTTGGAGGTCATCCAGCCTCTTCTATAACACTTACCTCCGCCGACTTGATAACCTTTACATCTTCTCTAAGTCTATCTGCAATATCCATTGAGCTTTCTTTTCTTCAGTATTCTTTTTTGATTAAATTAATTGTAATACTAGCATAACTAGGTGAGGATCATTGTCATCACATACTTCATCAATCAGATAATCATCATATAGTTACTGTAAAATTTGATACTTCATCTTCCCTTTGTATAATTTTTTCAACTTCTTTAGAAATATCACTAGTTACTCATAATTTAGTTCCTGGTTCTGCCTCAATATTTATAAATATTGTATCTGAATCTGTTCTAGGGAAAAAATCACTTTTTAAAATCCCAAAAGCAGGTAATAAAACACTTGAAATAAATAATAAAAGTGTAAAAAATAAAAATCTTTTTGATCTTTTTCTATCACCTATAAATTTTCTAAGTGTTTTTTCATAATAGTTTTTTAAAGGTTCAATATCTATAAATCATTTATCAAAAAATCATTTTTTATGTTCTACTCATAAATCCTTTTTCCTATCTAAAAATACAGCTAAAGCAGGATTAATAGTAAGTGCTACAACAAGAGAAGCAAGTAATGTGGTTGTGATAATAAAAGGGATTGAAAATATGAATTTTCATATTATTCAGGTCATGAATAACATAGCTGAGAATATCCAAACTACGGTAAGAGTTGTTGATATTAATACCTTTTTATAATCTCTTAATACTAATAATGCGGTCTGATAAGTGGTAAATTTTCAAGTTCTTTTGTATTGATTAATAGCTGAAATAATTACTATTGCATCATCTACTAATAATCAAAGTGATAATATCAAAGCAAACATCGACAAAAAGTTGAAAGTTTGTCATTGTATATTCATAACTGTAAATGTTATGAGAAATACTAAAGGAGCAGAAACTCCCGCTACTAATGCTTCTTTTATTCAGATAATTAAGAAAAGTGTAAGAAATACAAGAAATACTGTTATTAATCAATCTCTAATAAGATGAGATAAATCTAATTTAATTCTTTCAGATAAATCAATTATTGTTGTAATACTTAAATCCTCTGGTAGCGAATTTAAAGATTTTAATTTTTCTAAAGCAACATTTCATTCATCAACTAAATTAACAATAGAACCTCAACTTTTTTTGACTACTCATAATGTTACAGCATTTTTAGGTTCACTTCATTTATCTGATAATCTAGAAATTGTTGTTTTTTTCTTTCAAACTTCTTCTACAGATCAAATATCTTTTAAATAGATAACTCATGTATCTCATAGATTAGTAATAACTACATTTCTAATTGTTGAAACATCATAATACCTCTCATCTATAGTCATAGAATGAGTAAAATTTCAAACATCAAATTCTCAGATAGGTAGTGTAAAATTTGAAGACTGAATAGCACTATTGACTTGAGTCAAACTTAATCAGTAACTTTCAAGTTTTTTAGGATCAATACTTACAAGAAATTCAGAATCTTCTCATCAAGAAATAGTAACTTCAGATATTAAAGAATTTTTTTCCAATTCATCTTTAATTTTTTTTCAATATTTATATAATTCTTGTGAAGTATAATTTCATGATATGGCAAATGTCCATATTGGGGCATCAGAAAAAGATAATTCGCTTACAAAAGGTTCATTTGCATCTGAAGGAAAATCTGATTTTGCTAAATCTACCTTATCTTTTAGTTCTCTAATTGCATCATCAGTATTTGCTGTTGATTTAAATTGAACAGTTACCATTGATACAGATTTTGTTGAACTACTTGTCATAGTATCAACATCTTTTATCTTACTAATTTCATTTTCAAGCTTCTTTGTAACTAAATCTTCCATAGTTTCTGGACTTGCTCATGGCAAAACTACTGAAACTAATCATATTCATATATTTACTTCAGGATTTGATTCCAAAGGTAATTGTCTCAAAGATAATATTCAAGCAATAAATATTATAATTATAACTAAAAATAAGAATCTAAATCTTGATAAGAAAAATGCAAAAAATCATTTTTCCAAATTTTTATCAAACTCCAAATTATCCAAATATATCGAATCTATTTTTTTCATTTTTTTAAATTAATATATATCATTTTTTGCAGCCCCTTTTTTTTCTGTTCTGCTCCTTTCTCCCTTGGGGGGAAAGGTTGGGATAGGGGGATATTTAAAGCGGATTAGGGGTTAATTATTTTCCATTTCAATCATATCTCAATCTTCTAATTCTCAGACCTTAGATATAGCAATTTTTTCTCAAGATTTCAATCATGAAATTATTTCAACACTTGAACTATTTTTTATTCACAATTGAACTTCTCTAGACGAAACAGATCAAGATCAGTTAATCACAAAAACATTATATACTCAATCAGAAAAATTTAAAATAGCCTCAAATGGAATCATAATTCACTCTTTTCAAAAAGTTTTATTTATATATATATTTACAAACTCTCCTATTTTAGATTTCAAAATATTATTATCAAAATTTATTTCAACTTGAAATAAATTAGTTTTAGAATCAGCATTTTTTGATACAAGTGAAATAGTTCATGTTGAAGTGTTTCAATTTATAGATTCTAAATTTAATTCTTTTCAAATTGATAAATTTCAAATATTATCCGAAGTAACTCAAACAGTAACTTTTGTTTTATCATTTGTTGAAATAGTAAATAAAGGAGTTCATGGATTTACCAAACTTCATACTTCTACTAATTTTGAGGCAACAACAGAATCAAGTCCAGATTTTATTGTAGCATTATTTAATGAAATCGAAGCTAAATCTGCTTGTCCTTTTGATGCATCTAATTGTGATTTTGTTTGAATTAATTGTGAGTTAAGTCTTGCTAAAGAGCTATTTAATTGGGCTTCAGCTATTTTAACTCAATTATCTGCTTGATCTCTAGAATTTTTTATAGAAGAAATAGTACTAGATAATTGTTCATTACTTAAATCAACATTTCATGATATACTATCAGTAGAAAGTTTTAAGTTTGCTTGTAAAGTAGATAATCATTGTCTAGCATTTTCTAATTGTAGCTTTGCTATTGATAAAGCATTTTCTAAAGATATTTTATTAGTATCTGTACTTGTATTATTTCAAGATAAACTATTGTTTATATCTGCCAATGCACTTTTTAATGAATTAAGAGTAGACTCTGATCAAATTATTGCAGACTGTTTCAATGATATATTTGTTTTATATCATTCTATTCAAGAAATTGTTAAACTAGTTGTTTCAATAGAATTATTCAAAACATCTGTCAAATCAGATAACATTTTTTTTGTATCTGTGATTATTTCTAGAGTAGAATTTAAATTTTCTAAGTAACTTGAGTCTGAAGTATGAAAATCTACATTATTTATATCATTCTCTATTTTTTCATTTAAACTATTTATGTATGTGATATTTTTATCATATTTTCATAGAAGTGTAGTTAATTCACTGATAGTTTTTAGCTTTTTAGTATTATCCATTGCTCACAAATATATATCGTATGAATTATTTAATTCTTTATTTTTATCACTAATTCATAATATAGTATCTGCAAAATTCAAACTTTGATCTACATTTACATACGAATTTTGTATATTAGAAATTATATTTCTAATAACAGATATTTTTTTGTCTAATAAAGATTTTTTTGTTTCTAGTGAATTTTTATCAAAATTATTCAAATTTGTTTGAGCAACATTATAAGATTCTTCTGCTAATTTAACTGAAAGTTCTGCTCATTTCAGACTTTCATCATTTGAACTAACTGTATTTTCCTTATTATTTTCTATATTTTTTAATTGTTTTTGAGCAACAGATAACTGGCTATCTGTCATAGAATAAATATTTTCTCTGTTGATTTTAGAATTTTCAAGAGTAAGCTTTGCCGCTTCTATATCTTTATTTATAGATTCTTTTGAATAACTATAAATTTCACTTGAATTATTAAGTGTTGTTAAGGAATTTTGGTAAGAAACTCATATCTGAGAATTAGTATCTATAGTAGCAAGGACTGAATCTTTAGAAACTTTATCTCATACATCTACAGAAATAGTTTTCATTATTCATCATATTTGAGAAGAAATAATTACTTCTTTATCAGGAATAACCTTTCAGACAAGTTTAATTTGTTCTGAAACAGTAGAATTATTTACAATCATCGATTTTGTTGTTTTCAAATTTACTTTTTCATTATTATCAGTAGCTTTATCTTGTCCACAAGATGACAATAATAAAGAAAGTAAAACAATAATAGATATACTTTTTTTCATTTTTATTAAATTATTAAAATATTATTTATTTTCAGATTCTATATAGTTATAAAGATCTCAAATGTCTTCATTTTTTACAAATCAAAGATACTTTTCATCTTTAAGTATTATAGCCAAAGTACTTCCTGTTTTTAAATTTAATTTTTCTCTTATTTCTTTAGGAATTACTATTTGTCATTTAGGTCATACTGTTACTACTCAATATAATTTAATATTAATACATATATTATTCATTTAGTATTTGTAAGAAAAGTAAGAAAAGTAATACTATTATAATATTTTTTATTAATACTTTGTCAATAAATTAATAATAATATCTTAAATTTGAAAATATTTTGTTATTAAATATAATGATATATATTTAATAAATAAATAAAAAATGACTGAAAATAAAAAAATAATTGATGAGTTAATATATGCTTGATTAAATGAAATTGAAAACCTAAATAGAGATAAATTTCATAAAATAAAGAATAAAATTTACTGAAAATACAAACTTGCAAAACCAATTGCATCAATTCAATTAATAGAAAGATACAATGAATTAATTAAAAACTGAGAATTTAAGGAAAATCTATTTTTTAAAAAAATTTTAAGAAAAAGATGAGTTAGAAGTTTATCATGAGTAACTGTTATTTCCCTACTAACAAAATTTTTTTGATGCCCTTGAAAATGTATTTATTGTCCTACTTTTGAAGGTTTACCAAAATCCTATATACCAAATGAACCCGCTGTTCAAAGAGCTAAATTAAATGAATTTGATCCAGTTTTACAAATTCACAATAGATTAAGAGCATTGGAAATAACATGACATAAAATAGAAAAAAATGATGTAAGAATAATCGGATGAACTTGGTCTGTATACCCAATAAAATACCAAGAAAGCTTCATAAAAGGTATTTATGATGCTTTTAATACTTATGATGAGATGAAATCAAATATTAAGTCAACCGATTTATCAAGTGAAAGATTTGCAAGCTTCAAAATAAAAGAATCTTATAAAATGAAAGCATCAAAAAATTTAGAAGAGGCAAAAAAAATAAATGAAACTTCGAGATGTAGAATTATTTGAATAGCAATAGAAACTAGACCAGATTGGTTAAATCCTGAAGAAATTGCAAGATTAAGAAAATATTGAGTGACTAGAGTTGAAATTTGATATCAAACAACTATTGACGAAATAAATAATTTAAACAAAAGGTGACATTGAAATAAAGAATCTATTGAAGCAACTCGAATGTTAAAAAATGCTTGATTTAAAGTCGTAGCACACATGATGCCAAATTTACTTTGATCTACTCCAGAATTAGATAAAATAGCGTTAAAAGAAGTATTTGATAATCAGAATTTTAGACCTGATGAATTAAAAATATATCCAATGGTAGTAACTGACAAATCTGAATTAACAGAGATATGGAAAAAATGATGATTTAAAGCTTATGATGACCAAACTTTAATAAATTTAACAGCAGAACTCCAAGCAATGATTCCAGAATATGTAAGATTAAACAGGACTTATAGAGATATTCCTTGATCTGAGATATTAGAATGATCAAAAGTTGCAAATCTGAGACAAATAGTAGAAAAAAAGTTAAAAAATCAATGAATTAAATTATTAGATATAAGACATAGAGAAATAAAAGATTGAAAAAATGATCCAAAAAATGCTGAATTAAAAATTGTAGAGTATGAAGCATCTAACTGAAAAGAATATTTTATGACTTTTGAAGATCCAAAAGACAATGTAATATTTTCATTATTGAGATTGAGACTTCCCTCATATGATATAAAACTAATTACTGTACTTCCTGAACTTGAATGATGTTCCTTGATTAGAGAAATTCATACTTTTTGAGATCAATTAAGTGTAAATGAAAAAGGCTCAACTTTTTGACAACATATAGGTTTTTGAAAAAAATTAATAGCTGAAGCTGAGAAAATATCAATAAATAATAATTATAAAAAAATAGCGGTAATTGCTTGAGTTTGAGTTAGACAATATTATGAAAAAAGATGATATATCCAAAAATGAGAATATATGATTAAGGAATTATAAAAATTAATACAATAAATTATAATTTAGAATTATGCACTCAATTATAAAAAATGTAAAAGCTACAGATATTCGTAAATTATCAATAAGTGATTTTGAAGAGGCCTTGTTTTATGTGAATTCTACTAGAGAAAAAATAAGAAATTTATCAGATAATGTAAGGAAAATAATTTTATGAATAATAGAATTATCAAAAATAAAAAAAATCGACATATCAGAAAAAGAACTATGAAATAAACTAATTGAGTCATTAAGAAATTCGGATGAATTGCTAGAAATATGATTATGAAAACTTGTTTCAGAGATAATTTTTAATAATCCAGATCTTGAAAAATTAGCATTCTATGATCAAGAAACTTGACTTCCAAATAGATTTAAACTAAAAGAAGATATAGAAAATTGAACCAATAATAATAAAGTCGTTATTTTATTAAAAGTGGAATGAGTAACAGATATAAATAATATATGTGGTCATGATTGCTGAGCAGAATTACTTAAAGCAATTATTAATTCATTAAAATTAAATTTTGAAAATGTTTGATTCAAAATATATAGAGAATCTTGAATAACTTTTTGACTTATAAGAGATTCAGATAGTACTAATAGCTATGAAGAGATAATTGTATTTATTAATAATTTCATAAAAAATTATTATATAGAATCGGCGAATATCTGAAAAATATCTATACCTTCAAAAGTAGTAATTAATATAGGGGAATGAATTCGACTTGAAAACTTAGCTGAAGCATTAGAAATAGCAAAAGTCAATGATATACTTACATTGAATAATATAAATGAAATAGAACTAAAAAATAAATTAATTGAAAAAGATAAGTGGCGAAAAGAGGTTGAAGATGCATTAAATACATGAAGAATAATTCCATATTATCAGTGAATTTATGATAATAATTCAAAAAAAATAACAAAATATGAAGCATTGCTTAGACTTATAAAATGAAATGAAGTATTTCCTCCTTGAATATTTTTGAAGCATATAAATTGAACAAGTTTAATGAAAAGAATATCAAAAACAATTATTATATCAGTAATTAAAAAAATGAAAAATTCAAATTGCGATTTTTCTATAAATTTAACTGAAACTGATTTAATAGACGAAAACATATTAAATCTAATTAAAAAAGAATTAATTGAAAATCAAGTAGATCCTTCAAGACTAACAATAGAAATTCTGGAAGAAGTTTGAGTATATAATGGGATGTTTATTATGTGAATAAGAAAAATTAAAGAACTCTGATTAAAAATTGCTATTGATGACTTCTGAACAGGATATTCATGATTTCAAAGAATATATGAATCAAATCCAGAATACATAAAGATTGACTGAACACTAATTAACTGAATTGTGAATGATGAAAAAAAACGAGGATTAGTAGAATCAATTGTAAGAATATCAAATATTTTATGAGCAAAGGTAATTGCTGAATATGTAGAAAATAAAGAAATTCAAGAAATAATTGAAAAATTAAATATTGATTATTCACAATGATATTTATTTTCAATTCCATCTAAAGAAATAGAAAAATAATTATTAATTTTCTATTTCTTTTATATAATAAAAATCAATATAATATTATTATAAACAATGCTTAATAAAATAATCAAAATATTATTAATTGTGCTTTTTTTCTCACTGCCTTTAGTCAATTCTCATTTTTTTAATTTAATATGAATAAAGTGGTGATTATATGTAGATTGAAATTATGAATTTACAAAAGTAATGTTTTTTAATATTTTCTCTTGAGTTATTCTTGCCTTATATTATACAAATAAAATAGCAAAAAATAAAAAAATAAAAATTCCAATAATTATATTACCAATTATAATTATACTAATAATATCAACTTTTTTTTCTAATCAACCTTATACTTCCCTATTATGAAATAACACAAAAGGACATAGTTTGATAATGTATATTAACTTAATTTGATTATTAATATTATTTATAAATTCTGAAAAAAAAATATTAAAAACTCTACTATATACAACTATTATTTCATCTGTATTTGTGTGAATTATATGATTAAAGGAATTTATTATTCCAACCTTTGATTATTGAGACTTATCAAATAGAGCTATATCTACATTTGGTCATCCTAATTACTTAGCTCTCTATATACTTATTATAGTTCCTCTCATCAATAAATACATCAATAAATCGAAAAGAATAATAACAAAAATATTTTTTTCTTTTACATTATTAATTTGTATTATAAGTTTATTTTTAACGAAATCTGCTTGGTGAATATTTTTATTTTTTAATTATTTAATATATTATAAATTTGATGATATAATAATAATTTTCGAAAGAATAAAAATATTTAAAAACATAAAAGCAAGATATAAATTTTTTATTATATATTTTGTTATAGCTTTTATATGAATACTCATAACAATATATTATTACCCAGAAAAAATTCAATCATTTATTTCAAGATTTTATATATGGGAAACAACTGTAAATATAATAATTTCTAATTATAAAAACTTTATTGTTTGATGAGGATTATGAACATTAGAAAATGTATTTGATACATTTAAAGTTAAAGAATTATATATTTATGAAAACATATGATTTACTGCGGATAGAACTCATAATATATTTTTATATTATTTTTACAATTTCTGAATTTTCTGATTATTTTTTATAGTATACTTAATTGTAAAAATAGAGCTTTTTTATAAAAATAACATTTATTATAATATAGTATTATTATTTATATTATTTACATTATTTAATTATCCATCAATAACTCATTATTTAATAATTACAATGATATGATGAATAGTTCTGAAAAAAAAATGATTTAGCAAAAGAATAAAATGAAAATTTATTATTGATTTAATAATTATTTTCATATTTTTCTTATGATTATTTTGATTTGTAAATTCATTAAATTATTATTTAGAAGAATACCATTCCAAAAAAAATATTAATGACAATGCAAATTATATGTTTATAGAAAAAATCAAAAATGAAAACTATATTAATACACTATTCAAAAATTGAATAGACGATGTAGAAAAAACTTGTGATTTTTTATTGAAATATATAAATTCTGCAGAAAATTATTTCTATTGTGGAAATATTTTATGGAATTACAACAAAAAACTAGCCTTGTATTATATAACCTGACTAAATAAATTACCTGACATGTGGAACGATGAGTCATCCTTTTATAATAATTATTTTGTAAATAAACTTTTTATACCAGAAAGATTTTATTCACAAAAATTTAGTAATTTAAAAGAAATTTTAAAAAGAGTTTGAGAAAATTAATTAAGTTTAAAAAACATTATAAAAAATATAATTTATTAAAATAAATAATAGGTGACAAATAATCATCACCTATTATTATATAATTAAACTTGAAAATATATATATATTCTTAATAATTTCTTAATTATTAATTAAGAAATTATAATGAAAAAAAATATTATAATTAGTATTGTATGTATAATAATTTTTATATTTTATTTTAAATTATTAAGTTTTTTATCCTATTAATCATTATTAATAAGGAAAACTTCTGGAACAACATCTCAAGTAAGTTTTAAATATGAAGGATGTATGTAGAAAAATTTTTTTGAATTTTTTTTAGGCTTAACTTTCTTTAATCATTTTTCATAGTAATTATAAAGAGCTATTTCCACAGTTTTAGAAACCAAATCATCATCAGCAATATAATTTATTCTTTCCATAAATCATTCTAAAGATAAATCATCTATCAATTCTTGCATATATTCATCTCTATTTTTTCATTTTTTTTGCAATTCTTCATCCAAGTTTTCAAAAAATATATTAACAGCTTGTATAATATCCTGTACTCTTATAAATCAAAAAGCTCTAGTTAACTCTCTGAATTTTTTATTTCAATCAAATATTGGCTGAAAAGCTAATCATTTTTCATTTTCATTTCCTTCTATCGTAAATTTTATTTCTACTCATGATTTTATTTTTGCTAATCAAATTATAGGATTTATGGATTTATATTTATATTTAATTTTTATATCTTCATATTTATGATTTGTTTTTTTTTGTTCTTGCTTTTTTCTAGTTTTTCAAATTCTCTCTCTTAATGATGATAATAATAATTCCTTAAACACGGGGTCTAATCACTTAGTATTATTAATATCATTTTCATTAATTATTCATTTATTTTCAATTTCTATATCTTCAATATCAGAATTATGGATTACATGATTAAAATAAATATCTTGCAGAGCCAATATAATATGAGATTTATTATTTGTATTTATTTTAATTTCACATCAATGTAAATCAAAAAAATCATCTATTCAATTATAATCTATATTTCACATCATCTTTCAAATAATTGAATCTATTGATTTAGGTCTATCTAATAAATTTACCTTTATTTTATCTCATTCTAATCATAAAAATCAAGTTTTAAATCATGTTCTAATTTCACTTAAATCATTGAATCTTAAAGATATATTTCTAATAATTTCATTATGAATACTTCATATATTTACTATTCTTTGATCTTTTAACACCATTGCAAATAACATTATAAATTTTGATAATGCACAATTAAAAACTCAATTCAATGTCTTTCATGTCCCTTCAAGTATTGATTTTATATCATTTATTGAATTTATAGTTTTTAATTCTATTAATTTTGGTATTTTTTTTCAATATCTTTTTTTTAAGATATTCACAGCTCTTACATAAAGTGTATTTAATTCTGGTATTCAATCATTATTAGATATATCTATTTTTAATAATTGAAGAAGCATTATTAATTTTAAGATAGGAGCTCATCTAAAATTTAAAACATCCATCAAAGAATATTCGTTTCATTTAGAGTTTTCAAATTTAATTGAAAATTCTCGAATAATTATATCAAGATATTTTTTTACATCAAAAACAATATCATCGGTATTAGGTTTCTGATCAATACTTAAATTTAATGGACTTTCACAAACATCAGTTTTTTCAATCATAAATATTTATTAAAGAATATATATCATAATAATATAATTAATAATATTTGTCAATAAAATAAAAAATGTAAAATTATTGATATATATATCTTTATAAATATAATATTTAAAAATATTATATTTATAATTTAAAATGATATAAATGATAAAATATTTAATCTTTGACTTAGACTGAACATTAATAAGATCTAATAAACAAAATTTAAAAATAGTCCTAAATGAAATTGAAAAGTATGATGATAAATATTTAGAAAAAGCTAAATATTTATTTTCTACTACCCCATGAATGCCCTTATACAACCAGTTAAATATACTTTTTGGAGAAAAAAATTTAACAGATACAAAAATTAAAAATTTATGTGAAAAAATTTATAAAAAATTTAATAAAAAAAGTGATAAAATAGAATTTTTTGAATGAGTTTCAGAAAAAATAATAGAATTATCAAAAAAATATAAGATTTTTTTAACAACTTGAAATTCAACAAAATTTGCAAAAAATGTTTTAGAAAAATGAGGTATTATAGAATGTTTTGATTTAATATTTTGAAGTGATGAAATAAAAAAATGATCTCAACATTTAGATATTTTTAAAAACTATTCTGAAGATGAATCTTTTTTTGATAATAGTATATATTTTTGAGATTGAGATATGGATAAATTATTTGCTTTAGAAAAAAATATTAAGTTTGTAAGAGTATGAGATAAACAAGATATTAATGAAGAATTTATAGACTCTATAGCAAATATTGATAATATTTTAGGAAAATATAAAGATTGATTAAAAAAATAAATGGCTCTTTTCTTTCCAACGTGAAAAAAACACGATTTTCAATACCAGTTTCTATTGTATTTAAAGCCTAAAATCAAGCAATAAAAAAGACCAAAAGTTTTGTAAGAAAAACTTGGTCTTTT
>Ga0247840_10003987_pt1 | contig 24050 bp, 16 predicted proteins | sample LaCruzMarch2015__FD_192404 | JGI IMG/M metagenome (GOLD analysis project Ga0247840, IMG submission 192404) | Freshwater microbial communities from meromictic Lake La Cruz, Castile-La Mancha, Spain - LaCruzMarch2015_17m | ecosystem: Environmental > Aquatic > Freshwater > Lake | place: Spain...
AGCCGGGAGGCCCTCGCAGACCTCGCCGAGTATGCCCGCGGACCCGAGAACCCGCGGGGCCCGGTCCTGACCCACGACCTGGGAAACCTGAGCGACCGCGACGGCGCCCGGCTGCTGCACCGGGTGGGCTGCGTCCGGGCCGGGGCCGCCGCCATCGGGCCGGACGACGCGGAGCTGTACGCCGCCAGCCGCGAGGTCCGCGGTCATGCGCTGACGCTCAGCCTGCTCGGGCGCTATCTGGCGGAGGCGGAAGGCGGCGATTGCCGACGGCGCGATACCGTCGACCTGATGACGGCGGACGACAGCGCGGGCGGGCATGTCGCGCGAGTCCTGGCCGCCTATGAACAGTGGCTTGGTCGCGCGGGCGACACCGTTGAACTGGCCGCGCTGCGGCTGCTCGGGCTCTTCGACCGGCCGGCCGCGGCCGGATGCATCCGCGCCCTGCGGGAGGCGCCGCCCATCCCCGGGCTCACCGAGCCCTTGCTGGACCTGACCCAGGCGCGGTGGAACCAGGCCCTGAGCCGGCTCGCCGCCTGCGGGCTGATCGAGCGCCCCGGCCAAGGTTTTGCAACGGGCGCCCCACCGACCCCTCCCGTCGGATGGATCAGCGCGGCGCAGCCACCCGCCGAGCCCGCGCCGGTGGATGCGGCGCGGGCGAGCGCTGAGCCCGATCCGCAAGACCCTCACGCGCGCCTGATCCACCCGACAATCCCGGTTGGCGCCCAGGCCGGCGCGCTCGACGCCCACCCGCTGGTACGCGAGTACCTGGGCAGGCGCCTGCGCGAGACGCACCCGGACGCCTGGCGCGAGGGGCACCGGCGGCTCTATGACTACCTGAAGGCCAGCGCCCCCGAGCACCCGGACGGGATGGCCGGGCTCCAGCCGCTCTATCAGGCGGTTGCGCATGGGTGTCTGGCGGGGTTGCAGCAGGAGGCGTGCGAGGAGGTCTACTATGCCCGCATCGGCCGCGGCGGCGAGTTCTATGCAACCAGGAAACTTGGTGCCATCGGCGCCGAGTTGGGCGCGGTCGCCTGCTTCTTCGACGAGCCCTGGCAGCGGGTCTCCGCCGCCCTGACCGAACCCTACCGGGCCTGGCTGCTCAACCAGGCCGCCTTCCGCCTGCGCGCGTTGGGCCGGTTGAGCGAGGCGCTGGGGCCGATGCGGGCGAACCTTGAGATGCGAATTCAAGCAGAAGAGTGGCAACACGCGCCGTCGAGCGCCAGCAACCTGAGCGAACTGGAACTGACCCTGGGCCTGGTGTCGGACGCGCTGGCGGACGCGGGGCGGTCGGTGGAGTACGCCGACCGCAGCGGTGATGCCTTCTTGCGCATGACCATGCGCGCGACTCTGGCCGATGCACTGCACCAGCAAGGCGAACGGGGGCCGGCACTCGGGCGTTTCCACGAGGCCGAGACCATGCAGGCGGAGTTTCAGCCCCAGTACCCGCTGCTCTACTCGTTCCAGGGCTACCGGTATTGCGACCTGCTGCTGGCCGAACCCGAGCGCGCCGCCTGGCGAGCCTTGCTCGCCCTGTGGGAGCGGCTTCAGCCGCGACCCGAGGCCGCGGCAACCGGCGAAGCCCAGTCGCAGCCGGAGGCCGCTCCCACAGGGCCTCGGCGTGACTTTGGAGGGCAAGGGTCTGCCGCGTCCGTCGATTGGGCTGAGGAACGAAGCCCAACAAACACCCCCCCGGACGCAAGCGCCCCGTTGGGCTTCGTTCCTCAGCCCAACCTACGGGCAGATTGCGAGGCGGTGGCGGGGCGGGCTGGGCAGACGCTCGAATGGGCCAAGGGCGCCGGCTTGTCCCTTCTCACCATCGCCCTCGACCACCTCACCCTCGGCCGCGCCGCCCTGTCCCTGGCCCTGCTGGACCCCGCCGGCCCGACCCGGCCCGCGCTCGACCGGGCCGCCCGCGACATCACCGCCGCGGTCGACGGCCTCCGCGCCGCCGGCGACGAGGAATACATCGCCCGCGGCCTACTCCCCCGCGCCCTACTCCACACCCTGCTGCACTCCCCCGCCGCCGCCCGCGCCGACCTGGACGAGGCCGAGCAGATCGCCTCCCGCGGCGGTATGAGCCTCTTGCTGGCCGACTGCCACCTGCACCGCGCCCGCCTCCTGCGCGACCGGGCCGAGCTCGCCCGCGCCCGCGCACTGATCGAGCACTGCGGCTACCGGCGCCGCCGCGAGGAGTTGCAGGACGCCGAGCAGGCCGCCGCTGAGTGGCCGTCGGACTTGGCGGGAACCGATGATCTTCGATAGGACGCAGGCAAGGGCCGCGCCGCCCAATACGGACCCATGACCCGCACCCCAATCGCCTTCACGGACGCACTCTACGGTTCTTGGTGCCGGGCCTGGCGCCAAGTGGTCTGCATCCACGCCCGGCGTCTGGCCAACTGGCTCGGCACTCAACCGCAGTCCGTGGTCGGTGGCCTGATCCGGGTGGACTGGGCGCAGGCGGTCGCCAGTCTCCCCGGCCTCGTGGCCGACCTCGAGTTGCCCTCGGTCGGCGATGGTGCCCTGGGGCGGGCCTACGGTTGCCTGCGGGAGTTGGAGGCCCGTCATCGCGCCGACCCGCGGCGCCTGTCCTCCCCGCCACCGTGCGTACAGGTCGGCGGCGGTCGGCACCTGCTGGTCCCGCCGATGCGCCACACCGCGCGGCCCCGCGGCGCCGGCGCGGGGACCTTCAAACTGGCCGGCGAGATCGGCGTTGCCGGAACCCTGGGCCTGGATTATTGCTGGGTCCCCCTGCAAGACGACGACATCCTCGACTGGCGCCGCGAAGCGGCCCTGGAGGTGCTGCTTACCACGCCCCGCCTGCGCCTGGGTCTGGCACCCTGTGCCACCCATGAGGCGATGGCCTGGACCATCGAGGCCGATGACCCGCGCGGACGCGATGGCCGGGTGCCGATGCACTGCCTGGGCACCAGGGACCCGGAGACCCTCTGGCCGGCCGTCGAGTCACTGCTGGCCGCCGCCTACGACCAGGCGGTGCAGGTGCTCGTCCTGCCCGAGTTGGTGCTGGACCAGAACCTGCTGGTGCGCACCGGTGACTGGCTGGGGCGGCATAATCTCCCGGTCCCGCGGCTGCGCCTGGTGGTTGCCGGCAGCCGGCACTGCGCGGAAGGCGGGGGATTCGCCAACCGCTGCACCGTGCTGGATCAGGGCGGGACGATCCTGTGGGAGCAGGACAAGCGGTCTCCCTTCGTCATCGACGACCCCGGCACGCTCGACCGACTGAGCCCCGGGTGTTGCGCGCCGGCCGCCTTCGAGCCGACGGTACTGGGCCGACGGCTGGTCGTGAGGGAGACGAGCGTCGGGCGGCTCCTGACACCGATCTGTCTCGATTTCATCGACGATGCACTGTGGTCCGCCCTGGGTGCCGACATCTTCCTGGTGCCCGCCATGAGCCCCGGCCTGGAGCGCTTTCGGTTGAAGGCGCAGGACCTGGGCAGCCGTCACGGCGCGGCGAGCTTCGTCTGCAACGCCCAGACGGCCGGGACGGAGCGCTATGTGGCTTACCTGCCGTTGCGCAAGCCGCCGGTGCCGACCGGGCGGACGGGCAAGGAACTCTTCATATTGGATATCGATCTATATGTGTAGTATCGTCAGATCGCTCGCCAAACGCTTCACACAATTCAGTGACTACCATGATCCAAGACCTTGACCGACACGTCCAGGCGCTACGCCAGGCCTTGCTTGCAGGCGAGGCCCCGGCCGCTGCAACCGAGCGGGACTGGCTGATGGGCGAAGTCGCTGCCGCCCTGCTGTCCCAGGACGCCGAGGCCCTCAAGGCCCTGCGGGCGCGCCTTGCCGATCTCGCCCCGCTGGCCGACCGCTACGGGGACGGCCGGCCAGGCGACCGTTGGCGGGCGGTGTGGGAAATCCTGCACGCCTGCAGCGAGACGATCCGTCCCCTGGAGCAGGTGCGTCTGGCCCGGCCGGGACAACTGTCCGGCCTGCTGCTGCGGCACATCGGCGACTGTGAGGGCATCACCCAAGGCGAGTTGAGCACGCGAGTCGGCAAGCGGCCGAATCACGTCTCCAATACCCTGCGGGGCCTGGCCGAACAGGGCCTGGTGCACCGGGTACCCCAGGGCCGCACCGTTCGTTACTACCTGTCGGAGATGGGACGCGAACTACTGGCTGAGCAGCGGCCGGCGCGGGCGGTACCTCCCGCCGCGAGCGGGCCGGAGCGTCCCCTGAAGTACGTCCGGCCGGAACGGATCGAAGGGCGCAACACCCGTCGACTCCCGGCCGCCTGGGCTGCCTGAGGGCGAGAGCGACGCCGCCATGGCCGCCTCCAGCCGCACCCGCTTCATCGCCTTCTACTCCTACAAGGGCGGCGTCGGCCGCACCCTGGCCCTGGCCAACTGCGCCCGCGCCTTGTCGGCCGGCGGCCGGCGCGTGACCGTGTTGGACCTCGACCTGGAGGCCCCCGGGCTGGAGCATTTCGACACCCTGCGCCCGCGGGGCGAGCGCAGACCCCACGGCGCGGACCGCCGCCCCCCGCTCAGCGGTTTCGCCGAATACATCGCGGCCTGCCGCAGCGATGGGCCGCCGGAGCACCTGGCCGACTATTGCCACCGCTGCGCGGGCCTGCCGGACGACAAGGGCGAGGTTTGGCTGATGCCCGCCGGCCGGCGCGGGTCGCCCGCCTATCAGGCCGTGCTGGCGCTGGATTGGGAGCGCTTCTACCGCGAGGAAAACGGCTACCGGTTGGTGGAAAACCTGCGCGGTCACCTCGTGGAGGAACTCAAGCCCGACTATGTCCTGCTCGATGCCCGCACCGGTCTGACCGAACTCGGCGGCATCGCCACCCACCAGCTCGCCGATCTGGTCGTCCTGCTGTTCAACCTGAATCGGCAGAACCTCGAAGGCATCCGTTGGGTCCACGACTCGCTGCTCGCCGTCCCCAACCCGCCCCTGCTGCTGCTCGCCGCCTCGCCCATCCCCGCCATGCCCGCGGGCAAGGGCACACCCTTCGACGAGCGGATGCGCTATGTCCGGGATCACCTGAAGGGCGCGCGCAATGCCGGGCGGCCCATCGTCATCCCCTATCAGCCGGTGCTCGCCTGGGAGGAGCGCATCCTGGTCGACAGCCGGGACGATCCCTTCGATTACGACGCCCCTTATCGACGGCTCCTGGAACTGATCCTCAAGTCCCTGGATGCGCCGGAGGTCTTTCTCGACCGGGCCATGCAGGAATGGCGCGACGATGATGTCAAATCAGCACTGGAGACCCTCGATCAAGGCGTTGCCGCCAACCCCCGGGCGCGGCAGGTGTGGCGGGCCAAACTTGATTTCCTGATGGCCGAAGAAGCGAAAGCGAGCGACCCGGAGAAGCGCTTCACGCTTCGGCGTCAGATCGAGGAGGCGAAGGCCCGGGTGGCGGCGCTGGGGACGGACGCCCAGGCCGCCGGGCGCCGGGTCAATCTCGCCAAGCTCCCTGCCGGGACACAGGATTTTCTCGGCCGGGGACCGGAACTGGAGATGCTCGACGCTGCCTGGTCCGAGGGGGACGCTGGCGTCGCGGTCGTCACCTTGATCGCCCCCGTCGGCGTGGGCAAGACCGCGCTCGTCAAGCGGTGGCTGGACCGGCTGCGGGCCGACGGCTGGCGCGGGGCCGAGGCGGTCTTCGGTTGGTGCTTCTACAGCCAGGGTGCCGAGAATGACCGCCAGGCATCCGACGACAGCTTCCTCGCTGAGGCGCTCGCCTGGTTTGCGGTCGACCACGACCCCGCCGCCTCCCCCTGGGACAAGGGTCGGCTCCTGGCCCTAGCGGTCGCCGCCCGGCGCACCCTGCTGGTGCTCGACGGCTGCGAGCGACTGCAATATCCGCCGGGGCCGCTCGGCGGACAACTGCGCACCCCTGGGCTCAAGGCCCTGCTCACCCAACTCGCCGATTCGGGCCAGCCGGGAGTTGCGATACTGACGAGTCGGGAGCCTTTGGCCGACTTGGATGAGTACACTCGCGGCCCCATGTTTTCCCAGGGGTTGGTCCTAAACTGCGACCTGGGGAACTTAAGCGATACCGACGGCGCCCGCCTGCTCCACCGGCTCGGCTGCACGCGGGCCGGGGCCACCGCGATCGGGCCCGAGGATGCGGAACTCGTCGCCGCCAGCCGCGAGGTTCGGGGCCATGCCCTGACCCTCAACCTGCTCGGGCGCTACCTGGCCCAGGCCGAGGGAGGCGACTGTCGACGGCGCGATACAGTCGGCCTGATGGACGCAGCGGACAGCCAGGGTGATTATGCCGCTCGGGTCCTCGAAGCCTACGAGAACTGGCTCGCCCATGAGGGTCGCGGGGTGGATCTCGCAGCGCTGCGCCTCCTCGGGCTCTTCGACCGGCCGGCGGACGTTGCCTGCCTCGCCGCACTGCGACAGGAACCGCCCATCCCCGGACTGACCGAACCCCTGATGGGCCTGACCGAGCGCCCCTGGAACCGCGCCCTGAGCGGACTCGCCGAGTGCGGCCTGATCGAGCCTCCCGGCCCGGCCGGGTCCGGCACGCTCGATGCCCATCCGCTGGTGCGAGAGTACCTAGGCAAGCGCCTACGCGAGACGCAGCCAGACGCCTGGCGTGAGGGGCACCGGCGCCTCTATGAACACCTGAAGGCCAGCGTCCCCGAGCGCCCGGACGGACTGGACGGGCTCCTGCCGCTTTACCAGGCGATCAGGCACGGCTGCCTGGCAGGGTTGCAGCAGGAAGCGCTCACCGAGGTCTATAGCGACCGTATCCTGCGGGGGACCGGTGCTGACGGGTTCTACAGCCTGAGGAAGCTGGGTGCTTTCGGCGCGGACTTGGCCGCGGTCGCCTGCTTCTTTGCAGCGCCCTGGCGGCGGGTTTCTGACGCCTTGATCGAGGCCGACCGGGCCTGGCTGCTCAACCAAGCGGCCTTCAGCCTGCGCGCGCTGGGTCGGCTAACCGAGGCGTTGGAGCCGATGCGGACCGGGCTGCAGATGCTCGTCCAACAGGAGGACTGGAAGAACGCGGCCATCAGCGCCGGCAACCTGAGCGAACTAGGGCTGACCCTGGGTCTGGTGCCGGACGCGCTGGCGGACGCCGGACGCGCGGCGGAGTATGCCGACTGCAGCGGCGATGCCTTTCAGCGCATGAGCAAGCGCACGACCCTGGCCGATGCCCTGCATCAGAAGGGCGAACGGGGGTCTGCACTCGGGCGCTTTCGCGAGGCCGAGACCATGCAGGCGGAGCGTCAGCCCCAATTCCCACTGCTCTACGCCCTCGCGGGCTATCGTTATTGCGACCTGCTGCTGGCCGGCCCTGAGCGCGCCGCCTGGCGGGTCTTGCTCGCGCGCGCTGCGGCGAAAGCACACGCGGGGTCCGTCGCTACGGCCCTCGCAACCGAAACCATCGATTGGGCTGACCAAGGAAGCCCAACCAGCACCCCGGCCGACGCGGGCGCCCCGTTGGGCTTCGTTCCTCAGCCCAACCTACGGGCAGAGTGTGACGCGGTGGCGAAGCGGGCGGAGCAGACGCTGGAACAGACTGAAAGGGCAGCGATGGATCTTCTCAGCATCGCCCTCGACCACCTCACCCTCGGCCGCGCCGCCCTGTTCCTGGCCCTGCTGGACCCCGCCGGACCGACCCGGCCCGCGCTCGACCGGGCCGCCCGCGACATCACCGCCGCGGTCGACGGTCTCCGCGCCGCGGGCACCACGCACCACATTCCCCGTGCCCTCCTCCCCCGCGCCCTACTCCACACCCTGCTGCAATCCCCCGCCGCCGCCCGCGCCGACCTGGACGAGGCCGAGCAGATCGCCTCCCGCGGCGGCATGAACCTCTTGCTGGCCGACTGCCGCCTGCACCGCGCCCGCCTCCTGCGCGACCGGGCCGAACTCGCCCGCGCCCGCGCACTGATCGAGCAGTGCGGCTACCGGCGCCGCCGCGAGGAACTGGAAGACGCCGAAACCGCCGCCCCGGGCTGGTCGTGACCTAAGGATGGGCAGAGCGGGAGCGATGCCCATCACCACAGGGCACTGAACTGGTGCGCCCGCCCTCGGTGGAGCCGCTGAAACCGCGGACTTGCACTACGTTGATGCGCGTCGCCCCATGGCATACCATGCCGCACCCGCGTGGTGCGCAGCGGTCCGGGCGACCGGCCGCCCGCGCCCGGCGGGTCCGGCGTGCGAGTGCCGCAGCCGGCCGCGTGGCGGCCGTATCAAGGTCTCGCAACGATCCCGTTCCTGAGGATCAGGCCCCGCGCCAGGCGGCCAGGCCGTTGCGCGTGCGGCGCAGGCCGTGCCGGCGGGCGCGGGCGCGTTCCTCTCCACCACCACATGCGCGCAATGAGGCAGAACGATGTACGAAGCACCCAAGCAGAACGATGCCCTGGGCACGACCAATCGGGGCAATCCCTGCGAATCCGGCCTCTGTACCCTGTGCAGCAGTGAGTGCAAGGGCAAGTGCGAGACCTGGCTCTCCTCGCTCTTAGGCCGCAAGCTCCTCTACCCGCGCGACTTCGGTCAGACCACCGCCGGGTCCGCGAATGGCGGCGCCGAGGGGGTCGGCTATTACTCGCTGCGCATTCAGGGCTACGCCTATGGCGCCAAGGGTCTGACCGAGCGGCTGTCCACCTCGGCCGACGATCGGATCTTTCCGAACGTCGATATCAGCACCACGTTCGGGCGCGACGTCAAGACCACCTGCCGGCTGCCGATCATGACCGGTGCCCTGGGCTCCACCTTCATCGCCGCCAAGTATTGGGACGCCTTTGCCGTCGGTGCCGCCCTGTGCGGCTTCCCGATCGTCATCGGGGAGAACGTGGTGGGCGTCGACAAGGCGGCGGTCATCGACAATGGCCGTGTCACCTCCTCCCCGGAGCTGGATCGCCGGATCGATATCTTCAAGCGCTATTACGACGGCTACGGCGCCATCATCATCCAGATGAATGTGGAGGACACGCACAACGGCGTGGCCGAATATCTCATCGACAAGTATGGCGACGACCTCATCATTGAATTGAAATGGGGCCAGGGCGCCAAGTGTATCGGCGGTGAGATCCAGGTGAGCGATATCGACTATGCCTGCTTCCTCAAGGCGCGCGGCTATCTGGTGGACCCGGACCCGACCGACCCGGCCGTGCGGACCGCCTTCCAGCGCGGGGCCATTACCAGCTTCGCCCGCCACAGCCGGCTCGGCGCCACCGATCTGAGCTCGGCCGCCCAGGTGCGCGAGTCCTTCATGGATGAGGTGGCACGGCTGCGCGCCCTGGGGTTCCGGCGGATCTCGCTCAAGACCGGCTCCTACGGGATGGAGGCCCTGGCCATGGCGATCCGCTTCGCCGCCGATGCCCGGCTCGATCTGCTGACCATCGACGGCTCCGGCGGCGGGACCGGCATGAGCCCCTGGAATATGATGGATCACTGGGGCGTGCCCTCGCTGCCGCTGCACGCCAAGGCCCGCGACTATTGCGAGATCCTGCGCGCCCGCGGCATCACCCCGCCGGATATCTCGCTGGCGGGCGGCCTGGCACGCGAGGACCATGTGTTCAAGGCCCTGGCCCTGGGGGCGCCCTTCACCCGCCTGGTGTGCATGGGCCGGGCGCCGATGATCCCGGGCTTTCTCGGCAGCAACATCGAGGGCGTGCTGCGGCCGGAGCGCCGGGCCGCGGTCAACGGCAACTGGGACACGCTGCCCGCCACGGTCAAAAGCATCGGGGAAACCCCGGAGTCGATCTTCGCCGGCTGGGAGGCCGTGCGCAGCAAGGTGGGCGAGGCGGAGATGGCCCGGGTGCCGTTCGGCGCCGTGGCGATGTACGGCTATGCCGACAAGCTCGCCTGCGGGCTCCAGCAATTCATGGCCGGGGCGCGTAAATTCTCGCTCGACGAGATCTCCCGGGAGGACCTGATGTCAGCCAATCACGAGACCGCGCAGGTCACCGGCATACCCCATATGATCGAGGCCCAGGAGGAACAGGCGATGGCGGTCCTGAACGCCTGAGTGAGGTAGGATGGGCAGAGCGGGAGCGATGCCCATCACCAAGGGTCGCGGCGGCCGATGGGCATCGCTGCGCTCTGCCCATCCTACGAAGGTGCCGATGCGACGCCGCGGTAACCGGCGGGGCTGCGGCACCCTGCGAGGCAATGCCATTAAGTTAAGCCATTCTGGCTCCCAGGCTCCTGCGTGGGAGCAAGTGCGGGCGCTCCGCGTCCAGCGCCAAGACTGGACGCGGAGCGCCCGCCCGGCATTCCCACGCGGAGCGTGGGAACGAGAAGCCGCGCCGTCGGCGCTTAACTTAATGGCATTGCCCTGCGAGGCCGGCTCGCGGCGGGACGCCGCTCCCACGCGGAAGCAGTCGGGGCGGGACACCCCGACGCCCCTTTCTTGGCTACACTGCAGACTGCCCAGCAAACTCGTGGAACATCGCCATGCGCCGAGTCGTCTTCAATCAGAAAGGGGGGGTGGGCAAGTCGACCATCGCCTGCAACCTGGCCGCCATCAGCGCCGTGCGGGGGCGGCGCACCCTCCTGGTCGACCTGGACCCGCAGGCCAACGCCTCGCGCTATCTGCTGGGCAAGGCGCTGGACACGCAGGCGAAGACGCTCGCCCACTTTTTCGACGATATCCTGGGCTACCGGATCTTCGGCGCCCGGCCGGTCGAGTATGTCGTGCCGACGCCCTTTCCCAACCTGAGTGTCCTGCCCTCCGATCCGCGGCTGGAGGAACTGCAGGTCAAGCTGGAATCGCGCTACAAGATGTACAAGCTGCGCGAGGCGCTCGATACGCTCAAGGACTTCGACGAGGTCTTCATCGATACCCCGCCGGCGCTCAATTTCTTCACCCGCTCCGCGCTCATTTGCGCCGACACCTGTCTGATCCCGTTCGACTGCGATGATTTCTCGCGCCGCGCACTGGTGACGCTGATGGACAGCGTGCGCGAGATCCAGGCCGATCACAATCGTGCCCTGCGGGTCGAGGGTATCGTGGTCAACCAATATCAGGCGCGCGCCAATCTGCCGTTGCGCCTGGTCGATGAATTGCGCGCCGAGGGGCTGCCGGTACTGGACGCCTTTCTGTCGGCCTCGATCAAGATCCGCGAGTCACACACCCAGGCCTTGCCGATGATCCATCTGGACCCCCGGCACAAGCTCAGCCGGGAATTCGAGGCACTGTACGATCTGCTGACCGCGTGAGCCCCGGCGCCCATGATCGGAAAGAGAGGAACTGTCCGCAAATGAACGCAAATGAACGCAAATAAGACGAATGCGTCCGACGGGGTTCGGCGTCACCTTGAGGGTGAGCACAGGCTCCTCGTCAACTTACCAATGCTTCTCTGCACCGCTGCGCCTCGGCGGAAAAACTGCCCTTCCTAGGATTATGCCAAGCGAGACTTTGCCATGCGCAATTTGCCTGATCCCAACACCGTCGCGCGCATCGCGCAGACCCTGCGCGGCGCCCGCCGCCTGCTGTTCATCACCGGCGCCGGCATCTCGGCCGACTCCGGACTGCCGACCTATCGCGGTATCGGCGGCCTCTACAACAACCAGTTGACCGCGGAGCAGGTCCCGATCGAGACCGCGCTGTCCGGGGCCATGCTGGCGGCCAATCCGGCCATCACCTGGAAATATCTGCATCAGATCGAGGAGAGCTGCCGCGGGGCACGGTTCAACGACGCCCATGCCATCATCGCGCAGTGGCAGGACCAGTTCGAGGTCTGGGTGCTGAGCCAGAACATCGACGGTTTCCACCGCGCGGCCGGCAGCCGCAATCTGATCGAGATCCACGGCGATATCCACGACCTGTTCTGCACCCGCTGCGACTATGAGACCAGCGTGCCCGATTATGCCGGGCTCACACTGCCGCCGACCTGCCCGCGCTGTCAGGCGCCGGTGCGCCCGCGGGTGGTGCTGTTCGGCGAGAACCTGCCGCCCGCGGCGATTGCCCAGTTGTATCGGGAACTGGAGCGGGGCTTCGATCTGGTGTTCAGCATCGGCACCACCAGCGTCTTCCCCTACATCGCGGGACCGGTCGTGCAGGCGAGCCGGCGGGGCGTCCCGACCGTGGAGATCAACCCTGCCGACACGACCGTGACGGACGTCGTCGACTACAAGCTCGCCGCGGGCGCGGCGGTCAGCCTGCGGGCGATTCGCGAGGCCTATCTGAAGGCCTAGCACCAGTTAAAGGAGTCGGGGCGTCCCGCCCCGCGGCTCTATCTGCTTCCTGCTGAGCCCGCTGGTCGCGGGCGGTAGCGACGGGGCCTTCGAGCAGTTCAGCACCCGTCGGCGCACCACGGAAGGTCGGCCAGGGTCAGACGCTTGGCCCGCGCGATCCGCTTGTCCTACGGCCCCGGCGCAGGGCCAGACCGAGCCCGGACAGGGCCAGCAGGGCCAAGGGGGTGGGCTCCGGAACCGCCGAGTCCTTGACCAGGGCGATGACCGTCTCGTTGTTGTAGTTGTAGTCGATCGAATATCCGGCCGGCAGCCCATTGACGCTGCCGAAGGACCGCGGGACGGCGCCGCTGTAGTTGATGAGCCAATACACGGGCTCGTCCAGTCCGCTCGCGACGCTCAGGCCCGCCCCAGCCACGACGTTGATGTTCAGAACAGAGTCGGCCCCGATGACGAGTGCCCCGGCGATATCGTACCAGGCCAAGCAGCCCGTGCCGTTGCCGACATCGCCATTGACGATACCGTTATCGTCCATGTTGCTCAGGCTTTGGCTGTAGGGGCCTGAGCTGGCGTTCGGCGCCAAGCCAGTCAGCCCCAGGCCCGGCGTGCAAGCGGACGGGCTGAGCACGGCACCAGCGGCAACGACGAGGTTCCCCGTCACCGTCCCTTTGCCGGTAAGCGTCTGCCCGCTGGAAAGGTTGTAGCTCGGGAGGTCACTCACGTCGAATGTCGCACCAGCCGCCAGGTCGATGGTCACCGGGCCCTCCACCGCCCCGGAGCCGATCAAGGCCAGGGTACCGTCGTCGATCTCCACCCGATCCACCCCGCTGACCGCCCCGGCCAGAGACCAGGTGCCCGTGCCCGACTTGGTGATCGTGCTGTCGATCCCGGTGATCGCCACCGGCCCCTCGATGGTCCCGCTGCCTTCTGCGGCGGCACTGAGATCGAGGGTGCGGTCGTTGACGGCACCAACGATACCGGCGACCCGGAGCGTCCCCGCACTGACCTCGAGTTGGTATCGATCGCCGGTACCGGCGGCCAGGGTCAAGGTGGCGATGCTGTTGCTGCCGGCAAGGTTGTCGATGTGGTTGGGGGTTGCGGCGCGTCCTTCCAGGGTCACATCCCTGACCAAGGTGATGCCGTTCGTCAGTTGCAGGGTGCCGCTGCCGTCGATGATCGTCGTGCCCGAGCCTGCGCCCAGACCGGCGCTGTTGCTGATCCGCAGAGCGCCGTCGCTGACCCTGGTCCCGCCGGTGTAGGTGTTGACCCCGCTCAATGCCTGGGTGTCGGTGCCGGTCTTCACCAGCGCCAGGGTGCCCGCGGCACCATCCCGGACGACACCGGCGAAGGTCTGGTCACCGTTGCGGGCGTCGATGGTCAGGGTGCGGCTCCCGCTGCCCCCGTTCTCCACGACACCGGCGCCGGCCAGCCCGCCGATCTGCATATTGAGACCGTTGGTGCGCAGCAGGCCGTCGTCCATCACCAGCCCGGCGGTGGGCAGCGCATCCTGCACGGTCTGCCGCAAGGTGGCGCCGCTGCGAATCGTCGTGCCGCCGGTGTAGGTCTTCGCGGTCGCGTCATAGGAGACCAGGGCGCCGCCACTGACCGATGAAGCGATGGTCACCGAACCGGTGCCCGTCACGGCTGAACGGATGGCAATCGTGTTGCCCGGCTGGCGGGCGTCGATGGTGGACGGGGCCTGCACGGTCGCCGCCCCGGCAAGTGTCTGGGTGTTGCCCGCCCCGCCCGTATAGTTGGCGACGGTGCCGCCGGCGAGCCGCAGGTCATCGACCGTGACGACCCCGCCAGTTCCGGTCACCATGGCGAGCACACCGTTGGCATCGATCTCCAGGGAGGCGCCCCCGAAGGTGACATTCGACGCGGCGGTCGGGGTCCGCAGCACGCCGGTGCCGACCTGGTAGTCGTTCTGCGGGGTGGGCGCCCCCGGCGGATTCCAATTGGCACCGGGGGCGATGAACGACGAGGTACCCTGGCCATCGCTGGCGGCAAGGGTGACGATGCCCGCATCGACGGCGGGGACGCCGGACGCGCCGATACCCGCCGTCAATAGCAGCGCGACCGGACCCGGACGCCACCGGTGCCTATTCACGGCGGCGGCGGTATGGTGAATGGCAGATGACCTTTTCACTGACTTCTCCGTATTCTTTGCATCGTTGGATAGGGCAGGTGCGCGAGACACCAGGGCGTCACGGACCGAGTTGCTGACGACGCCTTGCCGCGGCAATAGCCAACGATCGGGCGGGCACCTGAACCATGGCGTTCGTCGTGAGCCGCACCCGGCGGGCGGCGACCCCAGACGCGCGGCCTGCATTATTCAACGTCGGCGCATCATCGCGACATCAGGCGATCCCGGTATTCAGTATCGGGAGTTCGCCGACCCCTATCCGCAAGACCCCGACGCGCACCCGGCGGGCACCGCTGCCGCAATGGCAAACGGTGGCACGCGTGATGCGTCCCGGCCGCCGCCGGCCATATTGATCCAGAGGGAGTGAGCAGCGATGCCGAAACGCGTACTGATCGTCGATGAAAGCCCACTGGTGCGGGCGGGCCTCAAGGCGGTCCTGGCGACAGAACCAGACCTGGTCATCTGCGCCGAGGCCGGGACCCGTCGCGAGACCCTGCAGTTGACGGGCGAACTGCGACCGAACCTCGTCATCACGGACCTGACACTGCCGGACAGCGCCGGGCTGGATCTCATCCGGGGTCTCAGGGCGCGGGTACCCGAGGTCCGCATCCTCGTCTGCAGCCTGTACGACGAGCGCCTGTTCGCCGGGCGCGTGGTGCGTGCCGGCGCACTGGGTTTCGTGGACAAACGCGAGAGCATCGAGCAGGTGATCGCCGCCGTGCACCGGGTACTGGCCGACCAGGTCTATCTCAGTCAGGCGATGGTGGAGCGCGTGCTCGCGGGGCTAGCCGGTCGCCGTCCGTACCCCTGCGACCTCGTCGATCAACTGAGCGATCGGGAATTCGAGGTCTTCGGTCTGATCGGTCAGGGGCTTGCCACCAGGCTGATCGCACAACGCCTGCGTCTGATCGTCAAGACGATCGAATCACACCGGGAGAAGATCAAATACAAATTGGATCTGCCCGATGCTGCGGCGTTGACCAGATGCGCGGTCCAGTGGAGTCTGGACCCGACCCTCGTCAACAGAAGGTTCCCGGACCGACCGGATCCAGGATGACAGTCAGCACCCCCGGCCCCTGACCGGGGCGGTGGGCCAGGGCGCGGACCCAGGGCAGGCGCAGGCGTGCGGCGAGCAGGGGCGGCAGCGGATGGATGGCGGCAGCGGGCAGTCGCACCCGGGTGACCGGTTCCTGGACCCGGATGCGCAAGGTCCCGTCCGGCCCCGCGACCAGCAACAGGCGCATCAGGCCCGGCGCCGCGGCGGGTAGTCCCAGCAGGTCGCCGATCGACGGCCAGCGCGGGTCGCGGTCCGCCTCCAGGGCCTGCACCCGGTCGCGCGGCAGTGCCAGTTCGAGGGTGCCCCAGCGGAACAGGATCAACTCCAGCGCGCCTTGCGGGCTCATGGCCCGTCGCGCCAAACCGTGAACAGGCGCTCCAGGTCCAGGGCCAGGACCGCGCGGGCGCGGTGTTGGAAGACTCCGGTCACGAGCCCCGGCAGGCGTCCGGGAAGGTCGGCGGGCGGGGCCAGGATGGCGTCGGGGGCAAGGTCGAGCACATCGTCCACCCCGTCCACCCGCAGGCCGCTCTGCATCGCGGCGGCGCGCCCGAGCAGGATCGCGTTGCGGCGGGTGACGGGTCCGGGTGCGGTCTCCAGCAGCGCGTCGAGCCGCAGCACCGACCAGATGGCGCCGCGGACCTCGATCACCCCTTCCAGGGCCGGCGGACAGCCCGGGACGAAATGGATGGGCGGCGTCTGCAGGATCTCGAGCACCTGCCGACCGGGTAAGGCAAAGGGCCGCTCACCGATGCAGAAGACGACCCACTGCGCGGTGACGGCGGCGTCAGCGACGCCCGCCGCCCCGTCATGGGTGCGTTGGTCGAGGATGGCGTCCAAGGTCGCGGCTGGGGTGGGCGGATCGGCGGGGAGGGTCGGACCGGGCTGGGGCGCGGCGCTCCCCGGCTGCGCGGTGTCCCCGGTGTCAGCGTCCATCCGCGCCCTCCCGCCCACCCGGGCTCAAGTCCGCGGCGGTGGCGATCTCGACCCGGTCGCGCCCGCCCCGCTTGGCCCGGTACAGCGCGAGATCCGCCGCCTCGACCAGGGTGTCGGCACCGGTAAAGCGGGGGAAGGCGGCCACCCCGGCGCTGAAGGTGCAGGTGAAGGTGGCGTCCCCGGCGTAGAACAAGACCTCGGCGAAGCTCGCGCGCAGGGCATCGAGGATGCCCCGGGCCCGGTGCTCGTCGACCCCGGGCAGGACCACCGCGAACTCCTCCCCGCCGTAGCGCCCGACCACGTCGGACTCGCGCAGGCGCATCCGCAGGCCCCGGCTGAGCGCCATCAGGACCTGATCGCCGGCCGGATGGCCATAGGTGTCGTTGACCCGCTTGAAGCGGTCCACGTCGATCATGGCAAAGCACATGGGGCGCCCGTCGCGCCGGGCGTTGGCCACGCCCAGCTCCAGGAACTGCATGATCGTGTTGTGATTGAAGAGCCCCGTGAGCCCGTCGCGCACCATCAAGGCGTGCAGGGTGCGCATCCGCTCGGCCCGCAGGCTGACCTCGGCGACCAGTCGGCGGGGCTCCACCGGCTTGGTCAGGAAGCCATCCGCACCGACCTCCAGGGCCTTGAACTGGCGTTCCCGATCGGTCTCGGAGGACAGGAAGATGATGGGCAGACTCACATGCCCCGGCATCTGGCGCAGCACCCGCGCCAGCTCGGGCCCGGAGCACTCCGGCATATACATGTCCATCAGCACCAGGTCCGCATTGAACCCCTTGAGCAGGGTGACGACCTGCGCGGGGTCGGTGGCAACGGCCGTGGTCATGCCCGCCTCCTCCAGGATCAGGGCGTGCAGGGAGGCGATGTTCGGCTCGTCGTCGACGACCAGGACGTGGAAGGGGGTCGCCAACTCCCGATTGGTCAGGGTGTCCAGAAACTCGACCATCTCGGTGGTCTTGACCGGCTTGGTGCAGTAGGCGCTGCCGCCGGCCTTGACCGCCTGCAGGCGCGCCTGGAAGTCGTCCCGACAGGAGATATAGAGGCTCGGGATGGACTGCCCGGTCGCGGCGCTCAGGGCCGCGAGTGCCGCGGGACCGGCGTGCTCGCCCTCGGGGAACATGACATCCATGATCACCGCGGCGGGCGGGTGCGTGCGCACCGCCGCGCGCATCTGCTCGAGGCTGGTCAGGGCCGTGACCGGGTAGCCGAAGCACGCCAGTTGGGCGCACAACTGCTGGGCCAGATCGCCGTCGTCGTCGCACAGATAGACCAGCTTGTCCCGCCGCTGGGCGCCCGGCTCGGCCGCCCCATCCGCGGTTGGTCGCGGCGCCTGGGCCGCGGCCCCCGGGGCCGGCGCGAGCGCCGCCGACAGCGGCTCGAAGCCGAAGTGCTCGGCGTGGTCAGCGCCCGCCGCGGGTCCGGACGCCAGGGCCTCCAGACGCGCCAGGATCGCAGCCAGGGCCGCGTTGAGCCCCGGCGGGGACGCCGCGTCGGCGGCCAGGGCGGGCTTGAGCAGCTCGTCGCCCTCCCGTGCCAACTCGCTGATCGCCGTCAGACCGAAGGAGGCGGCGCTGCCCTTGACGGTATGCAGCGCCAGGTGCAACTGCACCAGGCCCGCCCGGTCCCCGGCGTCGGTCGGCGGCCCCGTCAACAGGGCGCGCGCGGCCTGCAGTCGCTGGGGCAACTGCTCCAGGAAGGCGGCTCGCAGCCGGGCCTTGCGCGCCTTGAAGGTCTCCGGTGGGACTGGTGCCATGGTCGTCGAATCGCCGCTTGTGTGCTGGGGAAGGGTTCACTGATAAATTGAACAAGTCCATTAGGGAATGCTCGTTGCGCCATTGTCGTCGTTTGTCGTCGTTGTCGTTGTCGTTATCGTTGTCGTTGTCGTAATCGTAATCGGAGAACCGATGCCATTTGGCGTGCGAGAGAATCCGTGGCGTTACGATAACCTCGATTACGACAACGACAACGACAACGACAACGACCACGTTTGCGTTGTGTTTATCTGACTCGTTACCAGGTCTACACGCCGCGCCGCGCCAACCCCGCCACCAGGGCGGGAAGCGACTCCTCCAGTGCCTCGTCCTTCATCAGCACCGCGCAGAGCCCCGGCGTCCGGGCCGCGATGGGCGCGGGGTCGTCCCCGGTCAGGAGGATGAAGGGCTGCATGTGACCGCGCTCGCGCAGTTCCCCGAACAGGTCCAGGCCGCTGATCAGGGGCATATTGAGATCCGAGATCACCAGCGTGATCCCGGCGTCCGCGGCCAGTCGCTCCAGGGCCTCGAGCCCGTTCTCGACCCAGCGGCAGGCGTGGCCCAGGTCCTCGAGCAGGGCCGCGATCAACTCGCCGGCCAGCGGATCATCGTCGACGATCAGTATGTTCAAGGGCTGGCCCTCGGGTGTCCGGCGTGGTCGGGGCGAGCCCGGCCGGTTACGGGTTGTGGTCGCATGGTAGCGGGATCTGAGGAACGGTTCACTCCTGTTCACCCAGGAGGTTGCGCAGGGTGTCGAGCAGGCCGGACTGGTCGAAGTCGCCCTTGACGATATAGGCGTCGGCGCCGACCTCGATGCCCCGGCGCTTATCTTGCTCCGTTTCACGGGAGGTGATGATGACGATCGGTGTGGTCTGATAGTGCGGGTTGGTGCGCAACCGGGCGGTGAGCGCAAAGCCGTCCAGGCCGGGCATCTCCACATCGGTCAACACCGCGTCGAAGCGCCCGCCCAGGGCCTTCTGCCAGCCGGCGAGCCCGTCCTCGGCCGTGGTGACGCGATAGCCATAGGCCTCGAGCACCTCCTTGACGATCTCGCGGGTATTGAGCGAGTCGTCCACCACCAGGACCTGCCAGGGCGCGGCCCGCGCCGCCTGGGTGCGCGCGCGCGCCGCCCCCGCGGCGGCCGCCGCGCCGCGGGCACGCCGCGCCGCGTCCAGGAGGCCCGCGGCCTGCAACACACTCACCAGCGTATCGTCGTCGGTGACGACGAGCCCGGCGACCAGGCCGGTACCCGACCCGGCCCCGCGCAGGTGTTCGGGCAGCGGCTTGATCACCATCGCGCGCTCGTCGAGGAGGCGCTCGACCAGGAGACCGAGCTTGGCCTGGCGCACCCCGATCACCACGGCCAGGGCGGCGGCCCCGGTGACCCGTTGGTGGCCCGGTCCCGCCGGGCGCGGCGCCAGCCCCAGCAGTTCCGCCAGGGGGATCAGCGGCACGAACTCGTTGCGCAGCACCAGGGCCGGCCGCCCGGCCAGGGTCACGGTGTCACCCGCGCCCACCCGGATCAGCTCCACCACATGCTGGGCGGCCAGACCGAAGCGCTGACCGCCGCTCTCGAACAAGAGCACGCGCATCACCGCGAGCGACAGCGGGAGCCGGAAGGTGAAACTGGTGCCCGCGCCCGGGCGGCTGACCAGTGACACGGTGCCGTGCAGGTCCGCGCCGATGGTCCGGCGGATCACGTCCATGCCGACCCCCCGTCCGGACAGGTCGGTGATGATCTCGCTCGTGCTCAGGCCCGGGGCGTAGATCAGCTCCCAGACCTGATCGTCGGTCAGGGCCGCCGCCCGGGCCGGGTCGATCAGGCCCTTGGCGAGCGCCCGGGCGATGATGCGCTCGCGGTTCAGGCCGCGCCCGTCGTCGCTCACCTCGACCTCCACCCCGCCGCCGGCATGACGCGCCGCGATGCGCACCTGTCCGAGCGGCGGCTTGCCGGCGGCCCGGCGCCCGGCCGGGTCCTCAAGGGCGTGGTCGACGGCGTTGCGCAGCACCTGCACCAGGGCCTCGCCCAGACCCTCGATGACCTGCCGGTCGAGTTCGATCTCACCGCCCTGGACCTCGCACCGCACCTCCTTGGCCGCGGCGCGTGCCAGTTCCCGGACCATCCGCGTGGCGGGCTCGAAGACCGTGGTCAGCGGCAACATGCGCAGCTTGAGCGCCCGCTCGTTGAGCCCGGCGGCGAGTTGCTCCTGGGCCAGCAGGTCGTCGCGCAGGCCGCGGACCAGGTGATGCAGGGCCTGGGCCTGGGTCTCGGCCTGGGTTTCATCAGGCCGCCCCGCCGCCGCGGGGGCCCCGGCGGACGCGAGCGCCTGGGCCGTCCGGTCCAGGGCCTGGGCCTGGGCGAGGCGCCGCCGCTGTCTGGCCTGGACCCGGTTCACCTCCCCGATCAGGCGGATCAGCTCATCGAGCCGGGCCAGCGGCACCCGCACGCTCTCGCGGGCGCGCGGGCGGTCAACGGGGGCGGTGGCCGTCGGCTGCGCTGGCCGCACGGGCGGTTGCGCTGGCGACGGGTGGGCCGGTGCCGGAGTGGGCGCGGGTGCCAACGCGAGTGCCGGGGCGGGTGCCGGTGTCTCGGCCGCGTCCGTCGGCGCCGCCGCCCCGGCCGCCGCCCGCGCCAGGGCCGCGCACAGGGCCGGGTCGGCCGGCGGGTCACCGCCGTCGGCCGCGACCCGATCGAGCTGGGCGGCGATGGCGTCCACCCCTTGCAACAGCAGGCCGATGCCGGCGGGCTCCGGGCGGTATTGGCCGGAGCGCAGCGCCCCGAGCAGGTCCTCCATCCGGTGGGCCGTCTCGCAGATGCCGGAGAGCTTGAGCATCCGCGCCGAGCCCTTGATGGTGTGGGCGGAGCGAAACAGCGCATTCACCGCCTCCGGGTCGTCCGGCGCCCCCTCCAGCGCGGCGAGCCCGGTCTCCAGCCGGGTCAGGTGATCGCGCGCCTCGCCGCAGAAGCGGTCGATGAACTTGCGCAGGTCCAGGGCCATGGCGGGCCTGCCTCAACCCGGCTCGCCGAGCCGCGCCAGGCGCGCCCGGCACAGGTGCCGCAGGTCGGCGACGGGCAGGGCGGCCGGCAGGGGGCCGGTCTGATCCGCGGCGGGACCCGCCTCCCCCAAGAGCCGCAGCGCGATCCGGTACTCGCGGCGGGCGGCCTCGGGATGGCCGTCGGCGGCGCGACACTGGGCCAGCTCGAGATGGGCCGGCCAGTGGTCCGGACGGGCATAGATGGCCCGGCGCAGGTGGGCGACGGCCTCCCCCAGGTCGCCCTGGGCGCGGGCGATGCGCCCGAGCAGCACCAGTGCATCCACCGACCAGGCATCCAGGGCCAACAGCCGCCGCGCCGCCGCCGCCGCCCCCTCCTGGTCGCCGGCCTCCAGCAACAGGTGGGCCAGCAGCCGCAGGTGCAGGGGGAGTGCCCGCGGCGCGGCACACAGCGGGGCCAGGACCTCCAGGGCGGCGGCGAAGCGCTCGGCCCGGGCCAGGGACAGGGCCTGACGGTAGGACTCCTCGTGGTCAGAGCGGGGCGCCTCCCGGCGTGCCTCGTCGCGGAGCGGCGCGGGGACGCCGGCGGTCTGAAGCAGGGTATCGCGGGCGGGACCGGGGTCGGCGGGAAGCGGCACCATCGCGGGCGCCGGGGGCGCGACGGGGGGCGGACAGCGGTCCGCGGTGCCGGGACCCGCGGTCGGCAGCGCTGGCGGGGGCGGGGCCTCCGCGGTTGCGTTGGCGAAATACCAGACCCCCTCCCGCTCACAGAGGGCGAAGATCCCGAAGCCGTTGGCCAGGGTCTCGGCCAGGCCGACGATCAGGTAGCCGCCCGGTCGCAACAGGGTGCGCAGTCGGCGCAGCACCGCCGCGCGGGTGGCCGCGTCGAAATAGATCGAGAGGTTGCGATAAAAGATCAGGTCCTGGCCGTGCAACGCGTCCGGATAGGGGTCGGCCACCAGGTTCAAGGGGCGAAAGGCGACCCCCTGGCGGATGGGTTCGGTGACCTGGTGGGTGCCGTCGGGCGCCGGGGTGAACCAGCGTGCCTTAAGGCCTGGGTCCAGGGCGCGTAAGGCGTAGGGCCGATAGCGGCCGGTGCGGGCCGCGTCGATAGCCTGGGCGTCCAGATCGACGGCCTCGATGCGGAACAGCAGGGCCGCCGACGCCGCGTAGCGCTCGCGCAAGGCGATGGCGATGGAGTAGGGCTCCTCCCCGGTCGCGCAGCCCGCCGAGAGGATGCGCACCGGCGCCCCCGCGGCGCGCCCGCGCAGCAGCAGCGGTGCCAGGTGCCCGGTGAGCAGGCGCAGGTGTTGGGGCTCGCGATAGAAATAGGTCTCCTTGATGGTCAAGAGACCGGCCAGGGCTGTAAGCTCGGTCGCGTCGGCGTGCAGCTGTGCCAGATAGGCGGGGCCGGCGTCCATCCCCAGCGCCGTCATCCGCTGGTGGACCGCCCGCCGCAACCGGGCCTCGTCCTGGCCATCCAGGCGCAGCCCCAGCCGCACCTGGAGCAGCCCGCGGGCGGCCTCCAGGTTCACGCCTCGAGCCCCAGGTCGCGACCGGCGGCGACCCCGGGTCCGGCCGCGACCAGTCGCACCAGTTCCGCGGCGATCGCGTGCAGCGGCAGCACCCGCCCCACGGCGCCGATGGCGATCGCCTCCCGGTTCATCCCGAAGACCACCGAACTGCCCTCGTCCTGGGCGATGGTGGTGCCGCCGGCGGCGGCGATGGCGGCGATGCCGCGGGCGCCGTCGCGGCCCATGCCGGTCAAAATGACACCGATCGCCCGTCGGCCGACCACCGCGGCCACCGAACACAGGAGCCGGTCGCAACTCGGGTGGTAGAGATCGCCCGCGGCGCCCGGGGCGAGGCGCAGACGGCGCCCCGGCAGCAGGTCCAGATGGGTGGCGGAGTCGGCCAGATAGACCCGGCCCGGCAGCAGGACCTCGTCATCGCGGGCGAGGCCGACCGGGAGCCGACACAGGGTCGTCAGCCAGGCCGCCATGCCGGCGGCGAAGCCGTCGCAGATGTGTTGGGCGATCAGCACCGGGGCCGCGAGCCCCGCGGGCAGGGCCGGCAGCAAGGCCGCCAGGGCCGCCGGCCCGCCGGTGGAGGCGGCGATGGCAATCACGGCGCCGTCCGCCGGGGCTGGCGCGCGGCCCGGGTCCGGCGGCCGGGCGGGGGGGACGGTGGTCGCGGCGGCGGTCCGCGCGGCCGGGCCGCCGGTCTCGCCGCGGGCGCGCAGATGCCGGATCACCGGGACCCCGGACAGGAGATAGAGCCGATCGGTAAAGGCGGCCCCATCGGTCAGGCCGGGCTTGTAGGTCGCGTCCAGGGCGCCGCTGGCCACGGCCGCCATCGCATGAGCGGCATCCGCGCAGTCGGAGACCACCAGGATGCGGGTTGCGCACAGGTCCATGATCTCGGCGATGGCCCCCAGCCCGTCGAGCACCGGCATCCTGAGATCCATGGTGATGAGCGCGGGCCGCAGCCGCTGTGCCTGTTCCACGGCCGCCCGGCCGTCTGCCGCCTCGCCGCAGACCGTCAGGCGCGGGTCGTCCTCGATCAGGGCGCGGATCAGGTCCCGGGCGGTGGCGCTGTCGTCCACCACCAGGACCCGGACCGGCGCCGACACCGGGAGCGGGCTCATGGCACAGCCGCCGCCTGAGCGCTCTGCGCGCCCGGCGGATCGGCAGGCGCCGGTGCCAGCGTGAAGCGGCCCATGCGCTCATCGAGCGCGGCGGCGAGCCGCGCCATCTCGGCGGCGATGTCGGCGATGCGCCGCACCGAGGCGGCGGTGTCCGCACTGGCCGCGACGATCTCGCGCAGGGCCACCACGACCTGGTTGCTGGCGGTGCGTTGTTGCTGGCTGGAGAGGCTGATCTGCTGGGCCGCCCGGGTGGTCTCGCCGGCCCCCTCCACCATGGTGTCGAGCAGCCGCGCCGTCGCGGCGGACTCCTGCATCCCCTGCTCGATCCCCGCGGTGCCCTTCTCGGAGGTCACCACCAGGCGGCTGATGGACTCCTGGGTCTCG
>Ga0247840_10003991_pt1 | contig 24021 bp, 21 predicted proteins | sample LaCruzMarch2015__FD_192404 | JGI IMG/M metagenome (GOLD analysis project Ga0247840, IMG submission 192404) | Freshwater microbial communities from meromictic Lake La Cruz, Castile-La Mancha, Spain - LaCruzMarch2015_17m | ecosystem: Environmental > Aquatic > Freshwater > Lake | place: Spain...
ACTGCCTACCAAAAATGGGGGTTTTAAAATGAAATATGACTTATCGATAATCGGCCTAGGGTACGTCGGCTTGCCGCTGGCTTTGCAATTCGCAAAATCAGGCTGTTGCGTACTGGGGCTGGATACTGATCCTGGTAAGGTGAAGGAGATTGCAGCGGGGCGGAGTTATATTCGGCATATTCCGGCCGAGGATGTGAGTGCCCAGGTTAAGGCGGGTCGATTCACGGCATCGTCAGATTTCTCGTTGATAAAGCAGTCGGAAGCAGTCCTCATCTGTGTTCCCACGCCGTTGAATAAAAACCGAGAACCTGACATTTCTTATATTCTGAAAAGCGGGGAAGCGATTGCCCCGTATTTGAGGCCAGAGGACGGCGGTCGGAAAAAACTAGTAGTGTTAGAATCGACAACTTATCCGGGAACAACGGATGAGGATTTGAAAAGAGTTTTGGAGAAGGGGAGCGGTTTAAAGGCTGGAATAGATTTCCATTTGGCCTTTTCGCCAGAGCGGGAGGATCCAGGAAATCCGCAAAGTAAGGTGGCCGAAATTCCCAAGGTGGTGGGGGGGCTGACTCCGGCTTGTCTGGAGCGAGCGAAGCAGCTTTATGGCAAGGCAATCAAACGATTAGTGCCGGTGAGCTCCACGCGAGCGGCCGAAGCTACTAAGCTGATGGAGAACATCTTTCGTTCTGTGAACATCGCGTTGGTCAATGAGCTAAAGATTATTTATGGATCGATGGGAATAGACATTTGGGAGGTGATTGAAGCGGCCAAGACCAAACCATTCGGATTTATGCCGTTTTATCCGGGACCAGGCCTGGGGGGACACTGTATTCCCATCGATCCGTTTTACCTGACGTGGAAGGCTAGGGAGTTTGGGCATGCCACGCGTTTCATCGAGTTGGCGGGCGAGATCAACACCGCCATGCCGGAATTTGTTGTCCAAAAAGTGGGAGATGCCTTGAACCAAGTCGGGCGGTCTATCAAGGGTTCCAAAATTCTTATATTAGGAGCAGCTTATAAAGCAGACGTGGACGATGAGCGCGAAAGTCCAAGCTTTATATTAATGGAGAAACTGGAAGCAAAAGGGGCTGAGGTTTTATTTCATGATCCGTTTGTGCCTGCCATCCGCCCAAGTCGGGAACACCCCAAGCTCACCGGAAAAAAGTCAGTACCTATCGATACTGCCTCAGATATAGTTGTCATTGCCACCGCGCATGCCCCTTTCAAAAATCATAACTTCTCTCAACTCTCCGTTCCGCTTGTGGATACACGCAACTGCGTTGCGATTCACAACCGGCCCAAGCTCTATTTTCAGGCATGAAATGTTAGTGGGTATTAGGCGGTGGACAGTAAGCGGTAAGCTTAAGGTCACTGCATACCTCCCACGGCACCCTACGAACTAATAAAATCCAACCGATGCAATTCATCGACCTAAAGCAGCAGTACCAAAAGTATCAAACAGAGATCGATGAGCGGATACGACGAGTTTTGGATCACGGCAATTTTATTATGGGACCGGAGATTTCCGAATTGGAAAAGTCCCTAGCGGACTATGTGGGCGTTCCTCACGCTATCACCTGTGCCAGCGGAACCGATAGCCTTGAGATCGCGCTTCGGTCGCTCGGGATCGGGCCTGGAGACGAGGTCATTACCGTGCCCTTCACCTGGATTAGTTCGGCCGAAGCTATTGGGCTGGTGGGAGCCACGCCGGTATTTGTTGATATCGATCCCTTAGACTACAACTTGGATGTCGGCAAACTTGCTAAAGCCATCAGCCCAAAGACTAGGGTGATCATGCCAGTTAGCCTTTTTGGACAAATCCCAAACATGGAAGCAATTAACCAGCTTGCAGAAGAACATAGAATTCAAGTCTTAGAGGATGCGGCTCAGAGCTTTGGAGCGACACGAAATGGTATAAAAAGCTGCGCGGTAAGCACCATCGGAAGTACCAGCTTTTTTCCTGCCAAACCTTTGGGTTGTTATGGGGATGGGGGGGCGCTTTTTACCTCTGATGACGGGCTGGCTGAGAAAATGCGGGCGATAAGAACTCATGGAGCAATTCAGCGGCACCAACACCCGCTTTTAGGCATGAACGGAAGATTCGATACGCTGCAGGCGGCCATTCTTATTCCCAAACTTGCACATTTCCCTGATGAAGTTGAAGCGAGAAATCGGATCGGTGCCCGTTATTCAGCACTGCTGAAAGATGTATGTGAAACACCACAAATTAGGAAGGGCAACACCCACGTGTATGCCCAATACACGATTCGGCTAAAAAACCGAGATCGATTGGGGGAAGTCTTGAAAGCCAAAGGAATTCCGACGGCGGTTTACTATCCCAAATGCCTACATGAGCAGCCGGTTTTCTCGCGGTTAGGTTATAAGTGGGGTGATTTTCCCGAATCGGAAAAAGCCTCCCGGGAAGTCCTGAGCCTGCCTATGCACCCTTTCTTGACCGAAAAAGAGCAGGATTTTATTGTAGAAAGCTTGAAGGACGCTTTGAGGTGAGAATTTGAGCAAAGCGAAAATAGCCGTTTTTGGTGCAGGAGCCTGGGGCCGAAATATTGTGCGGACATTGAGCGAGCTAGGGCACTTAGGAGCGGTCTGTGACCCATCGGAGGCATGCCTGGAGGCGGCCCGGAAAATAGTCGGTGATAGAGCACGGGATGTGCGATGGTCTTTCCACCCGGATGATGTCTTGAAAGATAAGGACATTGCCGGGGTGATGGTAGCCACTCCGGCGGAAACTCATTATGAGGTAGGCAAGAAGGTTTTGGCAGCGGGCAAAGATCTTTTTGTGGAAAAACCGCTTACGGTGGATCTAAAAGAAGGGCAAAAACTGGTCAAGGCGGCGGAATCGGCCGGGAAAATTTTGATGGTGGGACATCTTCTGGAATATCATCCGGCTATCCTTAAACTGCATGAGCTGATCCAGTCGGGCGAGCTGGGGGAGATCCGTTATGTCATGAGCCATCGGCTCAATCTTGGGAAGATCCGTACAAGGGAGAACGCCCTTTGGTCATTTGCGCCGCACGACATCTCGGTGATCCTGCGGATTGTCGGTAAGATGCCATTTGAAGTCATCAGCACCGGTGGCACCTATCTGAGCCCCAACATTCCTGACATCACGCTCATGCAGATGCTTTTTGACAACGGGGTTCGAGCACACATCTATGTAAGTTGGCTACACCCGTTTAAGGAGCAGAAGCTGGTGGTGGTGGGATCAAAGAAAATGGCCAGTTTTTGTGACATCACCAAAGAGCTAATTCTGTATGACCAGCGTGTCGATTGGAAGAAAGGGCAACCAGTGCCCATCAAAGGGGAAGGAAAAAAAGTTGAATTTTGCAATTCTGAACCATTAGCGGAGGAGTGCCGGCATTTCATCGATTGCATCTGTACCCGACGCACCCCGAGGACGGATGGGGAAAAAGGCCTTGAAGTTCTTACTCTCCTTCATGCGGCACAGAAATCATTATCGACGAATGGGAAACAAGTCTTAATCAAGTGAGCAGTAGGCCGTTGGCGGTATGCGGGTGCTATGAAATGCCCACTTCTGGCAGCTGCCCATCGCTTACCGCACACTTTTCCGAAAAATGAAATCTCCCGACTACTACGCCCATCCCTCCGCCATCATCGATCCCGGGGCTAGGATCGGGAAAGGCACGAAAATTTGGCACTTCTGCCATATTGGGTCGGAGGCGGTAATTGGGGAGCGGTGTTCACTGGGCCAGAACGTCTATGTGGGAAAAGCGAAAATTGGCAACGGGGTGAAGATTCAAAATAATGTTAGCGTCTATGACGAGGTAGAGATTGAGGATGATGTTTTCTGCGGACCGAGCATGGTCTTCACTAACGTGTACAATCCCCGGGCGTCCATTTCACGGAAACACGAATATCGGAAAACATTGGTAAAAAGAGGGGTGACCATCGGCGCTAATGCGACGATTGTTTGCGGGGTAACACTCGGAGAATACTCTTTTGTGGGTGCCGGGGCAGTCGTTAATCGGGATGTAAAGCCTTACGCGTTGATGGTAGGCGTCCCAGCAAAACAAGTGGGATGGATAAGCCGTCACGGCGAGAAACTTAATTTACCTCAAAACGGCAATGGTGAAGCCGCATGCCCGATGACCGGCGAGAAGTATCGTCTGGAAAATGGTGAATGCTCGTAACCTGGCAAACCTTCAGCTAAGTGTCATGGGGGATAGTCAGGTGGAGCTCGTTAATCCGATATATACATTTTTAATCAGATGAGCCGGCGAGCATTATTTATCGATTTCTTGCGTGGCCTCTCTGTACTTGGAATATTATATTACCACATCGTTCCTGGGGCGGCCGTTGGATTAGGTCAAGGGAGCATGGAGTTCTTTTTTGTAATAAGCGGCTACCTTATAACAAAAACCTTTGCCAGTAGATTAAGCCAAAGTTTCACGGGTTTGAAGAGGTTTGCCCTAAGCAGAGCAAAGAGGCTTCTGCCGGCGCTGTCCTTATATATTGTATTCATTGTCATGATAAACTTAGTCCAAGGGAAAAATCTGCAATTGGTGTTAAAATCCACATTTTGGACACTTCTTGGTTTCTACAATTGGTTCCAAATATTCTCAACGGACACTCTTTGTGGCTTAGGAGGAATTTGGAGTTTTCGATCGAAGACCAATATTACTATCTATTGCTAGTTACAGGCAGTGTATTTCTAATTTTAAGGATCCAGAAATTTGGAATTGCTTTTCTGGTCTTCTATATATTAATGGCTTTTATTAGTCTGGCAATGCGGATGCATAACGCTGAAGGTGATTATTCATTAAGGTGGACTAGCTACAACACGGCGTCTAGATTAATGGGCTTCAGCTGTGGTGGAATCGTTGCATGCCTTCTTGAATTGGAAATCGGGAAATTTAGAGGGCATAAGGCCAAGATCTTTTATTCTTTTATAGCTATCGTCGCGCTGTTTGCCGCATACCTGTCGTTGCTTTCTGTAAAAGCATACACTGCGCAAGCATTCCTTGCTGGCTGGCTTTGCGCTCCATTGTTGCTCTCAGTATGTATATATGCGTACTTTCATTCGTCCACCCAAGAAGAACTTTCAAGCGCGTGCTTGTATAAACAACATCAGAATAGGGTTCTGCTTAATAGGGATCCATTTGTGCCAATTTATCGGCTGCTTCGGATTCCCTTTATGTTTGTGTCGAAAGTAGGAGTTGCTTGTTATCCAATTTATCTATTCCAGGAAAGCGATGTTTTGCTCGGCATTAAATCTCACTGGTTATTTTCATTTGGATGGACACTTGTTGTTGGATTTGCTTTCCATAATCTATGGGAGCGACGCTTCTATGCGTTTCCGCGCTATAGCTACCTTGCGCCTAATCTCTATTGATTCGCTGGCGGAGTCGGCGCTTGCAATACGGCGAGTGCGCTTCAGCACTTCGAGGCTTGGCTTCTCGTTCCAGAGATAATGTCAAGAAGAGCCTTCATTTGTAGTGTCGGATCGGTTCTCACCGGTACCTTCGTCGTTCAAATCATATCTCTCTCTGGTACGCTTGTTTTGGCGCGATTATTTAGCCCTTCCTCTTTTGGAACTTATTCCATTTGGTTGGGGCTTGTAATGATTCTTGGAATTATTCTTACCTGTAGATTTGAAATGGCATTGGCTATAGAGTTGGAAGGCTATCGTCGGCGGTACGCCGTGATCGCCATCATAAAAACGGTTGCCATTATTTCTATTATCCTTGCCCTACTTCTATCCGTAGGAATTCTTCTGCGCTTTGACTTTTTAGCTAAATTGTCACCCAGCCTGATGGCGCTCCTTATCCCGACAGCTGCGGTTCTTGCTGGAAACGTAACATTACAGAATTGGGCTGCAGCGGATGGCAGGTATCGCCATCTTTCCCTGCTGAGGATCGCACAGGCAAGCTCTGTTGTGTTGTTGCAAATAGGATTTAGTTGGTTGGCCAATGATCCGCTGGAATTAGCGTGCGGCTATCTCGGCGGAACTTTATTAGTACTGATCATTGGACTTATACTGTTCCCCTTAAATAATAAGAGCGTACCAAGGAATTCCGAACGACTAACCTCTTTTTGGCGTAGACAAAGGCGCTTTTTAATGTTTTCCCTTCCGGCCGATTTGATAAGTGCGGGCACAGCGCAGCTACCCATCATGATAGTGGCTGCACGTTATGGCTCCGAGGCATCTGGCTTGCTGGCCATGGCCTTGCGTATGATTGGAGCTCCGATGTCTCTGCTCTCGTCATCGTTTCTGGATGTCTTCAAGCGACATTCTGCCTTGGCTTATCGCGAAAGGGGTGAATGCCGGGCGGAGTATCTGCGGTCTCTCAGCTTGCTTTTTCTGATCGCCGCGGCTGCATCCGCGATAATTGGAATAGGTGCGAAGCCTTTTTTTGCGTTAGCTTTTTCGGCCTCTTGGACAAGCGCAGGTGCGCTTACCCTCCTTTTGTTGCCGCGTTTTGCCTTGGGCTTTATGGCCAGCCCTCTTAGCTACATCGTTTACGTTGTGGGCAAACAGGAATTGGATCTTTTCTGGCAGTTAACGCTATTGGCAATGACACTGGCGACCCTTTTGGCAGTAAACTCTTTTCACGCAGCCTTGCTGTGGTACTCCATCGGCTATGGATGTTTGTATCTTGCCTACTTATGGATGTCGTACCGCTTTAGTTGCGGAGCACCCAAGTTATGATTGCGGTGATTAATTATGAGATGGGGAATGTCGGGTCTGTTCTAAACATGATGCGAAAGCTCCGTATCCAGGCAAAACTGACTCGTGATCCAAAAGACCTTAATCAGGCTTGTGGAATAATACTCCCCGGCGTTGGCTCCTATGATCGAGGCATGAAACAACTTCGCAAGTGCGACTTAGTAACCCTTTTGGAGGATCTCGTGATTGGTGGCGGGAAGCCTTGTTTAGGAATTTGTCTGGGCATGCAATTAATGGCCGGAGGGAGCGAAGAGGGCGTTTTAGAGGGTTTGGGATGGATTAAAGGCACTGTCTGCAAGTTCCAGCCTGATCCTACTCGCCCCAAGCTGCGAATTCCCCACATGGGATGGAATTACCTTAAACCAGCGGATCAAAATCACTGGCTATTTACGGGCTTGCCATCGGCTTCTCGGTTTTACTTTGTTCACAGCTATTTCTACCCTGCAAATATTTCCAGTGTAGCAGGAATAACTGATCATATCATACCTTTTGCATCAGTAGTTGCAAAAAACAATATAGTTGGTTGCCAGTTTCATCCCGAAAAAAGTCACTCCTTCGGTCTCACTTTACTTTCCAATTTTGCTCGAATGGCTATGAATGCGGGGCAAAGTGGTAGTCATTAAGCAGTACCTTTACTTTCATGTCGGTTGATAGATTTATTCCCTGTCTCTTAATCCAATCAGGCAGTCTGGTTAAGACAGTCAAATTTAAGTCTCCGACTTATCTTGGCGACCCTATCAACGCGGTAAAAATTTTTTCTGATAAAGAGGCAGATGAAATTATAGTTCTGGATATTGATGCCACACCCAAAAGGCGTGGTCCGGACTTTGATTTTGTGCGTGATATGGCAGGACAGGCCTTTATGCCAGTTGCCTACGGCGGGGGGGTTACCTCATTGGAGCACATGGAAACGCTTTTCTCACTGGGAATAGAAAAAGTTATACTTGATACATCGGCTCATAAGAATAACTCCTTGGTAGAACAAGCTGCCAAACGTTTTGGCAGTCAGAGTGTTGTGGTTTGCCTAGACTGTCGAAAACCCTTTCTATCTTCTAAATATGCAGTTTACACGGAAGGAGGTCGACGTAAGGTTTCCTCATCTCTGGTCGAAATCGCCAGACACTTTGAATTCCTTGGAGCTGGCGAACTCGTTATTAACAACATAGACAGGGACGGGACAATGGCGGGGTATGATCATGAACTTCTAGTGCTTCTCACTTCCTCGCTTCATATTCCAGTCATTGCCCTAGGAGGAGCAAATAGTCTCGATGAAATGTGTAGAGCAATCAGCGAAAGTGGTGCAGCTGCTGCAGCTGCAGGAAGTTTGTTTTCATTCCGATGGCCCGAAAAGGCAGTCTTAATCAACTACCCCAAAAATCGCTTTTTAGTTTCAAATGTCGAAACTGCCTAAGATTATTCGCGCTAAGGAACCCGGGTACCGACAGTGCACGCGCACGTTGATGGATACGACCGATCCCGATATCCGCTTCAACGCTGATGGAAGTTCACACTGGGTGAATTTCGTGGAAGAACTTCAGTCCAACGTATGGAATCCTGTCGGTGACCCTGAAACACTTTCCAAAGTTGTGAGCCAAATTCGGGCTGATGGGCGGGGCAAAAAATACGATTGCATCCTGGGTCTTAGCGGTGGGCTAGATAGTTCCTATCTCGCGGCGATCGCCTACGAAGCAGGACTTAGGACTTTAATTTTTCACACCGATACTGGTTGGAATACTGAGATTGCAGTGAATAATATCGAGTCGATTGCCAACCGATACAATTTTCCATTATATACCCACGTAATTAATTGGAGAGAAATGGCCGATGTGCAGCGCGCCTTTTTAAGAGCTGGCGTTCCCAATCAAGATATCCCGCAGGATCACGCCATTTTCGCCGCTTTTTATACCTATGCGGCCAAGAAAGGAATAAAATGGGTTCTAAATGGATCAAATTATGCAACCGAATCCGTTCTGCCGAAAGCATGGGGGTACAAAGCGGGTGACGCCTATCACTTAAAACGAATCCATAAACGTTTTGGCGAAAGACCTATCGGCCGATTTCCGCTAATGGGCATTTTTCGCTATAGGGCTGAGTTTACTATCCTTCGTGGAATGAAAATTGCAAAACTCCTAAATCTATTACCATACAATCGCAGGAGTGCCATGGATCGCCTAACGCGGGAAACAGGCTGGCAATACTACGGGGGCAAACATTTTGAATCCCGTTGGACCCGTTTTTTCCAGGCCTATTGGCTTCCCAAATTCTTTGGCTACGACAAAAAGATTGCACATTTATCAAGTCTTATTTTGTCAGGGCAAATTACAAAAAACGAAGCTTTGGAAGAGAGGATGATAACAAGCTATGATCAGAATATCGTCGAAGAAGATATTGAATTTATCTCAAAAAAACTAAATCTAAAAAACCAAGAAGTCCAGCTATTAACGAATCCAAAGATCAGAAGTCATTTTGAATTTCCGAACAGTCAGAGAGTTATGAATCTACTTTCTAAGTGTCGCGCTTTTTTAAAACTAGATCTGTTATTAAGTTAAAAATAACCACCATAGTCAGCAAAAAGTATACTCTATTTTGGTTGCCCTAAATATAATCCGATAGATTTAATTGGCGTCTTAATTTATCGGCTTAAACACCCTATTATACTGCCAAGTAAATCTGACTTATATATTTAAATAACAGATGTTGAAAAACTTTTTTTTTATTTTCTTTTTTTTCGTTTTTCCATTTCTATGGTCTGGCCTTTTGTGCAAATCTGGAATCCGTCTGCTTACCGTAAGTATCCCTAGTGTTTTGATGTGGATCATCTTTATTAGCCAGTACATCGGGTATCCAATTTTGTTTTTCCATCTAAACGAGTATCGCTCAGAGCTTATTCGAGATCAGAATATTATCTGGCAGATGTTTTTATGGAGTAGCTATTCCGTTACCATGATTATTGTCGGGTTTGCGGCTGCACGAAAACAAATGGGCCCCTTGCATTCTGGTGTGCAGTTTAACTCCTTTCATAGGTCTCTGTCTTCTCCGTGTTCAAAAGAGAGTTGGATCCTTTTCACTGTCTTTGTGTTTTCTCTCGCTTCTTTATTCATATACATTCTGCAAATCGGGTGGAATAATGTCGCTGGGCTTGCTGCAGTTGGGATTATCGATACTGATGTATCATTAAAAGTTTTACGCTCTGAAATGGGCAATTCCTTTGAAGGAAAATATCACTGGTATCGCCTGTTTATGCGTGACTTTCTCTCAATGTCCTCCTTTGGTTTTTTTGCCCATTGGCTTATGAGTAGGAGCCGAAACGCATTCTTTATTTTTTTTGGATCTTTCGCTGTCGCAGCATTCAGTATGCTTATGGCAACGGAAAAAGGACCTTTATTATTTTATCTGATCTCACTGTTCATGGTTTATGTAATAGTCAAGCATGGCGGACGCATAACATTGTACGCGGGGGCTTTAAGTGCAACTGCAGGGCTTGTTATTGCTGGTGTAATGTATATTTATTTTATGGGTACCTCGAATATTGGGGATGGGTTCGCATCTGCGTTTTCAAGGATTACCACCGGGGAAATGGCTGACCTTTATTATTACCTGACCATTTTTCCTGACCAAGTAGAATACTTGCTCGGACGGTCTTTTCCTAATCCGCTAGGTATTTTTCCTTGGGAACCATATCGCTTGACGGTTGAAGTGATGAATATTGTCAATCCGGATGGAGAAAAGCTCGGCATTGTTGGTTCTGCGCCGACTTTCTTTTGGGGAGAGATGTATGCCAACTTTGGCTACTTAGGGATAATAGTACCACCTTTCTTCGTAGGTTACGTGGTATATACAATTAATATTCTAATTTTTCGTCTGCCTATGTCGCCGCTTGTTTTGGCAATATATGTCTGGGTTCTGATGCACATCAAAAATATCTCAAGCACGGGATTATCTAGCTACATCATTGATGTCACTGGCTTGATCATGTTGATTTTCACATTAATTGTAATGAGCATCCTCGGGGGTGGTGTAATACGTTACCGTCGCAGAAGGTTGCAGAGCTTATTTGCTCGAAGCGGTTCATGTACGGGAAATTTACGTGGGAGTAGGCTGTAAGCACCATTCTCCACATCGTCCGAAATACGGTGACTCACGATTCCCGCGTGCTCAAGGAAACAGGGTCGATTTTGGAGCGTTTTCCTAAAAAAAAATTAATAATCGCGGGCTTTCAGGAGAAAAATTATTTAAAAAGAGAAATAATCGGGGGGCGGCTAGTCGACAGGTGGCGTTTAACGACGCGACCCTTGCCGAAGGACCCTCTAAGCCAAATCATTAAGTATCTTGAATGGAGATACCGGCTGATAAATGCCTACTCACGCGAGCCTTTGCAAATTATTCACTGCCATGATCTCGAGCCACTTTGGATTGCGGTGGATTTAAAGATGAAAACCAGAGCAAAGTTAGTTTACGACGCGCACGAGCTCGAGACAGATAGAAACGGTAGCCGAGGAATTCGAAAAGCGCTTTCCCAGTTTCAGGAGAAATACCTCATGCCTTATGTCGATCACCTTATAACAGTAAGTCCATCGATTCGAGATTGGTATGCCCAGCGATATCCTGACAAGCCAATCAGCCTAGTACGCAACATTCCTCACGTGGTGGACTCGGGTTCAAAGTCAGTTGCGGCTCGAAAATCCTTAAAATTACCAGACAAAGCTCTGTTATTTTTGTATTTGGGGGGCTTAAATCAAGGCAGGGGGATTGAAACAATGTTGCAAGTTTTTGAAGACCCTGGCGTTCGACACCATATATTGTTTATGGGCTCAGGACCCTTGGTAAGTAAAATAAAAAGCCTTTCTGAAAAGTGCAACCGTATTCATTATTTGGCGCCAGTGCCGCAAAATGAAGTAATCTCGTACGCGCGAGGAGCTGATGTTGGACTATGTTTGACCGAAGACACTTGCTTAAACCATCGATATTGCCTCCCGAACAAGCTTTTCGAATGCCTTTTATCGGGTCTTCCAGTAGTAGCATCGAATCTTCCTGATATGGCGCAAATCATTCGCGACTATAAAGGCGGTTGGGTTATCGAGCCAAAAGCAACCGCGCTAACTCAATTTCTTGAGCATCTAGATCCATTGCAAGCACGTCAAGTGCGGCATGGCTTGTTAAATCGAGTTGCAGATTTGAGATGGGAAAACGAAGCAAGGGTATTACTTGATGTTTACGAGAGGCTACTTGCCTGATGCCAAAAAGCTTTCGGATTGTTCATCTTACTTCTGTTCACTCCCGTTGCGACATACGTATCTTCCACAAAATGTGCACCGCATTATTGAATCACAGCCATGATCTAACGCTTATTGTTGCTGACAGCAAGGGCGATGAAGTCAAAAACGGCATCAAAATACTCGATGTGGGGGCGTTCAAAGGCCGCTTCAACCGTATCCGCAACGCCCCGAAACGAGTGTTCGCCAAAGCGGCAGAATTAAATGCGGATCTCTACCATATCCATGACCCTGAACTCATCCCGATCGGCCTCAAGTTAAAGCGCCGTGGACACTGTGTGATTTTCGACTCACACGAGGATGTTCCTAAGCAGATGCTCTCAAAACCGTACTTGAATAAATCGCTTCTTTGGATTCTATCAAAATGCCTTGCGGTGTATGAATCTTGGGCTTGCGCCAAGTTTGATGGAATTCTCGCTGCCACTCCCTTTATCAGAGATAAGTTTTTAAGGATCAATCCCCAGACATTGAATATCAACAATTTCCCTCTTCTCCATGAGTTAGAAAATTCCTCGTCCTGGGCTGACAAGCGAAAAGAGGTTTGTTATATCGGAGGAATTGCAAAAATACGCGGCATTCAGGAAGTGTGTACAGCCATGGCATTGCTAAAAACAGACGCGAGGCTTAATCTAGTTGGTGCCTTTTCTGAAGCTCCATTTGAGAGCAAAGTAAAATCCTCGCCTGGTTGGGGGCACGTAAACTCGCTGGGCTTTCTGGATCGCGACCGTGTTCGCGAGGTGTTGAGTCGCTCCATGGCGGGTTTGGTAACTTTTCTCCCGCTACCCAACCATATTGATGCCCAGCCGAATAAAATGTTTGAATACATGAGTGCAGGTATTCCCGTAATAGCCTCGGATTTTCCGCTGTGGTGCGAGATCATAAAGGGTAACAATTGTGGCCTTTTGGTGGACCCGCTTGACCCTGCGGCCATTGCCAAAGCCATTGATTATTTGGTTGAGAATCCAAAGGAGGCACAGCGAATGGGCGAGAATGGACGAAGAGCTGTTGAAAACAGGTACAATTGGGGCCAAGAGGAAAAAAAATTCCTGCAGTTTTATGGCAAAATCTTGCAATCCTAAATGAAGAAAATTGTCACTGTGTTAGGCGCGCGCCCCCAGTTTATCAAAGCCAGTGCTGTTTCAAGGGCGATTGAGAAAGGTGGGAAATTAAATGAAGTCGTCGTACACACGGGCCAACATTTTGACTCTAACATGTCGGATTTGTTTTTCCAAGAACTCGGTATGAACACGCCCAAGCATCACCTGCAAATCAATGGGGGTCGGCATGGAGAAATGACCGGGCGTATGCTCGTCGCGATCGAAAAGGTGCTCATGGAGGAAAAACCTTATGCTGTCATGGTTTACGGCGATACTAACTCCACCTTGGCTGGCGCATTGGCTGCGGTGAAACTGGGCATTCCGGTGGCGCATGTTGAAGCAGGCTTGCGCAGCTTTAACATGGCTATGCCCGAAGAGATCAACCGTATCCTCACAGATCGTATTTCGCGCTGGTTGTTTACCCCGACAGAAGCCGCTGAATGCCATTTACGAAGGGAAGGCGTGGAGGGGGAAAGGATTATTCCCGTAGGAGACGTAATGTATGATATGGCACTTCAGCATAGTCGTCGGGTTGGTGCGGATGAGAGGCTTCTAAAGCGTCTCAAATTGCGACCTAAGGGTTACATCTTGGCGACAGTACACCGTGCGGAAAACACAGATGATCCTCATCGCTTGGCAGTGATTGTCGAAGCATTAAAACTGGTTGCAAAATCCTTTCCAGTAATCTGGCCCCTCCACCCACGAACCCAGCACGCTATGGAGCGAAACGGGGAACCTCTAACTGGGTGTGCCCATTTGCACGTTATCGAACCCGTTGGATATTTGGACATGGTGCAGCTTGAGAAGTATGCCGCCGTGATCGCAACCGATTCTGGTGGGGTGCAAAAAGAGGCTTTTTTTTATGGTGTCCCTTGCGTAACGTTGCGTGATGAGACGGAATGGGTTGAACTTATTGAAGCTGGTTGGAATCGATTGGCATCACTCGAAAATTCCGATCGCTTGGCAAAAGATATTTTTGCCGCAATAGGCTTACTTGGAAATCCCAACCAGCTTTATGGGAACGGCAGTGCATCTGACAAAATTGTTGCAGCACTTGAAAAAGTTTAATTACCATACCAAGATATAGCATAAAATGTGTGGAATATTCGGCATTATATCAAATAAAAGAATAAAACAATCAACCGTGAGGTTTTTGGCGCATCATTCAGAGCAACGAGGAAAAGATTCTAGCGGCCTTCTAACTTTAAAAAATGAATCCTATGAAGTGATCCGGTCTGATTATGAACTTCAAAAACTCGTACGTTCAACAAGGCCTTACAAAAGTTCTGTAGTCATTGGGCACAGCCGACTCATCACAAACGGTTTGGAGGAAAACCAACCAGTAGTTCGTGATGGCTTAATCCTTCTTCACAATGGAATTATCGTTAACGCGGATGATGTTTGGGACAATTTAAAATTCCAGCGTACGATGGAAATAGATAGCGAAGCTATTCTGGGGGTGGCAATGGATCACCTGGCCTCAGGGAGATTGCTTGAAACAGTGCCAGAGTCTGTGTTTAGAAAATGTCGCGGAACTGCTAACTGTGTTTTAGCGATACCCCGGTTGGGCAAGCTTCTTCTTTTTAGCAACAGCGGCAGTCTCTACCTTGCGGAAGGAAAAGATGGTTATTATTTTGCTTCGGAAAAGTACCCTTTAAATAAACTCCGACTTAAAAAAATCAGGCAAATCCATCAAAAGCCAGAAATACTTTCGATCCCGATTTGCAATAAAATAGAGATAAAAGAATTTCGAAATCGGACACAAAATCTGCTTCCTTCTCTAGGTAAATGCATAAATGAAGAAAAAATGTTAGAATATCTGCAACCACGATTAAAACGATGCTCACGATGTATTTTGCCCGTGACCATGCCGTTTATTGAATTTGATCACCAAGGGGTTTGTAATTACTGCCATAACTATCGTCCCCGTAATAGGGCTAAACCAAGACAAGAATTATTTAAATTAGTCGAGCCTTACCGCCGTAAGGACGGAGCAGAGTGTATTTTGCCGTTTTCTGGCGGCCGGGACAGCTGCTACGGACTTCATCTGGTCGTGAAAGAGCTGAAAATGAGGCCCATCACTTACACTTACGATTGGGGAATGGTTACAGACCTTGGCCGCCGAAATATCAGCCGGATGTGTGCGGAACTAGGTGTGGAAAACATAATCGTCGCTGCAGACATAGAGAAAAAACGTAAGAATATTAAAAAGAATCTGCAAGCTTGGCTTAAGTCTCCCCACCTGGGCATGGTCAGTATCCTCACAGCAGGTGACAAACATTTCTTTCGACATGTGGAGACTGTAAAAAAACAGACACGAATACAGTGTAATCTATGGGGCGTCAATCCGTTGGAGGTTACCCATTTCAAGGCCGGTTTTTTGGGGGTAGGGCCTGATTTTGCCGAAAAACGCGTCTACATTCATGGCATAAGCAAACAGTTAAACTATCAGTGTCTGCGTTTAAGGGCGATGATGCAAAGCCCAGGTTACTTCAATAGCTCACTCTGGGATACAATATCCGGAGAGTATTACCGAAGTTTTACAGAAAAGAAAGATTACTTTCATATTTTCGATTACTGGCGTTGGGATGAGAAAGAAACCGATCATGTTCTAAAAGAGTACGATTGGGAGCTGGCGCCAGATACAAAAACAACCTGGCGAATCGGGGATGGGACTGCCGCATTCTATAACTATATATATTATACTGTAGCTGGCTTCACGGAGCACGACACTTTCCGCAGCAATCAGATTAGAGAAGGTGACTTGACTCGCGACGAGGCATTGGTGTTGGTGGAGGATGAAAACCGGCCTCGTTACCCCAACATTAAGTGGTATTTAAGTGCAATAGGATTGGATTTTACAAAAGTAATTAACGTTATAAATAAAATACCTAAAATAGGGCTTAAGTAAATAAAATGAAAATATGGTATTTGTCGGCTTATGATCAACCAAGAGGGAGTTCATCAAGAACCTATGATTTTGCCCGTGAGTTAGTTCGGCGAGGGCATGAGGTGACGATGTTTACAAATAGTTTTTGCCATTTCACGCGAGTTGAATATTTAAAAGAAAATGAGCCGCATCTTATTGAGTTAATTGATGGGATTAAAGTAGTCTGGCTAAAAACACGACCCTATTTTACAAATGGGTTTAGTAGGGGTATAAACATGTTGCAAAACGTATTCGGGATTTTTACTATCTCGAAAAAGATAAAAGATAAACCAGATGTAATATTGGGTCCTTCAGTTCCTATTTTGACTGGTTGGGTTGCGGCATATCTTGCTAAAAAATATTGTATCCCGTTTATTTATGAGGTTAGAGATGTTTGGCCTGATGCATTAGTTGAAATCGGGGCGATCTCAAAAAAAGGCATAGTGTATAATCTCTTTAAGTATATTGAAAAAAAACTTTATAGAGAAGCAGCATTTATTTCATCAACACTGCCATTACTAAAAGATCATATAAAAAAAATCGGGTGTGACACTGCAAAACTAGTATGGATTCCAAATGGAGTAGACCTAACAACGTTCATTTTTGAAGATGATTATAAAGGTGGTGATGGCAAAAATTTCTTGGTCATGTATGTTGGCGGATTTGGATTAGACCATGATGTGCAAAGCATAATACGAACGGCAAAAATACTACAGGAAAGTCAAGATTTGCGATTTTATTTCGTGTTAATTGGTGATGGTGTGCTTAAGCATAAATGTATTGCAGAGGCAGCGTCATATAATCTAAAGAATATTGAATTTCGACCGCCCATTTCAAAGTCGTCTATCGCCAACGCCCAAAAAGATGCGGACATTTTGATAGCCTCAATAAAAGCCTTTTCTTCTTACAGGTTTGGATTGAACCTAAACAAATTATGTGGTTACTTTGCATCGGGACGGCCAATTTTATTATCAGGCAACCCGCCTAACGATCCGGTTAAAGAATCAGGTTCTGGTCTTAGTGTAAAAGCAGAAGAACCCCATAAAATTGTTAATGCATTGCATAAAATAGCATCAATGAGTTCAGGTGAAAGACTTTTAATGGGGGCTAGAGGCAAGTCGTACGCAAAAAATGTTTTAAGCGTGAATGTTTTGTGCGACAAAATGGAAGCAATGCTTTTATCTGCAATAAAAAACCATTAATATCTAATGATATTTATAAACACAAACTAGATAAACAAGGAAATAAAACAGAAAATGAACAATAAAATTGAAAGTCGTAAATTAAAAGAAATAGAACACTCACGAAAGCGACGTCAAATACTTCAGGGTTTTGAGCGCATAGCTGATACGCACGCGGCATCACAAGCTGGGGACCTAAATGAATTGATTAAGGATAAAGTGAAATTCGACTATTATTTTTCAAATATGAAATTCTACTCAATAGTAGTTTCGAGTGAAAAATATAAGCATAATTGGCTTAATAAAAATTGCAGAAACGGGAGTAAAATATTAGACTTTGCATGCGGAAATGGAGAAAATGGTATTTATGCAGCATCGATTGGGGCAGATTGCGTTGGCATTGATATTTCACCAGAGGGCGTAGCTAATGCTAACAAAAATGCTGAACAGGCCGGAGTAGCAGATCATTGCAAGTTTATAGCTATGGATGGTGAAAATTTGACATTTGAGAATAGCACTTTTGATTTAGCCGTTGAGTATGGAGCTCTTCATCATGTTGATTTAGATAAAGCTCTTTCTGAATTGGCAAGAGTTTTAAAAACTAATGGGAAGATGATATGCGTTGAAGCTATGCGCCATAATCCCCTCATTCACTGGTATCGAAAGCGGACACCCCACCTCCGAACGGAGTGGGAAGTAGAGCATATTCTAGGAGTTGAAGATATTGATGTTATGCGCAAATACTTTTCAAGTGTTAACGTCCGTTTTTTCCATCTCACTGCGCTCTTTTTAGTGCCATTCAGAAAAACGATGGTATTCAAACTTCTTTTGCCATTTTGTAACTGGATAGATGATATTTTGTTATCAACACAAATGATTGGTAAATTCGGTTGGATTATGACTATCGAACTAAGCGGGCCGAAGAAATGATAATTCGGTAAAAATATTTTAATGATTCAAGATTTTATAAAAAGATTATTTGATATTCTGATTTCTACCTTCGCGCTTGTAATATTAACTCCAATCCTTATAATAATTGCGGTTGTCATTAAGGCAGAATCAAAGGGGTCATTTTTTTACAAAGGTGAGCGTGCAGGAAAAAATGGTAAAGTCTTTCGTATTATTAAATTTCGCTCAATGATTGCAAATGCCGAGATTAAAGGTGGGCCATCGACTGCAGAAAACGACTGGAGGTTAACGCGGATCGGCAGATTTATTCGTAGATATAAACTGGATGAACTACCTCAATTCTTTAATGTATTAAAAGGAGAAATGTCATTGGTGGGCCCGCGGCCTCAAGTCTTGCGTTATACAAATCTTTATAAAGATGAGGAGCTACTAATTCTATCTGTGAGGCCAGGCATAACAGATCTTGCGTCCCTTTATTTTGTTGACATGGATGCAGTTTTGGGAAGTGAGAATGTAGATGCGCGCTACCAAGAAATAGTGGAGCCAGTAAAAAATAAACTACGATTGCGCTACGTTAAAGAGCGATCTTTTATCTTTGATTTGAGGATTCTTCTGGAAACGCTTTTCAGGCTGATTGGGTTCAATAATGTAACTGGTTTAAACTTTTCGCCCTAGATTCGAGATTGGAAATCCTCTTTAGCAAGTCCTAGGTTGTATTATTTTTTCTCATTTCCCCGATAACGACCAAAATTCGATGTCACTGATTGGCTAGAATTCTTGTTTGATGCCGAAGCCAGGGCAGATGGTTTGTAAAAATAACATTACGTACTAGTAGTATTCAATGTCCGCAATCTCCGTCGCACTACGCACCAACGTCCTTGGTGCATTGCCACAGTTTTGCGGACTCTCGCACATTGTAACTTGAATTAAGACTTCCGATAAACTTGCAAACTGTCCCCAAGCTGAAATAATAATTATATTTTCTTGTCGGAAGAATTGCTTATGTAAAATGAAGTTCGAGTCGATCCGCATTAAAGCAAAACCAAGCGATGCCATTTGGTTTCGAGGCCCCATTATCCACGAATAATCCTTTCCCTAATTCCAGCAATACATCAAAGTAACATTTTACATATCGACCGTTTTCTAATGGTGCTAAGCAATTTAGATACACGAACAAAATCGAAATGATTATAAGTGCCGCCATCTCGCTAGGGTCTGAGCACGGAAATTAGGTGTTTCACGTTCTTGCCAGCAACAGCCCGTTATTTGTGGCGATCCCCCCCCCCATGCCATACCGTTTAGAACTGTGATACGCACTGGGTGTTTAGATCAGTCCGCAACTCGCTTATTTGTAGGCGACTTCTACCGCAATTTTCTGCGGGACAGGACTTCTAAAAGCCATGTTAAATGAACTCTTTTATTGTCTCGCTGCATGCCCTCTAGTAATATGTCCAATCCTTGGAGACACTTAGCGGACAAATAATCCAGCCTATCGCTGGCCAGATTTTCGCCCTGAGTGCCGAAACCCTTGTACCCCCCCCGATTTGAGACTCGCCGATAATCCTGTGTTCGCCAATCACCAAGCGGAAACAAATGAAGTCTGGCTCGGTCAAGAATTTTCAGAAAGCGCCGTTTGCCATTGATTTCGTGATTATTTGGAGCAATTCCGTTCTGAAATAAGTCATGCAATACACGAGTCTTGGTCGCACAGGTTTATCGGTATCAAGAGTTTGCTTTGGCTGTGCCGCAATCGGTGGTTATGATTATGGTCCAGTTGACGACAAAACGAGTATTGCTGCATTGCGTCAGGCAATCGACGAGGGGATTAACTTTTTTGATGTGGCTGGCGTTTATGGCTTTGGGCGGTCCGAGCTGTTGCTGCGCGCAGCACTCAGCAATAAATTGAAATCTGTCGTCGTGGCGACAAAGTTCGGCGTGCACTGGAACGAGACCAGAAAAACCTACAGGGATATTTCTCCCCGTGCTTTGCACATTGCCCTTGATGCGAGTCTCAGACGGCTTGGTTTGGAGTCGATTCCGTTGTATCAAATCCACTGGCCAGACGGCAAAACCCTCCTTGAGGATTGTGTGGCCGCGCTAGAGTCCTGCCGTGTCGCCGGCAAGATTCAGCACTATGGCGCTTGCAACCTTGGCAAAACGGACGTCGACCATGGCCAACTCGTGGGCCGACTGGAAACGATCCAACTGCCCTTTTCTTTAGCCGAACGGCAACACGCAAACGACCTAAATGCATGTCACGAACAACATGGTATGAGCACGATGATCTATAATGCACTCGGCCATGGACTTTTCACTGGCAAATACGATTTAAACTCTCGCTTCATCGGCACCGACATGAGAGCTCGTATCCCGCTCTTTAGGGGAGAAGATTTTAAACGTGGTCTCGCAATTTTGGCTCGAGTGCGCGAGGTGGCCGCCCGTAATGGGCGCACCTGCGCGGATATCGCTCTCTCTTGGTGCCTGACGCAACCCGGGATCGACATCGTGATCGTCGGCGCAAAAAATCCAGCCCAAGTGACTGCCAATGCCAAGGCGACGAATTGTTTCTTGCGTGATTCAGATCTCGGCTTTCTCTATTAACCCCATTTTTTTAGCTAAATTCAGGATTTTCATTAAATTTAATTTAGTTTCTCTCGTTGACTTCGCCCAATGTCTTCACCCAATTTAGAAGGAAGAAGCCCTTCCTCAAAAACAGATGAAGACCCGGATCAATTTGATTTTTACCAAAATTATGAAATCGAGAGCGGGAGCAGGTAAAAGTTGAGGGAGCATCTGCGAAAGAGAGGGGTAGGCACTATCATCCAGTGGGCGGGCAATGCAGTTCATCAACTCAAGGGGCTGGGATTCGATAGGGTTCTGCTGCCTTACACAGAGAGGTTTATGGAAAGATGCTTCCTGCTTCCAATGAACACCTCCCTGACCGACGAGGAAGTGGATTATATCTGCGACTGCATCTTGGGATTTTACCGCAAGTGATTAAGTCCAAGTTGCCTAAGGTCAGCCAAGATCCAGCTCGTTTGGGCGACTTGGCTAAATCAGGGAAGCATCATGAGCCCATTTCATTGATGGGAATCACAAAGGATCAATCTATGGACTGGCTCAGAAAACTAATTCTGATCCGCTGTGCTGAAGAAAAGATCGGGGAGGAGTTTGGAAAAGCAGTGATCAAGTGCCCATGCCATCTGGTCATTGGGCAAGAGGCTCCGGCGGTAGGTTTGGCTGATCACATTCGGCCGACCGACAAGGTGTTTGGAGCCCACCGCTCCCACGCTCACTACCTGGCTTTGGGAGGGGACCTGCACCAGCTGATGGCGGAGGTGTTGGGGAAAGAGACAGGATGTTCTAGGGGAATGGGGGGATCGATGCATCTTTATCAACCCTTGGTCGGATTTCATGGTTCCGTACCCATCGTGGGATCGACCATCCCAATTGCAGTGGGGGCAGCTCTATCCGCCAAGATGGATGGCAAAGAGGGGATTGCAGTCAGTTTTTTAGGAGATGGGGCGACGGAGGAGGGGGTTTTTCATGAGTCATTGAATTTTGCGGCCAACTTCAAACTTCCAGTGATCTTTGTGGTGGAGAACAATCTGTTTTCGAGCCATCTGCATATCGATCTTCGTCAACCCTTCAACTCCACGTGTAGGTTTGCCGAGGCGAATGGAATTCCTTGGGCGCGTGTGGATGGGAACGATGTGGTGGCCGTCAGTCAGGCCGCGGGCAGAGCCATTTCTTCTGTCCGCAAAGGGAATGGGCCTCAATTCATTGAAGCGGTGACTTACCGATGGAGGGGGCATGTGGGGCACCGCGAGGATATTGATGTCGGGGTAAAGCGGAAAGACGATCTTAAGTCATGGAAGAAAAGGGATCCGATCGCGCGGTTAGTTAAAGGAATGGTAAAAAAAAGGTTTCTGCTTGAAAAAGAGGTTTTAGAAATTTCTCAAAAAGCACAGGAGGATGTTTTAAAGGCTTGGGAACAAGCTTCAAGAGATCCTTATCCTACTGCTGAGGCTCTTCTGGAAAGAGTTTACTACAAAAAAAGCTGAGATCGTGAAGCAAATCAAAAAAACAAGCTACGGGCATGCTTTGCGGGAGGGCTTTGCCTACTTGCTGAAAAACTATCCGGAAGTGTTCACGATAGGCCAAGGATTATGGAGTCCATGGTATGTAGGAAACACGATGACAGATCTGGAAAAGGAGTTCGGAAAAGAACGTGTCATCGACACACCAGTGGCAGAGCTGGCCTGTACCGGAGTGGCGGTGGGAGCGGCTGTTTGTGGGAAGCGGCCTGTCATCATCCATCCCAGAGTCGACTTTGCCCTGCTGGCCTTAGATCAGGTCGTCAACCAGGCGGCTAAGTGGTGTCATATGCTGGGCGGGCAGGTGTGTGTCCCTGTAACCATTCGTGCCATCATCAACCGTGGAGGAGAGCAGGGAGCACAACATTCCCAATCCCTGCACTCATGGTTTGCCCATATTCCTGGCCTGCGAGTGGTGATGCCTTCCACAGTCCAGGATGCGCGGGATCTGCTGATTGCCTCTGTACTTTGTGACGATCCGGTGATGTTTATCGATGATCGTTGGCTCTATGACCTGGAAGAGAAGTTATCGCCTGTTAAGGAAATCGACCTGCGTCAACAAGGTCCAGTTGTAAGGAAAGAGGGAACGGACATCACTTTGGTAGGTTGTAGCTATGCGGCACAGCAGTGTCTTCAGGCTGCTGAAAAACTTTCTCAGCATGGAATCAGTGCTGAGGTGGTAGATTTGAGGGTGTTAAATCCCTTTAAAAGGGAGGTGATTGTGAAATCGGTTGCGAAAACCGGAAGATTGTTGGCAGTAGATGGGGATTGGTCAACCTGCGGAATGGCGGCAGAGGTGATCGCCTCCGCCGTCGAGCAAGTGCCGCCTGCCGTACTCAGGGTTGCGCCGCGGCGACTAACACTGCCGGACGCGCCTGCTCCTACCAGTAAGCCGTTGGAGAAAGCTTATTATTTTAAAGCTGAAGATATTTTTCGCGAAGTGGTGGAAATGGTGCGCTCTTGATTAAAAGGCTGGTTGATTTTTCGGCAGCATTGGTGGGGCTGCTGGTTGCGAGCCCGATTCTAGTGCCGGTCTGTTTGTTGATTTATCTGCAAGACAGACATTCGCCTTTTTATATAGCGGATAGAGTGGGCTGGGAAAAGAGGCCTTTCCGAATGGTGAAGCTTCGCTCGATGGTGGTAAGAGCGGATCGGACAGGAGTGGATTCTACAGCTGGAAACGACCCGCGAATCACGATTGTGGGGAGACTTATCAGGAAGTTAAAACTAGATGAACTAAGCCAGCTGTGGAATGTGTTAAAAGGGGATATGTCAATAGTCGGTCCACGTCCCAATGTGCCGAGGGAAGTGGCCTTATATACGACGGAGGAAAGTCACTTGCTAGATGTCCGACCTGGGATCACCGATATTTCATCCATTGTTTTTGCGGATGAGGGGGATATATTAGAGGGGGCTAAAGATCCGGATCTTCGCTACCACCAAATTATCCGGCCTTGGAAATCGAGATTGGGACTTTTATATGTTCGAAATCACAATCTTTCAACTGATTTGAAACTAATCGCATTCACCGTCAGCAATTTTTTGGCGCGAAATTGGACCCTGCGGCAAGTATCTGCACTTGCTAAAGCGATGAATGCGGATGAAGAACTTGTCTTGGTCGCTTCGAGGACTGGTCCATTGCATGAAAAAGCTCCGCCCGGACTGACCGAGGTAGTGAATTCGAGGGATTAAAGTGATACGGAAAGAAGGGGTGGTGCATTAGGGGGGTGGGCCCCGCAGTTGCGGCCCCGACGCAGGTCGGGGTAGAGACGCCTACGCGCGGATTGGTGGCAAGGGATTGGGGGTTGGTGAGTGGTTCCCGCGTCACC